>Ga0079203_1000472_pt1 | contig 33010 bp, 28 predicted proteins | sample PorBlaMBantryBay_FD_68602 | JGI IMG/M metagenome (GOLD analysis project Ga0079203, IMG submission 68602) | Marine algae microbial communities from Bantry Bay - Bantry Bay, Ireland | ecosystem: Host-associated > Algae > Red algae > Blade | place: Bantry Bay, Ireland
GTTACTGCATTTGGATCTACTGTAAAGACTACGGTTACTTTATAAGTATCTGTGCCCATTACATCTACGGACTCGTTCATTACTAGATCGCTGTCTGCTGTATATGGTGCTACGTTTAATATTGTGCCTAATCCATCTCCTCCTGCTACATATTCTGGTGTTGCGGAGATTACAGTTACGCCTGTTCCATACATTAAACTATCTGATAAATCATAGAATGCGATTGCATCGCCTGTATTCATCACTGCGATTTCGTACATGATGCTAAACTCATTTGGATTACCCGTTGGGGTTGGATCCATGACTACTGTTTTATCAATCGAGACTCCTGGCATTGGTATTTCCGCACACGCGGTGTCTTGCAAAGTTTCAGTGGCACCTGAAACTGTGGCGGTATTTAATAAACCAGTTCCTGTTTCTAATGCATCAATTGTACAATCTCCACTTGTTGTTGTTACTGCATTTGGATCTACTGTAAATACTACGGTTACTTTAAACGAATCTGATCGCATTGGAGCTAATAATTCATCCGAACTCAGCACTGAATTGTCGACATATACTGAATTATCAAAAACACCTTGAATGCCATCCCCAGTGAGGTATTGAGGAGTAGCAGAAATAACATTAGTTCCAAGCCCATAATTAAGTGTATCTGAAATATCATAAGTTGCTTCTCCTGTCCCATTATTAGAAGCTATAATAGTGTACATAATTGAAAATTCATTTGGATTACCCGTTGGATTCGGTTGCATAGTGATTGTTTTATCAACTGCTAAGTCAGCAAATTCAACTGTAATTTCACATGTTGAACTACAACCATAAATATCATTTAAGACAACGCTATAAGTGTCTGCTTCTAAATTTGAGATTGTGGTATTGTCACCATCTAAATTCAGACTTCCCTTATCTATCATCATTCCAGCACTATTAAATACCTCATAATCATATGGCGCATTTCCAGAAGTAGCTCCTAAAACGAAAGATCCATCCATTGCGGTTGGTGAACTTGTTGGAATTGAATCAGATAGTGAACATATAGGTAATTCAAAAACTGTAACATCAAAGCAACAAACTGTTCCACAACCTACTGTATTAGTGATGGTCACGCAATACTCACCTGCATCAGTAATATCAGCACTGGGAATATCTAAAATTCCTCGTTCGGGATCAGCACCTGATGGCAAATCCCAACTGTAGTTATAGGTAAAACCATTAATGGTATCAATTACCAAAAGTATTTGTTCTCCTACACATACTGAGTCTGTACCTGTAATATTACATTCGGCAATAGTCAAATCTAAAGCCTCTGTAGTGTTTACAAAGGCAAACCACCAAGTATTTAGTGTATTTAAGTTTCCATATCCTGGACCTGAGCCAGTACATGCAACAAAATTATCCCAAGTTCTGCATCCACTTCCACAGGTACATCCGTCTCTACCGTCATTGGGCTGCCCAGTGCCAGAAGTACTAGTTATGTCTGAATCATCCCAATACAATTTATCATCTGAAGGACATCCTGCTGGTCTAACGGTTTCAACACAAAATCCATTTGTCAAATATTCTACATCATATGCAGCATAATGTTGAACACCTTGTGTAAATTGAAAAACTGCATCTAGCGTTTCACCCACCATAAAAATTGAACCATCTCCTTTTTCACCACTCCAAGCAATGCATTTGTTTCCGGGTGTATCAAAAATTTCTACGAGCACTGTGTCTTGAGTACCGATATCATAAATTCCATTATTATTAAAATCCAATAATAAATCTACTTGACCAGCCTGTGATAAATTGAAATCTATACAGTACCCATCATCGGTACATGATAAACCAATTACACGGAGTTCTCCACATGCTCCATCAGGAAAACAAGTTGGATCTGGTGGGCTTAGGAATATTTTATGTTCTGCTGAATTTCCTGTTGCATTAACATTCTGGCGTGATCTTCTTTTCTGTGCTTCCGTTCCAGAGGCCGCTCCTGGGCCATCAGAATCAAAAGCTACATTAAAAGTTAACCCTCTAAAACCAGAATTGTCAAAATCAATTTTTGATACAAATCCATCCGAAGTATAGCTGTAAAAAACCCCATTGAAAGGACGTTGAAAAAAATTACAAAAATCCCCGGCCGGAAGCCCAGCAGGAGGCGTTCTAAATGACCAATTTTGAGAATATAATCTTCCCGTCGAAATGGTATTCGTCGTAGGATTTCCAACGGTAATATCCCAAAAAGGAATAAAAATTCGATCACCAGCACCTGTATCTTGAAATTCGATCCAATAGGTACCTGGGGTAGGTGGACAATATTTGTAAATTAAATCTACTCCTGATGTAGCGGTTACCTCGTATCCTCCAGCTACGCCTAACTCGATAGGACCACCTCCTTGTCCCCAAGAACTTACATTTTGATTGGCAGTATTTACTTGAAAAGGTCCATGTAAAGGCGAGCCCAATCCATTAACAATTCGAAAATTATACGCATCGCCAAGATTAATATCTGTTGAACTTAAACTCCCAGAGGACAGCCCTATATAAATACATTCTCCTGCTTTTACATCAACAGCCAAACCATTAGTCATTCCAGCTGACCCGTAGGCCGCAAAATTACCAAAGGTATTGTGGTCAACATTTAAGAAAATTACATCTGAACTGGATGGAGCGGCTTGTTGAATGCCTTCGCCTGATAAATTAGTAAAAATAAAAAAACAACAAATAAAAGGGAGCCCTTTTACCATGGAGTAAAATAGTTTCATACAGCTTAATTTATTTTGTTATACAACTAAAATTTTCTAATAATAAAGTTAAAATATCCTATCAAAAATATCCTATCAATTGGTGCGATTAAATTCATACAGTTATTACAAGCGTATGTATCTAATAATCAAATAATTATACAATTATGCAAATACACATATGTATAAAAATTAGTAGTCTTAAGAAATATATAGTTAAGCAGCAGTAAAGCAGTAGTATTAGTAATATAAATAAGACGCCAGATTAAACGTAAGCCACATAAAAGTTAACTTTATTATTAAATTTCCTTATAAGCATTTCAATAATTTAACAAATAAATACATTCATAATATGTTACCTTTGTAATTATGCCTAGTCTTAATACCTATAATTCATATAAAAATTCAAAAAATGAAAAGTATAAAACTTGTACTCTCCTCCCTATTATTAATTTTATTTCTTGTTAGTTGTGAAGATGACCCAGTCACTCCTCCAGTACCTGTGGGTCCTACCATAGATTTCGTGCAAGAAATTGGTTATCTGAATTCAGCTGCCACTGTTGATGCTGGTAGTGAATTTAACGTTAAAGTTACCGCAGTGGATGTAGATAATCCTCTAAACTTCTTAACCATTTATGAAAATGGAGTAAAAATAGATTTAACACGAATTAAGAGAGATGGCCTTCCTGTAGTAGGCAATGCAATTCTATTAGTGGGTGATGAAAAATCAGGGGTAACTTTAGATCTTACCATTACTGCTCACGAAAACCCAGGCTTAAGTACTTACTCTTTTGAGGTTACTGATGATGGGAATCTAACTGATCAAGTAAGTCTAGACATCACAGTAGAAGATAAGCCAGCCACTCTTGTCTTCACTCCAGGCGGAGGTGGTTTAACAATGGATAGCCAATTAAGCCCTAATTCATTATTTAAAGTAACATTGAGTGCTGAAAGAGGGACTGCACCGTTAAAGCATATTGCAATTTACGAAGATGATGTTTTAATTACGGATTTAAATAGACTTGAAATTAATGGAATCGTGCCAGCGTCAAATCCTTACATCTTGGAAGGAACTGCAGTAGATTCTTTTAATTGGGAATTATTTATAAGAGCGCATATGGCTGGTACTAAAGCTTACAGATTTGAGGTAGCTGATGTCAACGACGAAGTGATGAGTGTAGGTTTCAATGTTAATACGGCGACTGCTATTCAGACTGAAAAACTAGTATTATTACTTAATGCTGGAGGTCCAGATAGTACTGGTGGTGTTAACTTTTTAAGTGGTGTTAGTCTAAATTCTACAGATTCTACAGCCCATTTAATTGACCAAGGTATTGACTTAAGTTTACCTGATGACCAAAATTGGTTGCAGAAGGTTCAAGCTGGACAAGGGGCTACTTTAAAATCAGTTGGAACATTACAACCTGAAGGTTTTAATTTTGAATCGGTCACTACAAAAGATCAGATTATTGCAGCATTCGATAATGGAGTTGTCGTTGGGATTACAGGAGTAAGTGAGGGGGAATTGTATCTATTAGAAAAGAATAGAATTTACTTTTTGATTGAAGTATCAAAAATAAATGCAACTACTAATGATAACGATGATTTTTATGAATTGAATATTAAATATTAAGATTTAATACCAACACATAAAACGATTAGTTAATAAGTAAATAGAAGATTTGTGTTATTTTTAGAGTTTAGTGTTGTGTGGAATTTAAACAAGCAATAACTTCAGATGATTAGTATTTTATTTACTTAAATCATAAGAAACACTTTAAACTTAAAATGATCATTTTCTGAGCTAAACGATATTGTATTAAAAGGGTGTCATATAATGGCGCCCTTTTATTATTTATAAATTTTTAAGCTCTGCAACTAGTTTAGATAAACTGTCTTTTGCATCCCCAAATAGCATTCGAGTATTATCAGCGAAGAATAGATTATTTTGTATACCAGCATATCCTTTTCCCATTGATCTTTTCATAATAATTACGTTTTTAGATTTGTGTACTTGAATAATTGGCATACCGTAAATAGAACTTGAAGGATCATCTTCCGCAGCGGGATTAACCACATCATTAGCTCCTACTACAATTGCCACATCCACATTTTTCACACCGTCATTGGCATCTTCTAATTCAATCAATTTATCATAGGAAACATCCGCTTCCGCTAATAAAACATTCATATGCCCTGGCATTCTACCAGCTACTGGATGAATAGCGTAAACCAATTCAACACCTTTGGCAGACAATACTTTTTCAAAATCATTACAAACATGTTGCGCTTGCGCAACTGCTAAACCATATCCAGGAACGACCATTACCTTATTAGCGTATGCACATAAAATAGCGGCATCCGTCACTGAAATTGTTTTAGCCACTTTGTCTTCTCCATCTCCATTACTGGCTGATGAAGCCCCTCCAAATGAACCAACAATTACGTTAAGTAAGGATCGATTCATTGCTTTACACATTAAAACCGTAAGAATGGTTCCTGCTGAGCCTACTAAAATTCCTCCTGTAAGCATTACTGCGTTACCATATAAAAACCCTCCAATTGCTGCTGCTACTCCCGTAAAAGAATTTAGCAATGAAATCACTACTGGCATATCTGCTCCTCCAATTGGCATTACGAACATAACACCATAAACTAATGACACCGCTAAAATGATCCAAAGCAATCCATTACTATCAAATAACTCAGGATTAATAATCCCGTAGATGGCAATTCCAACAATAGCAAAAAATATAATACCATTGATGATGGGCATATAGTTTCCATATAAATCTTTGACTTTGCCTTCTAATTTCCCATAAGCCACCATCGAACCACTGAAAGAAATTGCACCAATAATCAAACCAAGCAGCACTACAACTAAAAAGCCAGTTTCATGAGATGGATGGGTATTGTATTCGATCAATGAAATTAGTGCTGCACAAGCGCCCCCCATCCCATTAAACAAGGAAACCATTTGCGGCATAGCAGTCATTTTAACCTTTACGGCTAACCACCATCCTACTACTGTGCCCAGAAACATTGCAGCTAGAATCCAAGGTAAGTTGCCAATGCTATGGCCCTCACCATCCTTATGTAAAAATAATGTGGCCACTATTGCAATCCCCATTCCCAATGCAGCTAGTAAGTTTCCTTGTCTTGCCGATTTTGGACTACTCAACATTTTCAGGCCCACTATAAATGTAATGGATGCAATTAAATAGGCGATTTCTAATATAAAGCTCATAATTATTTATCTTTCTTCTTAAACATTTCTAACATTCTGTTGGTCACCACAAATCCACCCACCACATTTAATGTCCCCAATACTACTGCAATGAAACCGAGCACTAGTGCCAAGGTATTACTCGGATCCGCATGGCCCATTACAATTATGGCACCAATTATTACTACTCCGTGGATAGCATTAGCACCCGACATTAAAGGCGTATGTAATACTGCCGGAACGTTGGAAATTACTTCAACACCAAGAAAGATGGAGAGAATAATTACATAAATAAAATCTTTGTTCGCAAGGAACAATTGCATGATATCTTCCATTGGTTTAGATTAACTTGATTGAGATATTTTTTTTATAACTCTAGGGCTAATAATTTCTCCTTTATGTGTAATACAAGAATGTTGAATAATTTCATTTTCAAAATCAAAACTTATTTGTCCATCTACCACACATTCATTGAGAAAGTTAATTAAATTTTTGCCGTACATTTTACTCGAATCTGATGGAATGGTAGAGGGCAAATTAGATTCTCCCACAATGGTTACTCCATGAGCTTGAATAGTTTTTCCATTTTCTGTAAATGCTGCGTTACCCCCAGTGGAAGCTGCCAGGTCAATGATTACAGAACCAGGTTTCATTGCTTTTACCGTTTCTTCTTTCACTAACAAAGGAGCTATTCGGCCGGGGATCTGAGCTGTGCAAACAATTACATCTGACTTAAGTGCGTGTTCTTGAATTAAGGCAGCTTGTTTTAATTTATACTCCTCAGTTTGTTCTACGGCGTAACCGCCTGCGGATGTATCATCCGTGGACCCTTCTACTTCGACAAATTTCGCACCCAAGCTCAATACTTCTTCTTTAGCAGCCGCACGAACATCAAACGCTTCCACTACCGCTCCTAATCTTCTAGCTGTAGAAATAGCCTGAAGACCAGCCACACCAGCTCCAAGAATTAAAACCTTTGCTGGAGCAATGGTACCAGCTGCCGTCATAAACATTGGGAAAAATCGAGGTAAAAGAGAAGCGGCCGTTAAGATCGCCTTATATCCCGAACTTGTGGCCATAGACGAGAGCACATCCATAGCCTGTGCCTTTGTTGTACGTGGAACCATATCCATACTGAATACAGATAAACCTTTAGATTTATAGCTTTCGACTTTATCTGTATTACTTAAGGGGTTCATTTGGGTAATCAGAATTGAATTTGATCTTAAGCCTTCTAAATCGGCTGCATCTATGGTCACAACCACATCGGCTTTTTCAAGCACGGTTGATCTATCAGTAATACTTGCGCCAGCTTCTTCATAAGCCTTATCAGTCTGAAAACTTTGTGCGCCAGCTCCTGCTTCTAATAAAATGGTATCAAAACTAACTTTTGAAAGTGCTGCTAAATGTTCAGGTAAAAAGGCTACTCTATTTTCAGTTCCCATTTCCTTTAAAATTCCTATTGTCATGCTATTGCTTTCATTTTATAATTATCTAAAAAGCTGATTGGTTAAGAGACATACGTAATTTACTAAATTTACTATGCAATTCTTAAGATTATTTTCAAGATACATTAAAACAGAAATGATCTCTCGTCTTTAATTCGACTTATTCAATTTTCTATTTCAGAAATTAAATAATTAAGACACTTTCTCTGACCAGATGTATCCAATAACCTAAAAGATCAGATTTTTGGCCGCCCTAAGGGAACCTTTGGGAATACATTTAAATATAATAAGATAAGAATATAAAGAGAAAAATATAGAGAACAAATTAATTTTAGCACTCGCAAAAATAAGCATAAATTTCGATTTTCGAATCAAAAAATATCACGTGAAGCTTGCTGTGTTATCCTACGAATTGTTTATCTTTGAAGTCCTCAAACCTTTTGAATGCAGTTTTAAACTATATATCTATGACTGTAATCAGAAACCTTTTATCCTTTTTATTCATTTTGTCCTCCTTTCCTATTTCTGCACAAACAAATATTGGTGATTTCACCTCTGTAAATCCTGTTGGGCAAAGTGCTGTATTTGTTATTCCTAGTACTCATCAATTTCAATATATCATTGAAGAAGGCGAGCCTATAGATGTTGGTGGGAATTTGAAAGGGAATAATGATTTTACAGGCTATGTGCCAATTGGAGGCCGTAGTGATTTGGGCTACCTAAGTATAAATCATGAAACGACACCAGGAGGTGTAACTACATTAGATATTCATCTAGATACCCTTCTATTAAAATGGGTAGTTGATTATTCTGAAGCTGTAGACTTTAGTAGCGTGAATGGAACTGCAAGAAACTGCTCAGGAGCAATAACTCCGTGGGGAACCACCATAACTTGTGAAGAAACGATCACCGGAGATGGTAATGGAGATAACTACAACGATTTAGGTTGGGCTGTCGAATTGGATCCAGTAAATAAAGTTGTACTTAACAAAATATGGGCAGCAGGTAATTTCAAACACGAAAATGCAGTTATTCACTCAAATGAAAGGACGATGTATCAGGGAGCTGATTCCAATCCAGGATATATGTATAAATTCGTAGCCGACAATGCGCAGGACTTAAGCAGCGGGAAGCTTTACGTGTATGTGGGCCCAAAAAATGGGAGTGGTTCATGGGTACTTCTAAATAATTCAACTCCCGCAGAACGTAATTCTACATTAAGTCAGTCAAATGCGGTTGGAGCTACTGTTTTTAATGGAATAGAAGATTGCGAAATCGGTCCTGATGGAAAAATTTATTTTGCAGTAAAAGGAGAACGCAAAGTCTACCGATTTGATGATGACAATGCTATAACTGGAGCTGGTGTTAGTAATTTTGAAACTTACGTAGGAGACATGAATTACGACATTACACATAGTGGAGGAACGACCTCAACTGCCTGGGGTAGTGGGAATGACAATTTAGATTTCGATGGCGAAGGCAATCTTTGGGTATATCAAGATGGTGGCAGAAATTATATCTGGGTAGTCGAAAATGGCCATACACAAGCTGCCCCTTTAGTTAAACTTTTTGGAATTGCGCCCTCAGGATCTGAGCCAACAGGCATTACTTTTAGTCCAGACTATAAGTATCTTTTCATGTCTGTACAGCACCCTAGTGCTGCAAATAGCGCCACTGGTCAAGCAGACGCCTTTGGGAATGATCAATTTTTCGATAAATCCGTCAGTTTGGTAATTGCTTTAGATGAAAATTTAGGTAATGATTGTCCAATCGCAGGAACCCCTTGTGATGATGGGCAAATAAATACACTTTATGACGAACAGGATGGTTTTTGTAATTGTGTAGGAGTAGTAGTCAATACCATCATAGAAACTTGTTTAAAAATCGATAATCCAAATGATGATGTGGAACAAAATGGCGTTGATAATAGCATGTATTTCACAAGTACAGATTTAGAGTTAGTAAATGATGGAGGCCGAGGCGATCAAATTGTTGGCGTAAGATTTAATAATTTAGATATTCCGCAAGGAGCTGTTGTTACAGAAGCCTATTTGCAGTTTACAGTAGATGAAGCAAATTCAAATGCATGTGACTTAGAAATTAGTGCTGAATTAAACCCTGACGCTGCAGTCTTTCAGGATAATACCAATGCACTGGGCTTAAGACCAAGAACGAGTAGTATTTCTTGGAGTCCGCCAAATTGGACTATTGTTGGTGAGAGAGGAAATGCTCAGAAAAGTCCAGACATCAAAGATATGGTTCAGGAGGTAATTGATCAAAGCTCGTTTATCAAAGGAAATTCTATTGCACTATTCATTGAAGGCTCTGGAGAACGAACAGCCGAATCATTTGAAGGTGATGCGGCAAATGCGCCTGAGCTTTGCATTAAATATAAAATTTGCCACATAGATTTAACATTAGATGCTAGTATATCGACATTATCTGGAACGTATGAAGCATTGAACTCAATAACCTTACAAGGTCCTTTGGCTGTGGATAATGGACTAACACTAGAATTAAAAGCGCCAAATATTATTTTTAAAAATGTAGTTGATGCAAGTATGGGTAATATACTAGTCGAAAAATTAGGATGTCAATAGTTTTTTGGAGTTTAGGAATTTAAGTAAAGTGGCAACTATAGCTTTTAATATAATTCATTAGCATCTTCTTCCTCAAGATAAAATTTTCCATTTTGGATTTCTTTGAGTTTTATATACTTTAAAAATTTGGCATAAGAAGAATTTGCACAAATGATAAACCCATAATATCCATCTAAAAAACCTAGTTTTAAAAAATAGTCTCTAAACAATTTGAAGGCAGGTTTGATCAGCATTTTCAATATGTTAGAACGCTCCCCATTATCGAAAGCACTTTGAGCACCGATATCCGTAAAGAAATGTATTTGTTCAATGTGATCATTGATGGTATGAAAGGAATAATGTAATAAATCCCCATCCAAACGATTCGGTTTTAATCTATCCTTTAACTTTACGGTTTCATGCAAGCCTTTTCCTGACCATTTTCCCCATTCCTTATGCCAAAGCCTTACCTTTCTATCTGGATACCATCCACAATGTTTAATCCATTGTCCGCAGTAATTTGTTAACCTATTAAATGCATATGCTTTCTGTGGATTAGCAGTTTCTTTAACTTTTAAAATTGAAGCTTCCAATTCCTTGGATAGACATTCATCTGCATCCAAAGACAATACATAATTGAAATTAGCTTGAAGCATTGCAAAGTTCTTTTGAAAAATAAATCCTTCAAAAGGATGTTGTATAAACTTCACTCCTTTAGAAATGCAGATGGCCTCTGTTTGATCTTTAGAAAAAGAATCTATAACAATAATTTCATCGGCTACAGCTTTAAGCGAATCGATGCATCTAGCAATATTACGTTCTTCATTGAACGTAATTATTAAGGCAGATATCTTCATGGATAAAAGGTATAAAAAATAATTATTCTAATGGAGAAATTTCAGCCTGTTCTGGTTTAGCGAAAAAACTAGTTGGTTTTTTATCTTTTGATAAAGAAGCATCTGAAAAGACTCTTTCGTATTTCATTTCACCAAGCTCCCCATTTTCAAAGTTGTAACTTACCATTTTTTTCGGCAACTTTAAACCATTAACCGTTTCCCATTCTGAATAATGCAGTGCATTAAATTTTTCGCTTTTCTCTTTGGAATAATAAGTTACTGTATACAGCAGGTATTCCATCAACCCAGTCGTCTTACTAAAATGTGCGACATAGTAATCATTAGGGGCATCTCCTACTCCACTTTGATAAGAAATCTTAAGTGCTGCATATTCTTTGTCCTTAAAAGACCTTTCTGGTAATTGCTCATAATTTATTCCATCATCAGCCAGCACAAAAGGCATTGCATAGAAATAGAATATTAGATTATGATAGAACCTTGCTGAACGTTTTCCAAATGCCGCCAAGTTGGGGCTTACCCAAACGTCTGCACCATCGAAACCTACTTTATAATTTTTGCCAATCAGCATCACCTTTCGATTTTCTAAATCAATTACCTGTTGTTCCTTACTTTCTTCTTTAGGAAAAGAATATTCCATCGTTTTCATTTCATTCCATCGATCCAGACCACCATGTGCTTTCAAGGCTTTTTGAAGTAATGCTGGAAGATCTTTTGTTTTAGATTCGTTTGCAGTGTCTATAACTTGATTCTTAGTTTCTGGTTGCTGACAAGCAATGATTATAGAGAGAATAAATCCTAAAAGCAATAATTTCTTCATACTTTATCTCTTATTAATTAATTTAAATTTGATTTTCTAATGCAATGACTTTGTCAATAGATAGGCAATGAAATTTAACACATAAATGTTTATATTTCCTTCTAATATCTGGATTTACTGTTTTTGAAATTCCTTTTTTATCAAATTCTAAATTTGGATATTTCAATATAAATTCAGGCAAAGAACTATCGATTACAAATTCGGCATGCTCAAATCCTTCTGGATAAAAGCTATTAGATTTTGGGGCTGGTAATTCGATAAATGGGATTTCTTTTTCTTTATACTTCCAAGGTTCGTGCAACTGTAAAATTGCAATTGGTCTCCCTCCTACAATTCCTTCATGATATTGATCTGTAAAGCTAGACCATTCCAATTTTTTCTGATAAAAATTATCCATGGATTCTATTCGATAACAAATATGATCCATTTCAAAACGATCTATGTTTATACCATCATGATTTAAATGAACTAAAAGGGTATCCAAAAAAGTAAAGGCTTCTTGCCGCAAATTTTCCATAAATAAAATTAATAAAAAAAAGCCCCACCTCGTGGAGCTTTATTTTTTTTAGCATTAGTTACAAAAAGACTAGTATCTTCTGTTATAGCCGCCACCGCCGCCACCGCCGCGATTACCGCCACCGCCGCCACCACCACGGAAGTCTCTACGACCACCTCGGTTGTTTTCTCTAGGCTCGGATTGTTTAACAACAATAGTTCTCCCGTCAAGATCGCTATCGTTTAATTCGCTGATAGCGCTTAATGCTTCATCATCATTTGGCATTTCAACAAAGCCATAGCCTTTTGATTTACCTGTAAATTTGTCCATGATGATCTTTACAGAACCCACTTCTCCAAATTGGGAGAAAGCGTCTTCTACAGTGGACGTCTGAGTGTCAAAGTTTAACTTTGCAACAAAAATATTCATTATAAAAAATGTTTTAGATAAAAAATGGGAGACTATCTAGGAAAATAAAAAATCCATTGAAATATTATTAAAACTTAAATAAACTCCATAATACCTACTAAAGATAAGCTAAAAAAATCCAGAAATCCACAATTATCCATTAATTTTATACATGTAAACATGACTATATGCTAAGAATAAAATATATTATTGCCTGATAATCAATACATTTATCTATTTATAAATACCCTACATATTCCCTACATAAATTTTAAAGAGATGGTTGTCCATATTTTAATTTTTGCAAATTTCTCTTTTTAGGATTTTCATGTTTGATCTTGACGATGAACAAATTGTCAAATTCTGTAGCATCATTAATCATAATTCCTTGTGGAGATTCCATTAAGCCATCCACTAACTGGGGAGTGGTATTACTATGTCCGACTATTAAAATTTGCTTATTTCTTGGCATTCTCTTGAGCGTATTAACGAGGGCACTTACGTTTCCCGCATCCATTTCTATCAGAGAATTACCTGATCCAGTTGCCGTTGGTTGGGCGGTTTGCTGTGTCCTTTTATATTGTGTTACGAAAACAGAATCAATACCTTTATCTTGAAGAAAGGTCCATAAATCCTGAGCTCGTTGCGCACCCGCTGCCGTCAAATCTGGGTCAGACTCACCTGGAATGATCTCTTTCTCAGCATGCCGAACAACATAATAAGTAGTGGTACATGAAGACAAACAGGCCAAAGAAACAATAAATATTAAAAATCTCATAATTGTAAATTTAATTGGTTGATAGAAATGAGGTATGCTAAGGTGTCGATATTAATTATCTTTGTATTTAAAGATATTAAAGAAATTTTGAAAAAAAGATATTTCCTTCATTTAGCATATAACGGTTATAAATTTCACGGTTGGCAAACGCAATTAAAAGTTAAAAGTGTTCAAGAAGTTATAGAAAAACAACTCAGTAAAGTCTTGAAAACGGAGACAAAGTGTCATGGCTGTGGAAGGACAGATGCGCAAGTTCATGCTAGTCAATATTTTCTTCATTTTGTAACTGAGCAAACTATAGATTTTGATTTAATTTTCAGATTGAACAAAACCCTTCCAGATGCTATAGCAGTCTATGATCTTATCCCTTTTGAAATAAGAGTAAATGCTCAAAGAGATGCCATTAAAAGAACCTATGATTATTTTATCCACGGTGATAAAAATCCATATTTATCTGAATTTAGCAGTTTGCAGGAATTGCAAAATTTGGATTTAGAACTAATGGGAGAAACTGTTTCATTCCTGCAAACTGTAAAGGACTTTCGCTCTTTATGCATTAGCGTTGAGCAATATAAAACGACCATTTGTGAAATTTTTGACTTGTCTTTCTACATTAATCCAAAAAATAATCGACTCCGAATATCCATCACTGCGAATCGATTTTTAAGAAAAATGATTCGAATAATTGTGGCAAGTATCATGGAGATTGGGAATGGAAAAATAAGCTTGGAAAATTTTAAAAACGATGTGATGAATGGAGAAAGGCCTTCCATTACTAAACCAGCACATCCTCAGGGATTGTTTTTAACTAAAGTAAGTTACCCTTATTTAAATATTGCGCCTAAATTTAATCCAATCTTAGACAATGAGGAATGGAGCTTGCTAGTTTAGAAATTGATTAAGCTTTTCTAAAACTTCCTCTGATTTCTCATTTAAATTTTTTAAATCGATTACCATTGGACTACCAAAGGCAGTTTTATTCGCAGCGAATAACTCCCGTTGTGATTGATTTGCTAATTTTTGCTTCCATTTTTTATTGCTTTTCAAATGAATAACAATTTTTGTCAAGTTTTGATTGTGCAGCTCAACCTCTTTGATGTCGCTCCACCTGACTAATCCAAATTTCAATGGAGAGGTAGTATCCAACAAACCATTTTTGGAAAGTAAGATTGCAAAGGGTTGGGTAAAAAACTTATAGAGTACCAAAAGCAATATTGCTACCCAAAACACGCTAACAAGGAAACCTATCGTCATATAAACCTTACTACCAGTCTCAATCCCTTTTAAGGTTATTTGAATTCCAAATAAAATAAATGGAATGGCTGCAGCAATTACGAAAAGTAGGCGCTTTCTATTATGTTTAAGTTTTACTTCTTCCACGTTTAATTAGAATTCTCAGAATTACATCTCCCCTCTTTCCGCTAATTTATGTGCATGATCAACCGCCCTTGCAGTCAATGCCATGTAAGTAATACTTGGATTTTGAGTTCCTGCACTAGTCATGCAGGCTCCATCTGTGATGAACACATTAGGTACCTCATGAATTTGATTCCATTTATTGAGCACGGATGTTTTAGAACTATGTCCCATTCTAGCCGTCCCCATTTCATGAATAGCTGCGCCTGGTGCAGTTGGATCATTGTAGGATGTAATGTCTTCACAGCCTGCCGATGCTAACATATCAATCCCGCTTTGAACACCATCTAAACGCATAGCCATTTCATTTTCTCTTAGTTTTGCATCAAAGGTTATAATTGGCATTCCGTGTTTATCTTTCTTATCAAAATTCAAATACATTTTGTTATCATGGTAAGGGAGTAATTCTCCAAAACAGGTAATGTAAAAATGATAAGGTCCTGGTTCGAAAAGTTTATTTTTAAATTCTTTTCCAATAATCCCTGGTGTTTGATTAAAGCCTCTGTGCGCTGAACCTTGATAACCAAAGCCCCTTAGGTAATCTTTTCTTTTTGTTGCCTTATCAATATTTCTGAATCTAGGAATATAAAATCCTAATGGTTTACGCCCTTTGTAATAAGTATCTTCAAAACCGGGCAATCTTCCTGAAACTCCCATTCCGTAATGATGATCCATCATATTATGGCCTAATTCACCACTTGTATTTCCAAGTCCATCGGGAAATGCTTCTGATTTTGAATTTAATAAAATAGCGGTTGAGCCAACGGTACTTGCATTACAGAAAATAATTTTAGCGAAGAATTCATAGGTCTTCCCTGTTTCTGAATCTATCACTCTTACACCAGTTGCTTTTCTTTTCTCTTTATCATATGCAATTTCTGATACTATAGAATTGGCTCGGATGGTCATATTGCCAGTTTCTGCTGCAACTGGTAAGGTTGCTGACAAGCTTGAAAAATAGGCACCATATGGACAGCCTCTTACGCATCTCGCTCTTGATTGACATTGACCTCTAGTTCCTTTATGTACTTTGGGGTCGTATGTAGTTAAGTTGGCTACTCTGCCTGGAGTTACGACTCTTCCCGGGAATTTTTTTGCCACTGATTCCCTTAAATGTTGTTCTGCGCAATTTAATTCAAAAGGAGGCAGAAATTTTCCATCAGGAATTTGCTTAAGGCCTTCTTTTTGACCACTTACTCCGACAAAAGTTTCCACGTAATCGTACCATGGTTCAATGTCTTTATATCTAATTGGCCAATCAACAGCAATGCCTTCTTTTGCATTAGCTTCAAAATCTATATCACTCCATCTGTAACAATGTCTTCCCCACATGATCGACCTACCACCAACATGATGTCCTCGGATCCAGTCAAATCGTTGATCTTCATCATAAGGATATTCATCATCCTTATTGACCCAATGTTTATTTTCTTCTCTTACCCACCAATTCAGTCTATCTTGTTTGAAATAATGTCTGGCTTTATCCTCCGCAGTTATGAGGTTTTGATTTGGTAAATCCCAAGTGTCCATTGCTGCAGTTGGGTATTCACCATGCTTTACCATTCTTCCTCTTTCTAATACTAGGGTTTTATACCCTCTATTACACAACTCCATTGCTGCAAAACCTCCACTGATTCCTGAGCCTACAACTATAGCATCATAAGTCACTTCCTCTTTTCCTTGACTATTAAACATCATAATTTAATGATTTATTTTTTTTGTAATTATCGAATTGCCCAAGCTTTACCACCAGTTTCTTCTAAAGAAATACAGCCCACATAAGCACCTGGAACTTCTAGGTAGTTTAAATATGTTTCCGAGATTTTTTCATTTGAAAGGAAATATGCAACTGTTTGTTGCTTTAAGTTTATGTAGGCCTCTCTTTCTGCTTTCAGTGATGGATTACTTTGTGCATCCTCTAAGTTTTGAATCATTGCAATTTGAACAGTTGGTTTTAATATCAAAAACCCTTCTTCCCTATTAAGATGAGCTTTTAATTTATTGAATCCAGCTTTGTATTCTTGTTGCTGATCCTTGGTATACACTTTATCAACCATATGGTCTATAATAGCTGGGACTCCAGCTTCTGTGGCCGAGGGGCTATCCGTTTTAGGTATAATTATATCTACAATGGTATTTACAAATTTGAAGCTATCTTCATCAAAAAATGAAGGTTGAAAATCAACTGTAGTTGAAGCACTATCCGTTTTGCATCCAGACAAGAGGGACATAGCCAAAGGTGCTGCAATCACGGCCCCACTCATCAATGCTGTATATTTTAAAATTTCTCTTCTTTTCATATTAATTAATTTCAATCAATAAGATAATCATATTTGGCTATTATTAATTAAATCGAAGCACTATTTAAAGATTGGTCCTTTATTCAATCTCCACAATCATTTCAATTTCAACCGCTAAATTTCTGGGCAATGACCCCATTCCTACTGCTGCTCTGGCATGTTTGCCACGCGATCCGAAAATTTTTACCATGGTATCAGAAAAGCCATTGATCACTTCAGGATGATTGGTAAAATCTTCTACTGCATTCACCATCCCCAGCACTTTTACAATGCGCTTAACTTTATTTAAATCACCAATTTCAGCTTTTAGTGCTCCCAATTGAGTAATGGCCACTTGTTTGGCAGCTTCATAGCCCTCATCCACGGTTAATTCCTTCCCTAATTTACCAGTAATTAGCTGTCCATCTCTATCCCTAGATCCTTTTCCAGCCAGGAATATTAGATTGCCCGAGCGAACTGCGTGCACATAATTAGCAACAGGCTTGGCGGGTATGGTCAAGGTATATCCTAAAGATTCAATTTTGTTTTCTACATCATAATCGTAGAGTTCTACGGGTGCCGCAGTTTTTAATTCCGTTTCATTTTCAGTGGTACAAGCCATAAAAAAGCCTATGATCAAAAATAAGTGTAACCTATGCATAAATTTAATTTAATTAGATACAGCAATGTTTTTATAATACTTTTCAAATTTCTAAATCTCAGATCAAAGCATTAAACAAATTTAATTTATAAATAATCAATTTACTTAAATTTCATTAAGCTTGTATCCAATTTAATTCAATCTAATTGAATGAATTTCATTTAATTTGTGAAAGTATATTAATAAATAGCATATGCAAACTGCAACGGTAAAGCAATTAAAAGACGAATTAGAAAACTGTAGTCCCAAACAACTATTAGATTACTGTTTGGTTCTTTCAAAGTTTAAGAAAGAAAATAAAGAACTGCTAACCTATTTAATCTTTGAATCGGATAATGAGGAAGGATTCATAAACGGAGTTAAATCAGAAGTAGAGGATGCCTTCGAGCAAATTAATACATCTAGTTATTATTATGTAAAGAAAAGTGTTAGGAAGATTTTGAGAATGATAAAAAAATACATTCGCTATTCAAAAAAGAAGGAAACGGAAATAGAATTACTGCTTCATTTTTGCCAACAAGTAAAATTATATAAAACGAATATCACTCGGAGTCCCGCTATGAAAAAATTGTATGAGCGCCAGATTTTAAGTATCAAAAGAGCTATGGCTAGCCTGCATGAGGATTTGCAGTATGATTATAGTTCGGAACTAGAGGAACTTTAGTCAAAGCGGCTGCGCCGCGTAAATCAAGCGGCTTACGCCGCGCAAGTGCTTCGCACGCAAGTGCTGCGCCGCGCAAATCAGGCGGCTGCGCCGCGCAAAAAGAGAAGATGGATTTGGCTTTACCTAGTGTCATTCAGTGGTTAAAGAGATTAATGGAACGGAGGAAGATGATAGAGATATATTTCAAGATGCTATTATTGCTTTATTCGGAAAGGTAAAAACTAAGAATTTTAACATGACTTGTGCCCTGAAAATTTTTTTAAGAATTATGTCTAGGAATCTTTGGTTGAGCAGAATTCGTAATAAAAATAAATTCTTATCAGAAGATTTAGATGGAGTGGAAAATATAGAGATCTACTTTTTCACAAGCAAATAACGTTATAACTAATTAGCCTAGCGCAAATTAGGTAAAGCTCATGATGTTGTGATTAGAATAGGTTAAATAAAAAATCTCATAGTTACGATTCGAAAGATTTTTCTTCGAAAACGGTTTCGTACAAACCATTATCCTTCAAATTTTCCAGGATTTTATCTATACGCGTACATTTAATGAACCTACCAGGTTTTGTCTTATTTGATGCTACCCCATTAGTTAATGCTAGAATTTCATGATTGGTATTGATGATTAAGCCTCCTTTTTCAACTGCTAATTCCTGATAATCAACATGAATAAAATCGGCTTCTACCACTTCAATTTTTACGCCTGAGATCACTGGAATACCAAACTCTAAATCAGATAACATGATCATGCCTACTTCTTGCTTTTCACCGAGGGTATCTCCTGAAAAGAAATTAGGGTCTTGTAAGTTTTGCAAATCATTTAAACGCTCGATGGCAATGATGGAATAGGCTAAATCTTCACTAGTGGTAAAAAAGCTATTGGGATTTAAATTAATAGGTATTGGTTTATCTCCCTGCGAAGTGACATGCACCATCTCTGCATCTTTCTCTGAGCTTATTGCCGCATTTGAGGTCAATAGGAATTTATCATTAATCAAAACTCCGCTATAGGCATCCTCCTTCGGGGCTTCCGCTCCTACACTGCTGTAAACACCTTGTTTTTTTATCAGTACCATATTTGAAACTATAGACTCCGCATAATCCATCCAATCTTTTTCTAATTTATTAAATGTTATATCACTTAATGCTTTGAAAATGTTTTTTGTGACAGATTCAGTAGAACCTTCCGTTTCGATTGCTCTGAATTCACTATTTGAAATATTTAATATATAAGATTCGTAGCTAGGATCTTTAGATATTTTTTCTGCTTCTCCTCCTGAATTACCAATGGGAAAAATGGGCAAGGATTGTTCCATTGCTAACTCAGCAGTTTTTCTAACATTTACGCTGCCCCCAATGATGATAACTGCATCTGCATAAGATAAGATACGCTTTGTAGCTTCCTCAAAACTAGATCGTTCTAATTGAATTACTTCAGCATGGTCTTTCATTGCATTACCAAGAAAAACATTATCTGCGGATACGATTTTAAAATAATGTTGAGTATTTAATTTTTCATCTTCTAATAATTCAACAAATATATTGGCCACTGATTCATCAACATATGGCCAACCACTAGTAATTAAACCAAAGTTGTTTTCTTTTATTTGTTTTGCCACTTCGATAGCAGATTGCCTTAGTTTTGGATCGGCTTCAAATTCTTTTTTAGTGCCTGTGCCTGTGACGAGAATCCATTTTTCTGGAAGTCTATCTGCGCCTTCTGCAAATCTAAATTCCAATAATTGATTAAACATATCATCCAATTGCAATAGATCCTTTTCTATATTGACTTTTTCTGTATAGATTACGGACTCCCATTCCTTTTCAAAAGAAGAGGCTAATTCGCTGATACTTGAAGCATCGTATTCTTTAAAATTAATATTGAAATTATTCACATTAAAATTACGAATTGATGGTAAATCCAATAAAATAAAAGGTTTTAAAAATGGATCCGCTAAATCTCTAGCTGACTTTCTCTTAAAGGAAACATCTTGATTCTTTAATTGCTTTAATTGAGCAATTAATAGCTCGTTATATTTATCCACTTCTTTTAAAAAACCTTCTGGGCCAATTTTACGATTTCTGTAAAGCATTAAATTTTTCTGATAATTATAAATTATAGAATAAATAGATGCTGGATTATCAAATAAGTTAATATTATTATAGATCAGTTGATTCAACTCATCTATTTTGTTATCAGTCATCATATGATTAACTTCCTTAAGGCTGAGTTTGTGCGATTTTAAATAATTCTCAAACAAGAAAGTTTGGGGTGATTTCGATGAAGACTGTATTGCGAATTCTTGCCCGATTTCCTTGCTGTATGAAATTAGGTATGCTTTAAGTTTGTCTAACTTTAAATTTTCATCGTCCTTACTTATATATTCAAGCAATGCTGATGTCAAATTCCCTCCATCTTTAGACTCCATTGCTAAGCCTTTATCCTTTCCTGCGATCAATTCAAAATAGGTCTTTTGATAAAGCTCATCTAATTCAAAATCCTGATTAAAATATAAGGTATCTTGAATAGGTCGTGCTGGTACTAATTCAGCTAAATTTCTATAATACAATTTCTGATCTATTCTTTGTCTAAGCGTAGAAAATGCAGTATCAAAAACAGCTTGTATTTTAATATCTACCTCTAACATTCTTACAAAGGCAAAATAGATTTCCTTTAAAGACAACCTGGACTTAACTTCATTTTCCATATGATTAAAAAGAATAAAAGCACGTTCTTCAAAGTCTCCTTCATGATCTTCCAAACCTCCATATCCGGCAAAATAAAAGAAAAGCGAATCGCCATCAATAGCTTCCTCTTTAATTTTTTGAAAGGCTAATAAAATATCTTTTTTATTTGCACTATCATTTAAAAAGATAAAAGGGTCTCTGGTGAATGTTTGAAAACCAACATAATTATGCATTCTCTTAGCATCAGAAACTGCTGATCTAAGTGGAAATATATTATCAAAATCGTATTGATCTATGCCAATAATTATGGAGAATAGTTTTGGATCTCTAGTTTCTAAAGGTGGCTCTTGAGGAGTTGCTTGATTTATTTGTTTTAAAATTTCATTCTTAACATCCTGCGGCAATGCAATTTTAAAGCTATTTTGAGCTTTACTAGGAGCTAACTCTAAATTGCTATAATCTTGATTAGCTAAACGTTCGAGGTTTTTAAATGCTGCAGACAATTGATTATCGGCTTGCTTAGATCGAATAATATTCAGGTAAAATTTAATTGACTCCTCTACTTTAGAATGTTCCATAAATTCTCTAGAAGCTTGCTCTGCAATGTGATCCACAATTCTTTTAGCTTCCGATTTTGGGTTGAGAATAAAATTGGCTTCTACTCTCAGTGCTTCTTTATATTTAAAAGTAAGAATATGCTCTGGGCATGATTTCACGTACATCAGCATAAACTCAGCAACCTTATTGAGTAAGTCTTTATCTAATTCTTTTCTGAGCTTATTTTTTATTTCAGGTTTTATTTCGAAAACATTTAGATCTATTCTTTTTACCTGAGGAGAATGAATAAAATCAGCGCAAGTGATAGACCTAATTTTGTATTCATCCAAGGCAACGTTGGTTCGCCGATGAATATCTAATGCTTCTTTTACCTCTTGGAAAACATTGATATACAGTTTGTGTAGGATGTCCGTATTAAACCACGGTAATATGCTTATGATATTCCCAAAACAATCGATCCTTTGTTTTCTCAAGGGGTCTTCTAAGTGCGGCATACCAGCAGATATATCAGTAAATATTCTCATTAGGCCGTTCTAAATAACTTCTTCAGTTCTTTCTCTTCTAATCCATACATTGGTATCATCATTTGTAAGCGTTTGGCGGTGCAATCATTCATAAACTCATTAGGAACTGGATTTAACCAAAAAACATTAAAGGATATATTTCTTAAATAATTCCAAAATTTAATAGTGGCCTTTATTCTTCCTCCACTTACCGTACCAGAATGTGCTCCAGCATCTGACAAAATAAAGAACCAAGTATTTCGATCCCATTTATGATCTCTAGAGTTAATGTTCTTATTCATCTCTAATGCAGAGGATAGTAAATAGTGTTGATTATCCTTTGATCCAGGAGGTAAATTTGCAAAAAAGTAATATTCTAATTGAGCACCTGGAATAATTCCAAAGGTTTCTGACAAATGTTTTTCAATGTGTTCATAGGCCAGCATCGACCCCATACGATCTGACAATAACACCACCTTACTATTACTGAAATCTTCTTGCAACATATGTACCTCTGAAATGTATTGGTCTCTAGAAAAGTCTCGTAAAATTTCAGGGATGTTGATTCGATCTCCAGCTACTTTTTCCTTAGTTTCCACTAATCGCCTTAATCGCTGCGCCACATATCGTTTATCAAAAGGCATGATAAAATCATCTCCCATAAAGAAAAAATGATTAAAGGTAAAATTAGTAATATCTTCATTCCCCTTGTTGTTTGAATCCTGTATCAATAATTGAATATCACTTATATCCGCTTTATCCTTTGCAGGGTTTTGCAATAACTGCCGATCTCTATCCGCCTGTTCTCTTTCTGCAAGCGTTTGTGAATCAGGTAAGGATTCAATACTTTTATCATTTTCTGAGCCAGTTTGCGCTGCTAATTTTGTTTCTTCATTTACATTGAGCTTTTCCGTTCTCTCTATCAACTTGGCAGCAATGATCTTTTCAAGTTCCTTCAGCATCTGCTTTTTGTATACCTTAAATAAAGTCTCAAAAGCATAATCATGTTTTGAGTTTTTTAGCCAAAATATTTTGCAGAAGGAGATGAATTGATCAAAATCTTTAATCGACGCCTCTGGCATTTGATTAAAACTTTTTAAAAATAAGAAGTAGTCATCAATAGAAAGCGAGGTATCCATTTCTGATTTTAGTTTTTGATATAAGTTCCAAAAAGGATACATCTAACTTTCTTTAATTAAAGTAATGGCCTTTGTGGCCTCTTCTGCTAGCAACTTAGCAAATTCCTCATCACTCAGAGGAGCATCTTTAGTTTTATAAACAATCAGCTTCAACCAATCTACCATTTCACTAGTGCTAGGTTTTTTAGAATGGTTGACCTGATCTCTTTCTTTTATAAATTCCTGAATTAATATTTGTAGTTTGTCAGTTCCTAAGATTTGAGTAGTCTTCAATTTCAAATCCTCAGATAATTCTTCGTTTTTGAAATTGGCAATTTTTAATAAAATATCTTCTTGATGGGCAGGAATAAAATAATAAAGGCAGCGTCTTAGAAATGCGGGTGGCAAATCACGTTCATCATTACTTGTTATAAATACCAAGGGTTTTTTATTCTTATCTGCAGCAATATATTTATCTAATTCATCAATTTTAAACCTCATCTCATCTAGTTCCAAAAGCAGATCATTAGGAAAGTCAATGTCTCCTTTGTCAATCTCATCAATTAACAGAATAGAAGGTTTCGACTCATTAACCGTATCCGATATAAAAGCCATTCCCATTGGGCCCATTTCTATATAATTGGTAGAATCTTGGACCTTCGCTTTGGTATCCTCATCTTTCATCGTGGCATCTCTTAAACGGCGAACATGATCATAAGTGTAACCTCCTTCCTTGGCTTTACTCTTTGATTTTACATGCCATTCAAAATAATGTTTGTAGGCATTTTTACCATGGAAATATTTTGCAATTGCTAATGCTACTTTCGTCTTCCCACAACCTGGTTCCCCTTTGAGAAGCAATGGACGACCTGTGATTAAAGCTGCATTTATCGCATTGACCAAATTTTCCCCCAAAACGTAGGAGGACATCCGTTTCGTAGCGCCATTTTTTTTAGAAATTAAGGTATTAAGTTCGAAGTTAAATTTATGATCATAATCATGTAATTCATCTCCTTTAATAGTTTGCTTATTAGGCTTGAGTAATTTGTACATTTATGAAACTTTTATAATTTGACCTGGTGGTACTTTTAATTTTTCACAGGCGTGGACAATAAATTTAGTAGGATGTTTATTATTATCCTCAAATTTATATCCCTCTAATGAATTTTTAAATAATTGCATCTCTAAATCATCATCTTCAAATTTTGAAGCCCAAGCAGATTGAATGCTTGCATCAATTTCATTTGGATTTCGAATTAAGCTAATATTAGTAGCTTGCATCGCTTCTAAATCTTCATTTTTCAATCTCTTACTAGAGATAAAAAATAAAACCGGTTTAAAATTTTTTTCTTTTTCAATTCTATCCTCCTCATTGAGTCCGTCTAAAAATCTGGTCATTCCATCTTCAAATGGTTGCTTTAATTCTTCCACAAAAGATTTAATTGCTGCTGCTGACGTATTGTTATTAAATCTAATGAAAATAATCCTTGGTAAGTTTAATAATTCTTCCATTAGCACATGTAAAGACTTATTGACATTCAACCTCAAAATAAGTCTCTCCTGTAAGGCATCAATGGGTTTCACGTCATTGTTAATGGAAGTCTCAATAATAATTACAGGTTCAAAATACTGACTAACTTTTTTATTGTAATTAATCAAATAATCGATAACCATTTCATTATCTGGGTTGATTAAAAATAAATGCAACATTTGTTTTTCAGCTGAGCGAATAGAACCTTTACTAGGTTCAAAAGGAAATTTAAAAATTACATTCTTTCTTTTGCTTAGTTGAATATCGCTCTTATTAATAAACCTATCAAAATCATCCGATGCCATTAAATGATCTAGGTTTTTAATATTATTTGGCAATCTCTTTAGAGGATCTTTTACAACCTCTTTAACTAATGCAGGGTATTCAATAAAGTCATTTTTATTTTTCACTCTGTATACTCTAAAATCAATAAAGTCCTGCCCAGAAAAACCGCACCTTCTCATGAATTCAACAATCAAGGAAGAAAAGACCACATTAGAAATTAGAAAGCAAAATTTCAAAGTATAAGACTCTAAGGCCATAAAACTCATTGCATCTAATTCCAAAATATCTTCTGTCCTTAATGCATATATTCTGACTTTTTCATCATAGCCTTTTCTGATAAATTCCTTTTCTACATCCCCAATGGCTAGATCATCCTGCCAATAAATAAAAACATCTTTTACCGCCTTATCATTGGAAACGAGATGTTCAAAAGTTGGTGATAATAAATATCGGTCCTTTGCAATGGGTTTATTATAAAGAATGTGGAGATCATTTATTTTTCCTTCAATTTTATCATCATCAAAATTAGACCTAACTAGATCTTTAATTTCTTGAAAGCCTTTGTTTTCAATAATGGTTTTCAAGGCGGATTGATCTAATAATTTAGTTAGACTTAAGTGGAATGCTTGTCCAAAAGTATGATGGCTAAATAATAAGTCATAAAAGGATTTTTGAAATTCAATGGTAAATAAATTCCCGATATCAAAACTAGAACCAATGGTAACGGCTACTTGTTTAGAAACTTCTTTCGCAATTTCAATCGAAGTACAAGCAGCAAAAAAGCATAATTTAATTTTTGGATTCACCAGAATGTTTCCGAAATCCTGTACTTTAATTTCCCATTCATTAAAGGTAATTCCGGTTTTTGCTCCATGACTAGAAAAATGCAGATATATTTCAGCAGCGCTTGGATCTTTGACCAAGAGCTCGATTTGCTGAAATAAATCTGCATTTCTTAAAATTTTAATATTTCTAATGGAGATTTTATCTCCATGTAAATTTACTAAACGCTCGAAAAATAATTTCTCATCAGGCTCAAGTAAAGCTTGATTATCCTTATCCGAAAAATTATATAAAAAAGCTAATACTTTACTCATATATTACATTTCCCACATCAATGGATTCGCTAAATTTTCATCAATCGTCCATTTACCATGCTTTTCTAAATCTTCATTGGTGATATCCGATTCATTAATATCATCCATACCTTTTGCAGCTTTTAATTTCTTAATCCAATCTCCTCTTGAAAATTTTCCTGTATTTTCATCAATTTCAATTTCAATACATGAAAATGCGAAAGTTAATGGATTTTCTTGTTCGAATTTAATTTCATTTTCATTCGTTCTTTCAATTTTCAATCCTGCTTTTGCATTCGCTAAGATACCTTCTATCACACTAGCATCTATCTCAGCTGCAGCTTCACTTTCTGTAAAGCTAGATAAGGTAAAATTATTAGAAACCAAAACATCTGTGATCAATCCTAGTTTTAATTTTTTATTTTTCAATATTTCACTGACGATGAAATTATTTGGATCGCCAACCAAATTATTTTGAGATAAGATCATTCCAAACTGCAATATATCAAAATGATGCCTTTTTACGTTAGAAAAGGAAAAGGCCATTTTCTTAGTTTTCGACAAAGCTGCTGAAACGCCTGCAGGTTCTGCTCCAAATGCTTTAATGAAGGTGCCCAAAATCCCAAATCCTAATTTAAAATCAATAGTTTTACTTCTTTGATCCGAAACTTCAGATACATCGCTTTCTTTAATCTCAAGATCATGGGTAAATCCGCCTTGAACTAAAAATTTAAAATCTCCTAGAAACTGTGCTCTATTCTTTTCAATTTCCAAAATACAGAGTGGTCGAATTCTTTCCTCTGGGACTTTCACAGGATTGGCATTAAACAATTCTCTAATTTGGTCGGTAATTTTGTTTTTACAAATTCTTGATACCATTAGGTTGGTTTTTAAAAGGTTATGATTCAAATGATTTTATTGCATCTATAAATTTTTGACCTACTTTCTTGAAACCTGCATTATTAGGATGAATTTCATCATACCATTCGTCATCATTCACCAATGGTCTCATATCTAAGTAAGTAATATGATCGTGTTGCTTCACTAATTTTGACAAATCATCGTTAAAATTATCCACTAAGTATAGAATCAATTTTTGTCGATCATCCGTTGACTGCATCCCTTTATTTAACATGTATCGATTCACCCATCCTTTCTCTATAATTTTAATGTCATCGAATGCTGATTTTACATTTGCGTATCCATGTACAAAAGTATGCTTCACGGACGCTTTCTGCTTTATTTCCTCAAAGAAAAAATTGTATAATTCCATTAAACTTTTTCGCTTAGCTGCATATTTTGCCGCATTGAGATAATCTTCAGGATTTTTTCCTTCCCCAACATCATCCAACAACAAAAACTGAACTTCTGGTCCAACCACATCATTTCCTCCACCACTGATTAATACATAAGACGGATTCAATTTATCGATTTCAGTTAATAATTGTCCACTACTTTTATATTCTTGCAATTCTGCTCCAGCAGCTGCTAAGCTTCTTAGCGGAAACGCTTCTGCTACATAATCCAAGGTATCTTTCACCAAGATTGGATAAAGAAACCAAGAATCTCCTTCAGCCACGATGATCGGTGCGGCTGGCATAATTTTTCTAGCCTTTTTAAATTTCCTCCACCTCAAACTATTGTCCAAGAAGTTGCCGATATTTTTCTTTATGGTTAGTAAATCTTTGGCATTTTGCCCTACTCCATTTTTATTTTCTAATGTAAAGGAAGCAGTGTCAAATGCTTCTTGTTTGGATTCAAAGTACAACTTAGAAATAAATGGACCTACTAATTCATCGTTTTCATAGATAGACCAGAACTCTTTTAATTTTCCGGTTATCTCATTGTATCTCGGATTGATCACATTGACTTCAAAAGTATAAACTGCCCATTTTTCTTCCTTTTCATCAAGCGGTTCATCATTAAAATTTCCTCTAAATTGTTTGATTGATCTAGGCTTATCATCTAATACAATAGCGGAAGCTAATCCTGCTTGTGCGATGTCTCCGAAACTAGCAGAAAAATCCTCTGTAGATACAATGAATTTAAATTTAATACTGTTTGATTTCCAGTTATAAACTTCTTGTTCTTCTCCAAAAGAAAGTGAAAAATTCTCTTTCCGATGGGCTAATACTTCTCTAAATGGTTTATCTCCTGATAGTTCCTCGCTCTCGCTTTCAAACAAACCTATATTAATCGAAAAGTCATCACTCAATACGAAGGCAGTGACAAATAATGGGTCGTGCCCTGTATTGGTAACTCTAACTCTTACTTTCTTTCTAAATTTTTTCAAAACATCGGACCTAGTAACTCCAGTTAGCTCGAATGAACCATTCACTAAATCTTGTTTCAACCATTGATCGTCTCCATCGGGACTAAACGAGATGCTCACCAAAGGTTTGACAGGTTCGGCAGGATTATTCAATGTATTAAAATGATTCCATTTAGTAATGCTTTTTAAATGATGTTGAATTAGTGGTTTTAATTCTATATCCTCGCCTAATAAATCGATTTGTTCCGTCAATGGCCTAAATGGATCATTCACTTTTGAAACATACAAACATTGATTAAAGATGGTGTATTGAAATTCGGCCCCAGCACCTTCAGTTAATTCAATTTTTTCAATTCCTTTTATAATCTCTTTCAGAAGTGTTTCATTCTCTTCATCCTTATCTAAATTCTGAATTCCTAAGACTAGTGTTTCATAGGTTGTGAAGGTTGTTCGAGCTGGATAAGATTTTTCAAAATCTAAGTGGAAGCCCTTTTCAAGGGGATCCACAACAAGGGATTTCTCTAAATCACAAGAGGCTATGGTAGTTAGTCCTTTGCTATTTTCATCGATGTCGAATTCTAATTCCATTCCTTCCTTCAAGCCCATTAATGATCCATTGGTGTAATGCCATCCTTCTATGTTGTTGTGCACTAATTTTCCACCAGCTACTAGTGGCCGATCCATTCCTAGCCAATTTTGAAAGAGATCCATTTTACCCCCAGCCTTTACTTCCACAATTGGGGTTTGTTTCTTGTCGGTTACGGACTTCAAGCTAATTTTAGCATACTTTGCAATGTCTTGATAATTTAAAGCATGATTGTTGTTCTCTAATAATTTAATTAAATATCGGGTAAGCACTCCTCCTTTTTCATCCTCCCAAGATACTTGACTAGCTAAACAAGCAGCAATGTGAATGTGAGGTTTTAGAGGTATTAAGCTATTGATATTTTCACTTTTGAAAATACTAGCATCCATTAATTGTTCATCCTTACTAAAGTCAAATCTTTCAAAAGCTCTAGGAGGAAATTGTCTTACCAATCTTCGTTTGGCGCCAATGCTCTGCGCTTCTTCTATCATATTTCTCATCATATCCCCTGAATGACAACAATCAAACACAGAGACTAAATGCGGACTGTTTTTAAATTTTGAAAAGATGTATCTAAGTTCCTTATCTGCTAATAAGAAATCATCTTTATCAGCATCCTCATACATACAAACTAAGCATTCTAGCAATCCATCATATTCAGAAGGATAAAGGCCATTTGCTTTTTCCTGAGCTCCATGCCCGGAATAATAAAACAATCCAGTATCATTATCACTAGCTTGAGACAAGGTTTCCTTTAGTGCATTGATCACATTTGGCTTCACCGCTTCATGATCGACTAAGCTTGTAACATGAATTTCCTCGAATGAATCGCTTAGCTGATTCAAGTAGGTTTTCATTTTTGAAACATCATTAACACATTGACTAAGCGGATTTTCGGGATAGTCATTGATGCCTACTAAAACAGCAAATAATTTACTCATGGGGGTCATTGTTTTGAATAATTAAAATAATACGGCGTGTGTCGTTAAATTAAAGAATAATGCTTGGATTTAAAAATTATTAATGAGCTATTTAGCAAGTGGTTAGGGACAGTGCGTGAATGGATGATATCCACGGATAATTAGATATTTAGATCCTAGTCTAATTTCAGCATCTTAGTCAATAATACCAATATATAATATCTTTCAAAAAATCCATTTACTAAGAAAATCTACCAACTGCTTAGTCCCTATTTATAATATCAAAGAGAAATAGAAATTGTGCGAATGGGTTTATAAGTTTATAAGTTTATAAGTTTTGCGCGGCGAAGCCGTTTTGCGTGCGTCAGCACTTGCGCGGCGAAGCCGTTTTGCGTGCGTCAGCACTTGCGCGGCGAAGCCGATCTGTGTGCGTCAGCACCTATATTCCTCAATGATTAAACTTCCTCTGGTAATTTATTCTCTAAATTTGGATTAAAGTGTGGTAATTCACCAATTATATTATAAATCTGAATTTCAATTTGGTCTTTGTATTTATCTTTCAAGAATTTTAATGTACTTAAACTCATTGATTTGGACTTTGAACTTCCATAGATTGATAATATGAGCGGTTTACTTTTCAAATTTTTAGCATATTGAAAAGGCTTCAGTAATAAATGAATACTTACTTCCTATCGCTTTTTAGTTTTCGCCCTTCTCTTCTTTTCCATATTTTTCACATATATTAATTTGTGTCTACTCTTTTGATTTTCTCTTCTTTCTAATTCAAATTCTCCAATTGAATTAATCAATGGAGTTAATTTCTCATAGCCATAATTCCTAGAATCAAAATTAGGTTTCTTTTTAAGTAAAAGGCTCCCTACGTCACCCAAAAATGCCCATCCATCATCGTCAGACAAATCAGAGATAGTGGAAGCAATCAATTTAATATCCTTTCTAGTTATCTTATCAAGACTAGATTTGTCATTGTCCTTTTGGGGATTATTTTCTTTTTTCTCAACTTGCTTTCGAATAATTTCAATGTAGATAAATTTATCGCAAGCCACTATAAAAGGATTCGGAGTTTTCTTTTCTCCGATACCGATTACTTGCATACCTGCCTCTCTTAATCGTGTTGCCAATCTAGTAAAATCACTATCACTAGAAACTAAACAGAAACCACTTACCTTTTCTGAATAGAGTATGTCCATTGCATCAATAATCATTGCGGAATCAGTGGCGTTTTTACCTTTAGTATATCCGTATTGTTGTATCGGAGTAATGGCATTTTCTAATAATAAATTCTTCCATTTTGTTAGATTGGGTTTAGTCCAATCCCCATAAATTCTTTTGATAGTTGGATTTCCGTACTTAGCGATTTCCTCCATCATTTCCTTCACATGAGCTGAAGGGATGTTATCTCCATCTATTAATACTGCTAAGTTTAAATTTTTTTCCATTATGTAAATCTTTACGCAAATATACTATTCTTCCAACAAGTTCAATTTTAGTGAAAAAAATCCTATTAATAGATATAATAATTGAAAAAATGTGAGTTGACTTACATAATGCAACACTTAAACTAAACTCATTGCTATTCGTAACCTAAGCCATAGATCATTATCATTAAATACGCTAAAAATTGAGCCCTATACTCTTTGCACATTTCAACAATTGTTCACCGCGCAGCGGTATTACGCGGCGAAGCCGCATTACATGCCGCAGGCACATTGCGTGGCGTCAGCCGTTTGCGTGGCGAAGCCACTTGCGTGAGAAGCACCTGCGCGGCGCCAGCCGTTTGCGTGGCGAAGCCACTAACGCGGCGCCAGCCCCATTATCGAACGATTGTCCTAAACGTTAAATTCACCCTAGGTGTACTAACCAATTTCGTGGGAGGAAGCCTATGCAGCCAATTCTTTTGGGTAGTTCCAGTCATGATTAACAAACTGCCATGCTCCAAAACTAAGGACACTGTCTCTTTGGTAGCTTTATGCTTAAAAACAAATTTTCGTTCTGCTCCGAAGCTCATAGATCCTATGGCTCCATTTTTTTTGAGATCTTTTTCTCCATCACTGTGCCAAGCCATTCCCTCACTACCATTATGATATAAATTTAACAAACAAGAATTGAATGTTTCTCCAGTCCTAACTTCAATTAATTTTTTCAATTCGAGTAATTCAGGTGTCCATGGTAATGCAAGTTTTGTTGTATTTGAATAGGTGTATTCAAATTCGGAGTCGCCATACCAAGCAACTTTTCTTTTGGTAATAATTAATTTTCCAAACATTTTGGCTTGATCATTTTTCCATTCGATATTAGACATTAATTTTTTAAAGTAATCATTAGCTGCTTTATTGTCCAAAAGTTTTCCGTAATAGTGAACGATGCCATCTTTGGGAAGCCAGTTTTTTGATTCTATTTTGCTGTTGAATAAATCCATGTATGGAATGTTGTATTTATGGTAAAGATCGGAAATTAAATTGAATTGATCTTTTTCCTTCTGGCTTAGCTAGATAATTTTCAACATCGGCACGATTGTTAAAAGAAGGTCTACTTTCACTTTAATTCTCAAGGTACCGCAGGAATTCTAAAGTCTTAAATTTGTCAACAAAGCGGTCTTTAAGTCTTAATTCAGGGCTGCGAAGCGGTCTATAATCGTAAATCAAGTTTACTTATGTCTTACGGTAACCTTATTTCTGATTGAGCAAGTTCATTCCATAACTCACTTTTTTCTTTGCCAAAAGAGTTGTTTATTTGGACAAGTAGAACAAAAATTAAGGTGCTAGATAACAAACCACATTTCATAATAATTATTAAATTTTTATTTTCAAAATAATGAGTAATCCGCCGTTTATATAATGCGTAATATTTTCAAAATGATGACCAAGAGAGTTTCGAGGCTTTTCCTAAGATAAGATTATCTTACTATTTATCCAAGATGGTAATGATTTTGATTTAATTCTTTTTCAAGATTTGCTAACAACAAAATATACAATAGAAAAGTAAGCGTACAGCGAACAGCCTATGCCTACCAAAGGTAAAAATCAATATCTTGCCATTAAAAAAAATGGGAAGAAAAATAAGTGTACATAATTTAAATTTAGCCAAAGAATTCGAG
>Ga0079203_1000492_pt1 | contig 32177 bp, 27 predicted proteins | sample PorBlaMBantryBay_FD_68602 | JGI IMG/M metagenome (GOLD analysis project Ga0079203, IMG submission 68602) | Marine algae microbial communities from Bantry Bay - Bantry Bay, Ireland | ecosystem: Host-associated > Algae > Red algae > Blade | place: Bantry Bay, Ireland
GAATTGGGTAAATTTGAAGTTGAAGACCAAATTGAAGCTGCCAAAATTTTAGGGCAACGCGCGTATATCGATGCGTCTAGAATTGGTATTTGGGGTTGGAGTTACGGAGGCTTTATGTCTAGTAATGCTTTATTTAAGGGGAATGATGTTTTTAAAATGGCCATTGCAGTTGCACCCGTTACAAGTTGGAGATTTTATGATACTATTTACACAGAACGTTATATGACGACGCCTCAAGAAAACGCCAGTGGATATGATGATAACTCTCCCATAAACCATGTTGATAAACTAAAAGGAGACTTTTTACTCATTCACGGCACAGGAGACGATAACGTTCATGTACAAAATACTATGCGAATGGTTGAGGCTCTAATACAAGCCGATAAACAATTTGAATGGATGATTTATCCAGACAAAAACCATGGTATTTATGGTGGCAATACGCGGAAACATTTGTACACAAAAATGACCAATTTCATTGATAGGACGTTGTGTGATAAATTAAGTGATTAAGTTATCAATTATTTGTTTTTAATTGAAAAGTAATAATATAAAGTCAGTTCGAGTAATTTTGAGAAACGAAAATTGTATCGAAAACTAAACTAAATAGGTTTTTAAAAAAACATAACAATTCAAAATTACAGAGAAAATAATATTTACTAACTAATATAATTATATATGGAATTTAAATTTGGGGGTTCAGAAATTAATCAGAGAACCGTTTTGGGACATCCATCAGGACTGTTTGTTTTGTTTTTTACTGAAATGTGGGAACGTTTTTCTTATTATGGAATGCGTGCTTTATTGGTTCTGTTTTTAATATCAGCGATGTCTGACGGTGGTTGGGCTTGGGATAGAGCAGATGCGGCATTACTTTACGGTTGGTACACTGGTTTGGTATATATAACTCCAATTTTTGGAGGTTATATAGCTGATAAATTTACAGGTTATAGAAATGCAATTGTAATTGGTGCTTTTCTTATGACTTTAGGTCATGCATCCATGGCATTTGAAGGTTTTACAAGTAACTTTTTTTATTTAGGATTGTTCTTGTTGATAATCGGAAATGGTATGTTTAAGCCAAACATTTCTTCAATAGTTGGACAACTTTACAAGACTCAAGGTAAGGAGAAAGATGCAGGATATACTATTTTCTATATGGGCATTAATGCAGGCGCTTTTTTAGGTATTTTACTTTGTGGTTATATTGGAGAATCTCCAGATTGGGGATGGCATTATGGTTTTGGTTTAGCTGGAATTTTTATGTTTTTTGGAATGTTACAATTTTATTTTGCTCAAAAAATATTTGGACGTATTGGTTTGTCTCCAAAAGGAACTAAAGATTTCGATGATACAATCGAAGATTCAATTGAAGACATAGAAGATAATGTTGAAGATGTTATTGAAGATGCTAAGAAATCAAAAATTATATCTGATAGATTATTAGTGATAGGAATATTTGCATTTTTTACTATTTTCTTTTGGTGGGCATTTGAACAAGCTGGAAGTTCTATGACAATTTTCGCTAATGATTATACGGATAGGGCTTTAGAGGGTGATGGAGCGATGATGTTTAAGATTTTTAACACAGTACTTACCATAGTACCTATGCTTATTATTACATACGTATTATCAATGTTATTTAAACAAACTTTTGCTAAATACTCATTATCAAATATATTATTAGGTATAAGTTTCCTTATTGTTTGGGTAATAGTTATTTATATGTTAAACAAACAATTTAACGATCCAGCTCCTGAAGTACCAGCATCGTGGTATGGTATATTAAATTCATTTTTTATTATTGCTTTTGCTCCGTTATTTTCTAAATTATGGGAAAGTAAATATAATCCTTCAGGTCCAGTTAAGTTTGCTATTGGTTTATTATTACTTGGCTTTGGTTTTGGTATTTTAGCTTATGGTTCTATTGGTATTCCTTTGGGAGCAAAAACAGCTTCTGTTAGTATGATCTTTTTAATTTTAGCATACTTGTTCCACACGTTAGGAGAACTTTGCATATCTCCTGTAGGATTATCTTATGTTAGTAAATTGGCTCCTCTTAAACTAATTGGGATGATGTTTGGTATTTGGTTTGTAGCGAATTTTATAGCGAATTTGATGGCTGGTGTAACAGCAATGTACTTAGACCCAATTGTAGAAGAATATGGTATGAGTACATTCTTTTTAATATTTACTGCAATTCCAATTTTTGCAGGATTAGTTATGCTAATTTTAAATAAATTTATTATTAAGAGGATGCACGGTGTAAAATAAAAGCTTCTAAATCTAACAAAACGCCTCAATAGAGGCGTTTTGTTTTTTTCGTAACTTTGGAACACTATTTGCAATCTATTTAAAAATATAAATAAGTAAAATGAAAAAATATATAGTTTTAGTATTATTTACAGTTTTTGCTACTGTTACGTTATCTGCACAAGAAATAAACTGGGTAACACTTGAAGAGGCAGTAGAACTCCAAAAAAAGAACCCCAAAAAAATAATGATGGATATGTACACCTCTTGGTGTGGTCCATGCAAATTATTAGACGCTAAAACATTTAAAAATAAAGACGTAGCAAATTATGTAAATAAACATTATTATGCTGTAAAGTTTAATGCAGAAGGCAACGATGTAATTAACTTTAAAGACAAAACTTTCGAGAATCCTAAATATGATCCTGCAAAGGCAAAGCGCAGAAATTCTGGTCACCAGTTGGCACGTTTTTTTAGTATTCGCTCGTATCCAACTATTGTATTTTTAGATGAAAAAGCAGAATTTATTGCGCCTATAGTTGGCTATAAAAAACCACAACAATTAGAGTTGTATTTAAAAATGTTTAAAAAAAATGAACATACAGAAATGGACACACAAGCTAAATTTAACGAATATTTTAAGAAATTTAAGCCTGAGTTTTCTCAATTATAATAAGAGTTAATCTAACATAAAAGCTCCCTTTTCACCAGTATAGTGAAAAGGGATTTTTTGTTTCTTACAAGTAGCTTTCCATCGCGCAACATAAGATTTGTAATTACTGCCATCTGCGACAATTTGTTTTGGTTTCAAAGAATCTATTAGCCTAACCATATTTATTTTTGGAGACTGTGTTAGTAAAATATAATTAGGTTTAAGTAGTTTTAGATTATAAATGCCAAGACTGTCTATAATAAGCATGGCATTATCTTTAGTGTGAATAAACGATGGTATTTTATTTTTATTTACCTCTGTAATGGAGTTTCCAATAGTGAAATCTCTTAAATTACTAAATTGATTTAAGCTATCTAAATCTGAAAACACTTCGAGCCGATTGTTAACTTTTTTTCCAATAACAGTATGCCTGCTTTTATGAAACAAAGTCAATGTATTTGTCTTGTTATTATACTTTGTATAAAAATTTACACCTTGAAAAAGTAAAACAGAAACTAGCGTTAATTTTAACCATTTATAGTTTTTTTGTATTGCTAACTGCACCAATGCAATTGCAAATAAATATGCAGTTACAACTTGCCAACCATTAAAAGAAATATTTTTAAATAAAAAAGTTTCTTGAAGCGATAACAATTTCATTAAATCATTCATACTAGAAATAATAAAATCGAAACCATCTACTAAAAATTTTGGTAAAGCATTACATAAAGCTAGAATAATTACTAAAATGCCAACACCTAAAATAAAGCCTAAAAACGGAATAATAATAACATTGGCCACAAAAAACAATCCAGGAAATTGATGAAAATAATATAAACTAATAGGAACAACGCCAAATTGTGCAGCAATACCAACCGTAAAATAATCCCAAATTTTAGATAAAATAAAATTTTTAGGTTCCCATAATTTTGCTAACCGTGGCTGTATAGCAACAATAGCAACTACAGCCAAATAACTTAACTGAAAACCAACATCAAACAAAAATAATGGTTTAAATAATAATAATACAAAAATTGAAATTGCCAACGTATTGTAGATATTAGTTGCTCTTTTTAAATGCATACCAATGGCTATAATGCTAAACATCGTCACTGCTCGCGTTACAGAAGCAGATAAGCCAGCAATAATAGCAAAACTCCACATCATAATTACTAATAGTAGAATAATAATTTGTTTCCCATATTTAAAACGTTTTAAAGGCTTTAAAGCAAAATTGAGGAGTAATAATATTAGAGCCACATGTAGTCCAGAAACTGCAAGAATATGTACTGCTCCAGCGTCTGTATAACTATCGTAAATGTCTTTACTTAGATCTTGTCTTTGTCCTAAAATGAGGGCATTAATTATAGCTAAAACATCGGGTTCGAAATCATAAGTTTTTAGTTTTGCATTAATAGTTTTCCTTACTAAATCTGCAAAACCAAATATTGTATGCTTGTTTTCGCTTACGCAAAAAAGCCTCGTAGGTTTTACATATAATTGCTTAAAAACATATTGCTTTTCGAGATAACTGCTGTAATTAAATTGATACGGATTTATAGTGGAGACAATGGGCTTAAATGCTTCGGAAGTTACATATATGTTATCAACCTTAAGGATTTTATTTATACTATCCCTCGAAACATTAAGTAAAGCTTTTCCTGAAACTGAAGCATTATCAATTTTTAAAACATCAACAATATATTTATCGTTATAATTTCCAGATTTTAAAGTGGTTCTAATTCTAAAAGTGATTAACTTTTTATGAGAATCAATTGCTGTGTAATTATTTTCGTCAAGTCTTTCGTTATGAAAATTGGTGACTAGAATTCCAATACAAATCATTGTTAAAAAACTAATAATACCAAACCAAACAGTTTTTAGTATTTTACGCTTAGAAATAAAATAAATAATGGTTAATACAAGTATAAAAAAAGCTGTTGCATATAAAATTATAGGTAGTGGAATTGCTATAAAAAAAGCGATTAAAATTCCAATAACTAGGCAAGTAGTTAGTTTTATTATAGTGAAGTTAAGAAGTTTCACTCTTTGAAGATAGTTAATAAAATTTTACAACACTCTTCTAGCCTGTACAAAAGCAAAATACCAGTATTTTTCTTTCAATTTAGAGGTAATTACACCACCACTTGTGGTAGCGTGTATAAACTCCACATCTTTTCCGTTAATAGCTGTAACTAAACCAACATGGTTAACTTTTCTAGTATTTTTTTTTGTGGCAAAAAATAATAAATCGCCTTCGCGTACTGTTTTTAAATCTATCCAATCTCCTGTTTTAGCCATTTCACTAGAAACACGAGGAATAGCAATATTACCTTCTTTAAAAGCAGTGTAAATTAAACCAGAGCAATCCATACCTTTCTTAGTAGTGCCACCATATTTATACCGTGTGCCTTCATATTTTTCGGCATTATTAATAATGGATTGTGCGATTACAGGAAGTACAACAGTATTATTTTTATTGCGTTTATTGGTTTTTTTAACCGTTTTAGTTGTTTCAGGTTTTCTAGTAACTACGCGTTTGTTTTTAGAACTCCCACAGCTAGTTAATAAAAAAGTAGCAAGTAAAATTAGTACAATCTTTTGCATTTAAGTAGTTGTATTTATGGCATTATAAATCAATTTCGCAGTGTTTTCACTAGCGCCTTTTCCACCTAAATCTTTTTCTAATTCGTAATAATCTAAAAAGAATTTTGTGCGTTTGTAAGGATCTAACAATGTATTTAACTCTTCTTTCAAATTTTTAGTATTAAAATTATCTTGAATAAGTTCGGTTACCGATTCTTTATTCAATATTAAATTTACTAAAGAAATATAATCTAAATTAACCATGCGTTTACCAATTTGGTAAGATAGCCAGCTGCCTTTATAGCAAACAACTTGTGGCACTTTAAACAATGCAGTTTCTAGTGTTGCTGTTCCAGAGGTGACTAATGCAGCGGTTGAAACACTTAACAAATCGTATGATTTATTATTTAAAAAGTGAACATTAGACTTTTTTATAAACTGCTGGTAAAATTCATAATCTTGACCTGGAGCGCCAGCGATTACAAATTGATAGTCTACAAAATCATCTACCAAACTAAGCATAACCGATAATATTTTTTTAATCTCTTGTTTTCTACTTCCTGGCAATAAGGCGATAATTGGCTTTTTACTTAAACCGTTTTCTGTTTTAAAATTACGTTCATCGACTTGGTATCTGTTTCCAATTGCATCAATTAAAGGATGACCTACAAAATGTACAGGAAAGTTGTGCTTGTCTTCGTAGAACTTTTTTTCGAAAGGTAGTATAACATACATCTCGTCCACATCTCTTTTTATGTCTTTTATTCTTCCTTCTTTCCAGGCCCAAATTTGTGGAGAAATATAATAATGGTTTTTAAAGCCTTTTTTTCTTGCCCATTTGGCTATACGTAAATTAAAACCAGGATAATCGATATAAATAATAACATCTGGATTAAAGCTTTCTATATCTTGTTTGCAAAAAGAAAGATTTTTTGTTATGGTTCTTAAATTTAAAATTACTTCTGCAAAACCCATAAAAGCCAACTCACGATAGTGTTTTACCAATGTACCACCAACAGCTTCCATAAGGTCTCCTCCCCAAAACCTAAAGGAGGCATTAACGTCTTCACGAAGTAATGCTTTTATTAGGTTTGAGCCATGCAAATCGCCAGAGGCTTCTCCAGAAACAATGTAATATTTCATTATTAAAATGTATTCAAAATAAAAATTAGAGCTACTAAAACTATAGCAATTACAGCACCTTTTGCGGTGTCTTCTTTTTTCTTATTTAAAAAATAATAAACCACAGGTACGTTTAACAAAACACCAATACTTGTAGGTTTTCCTAAAACAGCTGTAGATAACATTTTGTTGGTTATATATTGTATGGATACTCCTGATATTAAACCAATAATTAAAGAATAAATTGTAATACCAATTAGGGTTATAATTATACCAATTAAAAAGCCTGTAATAATTGCTTTTTTATTCATTTAAATTCCAAGTATTTAATTTTTTAATAGCGTAATGTGCAGTTAAATCGAATTGTACAGGAACTATAGAAATATAATTATTTTCTAAAGCCCATTCGTCTGTGTCTTCTCCTTTGTCTAAATTCAAAAATGTTCCAGTAAGCCAATAGTAGTCTTTGCCTTGAGGTGTTTTTCGTTTATCAAAATTTTCTTTCCAATTGGCTTTTGCTTGTCTGCAAATTTTAATCCCTTTTATTCTGTTTTTTTTTAAGCTTGGTATGTTAACGTTAAGTACAATGCCTTCGGCTAGACCTTCACTTAAAACATTTTCTGCAATCGTTTTAATATAAGATTTTGAATGCTCAAAATTTGCATTCCAACTATAATCTAAAAGTGAAAAACCAATGGCTGGAATACCCTCAATTCCAGCTTCTATTGCAGCGCTCATGGTGCCAGAATAAATAACATTTATAGAAGAGTTGCTTCCATGATTTATGCCAGAAACTACCAAATCTGGATGCCTATCAAGAATCTCGTTTACAGCAATTTTAACACAATCTGCAGGTGTTCCAGAGCAACTATAAGCATCGTAATCTCCAGCTTTAACATAAATTTTTTCAATATGTAAAGTGGAGTCTAAAGTTATGGCATGTCCCATTCCGCTTTGCGGACTATCTGGCGCTACAACAACAACGTCTCCAATGGTTTTCATGACATTAACTAAAGTTCGAATGCCTGGAGCAGTAATACCATCGTCGTTTGTAACTAAAATTAGTGGTTTTTTTTTCATAATAAGTTCACGTGGAAACAATAATCTTTTAAAAGCAATCAAAAATACATAATTTCCATAGCATTTTCCTAAAATTAACGGTTTAACAAAAAATTAGTGTGCTTACAGATACTTGGCATGGTTTTTTCTTTTATTTTAGTAGAAAATTTTCACAAAAAATAGATAGTATAAAAGAAAATATTTATGAAAAAGAAATATAATATTTTACTGTTGGTGCTTTTGTTAGCATTTGGTTCCTGTAGCTTTACAACTAAAGTTAACAATGATCCAGATAAAGACAAGCTCTTAATGCAGATTATTACCTTGGCTCTAGAACAATTGCATTTTGAGCCAAAAGATTTTAACGATGAGTTTTCTGAAGATGTTTATACTACATACTTAAACAGAATAGACCCACTAAAACGTTTCTTTTTAAAAAGCGATATTAAAGAGTTTGAAAAATTTAAAACTAAAATCGACGATGAGCTAAAGGTGCACGATATTACATTTTTTAACGTTACAAACGAGCGTTTAATGCAACGTATGGACGAAGCTAAGTCTTATTATAAAAAGGTTTTAGATAAACCTTTCGACTTTAATATTGACGAGGATTTTAATACAGATTACGAAAATCATGATTATGTAAAAAACAAGAAAAAGCTAAAAGAACGTTGGAGACAATTATTAAAGTTTAGTACTATTTCTAATTATGATGAGTTAATTAGAACTCAGGAAAACGATACAGTTGCTTCTAAAAATGGAACACCAAAAACTAAAAAATCTTTATTAGAGCTAGAACTTGAAGCTCGTAATGAGACAAAGAAAAACTTGGACGCATACTATACAGATTATGTTGAAGATTTACAGCGTAAAGATTGGTTTTCTATGTACATTAATGTAATTGTAGAAGAGTTTGACCCTCATACTACATATTTTGCACCAAGAGATAAAGACCGTTTCGACCAGCAAATGTCTGGTAAATTAGAAGGCATTGGAGCAAGGCTTCAAAAAAGAATGGATTACACTAAGATTGTAGAAGTAATCTCTGGTGGTCCAGCTTGGAGAGGAGAGGAGCTCGAAGTTGGCGATATTATTTTAAAAGTACGCCAAGAAGATGAAAAAGCTGCTATTAGTATTGTTGGTATGCGTATAGACGACGCGATAAAATTAATAAAAGGTCCAAAAGGGACTAATGTTTATTTAACGCTAAAAAAGGTAGATGGGTCTATAGAAGATATTTCTATTACTAGAGATATTGTAGAATTAGAAGAAACCTATGCAAAATCGTCTACTGTTATAAAAAACGATAAAAAATATGGAGTAATTAACCTTCCAAAGTTTTATATTGATTTTACAGATTATAAAAAACGTAATGCAGCTTCAGATATTAAGCAAGAAATTGAAAGATTAAAAGCCGAAGGTATGGAAGGTTTAGTATTAGATCTTAGAAACAATGGAGGAGGCTCTTTAAAAACTGTGGTAGATATTGCAGGATTATTTATTAAAGAAGGACCAATTGTACAAGTACGTTCGACTAATGAACCAAAAGAGATTTTAGAAGACACAGACAAGGCTATTATTTGGGATGGACCGTTAGTAATTATGGTTAATGAGTTATCTGCATCCGCATCAGAGATTTTAGCAGCTGCAATGCAAGATTACAAGCGTGCCATTATTATTGGTAGTAAGCAAACCTACGGTAAGGGGACGGTTCAAAATGTGTTAGATTTAAATAGAATGGTTCGAAACAGTTCTCATGGAGATTTAGGTGCAATTAAAATTACACGTCAAAAATTTTATAGAATAAATGGCGGTTCAACACAATTAGAAGGTGTAAAGAGCGATGTTGTTGTTCCAGATCGTTACAGCTTTGTAGAAATTGGTGAACGTGATCAAGACAACCCATTACCTTGGGATAAAATCGATGCTGTAAATTATGATTATTGGAGTAGCTATTTCGATTACGACACCACAATAAGTAACAGTAAATCTCGTATGGAAAATAATGCGCAACTTAACCTTATAGAAGAAAACGCTAAGTGGATTAAAACCCAAATGGACGAAAACACATATTCTCTAAATTATAAAAAGTATAAAGCCGAATTAAAAGCAGACGAGGAAAAAGCAAAAAAATATGATGCTATTTCAGAATACAAAACAAGCCTAACATTCCAGTCTTTACCTTATGAAACATCTCTTTTTGAAACGGATACGGTTTTAAAACAAAAAAGAGTAAGATGGCACAAGAACCTAAGTAAGGACGTATATATGGAAGAGGCATTAAATGTCTTAGACGATTTAAAAATGAGCTATAGCATTAAAAAAGTAGCGACTGTAAAAGAATAATAATACATTGAGTAATAAAGGAAACTCATTAAGTAAATTAGCGCTCCAAAAATTCAAAAAAAATTTTTGGGGCGTTTTTAGTTTTTATTTTATTGTGTTTGTTGGTTTAATTTCTGTGTTTGCATACGTGTTTGCTCCAGATAATTCAAGGTACGCAAACCAAATGCATGTATCTATACATTCTAAAGCTCCAGGTTTTTCTGTAAACATGTTGGTATTGCCTTCGCAAATTAAAAACGAACAAGGGTTCTTTGATAAATTATTCTTCGGAAGAAATAATACTGTAACCGAAATTCCCATTTCAGAATATAATATTTCTAATAACATTATAAGTTATACCGAATATGCTTCCGATGGTTTAAAAGGTATTAATAAAACTTATACAATTAAAGATATAACAACCAAACCAGAAACAATAATAACTAAAAAAACATTTCTTTTAGGCACCGATAAATATGGAAGAGATTTGTTAAGTCGTATTTTAGTAGGTGCAAGAATTTCATTTTTTATTGGGTTTGTTGCAGTATTTATTTCGCTTGTAATTGGCATTTTTATGGGAAGTGTTGCAGGTTATTTTGGCAGGAAAGTAGATGCTTTTATTATGTGGATAATAAACGTAACATGGTCTATACCAACATTATTGTTGGTTATCGCAATTACTTTGGCATTAGGAAAAGGTTTTTGGCAAGTATTTATAGCCGTTGGTTTAACAATGTGGGTTGAGGTTGCTAGAGTCGTACGCGGACAAATTATAAGTGCCAAAGAATTGCAATATGTAACTGCTGCACGTGCTTTAGGTTTTAATAACTTTAGAATTATTACCAAACACATTTTACCAAACATTATGGCTCCAGTAATTGTAATTTGTGCTGCAAATTTTGCAGCAGCCATTTTAATAGAAAGTGGATTAAGTTTTTTAGGTATTGGAGCACAACCACCAATGGCAAGTTGGGGAGCAATGATAAAAGACCATTATAATTATATTATTCTGGGCAAACCTTACTTAGCTATTATTCCAGGCTTATGCATCATGTTTTTAGTCATGGCTTTTATGCTTATTGGTAATGCGCTACGCGATGCTTTAGATGTTAAGAATTAATTAAAAAAACTTTGAAATTATTACCAAACCGCATTCTTAAGTTTTGTCGAAAGGTTTAAATATTATATTGCTTTAGATTTTTGTTTTGTAAGGTGTGGGCTATATTAAATATCTTTTTAAATTTTTGGGGTATTTCATCCTTAATAAATAGCTTCTCTTTTGTAGAAGGATGTGTAAATTTTAAAGAATAAGCGTGTAAGTACAAACCTTTGCCTTTTAATATTAAATGGTTTATGGCGTAATCCTTATCTCCTAAAATAGGATTACCAATACTTAATAGGTGTTTTCTTAATTGGTGCTTTCTTCCAGTTTTAGGCTTCAATTTTACTAAATTAAGTGTGCCAAATCGTTTTGAAGGAACACTAAATTTAACTTTATAATTAGATTGTGACCGTTTACCATCAATCTTAGATGTTATTTTACCTTTAAGTTTCATCTCACCAATAGTAATAGCGTAATAGGTTTTTTTAATTTTCTTGTTCTCAAATAATTTGTTTAAAGCACGAATGCTACTTGTTGTTTTTCCAATTAATAGTAAGCCAGTTGTTGGGTAATCTAATCTATGTATGGGTTGTGGAGTTGTTCTCTCTGGAAGACTACTTGGTTTTAAGTTTTGTATAAGCGCATTCGCAATCGTTTTAAAACTATTACCGTTTACTAATATGCCTGCTGGTTTATGTATTACTGCTAAATAATCGTCTTTAAATAATACGTCTAGTTTTAAAACAAGTTTGGTTCTAGGTTTGCTATCTTCTGGTAAAGTTAAACAAATAGTTTCGCCTCCAATTATAAAAGTTGCTGAAGTTGCAATAGCACCATTTACGGTAATATAGTTTTTCTTTAACGCTTTTTTTAATGCAGATTTGGTAAATACTAAGTTAAAAATGCCAACACCATAGTCTTGAAGCCTAACTGGCTTTGTAAGTTTTGGGACAATGTGAGTTTTTGTTTTATGCATTTGATTGAAATTTTAATCGAATTAAATACATGTTTACCAAGAAGCTAATCTTCAGAATTAAAAAAGATTTTCCAGTTTTCAGTTTTTAAATGTTGAGCCATAAAATCTGCTCTATATTCTCCGTTTCTAATAATATATTGACCATTAGGTTTTATTAATGCAAAGGATCCACAAAGGGTTGGATTCTTAAAAAATTTATTTTTAAAATAATTATTAATGTCTTTATAGTAGTATTCGTTCTTTCTTTTAGGCTTGTTTTTTAAAATAATATCATTATCAAAAAGCACAATCATAGCTATTTCTTTCTTTTCGAGTTCTTTTTTAATAGGTGTAGTATAAAATTTACGATTTGAAATTTTACTTTTAGACCATTTATTATTTCTATTTTGTGTGCATAAATCGTCTTTAAAATAATATTCAATTAATAGAGTATTGCTGTCTTTAAACTTTTTATTAGTAACTTTTTCAAGTTTTTTTATAATGCTATCATAATTAATTAGCCCTTTTAAGTATAGATCTTTTTTTAATGTGTAATATATTTTTCCATTCTCATCTTTATGCGACCAAACACTTAGTAATAAATCTTTGTTTGACCATTTTTTTCTATAAATATCTTTACTAATAGTATCTCCTTTTTCATCAATAAATTTTTTTTCTTGACTATAAACTGAAAGAGTCAAAAATAACAGAAGTAAAACTGTAATTATAATTTTCATTTTTTATATTTAATTTACTTACTCACTCATCGCATTATTTAACTCACCAATATACCCAAGTACTTTATCTTTACCAATATCTTTAGAACTAGACGTAATAAAATGTTTTGGGATAGCTTCCCAAGTTTCTAGCATAATGTTTTTGTAGTCTTCAACATGTCTTTCTATAGCTTTAGGTTTTAATTTATCGGCCTTTGTAAAAATTATACAAAACGGAATACCTGTTTCACCCAAATACTGCATGAATTCTAAATCGATAGGTTGTGGTTTGTGCCGAATATCTACTAAAACAAAAGCACAAATCATCTGTTTGCGCTGTTCAAAATACTTAGTTATAAATTTTTGAAACACTTTTTTTGTACTCTTAGAAACTTTAGCATAACCATAACCAGGTAAATCTACCAAATACCACTCTTTATTAATAATAAAATGATTTATCAGTTGGGTTTTTCCTGGTCTACCAGAAGTTTTAGCTAAACTTTTTCTGCTTGTAAGCATATTAATAAGGGAAGACTTGCCAACATTACTTCTGCCAATAAAGGCATATTCTGGCAGCATATCTTTTGGGCATTTAACTACTTCAGAATTACTTACAACAAATTCAGCAGACTTAATTTTCATCGCGATTAGCATTTCCGTGAAAACAGAAATCTTATTTTTAAATTAGTAAAACACAAAAGTAACCACATAAACGTAAGTAACCAAGTGTAGTAAAAAGTAATTAGTTAAACCAATCTCAACAGTGTGTTTTCTTGCGAAAAGAGCCAGATAAGAAACGGTGAGTAAGCGATCTATTCTCTAAGGTCTATTTTCTTTAGTTTTTTTAAAACCCACGTTCCTTAAGCCATTCAGTTAATATCTCATTAAAACGAACAGGATGCTCCATCATAGCAGCATGACCACATTTATCTATCCAAAACAAATTAGAATCTGGAAGTAACTCATTAAACTCGTCTGCAACTTCTGGTGGAGTAACAGCATCATTTTTTCCCCAAATAATGCACACAGGAACATTCATTTTAGGTAAATCTTTCGCCATATTGTGCCTAATAGCACTTTTAGCAATGGTAAGCGTTTTAATAAGTTTAATTCTATCGTTTACTGTATCGTAAACTTCGTCAACAATCTCTTTAGTCGCAATTGAAGGATCGTAAAAAACATCTTGTGCTTTTTTCTTAATCACTTCGTAATCGCTACGTTTTGGGTAACCTCCTCCCATGGCACTTTCGTATAAACCAGAACTTCCAGTAATAACTAAAGCTTTTACTTTTTCTGGCTTCAGTTTTGTAAAATAAAGACCAATATGTCCACCAAGAGAATTCCCTAATAAAATAACTTTATCAAATTTTTTAAATTTAATAAATTCACCTAAATATTTAGAAAACGCCTTTACATTGGTTTTAATAAGCGGCATACTGTAAACAGGTAACTGTGGAATAATAACTTTATAACCCTCTCTACTAAAGTGGTCTATTACTGCATCAAAATTACTTAAACCACCCATAAGCCCATGTAGAACAATTATTGGTGGGCCTTCGCCAGCCTCAATATAATTAAACTTTCCTTCAGTAATAAGTGTGTGCGACATTAGGTTTTTTAGTCATTCTGTTGAAGCAAATATAGTTATTTCAAACAAAAAAAAAGAGAATTATTTATATACTTCAAGAAACTACCTTATTGCACATATTAACAGATGTTCATTACTATTTTTTAAGCTTTTTAAGCTGTTGAAAGCGATGTATTTAGCAGTAAATTCAGTTTTATTATCTCATAAATCTAGTACATATTCTAACTATTTATTAACAATGTGGTAAATTGTGGTAAATTGTGGTAATATTTTCAATATATTTGACTCTCATACGTTTATGCATAAAAAAATCACATTGAACTCATTAATAGGAACATACGAATGTAAAGCAGACGCCAAAGGAAGACTTATGCTTCCTGCTGGCCTTAAAAAGCAGTTGTCTCTTGTGTTGCAAAATGGTTTTGTGTTGAAACGTGCAGTTTTTCAGCCGTGTTTAGAATTATACCCAATGGCAGAATGGGAAACCTTAATGCAAAAAGTAAATAAGCTTAATCGCTTTAAGAAAAAGAATAACGATTTTATTCGCAGATTTACAGCAGGAGTAAAAATGGTTGAGGTAGATGCAAGCGGAAGGTTGTTAATACCAAAAGACCTAACAGTTTTTGCAAACATTTCTAAAAATGTTGTTGTCTCTTCTGCGGTAAATATAGTAGAGATTTGGGATAAGAATAAATATGAACAAGCCATTGATGATGCGACTGTAGATTTTGCAGATTTAGCTGAAGAGGTAATGGGAGAAGATCAAGAGGGTGATGGAATATCATAATCCAGTTTTATTAAATGAAACAGTAGATGGTTTAAACATTAAGCCAGACGGCGTTTATGTGGATGTTACTTTTGGAGGTGGAGGGCATAGTAAAGAAATATTAAACAGAATTGGAGAAAACGGAAAATTATTTGCTTTCGATCAAGATGCAGATGCTCTTAAAAATACAATAGATGATAACAGATTTACGCTTATTCATGAAAATTTTAGATTTTTAAAACGCTTTCTAAAATTTCATGGCGTGAAAGTAGTTGATGGTATTTTAGCAGATTTTGGAGTCTCGTCTCATCAATTCGATGTTGCCGAACGTGGCTTTTCAACACGGTTTGAAGCTGATTTAGATATGCGAATGAATCAAAAAAAACAATTGTCTGCATATCATGTTATAAATGAGTATGACGAAGAGCAAATTAAGCAAGTCTTGTTGCAATATGGTGAGCTTCGTGCTGCACCTGCAATGGCAAGATTGATTGTACAATTTCGTAAAGGTGAAGTAATAAAAACAAGTAATCAGCTTAAAAATGTAATAAATAAATTTTTATCTCCAAAGCACGAGAATAAAATTTTGGCTCAAATATATCAAGCCATTAGAATAGAAGTGAATCAAGAAATTGAAGCTTTAAAAGAATTTTTAGTACAAACACCAGAAATTCTAAAACCAAACGGAAGATTGAGTTTAATAAGCTATCATTCGTTAGAAGATAGATTGGTAAAACGCTTTATAAGAAATGGATTGTTTGAAGGTGAGCCAGAAAGAGATGTGTTTGGAAATTTTGAAGTACCACTTAAAAAGGTTGGAAAGTTAATAATTCCATCAGCAGAAGAAATTAAAATAAACAGTAGGTCAAGAAGCGCAAAGCTTCGTATTGCTGAAAAAGTATAATTGTTTGTCACTTCTATTGATTTACGAGAAACAAGGAAATAGTATCGAGAAGTAATGTAAAATACAAACTGTTTACTAAGGCGTTTTTTGTGGTGTGAGAGTCTCTTTAAATAGAACGAGAAATATAAATTTTAATAAAAAAACACTCCGTGCATCTCTGCCAAGCTTAGTGTAATAATTAAATAGATTGAGTAAAGCGATGTCAAATTAGCGTAAATAACAGGCAATAGTAAGCGATTTAGATTAGTCAAAAAAAAAAAGACTCCTGCCTTCGCGAGAAATAATATGAAAAAAAATATCTATAGCATATTAAGAGGAACGTTTTTAGTAAGCGACGACTCCTTTAAGAATTGGAGAATGATTTTCTTTATTTCGGTATTAGCTATAATAATGATTGCGAGTTCGCATAGTGCCGATAAGAAAGTGCACAAAATCGCAAGGTTAAGTAATGAAGCAAAAGAGTTGCGCTCTGCATTTATAGATGGCAGAGGAAGATTAATGGAGTTAAAAAAAGAATCTGTAGTCTCTAGGAAAATGAAAAAAAAAGGCTTGCAAACTTCCGAAGTTGCGCCTCAAAAAATAAGAGTTAAACCACAACAAAAGAATTAAGTAATCTTGGCAATAAGCGAAACAAATATATTGAACCGATTGTATTTTGTAGCTGGATGTATTTTCATCTTCGGCATTGCTGTTGTTGTAAAATTATTAACCATCCAGTATGTTAATGGTGATAAATATCGTGAATTAGCAGAAAGCAGAATTATTGAAGATAGACCAATTCCTGCAAACAGAGGTAATGTGTATTCTGTAAATGGAAATTTGCTAGCAACCTCAATTACTAAATACGATATTCTAATAGATACCAAATCGCCTAAAAAGAAAGTTTGGCAGGAACAAATTGGTCCATTATGCGATTCGTTATCTATATATTCAGGAAAATCTTCAAGTTATTACAGAAAAAAATTAAGAAAAGCGTATGCCAAAAAAAACCGATATTATCTCTTGGCACGTGATATTGGCTATTCAGATTATTTAAGATTACGCAATTTTCCATTACTAAAATTAGGTGCTTATAAAGGTGGATTAATTGTAGAGCAAACCACAAAGCGTGAGCATCCAATGGGAGGAATTGCTCAGCGAACAATTGGTTATGAACGTACAGACGATAAAGGAAACGTTACGCGACCAGGATTAGATGGTGCTTTTGGAGAAAAGTATTTAAGAGGTGTAGATGGACACCGAATGAAACAAAAAATAGGTAAAGGACAATGGAAACCTTTAAGCGATGCTAATGAAGTTGAGCCACAAGATGGGTACGACATTTATACAACCCTAAATACAAATATTCAAGATATAGCACATCATTCTTTATTAGAGCAGTTAGAAAAGTACGATGCAGAACATGGTTGTGTAGTGGTAATGGAGGTTAAAACTGGAGAAATTAGAGCGATTTCAAATTTAGGAAAATCGAAGTCTGGAAAGTATTACGAAAAAAGAAATTATGCGGTTTGGGAGTCTCATGAGCCTGGTTCTACTTTTAAGTTAATGGCTATTATGGCTGCTTTAGAAGATAAAGTAATTGATACTTCTACAATTATAGATACTAAAAGCGGGTATAAAACATTTTATGGAAGAAGTATTAGAGATACTCGTGGTTATGGAAAAATTTCTTCAGGAACTGCATTCGTGAAATCTTCTAATATTGGTTTGGCAACTATTGTTGACGATAATTACTCTAAAAATCCAAACAAGTTTATAAATAGATTAAAGCAATGGAAACTTCATGAGAATTTAAATTTACCAATTATTGGTGAAGGTGAACCAGTTATTCCAAAACCAGGAGATGCTATATGGAGTAAAAACGCATTGCCATCCATGGCTTATGGTTATAATTTACAATTAACACCATTGCAAACTTTAACATTTTATAACGCCGTTGCAAACAATGGCGAAATGCTAAAACCTCGTTTTTTACGCGAAGTAAAAGAATTAGATCGAGAAATTGAGAGTTTTGAAAAAGAAGTACGTGTTAAGAAAATTGCGTCAGATGAAACGATAAAAAAAGCTCAAAAACTTTTAGAGAATGTTGTAATACGCGGTACTGGAGATGGCATGTATTCTAAATACTTTTCTATGGCTGGAAAAACTGGGACAGCAAGAACAGATTATAGAGATTTCGAGAAGTGGAAAAAAAACAAAAAATACATATCGTCTTTTGCTGGTTATTTTCCTGTTGAGAATCCTAAATATTCTTGCATAGTTGTTATTCACAAACCTAGTATCAAGGTCGGGTTTTACGGTGCAGATGTTACAGGTCCAGTGTTTAAACGAATTGCTCAAAAAATATTTACAGACACACCTATAATTGATGAAATAGAGTCTTTAGAGGTGGAAAATGCTTTAGTAGATAAAGAGTTTCAAAATTTTTATGATACCGCAAATACCTATTTAACAATTATGCCAAGCGTTATAGGTTTACCAATAATGGATGCTGTGGCGCTGTGTGAAAATTTAGGTTTAAAAGTTAAAATAAATGGTGATGGCGTTGTAAAAACACAGTCTATTCCAAAAGGACAAAAAGTAAAGAAAAATAAAACTATAATTTTAGAATTATCGTGAATTTATTAAAAGACTTATTATATAAGGTTACTATTAATAGTGTTGTTGGATCAACAAGCGTACCTATTGGTGCTATTCATTTTAATTCAAAAAATATTGATATAAACGACGTGTTTGTGGCTATTAAAGGTAGTATTGCAGACGGTCATGATTACATAGAAAAGGCAGAGCAACAAGGTGCAATTGCTGTGGTTTGTGAGCAATTACCTAAAACTTTAAAAAAAGGTGTAAGTTATATAATTGTGGACAATTCTAGTTCATCTTTAGCAATTATGGCTTCTAATTTTTATGGTAATCCATCATCAAATTTGAGGTTAGTTGGTGTTACTGGTACAAACGGAAAAACGACCATTGCAACTTTATTATTTAAGCTTTTTAAAATGGCTGGTTATAAAGTTGGTTTACTATCTACTGTCGTAATAAAAGTAGATAAAAAGAACTATAAAGCAACCCACACAACGCCAGATTCTTTGACCATAAATAGGTACTTAAAAGAAATGAATGACGAAGGTGTAGAGTTCTGCTTTATGGAGGTGAGTTCTCATGGTATCCATCAAAAAAGAACCGAAGGTCTAGATTTCGAAGGTGCCATTTTTACCAATTTAACACACGATCACTTAGATTATCATGATTCGTTTGCTGAATATCGCGACACTAAAAAATCATTTTTCGATAATCTTAGCAAAAGGGCTTTTGCAATTACGAACGCAGATGATAAGAATGGAGCAGTAATGCTTCAAAATACAAAGGCTAAACAGTATAAATACGGGTTAAAAAATTACGCAGATTATAAGGCTCAAATTCTTGAAAATTCCTTTAGCGGTATGTTACTTAAAATAAACCATAATGAAGTTTGGACAAAGTTAATAGGTGGTTTTAACGCGTCGAATATGTTGGCAATATACGCTACTGCCGAATTATTAGGACTTGAAAAAACTAAAATTCTTCGTTTAATAAGTGTGTTAGAAAGTGTGAGTGGGAGGTTTCAATATTTAATTTCTGAAAAAAAAATAACTGCGATTGTAGATTATGCACACACACCAGATGCATTAAAAAATGTATTAGAAACCATAAACAGTATTCGTACTAAAAATGAAGAACTTATTACAGTTGTTGGTTGTGGTGGAGATCGAGATAAAACAAAGCGTCCAAAAATGGGACATATTGCTTCGGTTTTAAGCACAAAAGCAATCTTTACTAGCGATAATCCAAGAACAGAAGTTGCAGAAACTATAATCGATGAGATTGAAAAAGGTGTTGAACCTCAAAATTTTAAAAAAATATTATCGATTGTAGATAGAAAACAGGCCATTAAAACTGCTTGTCAACTAGCTAATCAAGGAGATATAATTTTAATAGCTGGAAAAGGTCATGAAACCTATCAAGAAGTAAATGGAAATCGAAGCGATTTTAACGATTTTAAAATTGTAGAAAAATTATTAAAACAATTACATAAGTAAAAACAAATTAAATTTCCCTTTAGGGTTTTTAAAACCTTACGGGTATTACAATATAAACAAAAAGTCAAACTAAACGCGCAGTCGAAGTGTATAGAATTAAAAACAAGTAATGCTTTGTCATTCCGCAATTAAAGCGGGATCTAAAATAAAAAAATAATAAAAATAGAATATGCTGTATTACCTATTCGAATATTTAGAAAAACAATTCCAATTAACTGGAGCCAGTGTGTTTCAGTTTATTACGTTTCGTGCCGCTTTAGCGATTATATTATCGTTATTGTTTTCTACCATTTTCGGAAAAAAAATCATTCGATTCCTGCAAAAAAAACAAGTAGGAGAATCGGTTAGAGATTTAGGTTTAGAAGGACAGGTTGAAAAAGCTGGCACGCCAACAATGGGTGGATTAATCATTATTTTTTCAACACTTGTTCCAGTATTATTATTTGCCAAGCTTGAAAACATCTACGTTATCATGTTAATTGTAACTACAATCTGGATGGGATTGGTTGGTTTTGCAGACGATTATATTAAAGTATTTAAAAAAGATAAAACAGGCTTAAGTGGTAAGTTTAAAATTTTAGGACAAGTTGGATTAGGAATATTTGTAGGTGCAATTATGTATTTCCACCCAGACGTAACTATTAAAATCGAAAAAATAAATCCTATCTACGAAACAGAGTTGATTACTCAAAATTCTGTTGCAGAATTTAATCCTGCAGAGCAATCGCTTAAAACCACTATTCCTTTTGTAAAAGATAACGAATTCGATTATGCAAGTATCGCAACATGGTTTGGTGAGGATTATGGAAAATATGCATGGTTGATTTTTATCCCAATCGTAATTTTTATTGTAACAGCAGTTTCAAACGGAGCTAATTTAACCGATGGTATCGATGGTTTAGCAGCAGGAAGTTCAGCTATAATAGTATTTACATTAGCCATATTTGCATTCATTTCTGGAAATCTTGTGTTTTCAGATTATCTCAATATCATGTTTATTCCAGGACTTGGAGAACTGGTAGTTTTTATAGCTGCCTTTGCTGGCGCATTAATTGGTTTTTTATGGTATAATACATATCCAGCACAAGTATTTATGGGAGACACAGGAAGTTTAACAATTGGGGGAATTATTGCTGTAATTGCAATTGCTGTTAGAAAAGAATTATTAATTCCGTTGTTATGCGGAATCTTTTTTGCCGAGTCACTTTCGGTAATTCTTCAAGTGAGTTGGTTTAAATACACAAAGAAAAAACATGGTCAGGGACGACGTATTTTTAAAATGTCGCCTTTACACCACCACTATCAAAAAGGAGGATATCATGAAAGTAAAATAGTAACGCGGTTTTGGATTGTTGGTATTTTTCTAGCAATTTTAACGATAGTTACTTTAAAATTAAGATAAAGACTTATCATTTATTACTTGGTGCGGAACCCATAAAAAAGAAAAGTAGATTTTGCGTTGTAGCGCAGAATAACAAGAAAGAAACAAACAATTGAAAAAAGAAGAATCTTATTCGAGTGCGCAACTCTCCTCTTTTAGAAGAGTTGGAGGAGGAATTATTGTAATTCTTGGAGCAGGAGAAAGTGGTGTTGGTACTGCACTTTTAGCGAAAGCAAAAGGCTATGCTGTTTTTGTTTCAGATAAAGGAAAAATAAAAGAGAAGTACAAAGAAGTTCTTATACATAATGAGATCGAATGGGAAGAAAAACAGCATACAGAATCTAAAATTCTAAATGCCCATTTGGTAATGAAAAGTCCAGGAATTCCTGATAAAGTTGCGTTAATTCAAAAGCTAATTAGTAACAAAATTCCAGTGATTTCTGAAATTGAATTTGCAGCTAAATACACTAAAGCAACTATTGTTGGTATTACTGGAAGTAATGGAAAAACAACAACAGCATCTTTAACGCATTATATTCTAAAACAAGAATTAAATGTGGGATTGGCAGGAAATATTGGAGATAGCTTTGCTAAGCAAATTTTGGAAGACAATTTTAAAAACTATGTACTTGAAATTAGTAGTTTTCAATTAGATGGTATAGTCGATTTTAAACCAAATATTGCTGTGCTCACTAATATTACACCAGATCATTTAGACCGCTATAATTATAAATTTGAAAATTATATTGATTCAAAATTCAGAATTGCTCAAAATCAAACTAAAGAAGATTACTTGATTTATGATGCAGATGACCAAGTAATTAAAAACTGGTTAAGCGAAAATACTATTCAATCCACATTATTGCCATTTTCATTAGTTAAAACAATCGAAAACGGTGCGTATTTAGACAAAGAAAATATAAAAATAACAATAGATAATAACCAAATAATTATGCCAACAAAAAATTTAGCTTTAGAAGGAAAACACAATATTAAAAATGCAATGGCTGCAGCAACTGTGGCGCATTTGTTAAAAATTAGAAAACAAACTATTCGCGAAAGTTTAGAAAATTTTCATGGTGTAGAGCATCGATTAGAGCGAGTACTTAAAATAAATAAGGTACAGTATATAAACGATTCTAAGGCAACTAACGTAAATGCAACATATTATGCGTTAGAAAGTATGGATGCGCCAACGGTTTGGATTGTTGGAGGCGTAGACAAAGGCAATGATTATACTGAGTTGTTTCCATTTGTAAACGAAAAAGTTAAGGCTATTATTTGTTTAGGCATAGACAATAAAAAGCTAATAGAAAACTTTGGTAATATGGTTGATATTATTGTTGAAACTCAATTTATCAATGAAGCATTAAAGATTGCATATAAGGTAGCCGAAGCAGGAGATAATGTGCTGTTATCACCAGCTTGTGCAAGTTTCGATTTGTTTGAAAATTATGAAGATAGAGGAAGACAATTCAAGCATGCGGTTAGAAATTTATAATCCCATATTAATATTACTTATAGGAAAAAATTGATGTAGAAATGTTTAATAAAAATTTAATAATTCTTCCCTTTTGGAAGACGTCGCTAAGCGACAGATGGGATGCAACAAGTATTTAATAACATAAAAGGAGATCGATTAATCTGGGCAATAGCTGCATTACTGGCTATTTTCTCATTCCTTCCTGTCTACAGCGCTGCAAGTAATTTGGTAAACATAGGAGGTGGAAATACATTCTCTTATTTTATAAAACACTTCATGCATTTATTTTTAGGCTTCTCGATAATGTATGGTGTGCATAAAGTGCCATACCGTTATTTTAGAGGCATATCTATGGTCATGATTCCAATAGTATTAGTATTATTGGTCGTTACAATTTTACAAGGCACAACAATAGAAGGCGCAAATGCAAGTCGGTGGATTCGTATTCCATTTGTAAATATGTCTTTTCAAACGTCAACCTTGGCATCAGTAGTTATAATGATGTATGTAGCAAGATATATGTCGAAAATTAAAGACAAAAAAGTATCTTTTAAAGAATCGATATTACCACTTTGGATTCCAGTTTTTCTAATTTTAATTTTAATTTTACCTTCAAATTTATCAACAACAGCATTAATATTTTTAATGGTAATTACACTTGTTTTTTTAGGAGGTTATCCTATTAGATATTTATTAGCAATGCTAGGTGTAGGTTTAATTGCATTACTTTTATTTATTACTGTAATGAAGGCATTTCCAAACTTAATGGATGATAGATTGGATACTTGGGAAAGTAGAATTGAAAACTTTTTCGATGGAGGAGATAGCGAAGGAGATTACCAAATTGAAAGAGCAAAAATTGCTATAGCATCAGGTAAAATAATAGGATTAGGACCTGGAGGAAGTAAACAAAAAAACTTTTTACCACAATCGTCCTCAGATTTTATTTTTGCAATTATAATTGAAGAATATGGCCTTGTTGGAGGTTTGTTTTTAATGGTAATGTATATGTGGTTATTATTTAGAATAGTGATAGTTGCACAAAAATCAGACACTATTTTTGGAAAGCTATTGGTACTAGGTGTAGGTATTCCAATTATATTTCAAGCCATAATTAACATGGCCGTTGCAGTGGAGTTGTTTCCAGTTACTGGTCAAACTCTGCCATTAATTAGTAGTGGCGGAACTTCCATTTGGATGACGTGTTTGGCAATTGGAATAATATTAAGTGTGAGCGCAAAAAGAGAAGAAATAAAAGAACAAGAAAACGAAGAAGGTAATGAGCAGAACCCGTTAGAAATACTTTCAGAAACTATTTGAGTTAGAAAATTGTTAAAGTTATAAGTATCTAAAATTAGACTTTTGTAATGCAAAATTAAAATAGTAAAATAATATAAAAGAGTAAGCGATTTAAAAGTCGTGAATTCGTGAAGAAGGATAAAAGTGATTAAAAATATAAAATACAAAATAATATTAAGTGGAGGTGGAACAGGTGGACACATCTATCCAGCAATTGCTATTGCTAACGAATTAAAGTCTCGATTTCCAGATGCAGAGTTTCTTTTTGTAGGTGCAAAAGATCGTATGGAAATGGAAAAGGTACCGCAAGCTGGTTATAAAATAAAAGGCTTGTGGATTACTGGAATTCAAAGAAAACTAACACTTAAAAACTTAATGTTTCCCTTTAAACTTATTAATAGCTTATGGAATGCTAGAAAAATTATTAAGCAATTTAAACCAGATGTTGCCATAGGAACTGGAGGTTTTGCAAGTGGACCGTTATTACAAGTGGCAGCATTAAAAGGAATACCAAGTTTAATACAAGAGCAAAATTCTTATCCAGGAATTACAAATAAATTACTATCTAAAAAAGTACAAAAAATTTGCGTGGCCTACGATGGTTTAGAACGGTTTTTTCCGAAGGATAAAATATTAAAAACAGGAAATCCAGTACGTCAAGATTTGTTAAATATAAATTCTAAGAGAGCTAAAGCTATAGCATATTTTGGTTTGGTTAAAGGTAAAAAAACACTCTTAGTTTTAGGTGGGAGTTTAGGAGCAAAAGCAATTAATGAGTTGTTAAAAAGAGAGTTAGATTTTTTGCAAACACAGCAAGTGCAAATTATATGGCAAACTGGAAAATTGTATTATAAAAATTATAAAATAAATGGTGACATAAAGCATGTGCAAGTCCACCAGTTTATAAACAATATGGATTATGCCTACGCAGCCGCAGATATTATTATATCTCGAGCGGGAGCAAGTTCTGTAAGCGAGTTATGTATTGTTGGTAAGCCTGTAGTTTTTTTACCATCTCCTTATGTGGCAGAAGATCATCAAACTAAAAATGCAAAAGCAATTGTAGATAAAAATGCAGCTTTAATGATTGCTCAAGAAGATCTTGAAGTTGATTTTAAAAACAAGTTTTCTCAATTAATAGCTTCGGAAGAAAAACAAAAACAATTAAGCGATAATATTAAAAAATTAGCATTAGTAAATGCAACCAAGGAAATAGCCGATGAAGTTGAAAAGCTTCTAAAAAAAAAGTATAAATAGCAACGCCATTTCATGAAGCTTTTCGCGATGTGGCAATCTTATATATTTAAAATAATGTTATAAATAATAAAGAAAGAGACTGCTACGCAAAAAGGCTCGCAATAATGAATATATGAAACTAAACAATATACATAAAATCTACTTTGTAGGCATTGGAGGTATTGGAATGAGTGCAATTGCACGCTATTTTAGTGTAAATAATAAGCATGTTGCTGGTTACGATAAAACTAAAACCGAAATTACCAACGCTCTTGAGGATTTAGGAGTTGAAGTAAATTTTGAAGATAGTATTAGTGCAATAAATGATTCATTTTTAAATTCAGAAAAAACACTTGTAGTTTATACACCAGCAATTTCGAAAGATAATAAACAACTCAATTATTTTAAAGCTAATGGCTTTAAGGTTTTAAAACGTTCAGAAATTTTAGGCTTAATTACAGAAAACACCTTTTGTTTAGCTGTTGCTGGTACGCATGGTAAAACTACAACAACAAGTATTTTAGGTCATATAATGATGGAATGTAACGTTCCACTCACAGCCTTTTTAGGTGGTATTAGCGAGAATTATAATTCTAATTTAATTATTAATGGAGGTGAAGTTAGTGTTGTTGAAGCAGATGAGTTTGACCGTTCTTTTTTAACATTATCACCAGATTTAGCGTGTATTACTTCTATGGATGCAGACCATTTAGATATTTATGGTGATGCTTCAGAGCTCATAAAATCGTTCGAGGCATTTTCAAAAAAACTAAAACCAAACGGAAAATTATTTGTAAGAAATGGTTTGCCTTTAAAAGGAATTACTTATGGAATAGATGATGATTCAGACTATTCCGCCAAAAATATTAAAATACAAAATGGTGCTTATGTGTTTGATGTTAAAACACCAAATACTGTACTAAAACAAGTTCAATTTAACCTACCTGGTAGACATAATTTGTCAAACGCATTAATCGCCTTAGCGATGGCTTTAGAATGTGGTTTCCCTACACCACAGCTCGTTAAGGCGTTAGCATCTTACAAAGGCGTAAAGCGTCGCTTTACCTACCAAATTAAAACAGATGCACTTGTTTTTATAGACGATTATGCGCACCATCCAGAAGAAATTAATGCAGTGCATCAAGCGGTTCGCGAAATGTATCCAGAAGATCAAGTTTTAGCCATTTTTCAACCACATTTGTTTTCTAGAACTAAAGATTTTGGAGCCGATTTTGCTAAGAGTCTTTCGCAATTCGATGAGCTTTTGCTCTTAGATATTTATCCAGCAAGAGAATTACCAATTGAGGGTGTTGATTCTCAATGGTTACTAAATCAAATAAAAAATCCTCAAAAGAAATTAATTAATAAATCTGAAATTATTCAGAAAATAAAAGAAAGTAAAGCCAAAATTATCCTAACTATTGGAGCAGGAGATATTGGAGCAGAGGTAAAAAAAATTAAAGAAGCATTGGTGCATGAAAATTAATTGGAACTATATAAAAGCCCTTTTGTTACTGAGTGTTGTGGTGTTTTTATTCGCATTCTCATCTGCCAGAAATGGCAATAGAAAAGTTGTAAAACCAATAATTGAGTTTGTAGAAGGACAGAAACCATTTATTACACACGAGACTGTTAGTAAATTGTTAATACAAAATCGGCAACCACTAACGAGTGTGCCTAAAGAAACTTTAGATTTGAATGTAATAGAATCTGCCTTGAATGCTAATACAATGATTGAAAAAGCTGAAGTTTTTTTAAACGTAAACGGAGAATTTTTGGTAAAAATAAAACAGAAAAAACCTATTGCAAGAGTCTTAAATACAAGCTCATATTACATAGATAGTAAAGGTGATTACATGCCTTTGTCGTCTAATTTTACTGCACGAGTGCCAATGGTAACTGGTGTAGTATCAAAGAAAAATTTAGATAATGTTTTCACAATTGCGAGCAGGATTGAAAGTGACGAATTCTTGAAAAAAAACGTCGTAGAGATTATTCAAAATAAAAATAGGTCTATCGATTTAAAATTAAGACAATGCAGGTTTAAAGTGCAAATTGGAAACCTTGAATATTTAGATAAGAAAATAAATAATCTAAAAGCTTTTTTAAAAAAAGCAATTAAAGATAAAAATTTAGATAAGTACAACAAAGTGAATTTGCAATTTGAAAACCAAGTTGTTTGCACTAAAGTATAAATTATGGAACAAAATTTAGCAGTTGGATTAGATATTGGAACCACAAAAATTGTGGCAATGATTGGCCGTAAGAATGAATACGGTAAAGTTGAAATTTTAGGCATTGGTAAGTCTAAAAGCTTAGGCGTGCATCGTGGTGTTGTAAATAATATTACACAAACCATTCAATCTATTCAACTGGCTATTCAAGAAGCAGAAGCAGCAGCAGCTACTAAAATTGAAGCTGTAACTGTTGGAATAGCAGGACAGCATATTCGAAGCCTGCAGCATAGTGATTATATTACAAGAGCAGATTCTGAAACGGTTATAGATGGAGATGATATTGAGCGTTTAATTAACCAAGTTCATAAACTGGTAATGTTACCTGGAGAAGAAATTATTCATGTGTTACCACAAGAATTTAAAGTAGATGGTCAAGCAGAGATAAAAGAGCCAATTGGCATGTATGGAGGAAGGTTAGAAGCCAATTTTCATGTGGTTGTTGGTCAAGTTTCTTCAATTAGAAATATTGGGCGTTGTGTAAAAAGTGCAGGTTTAGAATTAGATGGTATCACCTTAGAGCCTTTAGCTTCTGCTAATGCAGTATTAAGTCAAGAAGAAAAAGAAGCGGGTGTTGCCTTAATAGATATAGGTGGTGGAACAACAGATTTGGCTATTTTTAGAGATGGAATAATCCGGCATACAGCAGTAATCCCTTTTGGAGGAAACGTTATTACAGAAGATATAAAAGAAGGCTGCTCTATTATCGAAAAGCAAGCCGAATTATTGAAAATAAAGTTCGGTTCAGCATGGCCTGGAGAAAATAAAGACAATGAAATTGTATCTATACCTGGATTACGCGGTAGAGACCCAAAAGAGATTACATTAAAAAACCTATCTAAAATTATTCATGCAAGAGTAGTAGAAATAATTGAGCAAGTGTATGTAGAAATTAAAAATTACGGCCACGAAGAACAAAAGAAAAAATTAATTGCAGGTATAGTGCTAACAGGTGGAGGAAGCCAGTTAAAACATTTAAAGCAATTAGTAGAATACATTACAGGCATGGATACTAGAGTTGGTTATCCAAACGAGCATTTAGCTGGTGATAGTGACGATGCTATTACAAGTCCATTATTTGCCACAGCAGTTGGTTTAGTAATGGACGGTTTAATACGGCAAGACCGCATAAAAGCAGAAGCAGTTGAGGAAGAAAAAACTACCGAAGATTCTGAGTTTTTAGTCGGAGATAAACTGCTAGATACAGAACCTAAAAAAAAACCAAAGCGGTCTTTTTTAGATGCCTTAACAGAGCGCGTTAAAGATTTTTTAGACAACGCAGAATAAATAATTAAGACGTTAATATTACATCTCAAAGAGAAAAAATTAAAAATGGTTGCCTAGCAACAAAAATAGAATTTTATGAGCAACAATGAATTCGAAAGTATCGCATTTGATTTACCTAAAAATCAATCTAACGTCATTAAAGTTATTGGTGTTGGGGGAGGTGGTAGCAACGCTATTAACCACATGTTTCAGCAAGGCATTAAAGGAGTAGATTTTGTTATCTGTAATACAGATGCACAAGCACTCCAAAACAGTGGTGTGCCAAATAAAATCCAATTAGGTGTTAATTTAACCGAAGGATTAGGAGCAGGAGCCAACCCAGATGTAGGTATGCAATCTGCTGTAGAAAGCTTTTCAGACATCCAGCAAATGCTAGGAACGAATACTAAGATGGTATTCATTACTGCAGGAATGGGTGGAGGAACTGGAACTGGAGCAGCACCAATAATTGCTAAAATGGCCAAAGAAATGGACATTTTAACAGTAGGTATTGTTACCATGCCTTTTCAGTTTGAAGGTAAAATGCGTAATGAACAAGCACAAATTGGTATAGAAAAATTACGAGTAGAAGTAGACTCCTTAATTGTAATTAACAACAATAAATTAAGAGAAGTTTATGGTAATCTTGGTTTTAAAGCAGGATTTTCTAAAGCAGACGAAGTTTTAGCTACAGCCTCTCGTGGTATTGCAGAAGTAATTACACATCATTACACGCAAAATATCGATTTACGTGATGCTAAAACTGTGTTGAGTAATAGCGGAACAGCCATTATGGGATCTTCTACATCGTCTGGTCAAAACCGTGCGCATGAAGCGATTTCCAAAGCATTAGATTCACCATTATTAAACGACAATAAAATTACAGGAGCCAAAAACGTATTGTTGCTAATTGTATCTGGTTCTCAAGAAATTACTATTGATGAAATTGGTGAAATTAACGACCATATTCAAGCAGAAGCTGGACACGGTGCCAATATTATTATGGGTGTTGGTGAAGATGAATCTTTAGACGAATCTATTGCTGTAACTATTATAGCAACTGGTTTTAATATTGAACAACAAGACGAAATTTCTAATACGGAAACTAAAAAAGTCATTCATGCCTTAGAAGAAGATCAAAAAATTGAAAAAGATTTATCCACAAACGAAGCCTCTCAAGTAATTATTAAGCCAGAAGTTGTTTTAGAAAAGCCAGAGCCACCAAAAGTAGTAAAGCATACTTTGGATTTGGACGAAGACACCGAAGATATTTTAAGTAAAAAGGAAATGGCTTCAATAAATAAGCAACGCAGTGGTGCTTATCAAGATTTAGGATTAATATCAACATCCGAAATTATTAAAAATATAGATGTTGTTTACAATGAAGTAATTGCTAGCTTTGATACCGAGGAGGAGTTTGTTATTACTTCTACAAAAAATAATGTAGATGATAATGAAACTATTGAAACTGAAGCTAAAAAAGAAAAACAACAAATAATATTAAGTTTCGATTTACCAATAAATGAAGATAGTGTTGAAGTTGAAAATGAAGCTAAAAATAAGGAGGAAGAGAAAGTTGTTTCCGATTTAAATACAATTGAAGTAAAAGATCATATAGAGTTAATTCCAGTAACAGAAGTTAGCGAAAACCAAGAAGTACGTTATGTTTTAGACGATTATACTGAGGTAAACTCTTCTATAAATACTAAAAAAGAAGTTAAAGTAGAAGAAGTTTTAGACGAAGACATTGTGTTTGAAAAGAAAATAACAATACAAGAGGAAGACATTAAAATACAAGAGGAAGATCAAGACCCAATGAACAGTTCTATTTCAGATATTTTAAAAGAAAGAGCAGACGATAGACGGCAGAAAATGAAGTTATTTAATCATAAATTTAATGCTTCTAAAATTGATGATATAGAAAAAATACCAGCCTATAAACGTCAAGGTTTAAATTTAGATGAAACACAAAATTCTTCATCCGAGAATAATGTATCTAAAACAACTTTAAGTATAGATGATAATGATGATGTTCAACTAAGAAATAACAATTCTTTTTTACACGATAATGTCGACTAGTAGAACTTTTTATCAAATTAGTTAATCCATTTAAACCCAAAAATTCCCTAAATGATTTGGTTTTTTTTATCTGATTTCACTGTAAACAGTATATTATTGACTAAGTACTTTTTCCTATCTTCGTAGTCCTAAACAATAATGATTATGAGTTTATCAGTAAATATAATGTCAGCCTTAAAAGAGGCAATGAAAAGTAAAAATACAGTAGCTTTAACCGCTTTAAGAGCAGTGAAATCTGCTATTTTGTTAGCGCAAACAGAAAATGGTGCTAAAGAAGAGTTAACCGAAGCGCAAGAGCTTAAGATTTTACAGAAACAAGTAAAACAACGTAAAGATAGTGCTGCAATTTTTATGGAGCAAGGTAGAGAAGATTTAGCTAAACCAGAATTAGAAGAGGCAGAAGTAATTACTCAGTTTTTACCAGAAGCAATGAGTTATGAAGCAGTTGGGAAATTGGTTGAAGATGCCATTGCTAAAACTGGAGCGCAAAGTATGAAAGATATGGGGAAAGTAATGGGTATGGTTAATCAAGCAGTTGCAGGTCGCGCAGATGGAAAAACTATTTCTAATATTGTAAAAAGCAAATTGGCTTAATTATTAATACAACCTTGAGCGCAATCGAAAGGTTTTTTTAAATGGCTGTGTAGCTCAATTGGATAGAGTATTGGATTTCGGCTCCAACGGTTGTAGGTTCGACTCCTATCACAGTCACAAATAAAGACACTATCCTAAAAAGTGTGTAAGTTCAAAATTTCAGGGTTAAATTATTTATAGTTTAATCCTGTTTTCAAATATAGCTAAAAATTGATTGAGTATAATTCTCCAATTTCTAACGGGCATTGCCCATTTCTTAGGACTATATTTTAAACTAAAACAAATGGCTAACTTTAATTTTGCTGAATATTAGCTATTAGCCAACTTCTTAAGATTTGCAGTAGCTTTTATTTGGTTTTCACTTTTAAAAATATGACTTCCAGCAACAAAAACATCTGCACCAGCTTCCACTAGTTTTTCAATGTTTTTATCTGTAACACCACCATCAATTTCAATTTTAGTATCTAAGCCTTGATTGGTAATCATTTTGCGTAATTT
>Ga0079203_1000503_pt1 | contig 31764 bp, 28 predicted proteins | sample PorBlaMBantryBay_FD_68602 | JGI IMG/M metagenome (GOLD analysis project Ga0079203, IMG submission 68602) | Marine algae microbial communities from Bantry Bay - Bantry Bay, Ireland | ecosystem: Host-associated > Algae > Red algae > Blade | place: Bantry Bay, Ireland
AAAAAAAGATATAGTGGATAGCGCGACCGAGTCCTGCTTTTTCAGCAGGACTTGGTAACGTCCAACTAATTATTACTCTAAAATGCGTTTATAATTTCTATAAAATCTGTGGCTTTTAATGCTGCACCGCCAATAAGACCGCCATCGACGTCTGGTTTTCCAAAAATCTCTTTTGCGTTTGCTGGCTTTACGCTCCCGCCATAAAGAATGCTCATGTCTTCTGCAACTTGACTGCTATATTTGGTGTGTAGTCTTTGCCTAATAAACTTGTGCATGTCCTGTGCTTGTTCAGGACTTGCGGTTTCGCCAGTGCCAATTGCCCATACGGGTTCGTAGGCTAAAACGATATTTTTATAGGCGGTAGCTTGTAAGTGAAAAAGTGCATTTTTAATTTGGTTTTCTACTATTTTTTCTTGGTTACCTGCTTTTCTATCTGCTAATTCTTCGCCAAAACAAAAGATAATTCTCATGCCGTTTTTTAGGGCTGAGTCTACTTTTTTAGCCAGCAAATCGTCTGTTTCATTAAAGTATGCACGACGTTCACTATGCCCTAAAATAACGGTTTTAATACCAACACTTTTTAACATAGTTGCGCTAATTTCTCCAGTGTACGCGCCGCTTTCTGCAAAGTGCATGTTTTGGGCTATAACTTCTATATTAGAATTCTTTGTTGAATTAAAAGCGTGGTAAAGGCTAACGGCGGTTGGAGCAACCATAACTTCGGCATTAGAGGTTTGTGTTTGCTTTAATAAATCTGAAATTAATGCTTCGGTTGCTGGTAGATCGTTATTCATTTTCCAGTTTCCTGCTACTATATTTTTTCTCATAATGCTATATTTTATTATTTTAATGCTAATTTTATTTTGTTGTCGTTTGCTTTTACAGCTCTAAATAATTTAATGTTTCCTTTTTTATCTACTATTAAATAGCGTGGAATCCAATCTAAATCTAAAAAGGTTGCAAAGTCTCCTTTCCACCCAGATTTCATGAAATAATGGTCTCCTTTAACCTTGTGTTTTTCGATGCCTTTTTTCCAAGTTTCTTCACTTTTATCTAGCGATAAAAATAGAAAAAGCGTTTCTGGATTATTGGCTTGGAGCTTTTTTACTTCTGGCATGCTTTGTATACAATCTTTACACCAAGATGCCCATATATCTATAACTATTTGCTTGCCTTTGTGTGTTTCTAGAATTTTTGAAAAGGCAATAGCGTTGCCTTGTTGATCTACAAAAATATCTGATAATGCTTTTTCTGAGAAAACCTTAGGCTCATCTTGTGCTTTGCATGATAATATTGCTAAAATTAGGGTTAATAATATAATGGCTTTTTTCATTCTCTAATTTTATATTCTAGGTGTTTTTTTTTAATAATTGCGTTATTCTAAATTTACTTTAGGGTCTAGCCAAGCATAAATTATATCTACAAAAATATTGATAATTATAAAGAGTAGCGCTATAATTAATACAGAACCCATTATTACTGGTAAATCTAATGTGTTAAGTGCATTTACTATTTCTTTTCCAAGCCCGTTCCAGCCAAAAATATATTCTACAAAAACAGCGCCTGCAAGCATTGAGGCAAACCAACCAGAAATTGCTGTAACTACTGGGTTTAAAGCGTTTTTTATAGCATGTTTTTTTATAATTTGAAATTCGCTCAATCCTTTTGCTCGTGCCGTTCTAATATAATCTTGGTTAAAAACTTCTAATAATGAATTTCGCATTAATTGTATAACTACTGCTAGTGGTCTAATGCCTAAAACTAATGCTGGAAGGATTAAGTTTTTTAATTTAATGTTTACTTTTTCACCAAAATTGTCTAGTTCGTATAAGCTACCCGTCATCTCTAAATTGGTGTATTTATGAAGCACGAAGCCAAAAAACCAAGCAAATAAAATGGCGCTAAAAAACGAGGGTACACTCATACCAACGGTGCTTAAAATTTGTATGGCTTTGTCTAAAAAAGTGTCTTTTTTTAATGCTGAAATTACACCTAAACTTATGCCTAAAAGCAGTGCAATACTAATGGCTGAAATGGCTAAAGCAAAAGTGTTTGGTAACGTTTCTGCTAGTACTGTGCTTACTTTTTTACCTTGTTTAGTAAACGATTCTTTTAAATAGGGCAATTTTATAACTGTTGTAGTTTTACCAATAGTAAATAATTTTGCTGCCGAATATTTGTTGTCTCTTAAAAAGGTATAATCGTTCTCTGTGTTAGAGTGAAACGAAATAGGAGCGAGGTCGTTTAAATAATATAGGTATTGCTTACCTATAGATTTATCGAATCCATATTTTTTTTTTACGATGGCTAATTGCTGGCTATCCTCGTTTTGACCTAGCATCATCTGTGCTGGATCTCCAGGTAAAACATTAAATAAAAAGAATATGACTGTAACTACTCCAAATAAGGTGAGTAGTGCATAACATGTTTTATTTAGAAGGTATTTAAGCAGTGTATTTGTTTATTTGGTTTATGTTATTTTTGATTTTGAGAATTTGTTCTCGATGTATTTTACTCAAGTTTTACAAGCATTTGAATTTAAGTTACTCTTTCTTTAAAGTAATTTTTATTAATCCTGTATACTTACTTGAAGTTGCAGAATTAAGAATTTCTAATTCAGAGCCTTCTTTTATAACATCCATACTTTCTATTGTTTCAGGATTTAAAGCATCGACCTCTTTTTTTGATACTTCTACTTCGTTAATAAAATAAGCTCTATTTTCTACAACTGTAGGCTCTGGTTTACGCTCAACTTCTGGTAAATTTAAATCTTCAACATCATTAAAATGCTCTTTTTGTATTATTGTTCCTTTTTCAAGTTTTAAAATCCCAGGATTTGAGCGTATTACTGTTTTAAGTGCTTTTTCGTCGCATAAATAGAAGTCGAAATCTAAATTATAAGTTCCTTTTATGTATTGCTTATCTTCTGTTCCTGAGGCAGTTAAACCAATTACCGTATAGCCATTTTTTATAGCCTTGTCTGTAACTTCCTTTATTTTTTTAAGTCCTTCTTTATTAGCCTTTTCAAGGTTGTAAGAGATTACCATAACTAGATGCTCTTCTGCTAAAAATTTAGCGGTTAAATCTTCATCATCAGTTTCGATAGAGAAATCTTTAACTGGAGGATCGTAGCCTTCTTCTATAACCTTGGTTTCTACACTAACATATTCTCCATCTACGGTTGGGTAACTGCCATCTGTTACAAAATCTACATTTTCTCCACCAACGTTAAAAGTCCAAGTATATTCTTGCACAGCTTTTGGTGCATTTTCTGGTATAACCATGCCTTCGGCTATATTTGCACCTATTTTGTAAGCTCTAAAATCCCAAGTTGGTAAATGCATTAATACGTGGTAGCCAAACCATAAACTACCAATAAAACCTAAAAGCGCTAAAGTAGTGGTTGGAAATTTTCCAAAAATTGGTTTTATATGTTTAATACCCAATACTAAAACAAGAATTAGAATAAGTAAAATCATGTCTTTCCAGAAACTCTCCCAAGGTTTTAGTTTTAAAAAGTCTCCAAAGCAGCCACAGTCTTTTACAACCTCGAAATAAGCAGCGTAAAAGGTTAGGAATGTAAAAAACACAATCATAGCTAAAAGCATATATACTGTAAATTTACGTTTGTAACCTATTAATAGAAAAACACCTAATACAACTTCTAAAACAACCACAAATACCGAAATACCCAAAGCATAAGGATCTAAAAAAGGCAGATTTAAAACATCTGCACTAAAATATTCTTGCAGTTTATACGAAAAACCAATTGGGTCGTTAAGTTTTATCAATCCTGAAAAGATAAATAATCCTCCAACGAGCAGTCTACAAATAGATACTAAGTGTTTCATATATTTTTTTTAATTTGAAAATTTCCGTTTGTGCAGGACTAACAATTATTTTTCGTTTAAATGAATCATCGCAAAAACAGCATAATTAATCATGTCTTGATAATTAGCATCAATGCCTTCACTTACAATGGTTTTGCCTGCATTATCTTCAATTTGTTTAACTCTTAAAAGCTTTTGTAAAATTAAATCGGTTAAAGAACTTACACGCATATCTCGCCAAGCTTCACCATAATCATGGTTTTTGTCTTGCATTAATTGTTTGGTGATGGTTACTTTTTTATCGTATAAAATGGTGGCCTCTTTAGTAGATAAATCTGGTTGCTCCACAACGCCTTTTTCTAATTGAATAAGCGCCATTATACAATAATTAATAATACCTGTAAATTCGCTTTGCTGGCCTTCGTCAACTTTTCTAACCTCATTTTGTTGCAAACCTCTAATGCGTTGCGCTTTAATAAAAACCTGATCTGTAAGCGATGGTAAACGCAAAATTCGCCACGCACTTCCGTAGTCACTCATTTTATTAATAAACAGACTACGACACGTTTTAATTATAGCATCGTATTGTTTTAATGTATCCTTAGCCATTACATTCAAATTTTCCGTAAATTTCGCATAAAATTGTTTAAAATTCAAGGTTTCGTGTTTATACTTTTTAAATGCGTTACAAACAACAAACTTAAAGGTAGCAATGACTATTAATTGTAAAGGCAAACTTATAGATTTATCCACGCCAAAAGTAATGGGTATTCTTAATGTTACTCCAGATTCTTTTTATGATGGCGGATTTTATAAAAAAGAATCTAACATCATCAATCAAGTACAAAAAATGCTGGATGAAGGTGCCACTTTTATAGATATTGGTGCTTATAGCTCTAAGCCAAATGCAGATGAAGTTTCTCAAAATGAAGAACTCCAACGTATCATTCCAATAATAGAATTACTAGTTAGCCAATTTCCAGATATTATACTATCGGTCGATACCTTTAGAGCAGAAGTGGCAAAGCAATGTATTGGTAAAGGAGCAGCTTTAATAAATGATATTTCTGCAGGACATTTAGATGAAAATATGTTGGAAACTATTGCAAATCTTCAAGTGCCTTATATTATAATGCACATGCGCGGTACACCAAAAACCATGCAGCAGCAAACTAAATATGACAATATATTAAAAGAGATTCTTTTTTATTTTTCTGAAAGAATAACCTCCGCAAGAGCATTAGGCATTAAAGATATTATTATAGATCCAGGTTTTGGATTTGCAAAAACATTAGAACAAAATTTTGAGTTGTTAACTGTTTTAAAAAATTTTAAGTTAACACATTTACCATTTTTAGTTGGCATCTCTAGAAAATCTATGATTTATAAAACACTAGAAACTTCTCCAACCAAAGCTTTAAACGGCACAACAGCTTTAAACATGGTCGCTTTACAAAAAGGTGCTAGTATTTTACGAGTTCATGATGTTAAGGAAGCTGTAGAATGTGTGAAATTATACAATCAATTGAATATATAATCTTTTAAAATTTCTATTTTTACCAAAAACCGCTTTCATATTGGAAATTTTCGACACTATTTTAAACTTCGGCATAAAAGACTATATAGATGTTTTCTTAGTTGCTTTGCTTTTATACTATGTTTATAGACTAGTTAGAGGAACAGTAGCTATTAATATTTTCCTTGGTATTGTTTTTATCTATTTTATTTATTTAATAGTCGAGGCATTACAAATGGTATTGCTTACTAAAATTCTTGGAGGATTTATAAGTGTTGGTTTTATTGCCTTAATAGTAGTGTTTCAACAAGAAGTTAGAAAGTTTTTATTAATGATTGGTTCTACAAACTTCGCAAGCAAACGTGGTTTTTTAAAGCATATAAAGTTTTTAAAAACCGAAGGCGTTTCATCCTCTTCTACAGATATAGAAACTATTATTGCAGCTTGCAACAAAATGTCTACCACAAAAACAGGCGCATTAATTGTTTTAGAACGTGAGAATAATCTTGATTTTTTAGTCTCTACAGGAGACGAGATGAATATTAAAGTTACCCAACCAATAATAGAAAGTATCTTCTTTAAAAATAGTCCGCTTCACGATGGTGCTATAATTATTGAAAATAATATAGTAAAAGCCACACGTGTTATTTTACCAGTAAATAACGAAAAAACCATACCGCAACGTTTTGGATTAAGACACAGAGCAGCCGTTGGTATTACAGAAAAGACAGATGCTATTGCTATAACCGTTAGTGAGGAAACTGGACAGATTTCTTGTTTTAAAACTGGAATGTTTGTCGATTTTAAAGATTCGACAGAGTTAATTGAGATTATTAAAGAAGATTTGGTTTAAATGATTTGTAAAAACTGTAAACGTTTATTACCGCAGCAAATAAACTACTGTAATGGTTGTGGTGCAAAAGTGATTAGAAATAGATTAACCATGCGTAATCTTTTTGAAGATATTGCATATCGTTATTTTAATTACGACAATAAGTTTTTGAGGACATTTAAACACTTATTTACTAAGCCAGAAGTAGTAATAGAAAGTTATATTCATGGCACTAGAAAGAAATATATAGATGTTATTAGTTATTTCACCATTGCAATTACTTTAACTGGACTTTATGTTTATGTACTTACTAATTTTTATCAAGATGCGATGACAGAAAATTTTTTAAGTGCTTATTCAGATCCTAGTACTAAAGAGATGCAAGCCAGTCAAGTAAGTTTTATGAGTAAATACTCCTCATTAATCATGATGTGTTATATTCCTTTATATGCTGTATTGGCTAAAATAATTTTTTTCAATAAAAAGAAATTTAATTTCACAGAACTTATTGTCATTTTCCTTTATATACAGGCTCAGACATCAATAATAACATCTGTATTAATGGTTTTACTATTAATACTAAAAGTTGACTTTATGATTATAAGCCTTCTACTATTCCCATTTATGCTTTTTTATAATGCATATTGTTTAAAACGATTATACCAACTATCTATCGAAGGTATAATATTAAGAACTATGGGTTTTATTGGACTTTTTGTTGGTATTTGTATAGCTCTAGTAATTGGTTTTGCTATGTGGATGATTTTAACAGAATCTGGACATGAAATGATTGAAGCTCAAAAAGCAGCAATCGAAGCTGCTAAAACCTAAGCAACATCAGCCTTTAAAAATTGCACTTCGTAAAGGTTTCTATAATACCCATCTTTTACTTTAAGTAACTCTTCATGAGTGCCTTGTTCTACAATCTCGCCAGCATCCATAACAATTATTCTATCTGCTTGTTGTATGGTTGCCAATCTATGTGCAATAACTATAGAAGTTCTGCCTTTTGTAATTTTATCTGTCGCATTTTGTATTAATTGCTCTGAGTACGAATCTACAGAAGAGGTTGCTTCATCTAAAATTAAAATACTTGGATTGGTAACATAAGCTCTTAAAAAAGAAATTAGTTGTCGTTGTCCAGAACTTAACATCGCGCCACGCTCTTTTACATTATAATTATAACCGTTTGGTAAGCTAGAAATAAAATCGTGAATACCAATATCTTTAGAAGCTTGTATCACTTGAGTTTCAGATATTTCTGGATGGTTAAGCGTAATGTTAGCCATTATGGTATCTGCAAATAAAAACACATCTTGCAGCACAACAGCAATTTGGCTTCTTAAAGACGCTAATGTAACCGTTTTAATATTGACGTTGTCTATTAAAATTTCACCACTATTAATCTCGTAAAATCTATTTAGTAAATTTATAATTGTCGATTTCCCTGCACCTGTAGAGCCAACAATAGCAACTGTTTTACCAGCTTTTACTTCAAGCGAAATACCTTTTAGTACCTCTTCATTTTCAACATAACTAAAGTGGACATTTTTAAAAGTAATAGCACCTTTAAAATTTGAAGCCTCTATAATTCCTGTATCATCAATCTGCGAGGTTGTATCTATAACTTTAAACACACGTTTTGCCGCTACCATACCCATTTGTAGCGTATTAAACTTATCTGCAATTTGCCTAAGTGGTCTAAATAATTTAGGAATCATCATTATAAACATAAAAAGTTCACCAGAAGTTGCAGAGCCTTGGACTACAACCATTAAACCACCAAAATAAACTACTAATCCAGAAGTTATACCAGAAAGGAAATCTGCAATTGGAAAGAAAATGGAGTTGTACCAAATGGTTTTTAGCCACCCTTTTTTATGGCGCTCGTTTATTTCTTTAAAATTTCTATATTCGGTAGCTTCTCTGGTAAATAGTTGTAAAATTTTCATACCTGTAACACGTTCTTGAACAAACGAGTTTAGGTTTGAAACCTCGGTTCTTACTTGCTCGAAAGCTCTTTTCATGTAGCGCTGAAAAATCTTAGTAGCATAAAGTACTAAAGGTAAAGTTACAAAAACAATAATACTTAATTTTACGTTGGTTACTAGCATTATAACACCAATAGCGAGCATAACCGCTAAATCTCTTGAAATCATGAATAAGCCTTGCGAAAAAATATCTGCAATACGTTCCATATCTGTTACAGCTCTAGTAATTAACATGCCTACAGAAGAATTATCATAATACTTCATTTTAAATTTTAGCATGTGGTTAAAAAGCTTCACGCGCACATCTTGCACTATATTTTGGCCTAGCCAAGAGGCATAATAAGTAAATAGAAACTGAAAAATAGTTTCGACCAATAGTAAACCAAGCATTAAAATAATTAAGAAAAGAAAACCTTCTTCCTTTCTTAATTTTATATTATTATCAATAGCAAATTTTAATATATAAGGCGTTCCAATACTTAATCCAGCAATTAATATTACAGAAAGTAATACACCATAAAATATTGTTTTATATGGTTTGGTATATTCAAACAAACGTTTAAATAAAGTAATATCGAATATGTTTTCTTTTTTATTATTCAATGTTTTGTTTTATAGTTTTAGGGTATTCAATCTCTGTTAAATATAATGCATGAGCAGGAACAGAAAATCCAGCTTCACATCTGTTTTTAGATTTTATAATATCGTGAAGTTTCTCCACCTCAATTTTACCAATTCCAATATTAATTAATGTACCAACTATGGCGCGAACCATATTCCTTAAAAACCGATCTGCTTTAATTGTAAAATGAAGTTCGTTTTCAACCTGCTGCCATTCAGCTTTCATTATATTACAATTATACGTTTTTACATCTGTATTACTTTTAGAAAAGCATTGAAAATCTTTATAATCTAATATTATTTTAGTTGCTTCTTTAAGTTTTTTAATATCTAATTTTGGTCTTAATAATAAGGCTTGCTCAATGTTAAATGGGTTCTTTTCTAAGGCAATTCTATACAGATATTGTCTGCTAATAGCATGAAATCTTGCATGCGCTTCTGCATTCACTTTAAAAATGTTTTGAATTGAAATATCTTCTGGTAAAAATGAGTTTAATTTATAAATAAGCGTCGAAATATCGAAGGTTGTATTAGTATTAAAATGTGCAAATAATTGTTTTGCATGCACACCAGCATCAGTTCTTCCAGCTCCCATTGTAGAAATCGGTTCTTTTAATAAAGTTGAAAGTCCTTTTTCTAAAACGGCTTGTACCGTAATAGCATTGGGTTGTATTTGCCAACCATGATAAGCTTTTCCGTTGTATGAAAGTTCTATAAAATATCGCAAAGAAACTTGTATTTTTGTTTTTTCTAAAGACACAAAGATAAATGTTTTTGTTACTAAAGAAATGCTAAATAATAAAAAGACTTTAGCTTTTAAATTAAAACAAAATGTCACACAGAGCGTAGTCGAAGTGTTTTTAAAACAAATATCGCTTTCGCGGAAATAATAAATACTGAAACACCTTCAGCACTAATGAAAAAAATACTACTCCTTTCAGACACACACAGTTATATTGACAACGCTATTTTAAAACATGTAAAACAAGCAGATGAGGTTTGGCACGCAGGAGATATTGGAGATTTAGCAGTAACAGATGCTATTGCAAAACTAAAACCTTTACGAGGTGTTTACGGAAATATTGATGGAGACAAAGTACGGATGGAATTCCCAGAAAATAATCGTTTTATGTGCGAAGAGGTAGATGTTTGGATCACCCATATTGGCGGTTACCCAAACAAATACAACGTAAGAATAAGAGAAGAAATATATAAAAATCCACCACGTATTTTTATCTGCGGACATTCGCATATTTTAAAAGTAATGCCAGATAAAAAACTAAATCTAATCCACATGAATCCAGGAGCAGTTGGCAAACACGGTTTCCATAATGTAAGGACTATGTTAAGGTTTACAATAGATGGGAAAAAGATTGAGAATTTGGAAGTTATAGAATTTCCTAAGCGGTATTAATATTTGTTTTATGTAAATTTCGAGAGTTTTTTTCTTTAAAAGGATTGAGAATAAAAAAAGCCCAAGATCTTCACCTTGGGCTCACGCACTAATACTACTAAGATGTTAGGTTTATCGTAACCTATCTACAGATTTTACGAGATCTTCATCCTTTTTAATCGCTTTATTAGCTAAAACTAATACAACAATAGACAGAATTGGAAGAAAAATCCCAATACCTTTCTCAGAAACCAAAGTTTCTCCAGATATATTTAGAGATTGATATACAAAAAATCCTAGTAAAATAACGTTTAATATGATGCTAAGTCGTCCCAATACAAATTGTAACTTCCTATTTTTAAACATGAATATAGATAATAAAGATAAAGCAGCAGACCCTAAAAAAAGTCCAAAATATAATAGCTCATCAATAGCAAAGATTTTTAAATCTTTGTTGGTTATCCATAAATGAAATACAAAAATCAATCCAGCTGATATTACAGCATTAAGTAATAAATAGAGAGATTGAATACGTTGTATCATTTATTTTAATCGAATAATTTCGACTTCAAAAATATAACTTCTTCTGGGAATTTTAACTAAAAAATTAAAATAATAATGAATGAATTTTAAAATAATTGAGAGTAAATTTACTTTTTTTTTATTCAATTAGAATAAAAACTAATTATAGGTTTTACTACGCTTCAGTTTTTATTTATAAAGATAAAGTAATACAAAACGAATTTAATCGATTATTTTAAAGTTTATTTAGTATAATGTCGTATAATTGCATAAGCGAATCGCAACAATTATATTGGCAAATCGTTAATTCTTCAGAATAACAAAACATTTTTTCTTCGGAAATTTTCAACAACATATTTTTCAAAAAATATTCAATTAAGCAATTCATGTTTGAAATCTCACAATTAAAAGAAATGAAGCTTCCTGAGTTACAGGAAATGGCTAAAAAGCTAACTATCCCAAAGTTTCGTTCATTAAAAAAATTAGACTTAGTTTATCAAATTCTAGATAAGCAAGCAACAAACCCAAAGGCTGTGGAAGTTGTAAAAGCAGATGCACCTACACCTGCAAAGCAAGAAAAACCAAAAAGAGAACGTGTACAACGTCCTGCAGCAAAAAAGCCAAAACCTCAAAAAAAGGCAGAATCAAAACAAGAACCAAAGCAAGAAACTTTAGCTTTTAAAGAGGAGGATAATAAGGATAAAAAAGATACTCCAGTAAAAGAGCAAAATAAAAAAGAGGATAATAAGCAAGTTAAGGCACCAGATAAAGCACAGCAGCCAAAGCCGCAGCATAAAAAACCTGTTCATAATCATCAAAATAAAAAAGACGATAAAAAGGATAATAACCCAAATCGTCAAAATAACCAGAATAAAAATCAAAATAAAAACCAGAACCGTAACCAAGGTAAAAACGGAAATACTCATGGTAATAACGATACTCGTAATCGTTACCGTGAACCAGATTTTGAGTTTGATGCCATTATTGAAAGTGAAGGCGTTTTAGACGTTATGCAGGATGGTTATGGGTTTTTAAGGTCTTCAGATTATAATTACCTGTCTTCTCCAGACGATATTTATGTATCGCAATCTCAAATTCGTTTATTTGGATTAAAAGTAGGAGATACAGTTTTAGGAAATATTAGACCTCCAAAAGAAGGTGAAAAATATTTTCCACTTATTAGAGTAAATAAAATTAATGGTCAAAGTCCAGATGTTGTTAGAGATCGTGTTTCTTTCGAGCATTTAACACCATTATTTCCACAAGAAAAATTTAATATTGCTGGAAAGCAAGCTACAATTTCTACGCGCATAATGGATTTGTTTGCACCAATAGGAAAAGGACAACGTGGTATGATTGTATCGCAACCAAAAACCGGTAAAACAATGTTACTTAAGGACGTTGCTAATGCCATTGCAGCTAATCATCCAGAGGTATATCAAATGATATTGCTTATCGACGAGCGACCAGAAGAAGTAACAGATATGCAACGTAATGTTCGTGGTGAAGTTATTGCTTCAACTTTTGATAAAGAGGCACACGAGCATGTTAAAATTGCAAATATAGTATTAGAAAAAGCAAAACGTTTAGTAGAATGTGGGCATGATGTTGTAATACTTTTAGATTCTATAACGCGTTTGGCAAGAGCATATAATTCTGTACAACCAGCATCTGGAAAAATTCTTTCGGGTGGTGTAGATGCAAACGCACTACACAAACCAAAACGTTTTTTTGGTGCAGCTCGTAATATAGAAAATGGAGGATCGCTTACAATTATTGCTACAGCTTTAACAGAAACTGGTTCTAAAATGGACGAAGTAATTTTTGAAGAATTTAAGGGTACTGGTAATATGGAACTTCAGTTAGATCGTAAGATTTCTAATCGCCGTATTTTTCCAGCTATCGATTTAACATCTTCAAGCACAAGACGCGACGATATATTATTAGACAAAGTTACTATTCAACGTATGTGGGTAATGCGTAAATACCTTGCAGATATGAATCCTGTAGAAGCTATGGAGTTTATAAACGAGCGTTTTAAACAAACAAGAAATAATGAGGAGTTTTTAATCTCAATGAATGGTTAATGATGTTTTATCCCAATATTTAATTAATTTAAAAAATTATTTAAAACAAGAAAGCCTTGATACATATCAAGGCTTTCTTGTTTTAATTTTATTTGAGGACTGTTAATATGCTATCAATAATTCTTTATACTCTCTTATGTCTGAAATATTGTCTTTATTATTAAGATTCTTAGTAAGCGATAATAAATATTTAAGACTTTCTTCAGGATTTAGCTCCTTTTCGGTTTCAACTGTATCCTCATCTTCTATAGGTTCGTCTTCTAAAACCGGTATAAGGAAGGATTGATGTTCTTCAATATGCTCATAGGTTAGTCTAAGTACTTTAACAACCAAAGGCACTTCCTCTTCTAAAGCAAAAACTCTTAGTGCTTTAATATCATCGACTATTGTATCTGTGTTAATACCAGATTTATCGAGATTTTTAAGAATTTTATCGATTGCCTTAATTGCGTTTGTATTTTCCAAAAGATTTAATATTTATTTATGTGGTTAATTAATGCAAATTTATACTTTTAGAAATTAAATTACAGACCTTATTTATAGTAATTTTTAGAAATTGAAATAATTTTTAATAACCAAAAAAGCCTATCAATTTCTTGATAGGCTTTTTGTTTATAGTAAAGTTATTTTAACTATATCGCCGAAACAAATTTAGTTAAACCAGACTTTAAGTTAGCAGCTTTATTGGCATGTATAATGTTTTTCTTTGCTAATTTATCTAACATAGAATATACTGAAGGCAATAAGGCCTCAGCTTCTTTCTTGTCTGTTAACTCGCGTAATTTCTTAATAGCATTACGGGTTGTTTTGTGCTGATACTTGTTTCTAGTACGCTTACTTTCGTTTTGTCTAATTCTTTTTAAAGCTGACTTATGATTTGCCATTTTATTTTATTTTTTGTTAAAAAATTGTAGCCCGTAGGGGAATCGAACCCCTCTTACATGGATGAAAACCATGCGTCCTAGCCGATAGACGAACGGGCCATTTATTTTAGAGTGTGCAAATATAAATTATATTTTTATTTCCGCAAAACTTTTCAAAAAAACTTTACAACGTTTTCATTGCGGATGCAAAAATACAACTATTTTCTACTCTTGCAAAAGCATACTAACTAAACTTTTTTAAAAATTTAGTTAGTATGCTTTTGCAAATAATACTCTACGTTTTGAAGGCTTTCCTGAATAAACACATATACCATCTTCAGGATTTTCATCTAATGGTAAACAACGAATAGTTGCTTTAGTAATTTCTTTAATTTTATCCTCTGTTTCCATTGTGCCATCCCAATGTGCAGAAACAAATCCACCTTTTTTTTCTAGAACAGTTTTAAAGTCATCAAAATTTTCAACTTCTGTTGTGTGAGTATTTCTATAGTTTAATGCTTTATTATATAATGCCTCTTGGATTTCGCTCATCAAGCCTTCAATTTTTTCAGTTAAAGAATCTAAAGACACTGTTTCTTTTGTTAAGGTATCTCTTCGTGCTAACTCTACGGTTCCATTTTCAAGATCTCTTGACCCAATAGCTAGGCGTAAAGGTACACCTTGTAATTCGTGCTGTGCAAATTTTGCTCCAGGACGATACGTTGTTCTATTGTCGTATTTTACAGTAATATTTTTAACTTTAAGATCTTTTATTATATTATTTACTACACTAGTTATCTCTTCAAGTTGCGCTTCAGTTTTATAAATAGGAACGATTACAACTTGATTAGGTGCTAAGTTTGGAGGTAGTACTAATCCTTGATCATCACTATGAGTCATAATCAATGCTCCCATTAATCGAGTTGAAACTCCCCAGGAAGTAGCCCAAACATAGTCTTGTTTTCCTTGTTTATTAGTGTATTTTACATCGAATGCTTTAGCGAAATTTTGTCCTAAAAAATGAGACGTTCCTGCTTGTAGTGCTTTTCCATCTTGCATTAATGCTTCAATACAGTAAGTTTCGTCTGCTCCAGCAAAACGTTCACTTTCCGTTTTTAGGCCTTGTACAACTGGAATTGCCATAAAGTTTTCAACGAAAGTTGCATAAACATTATTCATTGTTTTAGCTTCTGTTATGGCCTCCGCTTTTGTTTCATGAGCTGTATGTCCTTCTTGCCAAAGAAATTCTGCGGTTCGCAAAAATAGACGTGTACGCATTTCCCAGCGTACAACGTTTGCCCATTGGTTTATTAAAAGAGGTAAATCTCGATAAGACTGTATCCAACCTTTAAAGGTGCTCCATATAATTGCTTCACTTGTTGGTCTTACAATGAGTTCTTCCTCTAATTTGGCTTCAGGATCTACGCGTAACTTTCCGAGATTATTAGGATCGTTTTGAAGTCTGTAATGAGTTACAACTGCACACTCTTTTGCAAAACCTTCAGCATTTTTTTCTTCAGCTTCAAACAGACTTTTGGGTACAAAAAGCGGAAAATATGCATTTTGATGTCCTGTTTCTTTAAACATTTTATCTAACTCTGCTTGCATTTTCTCCCAAATAGCATACCCGTAAGGTTTTATCACCATACAGCCTCTTACTGCTGAATTCTCAGCCAAATCAGCCTTTAGGACTAACTCGTTGTACCATTTTGAATAATCTTCTGCTCTTGTTGTGAGTTTTTTGCTCATATTATAGTATTTTGGCACAAATATTGTTGTTATTAGAAAAAAAGAAATAGTTTGACAAAACTAACTATTTTTTGTTATGTTCAACAATAAAAACAAACAGTTATGCAATTAAAAAAATACTTATTAAATAAATTACCATCTTTTATGGTAGTTTTATTTACTCTAGGATTAACATCCTGTGGATCTTATCAATATGTTGGGCAAGATAGCGATGGTGTTTATGGAGACAACACTAGACAACAAAATACGGTTCAAGCTGACACCGAAGTGGAAAATGGTAATTCTTACTACAAAAATTTCTTTAAAGAGAAATCTATGGAAATGGATTTAAATAGTAATGAAGAGGTTTTTGTGGATATTGACTCTTACCAAGGAGAATATGCTAACGAGAATGCTCAAGTTAGTAATGTAAATACAGGTTATGGTGCTTGGGGAGAGAATAGCAGTGAAGTTGTTGTTAATGTCTATAATAATGGTTTCGGATGGAATAATGGTTTTGGATGGAATCAAGGTTTTGGATGGAATCAAGGCTTTGGTTGGAATCCAGGTTTTGGTTGGAACAGATTTGGATGGAACAGAGGTTTTGGTTGGAATAGATTTGGATGGAATCAAGGCTTTGGATTTGGTCTAGGATTTGGAGGATTTGGAGGTTTTTATAATCCGTTTTGGTGCTCACCATTTGGATTTGGAAACGGATTTGGATACGGAGGTTTTTATGGAAGAAATGGTTTAGCTTATAATACATCTAGAAGAGGTGGTGTTTATGGAAGGAATTCTGCCCTAGGTAGAAGAGTTGACGCTTCTAGAAGAAGAACCACAACATCTGCAAGAAGTAGGACTTCTACTTCACCTCGTGTAAGGTCTAATACGCCAAGAAATAGAACTAGATCTACTTCACCTAGAGTTAGAAGAAGATCTACAACGCCTAGAGTTAGAACATCTACACCTAGAAGATCATATCCTCAAAGCACTAGGAGCTCTTCACCAAGAATGAGATCGTCTTCTCCAAGATCCTCTTCTTCAAGAGGTTATTCTAGGTCTTCATCATCTAGGTCTTCTTCATATGGAGGTAGAAGAAGATAGTAGCTAATTTTTAAAAGAAAATAGAATTAAAAATAATATGAGAAAAGAAATATTTTTATTCATAGGTTTTATGTCTATGTTTTCAATTAGTGCTCAAGATATAAATGATGCTTTACTATACGGCAACGGAGAAGTTATTGGTTCAGCAAGGTATAGAGCGCTTAGCGGTGCTTTCGGGGCACTCGGCGGCGACTTAAGTGCTGTTAGTGTTAATCCTGCTGGTTCTGCGGTTTTTACAAATAGTTTTGCTTCTGTGTCTTTAAACGTAAGTGTTTTAGATAACGAGACATCTTATTTTGGAAGAAATAATCCGTCCTCGGATTCAGACCTATCTTTAAATCAAGGTGGAGGAATTTTTGTGTTTGAGAATAGAAATGAAAATTCTCGATGGAGAAAATTCGCTTTTAGTATTGCTTTTGATAACACTAAAAATTACGATGATAATTGGTTGTCTAGAGGGAATAATACAACGTCTATAGATCAATATTTTTTAAATAATGCACAAGGTTTACGACTGGATGAAATTTCAGCTTTACCTGGTGAGTCTGTAACAGATGCTTATGCTGGAATTGGAAACGAATTTGGTTTTGCAAATCAGCAAGCTTATTTAGGTTTTGATTCTTTTATTTTAGAACCTGATAGTGATGCTGATGATAATACGACTTATACATCGAATATAGCAGCCGGAAACTTTGATCAAGAATACGCATATTCGGCAACGGGATACAATGGAAAGATTGCATTTAATTTGGGTGCTCAATACGGAGAGAGACTATATTTAGGTTTAAATTTAAATTCTCATTTTCTTAACTACGAGCGTTCTACCTTTTTATACGAACAGAATGAAAATGTAGGTTCTGTTGTAAACGAAGTTGGTTTTCAAAACAATATTTTAACTAACGGTTCTGGATTCTCATTTCAATTGGGCACAATTTATAAATTGTCTAACGAATTTAGGGTAGGATTTACTTATGATTCTCCAACATGGATTACAATTACCGAAGAGACCTCTCAATATATTGAAACTGTTAGATCTGAAAATGGAGCAAATGTTTTACAAATTGTAAACCCTCAATTAGTTAATTTGTTTCCAGATTATAATTTACAATCCCCATCTAAACTTACCGCTAGTTTTGCCTATGTTTTTGGAAAACAAGGATTATTAAGCTTAGATTATTCTAGAAGAGATTTTAGTAAAACTAGATTTAAACCAAGATCTGATGCCTTTTTTAGAACTCAAAATAATATTATTGAAAATAATTTAACAGTAGTCTCAACTTTGAAATTAGGAGGAGAATATAAAATAAATCAATTTAGTTTTAGAGGTGGTTACCGTTTTGAAGGTAGCCCTTATAAAGATGGTAAAACTATTGGAAACTTAAACGGTTACTCTCTAGGATTAGGTTATAGCTTAGGTAATACAAAACTAGATTTAACTTACGATGCCTTCAATCAAACTAGAGATTACCAATTATACAATACAGGTTTAACAGATGCTGCAACTATTGATGCATATAATTCTAATATTACTTTAACCTTAGGATTCCAACTGTAGAAATAATTACAATTACATTAGTTAACTTGAATAAAAAAAGGCGTTTGAAAATTTTCAAACACCTTTTTTTTTGTAAAAATAACTTATATTCGAATTAGCTAATATTTGTAGACTTTACTGTTTTAATAATGCGCCCTGCAATTTTATAAGGATCTCCATTAGAGGCTGGACGTCTATCTTCCAACCAGCCTTTCCAACCTTTTTCTACAGTAATAATAGGAATACGAATTGATGCTCCTCTGTCTGAAACTCCATAAGAGAAATCATTAATTGATGCAGTTTCATGATCACCGGTTAAACGTTGGTCGTTAAACTCACCATATACAGCAATATGTTCTTTAACTAAGGGCCTGAAAGCTTCGCAAATTTTCTCGTATATTTCTTTGCTTCCACAAGTTCTTAACACTTCATTCGAGAAATTAGCATGCATACCAGAACCATTCCAGTCCATATCTTTACCCAAAGGTTTTGGGTGGTATTCTATATAGTATCCGTATTGTTCACTTAGTCGATCTAACAAGTAGCGAGATACCCAAATTTCATCTCCTGCTTGTTTGGCGCCTTTAGCAAATAGTTGGTATTCCCATTGTCCAGAAGCTACTTCTTGATTGATACCTTCAAAGTTTAAACCAGCATCAATACACAAATCTGCATGCTCTTCAACTAGAAGTCTACCATGAGTATTTTTTCCACCAACAGAACAATAGTACATTCCCTGAGGTGCAGGATAACCACCAATAGGGAAGCCTAAAGGTAATTGAGTTTTGTTATCCATAATAAAATATTCTTGTTCAAAGCCAAACCAGAAATCATTATCATTATCATCAATTGTAGCTCTCGCATTAGAAACGTGAGGTGTACCATCTGCATTTAAAACTTCTGTCATTACTAAATAACCATTTCTTCTAGCTGGATCTGGATATATAGCAACTGGCTTTAAGAGGCAGTCTGAAGCGCCACCTGATGCTTGTTTGGTAGATGATCCATCAAAAGACCACACGCCTAATTCTTCAACGGTACCTTTAAAATTTTCATGTTCCTCGACTTTGGTTTTACTTCTCATGTTTTGAGTTGGATGGTAGCCATCTAACCAGATATATTCTAATTTTATTTTTGCCATAATACCTACAATTATATTAATAATATGATTGCAAATATAAAATGAATTTTAATTAACCTACAGAAATACAGCGGTAAAATTAATTTTTTTATTAAATACATATTAACAGCCCTGTTTTTTTAAGGGTATAAGATTTTTTTTATTTTTAAATCTATCAGAATTGATATATTTGTAAAAAACAGCCAGAAATATGTCAACTCTAAGATTTTTTGCTATTAAAGAAACCCTAAATAGGAAACCTGTAATTATAGAAGAAGAAAAACGACGTTCGCAAATTTTCGGACAAAACGTTTACAATTCAAATAAAATGCGTCAAACATTAACAAGTGATGCTTTTATTAGTTTAACAAATGCTATTGATAAAGGAGGAAAGATAGATAGAGTAATTGCAGATCAAATTGCGTCTGCAATGAAAGATTGGGCCCTATCTAAAGGAGTAACACATTATACACACTGGTTCCAGCCCTTAACAGGAGCAACGGCAGAAAAGCATGATGCTTTTTTTGAAACTATTGAAAACAATGGAGCGATAGAAAAATTTGGAGGCACTCAATTAGTACAGCAGGAGCCAGACGCGTCTAGTTTTCCTAATGGAGGTCTAAGGAATACTTTTGAAGCAAGAGGATATACTGCTTGGGACCCAACTTCACCAGCCTTTATATATGGTACAACATTATGTATTCCTACAGTATTTGTTGCTTACACTGGAGAAGCTTTAGATTATAAAACACCATTATTAAGAGCGTTACAATCTGTAGATACTGCGGCTGTAGCAGTTTGTAAGTATTTCGATAAAAATGTAAAAAAAGTAAATGCATCTTTAGGTTGGGAACAAGAATATTTTTTAATAGACAGTGCTTTAGTGTCATCTCGTCCTGATATTCAGTTAACTGGTAGGACCTTGTTGGGTCATGCCTCGGCTAAAGGTCAGCAATTAGACGATCATTATTTTGGTACAATTCCAAATCGTGCAATGGCTTATATGCGAGATTTAGAAAACGAATGCATGCTATTAGGTATTCCGGTAAAAACTAGGCACAATGAAGTAGCTCCAAATCAATTTGAGTTGGCTCCTATATACGAAGAAGCAAATTTGGCTGTCGATCATAACGCATTGCTTATGGATGTTATGGATAAAGTGGCAGAGCGTCACAACTTTAAAGTATTGTTTCATGAAAAACCATTTAAAGGCATAAACGGATCTGGCAAACACAACAACTGGAGTTTAAGTACAGATACAGGAGTTAATTTATTAAGCCCAGGAAAGACACCAATGAGTAATCTTCAATTTTTAACTTTTTTTATAAACACAATAAAAGCTGTGCATGATAATGAAGAGCTACTTCGTGCAGCAATAGCATCAGCCAGTAACGATCATAGATTAGGTGCAAATGAAGCACCTCCAGCAATTATTTCAGTATTTATAGGCCAACAGTTAACCCATGTTTTAAATGAATTAGAAAACGTAACCAACGGTAAGTTATCACCTCAAGAAAAAACAGATTTAAAACTCAACGTCGTTGGTAAAATTCCAGAAATACTTTTAGACAATACAGATAGAAATAGAACCTCTCCTTTTGCATTTACAGGAAATAAATTTGAGTTTAGAGCGGTTGGATCTAAGGCTAATTGCGCGAACCCAATGACTTTACTTAATTCTATAGTTGCAAAGCAATTAATAGATTTTAAAATTGAAGTAGATGTATTGATTGTAAAAAAAGATCTTAAAAAAGATGAAGCAGTGTTCAATATATTAAGAGAGTACATTAAAAAGAGCAAAACTATTTTATTTGAAGGCAACGGCTATAGCGAAGCATGGGAGAAGGAAGCAAAAAAAAGAGGTTTAAGTAATAATAAGTCCACACCAGAAGCCTTAAAAGTTAAAATATCTAAAAAAGCGTTGTCATTATATAAAGACTTAGGTGTAATGAATGCTACAGAAGTAAAAGCGCGTTACGAAATTGAACTCGAAGACTATATTATGCGTATTCAAATTGAAGGTCGTGTACTTGGGGATTTGGCAAGAAACCATATTGTGCCAACAGCTGTAAAGTATCAAAATATACTAATTGAGAACGTAAAAGGATTAAAGGAAATTTACGCTAAAGACCTTAAGAATGTAGCTCAAGCTCAATTGCATTTAATTGAAGAAATTTCTAAGCATATAGAATCCATCAATAAGTTAGTTATTAATATGACAGAAGCTAGAAAAAAAGCCAATAAAATTAAATCTGTTGAGGAAAAAGCTTTAGCATATTGCAATAAAATAAGACCACTTTTAGAAGACATAAGATACCCTTGTGATAAATTAGAACTATTGGTAGACGATGAGCTTTGGCCGTTAACAAAATATAGGGAATTATTATTTACTACGTAGGGTTACGTAATAAAACACGTAGTAATACGTAGCTTAAACATAACGAGTTACAAAATATTAGTAGTAATATTCCTATGTAAAAATGCATTTCACCGAAATTTAATAATTACTTATCGAAAAATATACTAAAATTTACTTTTTTTAGTAGTACTTAAAAATTTGTATTAAAATAATTATATATCTTTGTACTGCTATTAATCAATTTATATTTAACATGAAAAAAGTATTTTTCGGTGCTGCGGCACTATTATTCTCGGGTGCTCTTTTGGCACAAACTCCAAAATTAGATGATCAAAATGGTGATGCTGCCATTAACGCAACAGTAGTATCACCTTTAACACAAGCTGGCGCAGGTGCGAACGCAGGCGAGTCTTACCAAAATGGCGACAACAACAAAGTAAGAGTACGCCAAGCGGGAACTAGTCAGTCTGTATTCTCGGAGCAAGACAATGGTTTAGGTACAGGTGGAAATCTAGGGCAAATTTGGCAAACAGGTGCTGTTAATTCAAACAGTGGCTTTGAAAATGCTGCAATGCTTAAGCAATTAGGTACAGCAAACCAATCTACAACAGTTCAAGAAGGAGACAGCAATGATGCCGTTACGCAACAAGGCTTAAAAGAAGCTACATTAGGTGTTTCTGCAAACAACAAAGCTAAAATTCGTCAAGGAACAGGTAATCAAGCAGAAAATAATTATGCTATGGTTGAGCAAGACGGTGAAGGCAACAAAGCGCTAACTTTACAGACTTACGATAATAGTGAGGCTAGAACAGTTCAGGAAGGCGATAACAATAAGGCTAATATTGACCAAAACGCTGGACCTAATGGATCAGACGGTCATTCCGCAATTGTAGAGCAATATGGAGACGAAAACAAAGGCCGTGTAAAGCAAAGCGGACAAGGTGCTAGTAATTTTTCTGGATTAACACAAACAGGTAATGGTAATAAGTCTTTACAAAAGCAAATTAATACCGCTGCAATGGGTGGCACAGCAAACGAAGCATTTGTAAACCAAGGCACCGCTGGTGCGAACGGAGCTGTAGCTCAAACTGCCAGAGCACTCTACACTCCAATTTCTGCGCTAGATGATATTACTGCGGGTGGATTTAACGGGCCGGGTTCTTATAATGCATTAGCAATACAAAATCAAAATGGAGAAGCTAACCAGTCTTCTATCTTTCAATTTGGTGCAGATGCTCCAACTGAAGGCAACTATGCGGAGCAAGATGTCGATGGAGACAGAAACAATAGCTTAATTGTGCAAAATGATTTTGGAACAGCTTCGGGAGGTAACAACTATGCTAAACAAACTCAAGACGGCGATGATAACAATTCTGGATTGGTACAATTAGGAAATGATAACAAAGCTGCACAGGTACAAATTGGTAACGAAAATTATGCATTAGCCACTCAAAGAGGTACTGCAAATTTATTAAATACCCACCAAATAGGAGATGAGAATGCTGTAACAAGTGCACAAAGAGGTCAGCATAACCAAATATTAATTGTACAAAGAGATGGGCAAAGCTTTAAAGCTGAGCAAAACTTAAATGATAGTTTCTCTAATGGAAACAATGTAATCGATGTATTACAATTAGGTCCTCATGGAGATTTTACTACAGATGGTATTGAGTGTAACTTTGAAGATGAATTGAACCCTAACTTTATAACTCCAGTGCCAGATTTTACAATTGATAATCCATGTGACGATTGTTAGAAATAATTTTAGTTGTAATGCGTTATAACTAAATTATAAATAACATAAATATTTTAATAATTAAAAGAGGGTTCACTATATAGCAAGTAGCCCTCTTTTTTAATTTTATTTATTATGAATTTAAAAATTATAAGTAAGAATAAGTTAGTTTTTATATTATTGGTTTTTACTACCACTCAATTTAGTTGGTGTCAAAATTACAGCGAAAATGAAAACGAATCAAACACAATAGCAAACACTCAATTAAATGGGCAGCAGGTATCACAAAGCCTCTTTAACTCATTTTTTAATACTACACCAAGTACAGCATTATCTACTGTTAATGGAAATTCACTTTCTATAGTGCAAGCATCATCATTTAATACAGCTGAGGTTAAAGTAGCAGCAAGAGCTAGTGATATTAAAATCAATCAGAACGGTAATGAAAATAGAGTAGGATTATTTTATAAAGTAGATGCGGTAGTTACAGATATTAAACAAAATGGTGATGAGAATACGGTTCTAGATTATGTTATAAATCCCAGTTCAGAAGTGTCTTTAAATATTGAACAAAATGGCGATAAATTAACATTCGATAGGTTTGGAGCTAATAGTATTACAAAGAATATAAAATTTACTCAAACCACAGCATCGCCAACAATTATTATTAGAAGCTTTAATTAAAAAATGGGTACTGACTTTACAAAATATATAATGTATGCAGTATTTATACTACTGTTTTTGGATGTAGATGCACAAAGTGTTGTTTACAATAAAGAAATTAAAGCACAAATTAAAATTGATAGAACTAGTGAGTTTACAACATTTTCAGCAACATCAGAAAATTTAACATACTCAGGCAGAAATTTGCGATATGAACTAATGATGTTTAAAGAAGACAAAAGAAATAATGTGTCTAAATCATTACAAAGTAATAAATTTTACTTAGAGAATTATGAAAAAAAAATTTTATCTTCCGTTACAATTAACAATAAAATTGAAGGGAAGGTAACGTTATTATTACTAATATATCCTAATGAAGATTTAAAAAACATAACGCAGGGTGCAATTGGAAAATGTAGATTAGTTATTACAAGTAATGAACGCGGACAATTAAATATTGAAGGGGATGTAGAGGAAGACATTTTCTTGCAAGGCTTAGTAATGCAAAAAACACTTACTAAATCGGGTAAGGATTTTCATCGTTACTTTTATTCTAAATATTTTAATAAACAGGTTAGAACAGAAAGGCACATAGTTATTAAAGAAGTCGCAGGACAAAGAAGAAGTACTAGAATTACTGTAGAAATAGACAACCAATTAGTTTGGCAGTTTTTTGCAAGACCAAAAAAAGAGTTTTTACAGAAAATGGCAGATATTGCATTAAATAAATGTATTACATATTTAAAGCAGCTAGAGCAAAGGAAAGACACACAAATACGCTATTAATTATGAAAAAGAATTTATTTTTAACCTTTTTTATAGGTTGCTTTACATTTACATTTACAATTGCTCAACAATTTAGTTATAAACCTGTAAATCCAGCATTTGGAGGAGATACTTTTAACTATAATTGGTTATTAAGTTCAGCAAGCGCACAAAATGGATTCACTGCACCAAGAGCAGAAAGAGAAACACAAACAGAATTACAGCAATTTGGTAATCGTTTAAACCAGCAAGTACTTAGTCAAATTTCCAGGGCACTGTTAGCACAACAAGTTGAATCTGTTGGAGATTTCAACCAAGAAGGTACTTTTACTTTTGGATCTCTAAATGTAGAAGTTTTTGAATCTGATGAGGGTTTAGTAATCAATATTTTAGATACTTTAAACGGAGAGCAAACTCAAGTAATTGTTCCAAATCCGTAGCCAAGAACTTTCCCGCTTATGAAAAATTTTCAAAAGGTAGTAGCTATTTTGGTTGTGTTTTTAAGTTTAGTATCTTGTGGAACTTATTTTAACCAACCCTTTTCTCAAGAACCAGCCAGAATTGGCGAGTTTTCTAAATCTACAAACAAAATATTAAATTTACCACCTCCCAAAGTGCCTCTAGAAGTTGCGGTGTACGATTTTAGCGATCAAACAGGACAGTATAAAGCCGTAGAAAATGGTAGCACTTTTAGTACTGCTGTTACTCAGGGAGGAACAACTATACTTATCAAGGCTTTGGGAGATTCAGGATATTTTATACCCTTGGAACGAGAAAATTTTAATAACCTCTCTACAGAACGAAATATAATACGTACTACAAAACAACAATACATAAAAGGATTAAACCCTAACGAACCAGCAATTAAACCACTTTTGTACGCAGGATTAATGCTAGATGGAGGTATCGTTTCTTACGATACTAATATTGTAACAGGCGGTGCCGGTGCAAGATATTTTGGCGTTGGAGGCTCTGCTCGTTATAGGCAAGATAGAATCACAGTATATTTAAGAGCTATATCAACTCAAAGCGGAGAAATTATAAACACAATTTATGTTTCCAAAACTATTTTATCTCAAGCTGTAGATGTTAGTCTTTTTCGCTTTGTTAAATTTCAAAGACTTTTAGAAGCAGAAACTGGATTTACTCAAAGTGAACCCGTACAACTCGCTGTAAAAGATGCTATTGAAAAAGCTGTTCACGATTTAATAATGGAAGGAATCGAAGATGGATTTTGGTCAACAAAAGCAGGTTTGGAAGTTGATAAAAAACTAGTATCTAATTATAAAGAAGAAAAAGAAGCTGCCAATGTTACAGAACTATTTAATAGATTTACATTTAAGCGTCGAACAGAGACTGTTTTCCATGGTTCTATTGGAGCATCAAAAATAAATGGAGATTACATTAATCCAGAATTTAAATTAAACTACAGACTAGGTTATAAACGCTCTTTAACTTCTCATTTTAACTTAAGTTTAAATGTCAATAAATTCAATTTGTCAAACAAAAATATTTTTGATAAAAGTTTTGTTTCAATCGATGCAAATGTGGAATATACAGTATTACCTTTTGATAAGTTAACACCTTATATATATGCTGGCGGAGGAACAAATATATCTAATAACTTCAATAATTTAAATCCTAAGTTACAAGCAGGAATAGGCTTAGAATATCTTGTTACAGAACGTATTGGTATTACAGGTTACGCAGAAAATAATTTTGTTTTAAGCGATGCTATAGATGGTTTAAATCGTGGATCTAAAGATGATATGTACTCTAGGTTTGGTGTTGGCTTAAATTTCTATATAGGTAATTACAATACAAAAAAAGATTTTGAACGCTTAAAAGAAAAAGAAAGAAAAAAGGAGTTAAAACAAATAAGAAAAGATAATATTAATAAAGGATTGCAAAAGAAAATTGACATAAAAAACTAAGATAGGTGTCAATGTAAAAGAATTAAAAGAAGACGACAATTAAAATAAATCCTATACTGATGAAAATAATTAAATACACCGTAACCATTATAGTTGTAATTTTAGCTTTTACTACATGTAGTGAAGACCAAATAGATGCTATAAGAATTGGATCTATAAACGGAAAAGTAGTTGTAGCAGGAACAAATGAACCTTTACAAAATGTAAAAGTTTCAACTAACCCAGTATCTAGTACTGTTTTTACAGATGATGAGGGATATTTTCTTATAGATAATGCTGTTGTTAAAACCTATGCTGTTCAAGCAGAATTAGATGGCTTCGTTACTTCTTTTGAATCTGTAGCGGTTTTAGAAAATACAGCTGCTGTTGTGGCTTTTGAGTTAGCAACCTCAAATGCAAACAACCAACCACCAACAACTCCAAATTTAGTTTTCCCCGAAGATTTAGCAACAGAAGTACCACTAGAGGTTAAATTTACTTGGGATTCTTCAGATCCCGATATTAATGATGAATTGACTTATACTTTTGAACTTAGAAATGGAAATACCAACGATATTGAAACGTACGAGGTAGAACAAGATACTTTTTTTACAGTAAGTAACTTAAAATTATCTACAACTTATTTTTGGCAAGTTGCAGCAAACGATGGTATAAATAATGATGTTGTCTCTTCTGTCAGTCAGTTTACTACAATAACACTACCTAATAATCCTTATGTTTTTGTAAAACAAGAAAATGGAAATAGTGTCATTTATTCAGGTAATGAAGGAGAAAGTACAGGCGGAGAAGGCCAAGTTGATGTAGATTTATTAAAATTAACTAGTGAAACAAAAAACAGTTTTAGACCTAGAGCTAATATTACAACAAACAAAATAGCTTATCTAAGAACTGTTGAAGGTGATACTCAGATTTTTACCATGAATACAGATGGTTCAAGTAAAGTACAAGTAACTAATGCAGTTCCGGTAAATGGATTTAGATTAAAACATGTAGATATTTGTTGGGCGCAGAACGGGAGTAAGATATACTATCCTAGTTTCAATAAATTGTACCAAATTAACCCAGATGGCACCGGAGGTTCTGAAATATATCAAACTACAGACGGTACTTTTATTTCGGAAGTAGAAAGTGTAGCTTTCGATAATGATTTAATCTTAGTAAAAACTAATAATGCTGTAGGATACGATGCTAGATTATATACCGTAAGATTATCTACCGGTTTAGAAGAAACTGTAATAGTAGAAGGCTTAACAGGTGCTTTAGGAGGTATAGATATTACTGCCGATGGTGGTAAGACTATTTACACTAGAGACATTTCTGGTTCACAGAACACTAATTATAGACAATTTCAAAGTAGAGTTTTTATTTACGATGCTGCAACAAATGTAAGTTCCCAGATAAATACAGATACACTAATTGGTGAGAACGATTTAGATGTAAAATTTTCACCAAATCAAGGTGGATTTATATTTTCTAAAGTATCTAACACTATAAATGCTATACCACGAATTGTTAGGTACCAGTTTGGAGCAACAGGAGATGCGCAAGAAAAAGAATTATTCACTGCTGCGTCAATGCCTGATTGGGACTAACTATAAAAAAATAAAATATATTCCAAAACGTTTAATACTAAAGAAGCATACGATATTATTTGTGTGCTTTTTTTTTAAAGCTATCTTTGCATTTTAATACATAATTATGAGTTCGGAAATAAGCAAACGTTACAGTCAAAGAGGAGTTTCAGCATCAAAAGAAGATGTCCATAATGCAATTAAAAACGTAGATAAAGGTTTGTTTCCAAAAGCATTTTGTAAAATAGTACCAGATTACCTTACAAATAACGAGGATTACTGTTTAATTATGCATGCAGATGGCGCAGGAACAAAAAGTGCTCTAGCTTATATGTATTGGAAAGAAACCGGAGATATTTCAGTATGGAAAGGCATTGCTCAAGATGCTTTAATAATGAATATAGACGATTTACTTTGTGTTGGAGCAACAGATAATATAATGCTATCTTCAACCATTGGTAGAAATAAAAACCTAATTACAGGAGAAGTACTTTCTGCTATAATTAATGGAACCGAAGAACTTATTGAAGATTTAAAAAGCTTCGGCATAACCATACACTCTACAGGTGGAGAAACAGCAGATGTTGGAGACTTAGTTCGTACAATTATTGTAGATTCTACTGTTACCGCTAGAATGAAACGTAACGATGTTATAGACAATGCAAACATAAAAGCTGGAGATGTTATTGTTGGTTTAGAAAGCTTTGGTCAAGCTACCTACGAGAAAAAATATAATGGAGGTATGGGAAGTAACGGCTTGACCTCTGCTCGTCACGATGTGTTTAATAATTATTTGGCTAAAAAATACCCAGAGAGTTTTGATGCTGCTGTTCCAGAAGATTTAGTGTATTCTGGACAAGTTAAACTAACAGATGCTGTTGAAAATAGTCCATTAGATGCTGGAAAGTTAGTATTGTCTCCCACAAGAACTTATGCGCCAATAATAAAAGAAATTTTATCAAAATATAATTCAGAGTCCTTACATGGAATGATTCATTGTTCTGGTGGCGCCCAAACAAAAATCCTTCATTTTATAGATAATTTACATATTGTAAAAGATAATTTGTTTCCAATTCCACCTTTATTCAAATTAATACAAGAGCAATCTAAGACAGATTGGAAAGAAATGTATCAAGTGTTTAATTGTGGACATCGAATGGAATTGTATGTATCTCCAGAAATAGCAAAGGATATTATTTCAATTTCTAAATCTTATAACGTTAATGCTCAAATTGTTGGAAGAGTAGAAGATTCAGAAATAAAAAAGTTAACCATAAAAAGTGAATTTGGGATATTTAAGTATTAATTATAATATGTTATCTCTAGGTTAATTAATAGTAAATCAACATCAAAATTGTCAAAGCAAATATCGATAGCTTTAACAATAATTTTTATAATTGTTAACACCTATATAATTACTTATTTTTCTGTTAAAGAAAGAAGATTGGCTAGGCTATATAGTGTAATTTCTTCCATGCTGTTTTAGCTATTGTAATATGAGGCTTTAGCTGGTACTGTGCCTTTTTTTAATTATAACAGGACTTTATTATGCAGATATTATATTCTACTACTTAGGTTTGTTATAAACACTATAACGCCAAATTTTATGTATTATTTTTCATAACCCGAAACACACGATAAAGCATTGCTAATTCATAAATTATCGTATTTTTGTTACACAATTTTAAAATATAGATGTTAGATAAATTACAAATAGTAAAACAACGTTTTGATGAGGTTAGTGATTTAATCATTCAACCAGACATAATATCAGATCAAAAACAATATGTTGAGCTAACCAGAGAATACAAAAACTTACGTTTGTTAATGGATAAACGTGAATTATATATAGAATTTACAAATAATTTAGCTGAAGCTGAAGAAATAATTGCAGACGGTAGCGACCCAGAAATGGTAGATATGGCTAAAATGCAATACGATGAAGCTAAAGAAGGTATTCCATTATTAGAAGAAGAAATAAAAGTTCTCCTAATACCAAAAGATCCACAAGATGCTAAAAATGCAGTAGTAGAATTAAGAGCAGGAACTGGTGGAGACGAAGCCAGTATTTTTGCTGGAGATTTATTTAGAATGTATTCTAAGTACTGCGAATCTAAAGGTTGGAGGGTAGATACTGTAGATTATAGCGAAGGTACAAACGGTGGTTTTAAAGAAATACAATTTGAAGTTTCTGGAGACGATGTTTACGGTACTTTAAAATTTGAAGCAGGTGTGCACCGTGTACAACGTGTACCACAAACAGAAACTCAAGGTCGCGTACACACTAGCGCAGCCACGGTTATGGTGTTTCCAGAAGCCGAAGAATTTGATGTAGAAATTGAAGCTAAAGATGTTAGAATCGATTTTTTCTGTTCTTCAGGACCAGGAGGTCAATCTGTTAATACAACCTATTCTGCAGTACGCTTAACACATATTCCAACTGGATTAGTTGCACAATGTCAAGACCAAAAATCGCAACACAAAAATAAAGAGAAAGCCTTTAAAGTATTGCGTTCTCGTTTATACGACCTAGAATTAGCTAAGAAAATGGAAGAAGATGCGGCTTTAAGAGGTACAATGGTAACTTCTGGAGATCGTAGTGCAAAGATTAGAACCTATAACTATTCTCAAGGTCGTGTAACAGATCATAGAATTGGCTTAACACTTTACGATTTACAAAATATTGTGAATGGAGACATTCAAAAAATACTAGACGAATTAATGCTGGCCGATAATACAGAAAAATTAAAGGCTAACAGTGATATAATGTAATTCTAATTTAACTCTTTCCCAAAGATAAAAACACTATTATATTATATCCTTTGAGATTAAACCTTGTAGATTTAAAAGAACATAACATCATAAGAAAGAGTAATCAAACAACATTTCTCTCTTTTAATAGATTAAGGAGCGATTAAAAAAACAATAATCTACAAGAGTAATTAAACAACAGTTTCTTTTCCTTTGGAAAGGATTATGAATAGGACAATGACAACACAACAACTAACCGCCCAAATTCGCAAGAAAAGCTCTTTCCTTTGCATAGGCTTGGACGTCGATTTAAATAAAATACCAAAACATTTATTAGCATTAGAAGACCCAATCTTCGCATTTAATAAAGCTATTATAGAATCCACACATCACTTATGCGTAGCTTACAAACCAAATACAGCATTTTACGAAGCTTATGGTATTAAAGGTTGGCAAGCATTAGAAAAAACAATTAAATACTTAAATAAAAACCATCCAGAAATCTTTACCATTGCAGATGCAAAACGAGGAGACATTGGTAATACAAGTACAATGTATGCTAAAGCTTTTTTTAAAGATTTAGCTTTCGATAGCGTAACAGTTGCACCATATATGGGAAAAGACTCTGTAGAACCTTTCTTGGCTTTTAAAAATAAGCATACTATTATGTTAGCTTTAACTTCAAATACTGGTGCTTTCGACTTTCAAACAAAAACCGTTGAAGGTAAAGAATTGTATAAACATATTTTAGAGACTTCTAAACTTTGGAAAAACTCTAAAAACCTAATGTATGTGGTTGGCGCAACAAAAGCAGAATACCTTGCAAGTATTAGAAAGATTATTCC
>Ga0079203_1000535_pt1 | contig 30577 bp, 27 predicted proteins | sample PorBlaMBantryBay_FD_68602 | JGI IMG/M metagenome (GOLD analysis project Ga0079203, IMG submission 68602) | Marine algae microbial communities from Bantry Bay - Bantry Bay, Ireland | ecosystem: Host-associated > Algae > Red algae > Blade | place: Bantry Bay, Ireland
GATGCGCGGCGACGCCGGACTCGGCGTCAATCCCGAAACCCAAATCCCCAAATCCCGCACCCCGAATTCCGCCTCCCGCCTCCCGCATCCCGCCTCCCGCACCCTGCAGCCCGCCTCCGGCGCCGGCGTGATTCTCAACATTCGCAAGTCGCCCGGCGTCGATAGCATCCGCCTCACGGCCAAGGTGCAGGCCGTGCTAGACGAGATCCAAGCCACGCTCCCGCCCGGCATCGAAATCGTCACGCTCTACCGCCAAGGCGACTTCATCGACCTCGCGATCCACAATCTCAAAGAGGCGCTGCTGTGGGGCGTGGCCATGGTCTCCATCGTGCTGTTACTGTTCTTACTCAACCTCCGACAGCCATTGCTGACATTGCTCGTGACCGCCATCACGCTCACCGCCATCCCGCTGTCGATGGCGATCACCGTGCTGGCGTTCAAGTTCATGGGCCTTAGCGTGAACGCGATGACCCTCGGCGGGCTCGCCGTCGCAATCGGACTCGTGGTCGACGACGCGATTGTCGACGTGGAAAATGTCAACCGTCGTCTCCGCGAAAACGCCGCCCGCCCAGAACCGCTGCCGCGCCTCGAAGTGATCGCGCGCGCCTCAAGCGAAGTGCGTTCGTCGATTTTCTACGCCACGGTCCTGATCATTCTCGTGTTCATCCCGCTGTTGGCCTTGAGCGGCGTAGCGGGCCGCCTGTTCTCGCCGATCGCGATTGCAACCATGATCAGCATGGCTAGTTCGTTCGTGGTTTCGCTCACGGTGATCCCCGTGCTGAGTTCGTTTTTGCTCCACCCCAAACCCGGTCGCCCGCACCGCGACAGTTTTCTGGTTCGCGGATTAAAATGGATCTTTCTGCACACCTGGCTGCGCTTCGCGCTCAGCCAGCCTATGCTCCTCGCCCTGATCACCGTGGTGCTGTTCGCCGCCAGCCTGTTTGCGCTCACCCGGATGGGTGGAAATTTTCTGCCGGCGTTCCGCGAGCCGACCGTGGTCATCGCCATGGCCACCGCGCCCGGCACCTCGCTGAAAACCACCACCGAACTCTCGGAAGCCGCGCTGCATCAATTGCTGCAAATCCCCGGCGTAAAAACCGTCGGCTACCGAGTCGGCCGCGCCGAACGCGGCGATCACGTGGTGCCGGTCTCGACCGTCGAGTTCGACGTCGAGTTCGACGACAGCCGCGAACGCGAGGAGTTGCTGACCGAGATGCGCGCCACGATGAAAACGATTCCGGGCACTTTCAGCGCGTTCAGCGGCCCACTGGCCGACCGCATCGGCCACATGCTCAGCGGCGTCTCCGCCAAAGTCGCGGTGAAAATCTACGGCCCCGAACTCAGCACCCTGCGCCGCCTCGGCACCGAAGTCGCCGAGGTCGCGAGCGCCATTCCCGGACTCGAAGAAGCCCGCCTCGAACAACAAGCTTCGGTGCCGCAACTTCGCATCGAGATCGACCGCAAACGCGCCCTCGCCTACGGCGTCACCCCCGGCGACCTCAACCGCGAAATCGCCGGACTGATCGGCGGCGAAACGGTCGCCAAGGTCTACGAGGGCGTTCGAAGTTACGACCTTGTCGTTCGCCTGCCGCTCGAATGGCGCGAAAACCCAGCGAAGCTCGATCAACTTTATATCGACACGCAAAGCGGCCAACGCATCCCGCTTAGCTACGTCGCCAACCTCCGCATGGCCACGGGGCCGAACACCATCCTACGCGAGAACACCCAACGCCGCTTTGTCGTGTCGATCAATCCGACCATTAGCGACCTCAACACCGCAGTCCAACAACTCGAACGCGACCTCGCGGCCAACATCACCCTGCCGCAGGGCTACAGCCTCGCGCTCGAAGGCGAATACCAAGCGCAGCAAGAGGCGCGCCGGGTCATCACGCTCGGCGCAGGTTTGATCCTGTTGGTCATCATCTTCCTGCTAACCAGTTATTTCCGCAGCGTGTTGTTCGTGTTCATGGTGCTGACCATCGTACCGGTTTCGCTCATTGGCGCCGTCCTGTTCACCAGCCTCATACTCAACAATATTAGTATCGCCACGCTGGTCGGCTTTATCGCGGTGGCCGGCATCTCGGCACGCAATAACATCATGATGATTTCACATTACCTTCATCTAATGCGGAACGAAGGCGAACGTTTCTCGCGCTCCATGATCATTCGCGGCACGCTTGAGCGCCTCGTACCAGTCTTGATGACCGCGCTCTCGGCCGGCATCGCACTGGTACCGCTGGTGCTCAGCGCCGGCGAACCCGGCAAAGAGATCCTCACCCCGGTGGCGGTGGTGATTATCGGCGGCTTGCTGAGTTCGACCCTGCTCGAACTCGCGATCACACCCTGCCTCTTCTATTTCTTCTGCCACCGCTCCGCCGAACACTCCGTCCGCGTTCGTTCGGCGGCCAGCGGCTGATACTTCCCCTCTTGACGACCTTCCCCAAACAATCACCATATCAACCAACAGGAAACTCCATGAACCACCTACCCTTTACCCTCTCGAAGCTTCTTGGCGCGTTCGTTATCGCCAGCGCCCTGACACTGTTCACTGGTTGCGGCCAGACCCCGACCTCGCCGGAAGTCGCGTCCGCGCCCGATCATCACGACGACCACGGACATGCGCACGGCGAAGACGGCGACCACACGCACGAAGACGATCACGATCACAAAGACGACCACGCCCACGGTAAAGACGGCGACGGTCACGACCACGATGATGACCACGCGCACGGCGATGGCCACGACCACGGAAAAATCGAGGCGGGTCCGAACGGCGGCCGTCTGATCACCAGCATCGAACCGCATCTCGAACTACTCGTTCTCCCCGACCGCAAACTCCAGCTCGCCGCTGTCGGCGACGACAAGAAAGCCACCCCGATCACCACGCAAAGCGCCATGGCCATCGGCGGCAAGCGCGCCGCGCCGACCAACATGGGTTTCGTCCGCAAAGGCGATGTGCTGGTCTCCAACAACGCCCTGCCGGACGGCATGGACATTCCCCTTGTCCTGATGCTCACGCCGGCCAGCGGCGTAAAAACCGTCACCGAAAAATTGCAGCTCAATCTCCGCGACTGCCCCGAGTGCGACAGCCTCGAATACGCCTGCACCTGCGATCACGCACACTGAATCGCCCACGACCCGACGCCATGCAGCCCGATCCAGAACCGGCACGTCGGCCCTGTTCGGAGTGCGGGTCGGGGATCCATTCGATGACCGCGATGCGTACCGGAGGGACGTCTGTGCCATGCGCCGGATTGAGTTGCTCGGGAACTATTAAGAGGCAGAGCAGGTTCGGGTTTGTGGTGGCCATGTGTTTTTTCGGACTCGTTGCCGGTGTCTACCTTTGGACAAAACAGCTAATCGGCTATGGCGTCATGCTCACCATCATGCTGCCCTTGGGCTTCGGCTTGATTGGCATCTCCGGGTTTCACCTGTGGGCGGCCTATCGTCGGCGGAAATGCAAACGGCGAATGACAAACGAGAGGTTCTAGCCCGAACCCTAAAGAGCGCCAGCATTGGCTCCCATTAAGAAGCCCACATTTTTGTGCCTCTTTGCGTTTCTCCGGCCTTTATGACGTTCACAGTGGTTGACCTATGTAAACGGAGTCGTATGCAAGCAAGATGAGCGAACCGATTAAACTTGTTGTGCTTGGCGGTGGGCCAGGCGGATATCCTGCAGCCTTCCTCGCGGCCGATCACGGCATGGACGTGACCCTAATCAATGCCGACGAAAACCCGGGCGGCGTCTGCCTCTATAAAGGCTGTATTCCGTCCAAGGCCTTGCTGCACATCGCCAAGCTAATCGAAGAAGCGGAAGAGGCCAAAGAGTGGGGCGTCGAGTTCAAGCCGCCGAAGATCAACCTCAAGAAACTGATGGGCTTCAAAGACAAAGTCATCGGCAATCTCACCGGCGGACTCGGTCAGCTCTCCAAAATGCGTAACGTCAACTACATCCAAGGCTACGGGCGCTTCGTAAACAAAAACACCATCGAGGTGGAAAAAGCCGACGGCAGTTCCGAGACGGTGAACTTCGACAAGTGCATCATCGCCACCGGTTCGCATCCGACCAAGATTCCGGTCTTCGACATCGGTTCGGACAACGTGCTCGACTCGACCACCGCGCTCGAAATCACCAAAGTGCCCAAGCGCTTCATGGTGCTCGGCGGCGGCTACATCGGACTCGAAATGGGCTGCGTTTACTCCGCCCTCGGCAGCGATGTCACCATCGTCGAAATGCTGCCACGCATTCTCGCCGGCGCCGACAAAGATCTCGCCCAGCAATTGCAGAAGCGGCTCAAAGGAAAATTCAAAGAGATCCTGACCAAGACCAAGGTCACCAAAATGGTGCAGCAGAAAAACGGCATCGCGGTCACCATGGAAACCAAAGACGGCGAAACGAAAAAGATCTTCGACCAAGTGCTGGTATCCATCGGTCGCCGTCCGAACACCACCGGCTTCGGACTCGAAAACACCTCCGTGCAAGTCGACGAAAAAGGCTTCATCGTCAGTGACGACCAACGCCGCACCGCCGACCCGAACATTTTCGTCATCGGCGACGTCGCCGGCGAGCCGATGCTCGCCCACAAGGCCACCGCCGAAGGCAAAGTCGCCATCGACGCGATTATGGGCAAGCGCACCATCTTCGAACCGGCCGCCATTCCCTGCGTCGTGTTCACCGACCCGGAAGTCGCCTGGGCCGGCCTGACCGAAGAAGAAGCCAAAGAAAAAGGCATCGCGGTCAACGTCTCCAAATTTCCTTGGGCCGCGTCCGGACGCGCTCAAACCCTCGACCGCAAAGACGGCCTGACCAAACTCATCGTCCACCCCGAGACCGAACAAATTCTCGGCGTCGGCATCTGCGGCCCCGGCGCCGGCGAGTTGATCGCTGAAGGTGCGCTCGCCATCGAGATGGGCGCCAACGTCGAAGACCTCTCGCTGACCATCCACCCCCACCCGACCCTGTCGGAAACGGTGATGGAATCGGCCGAGGCGTACTACGGCCACAGCCCACATTTTTACCAAAAGAAGTAAGCTCTCGTAGCGCCGTCTTCCAGGCGGTGTAGGTACGCCTGCTTCCAGCAGGCAGTGGTTGCGACATAGCCGAGAAGTGGGACGATGAAAACAACAACCCAACACGGCGCCGAGGGCGTGACCATCGCCTCCCCGAACGGCAAGAACCAGGCGTCGTTCGTTCCGCAGTACGGCGGCATCGGCTCCTCGCTGGTCATGGGCGGACGCGAGTTACTCTACCAACACGACTTCTTCTGGGATCCGGACACGCCACGCACCCGCGGCGGCTGGCCCTTCCTATTCCCGAACTGCGGCCGGCTGTCACGCGACGGCGAAACGGATATCTGGTTGTTTCGCGGCGTTCGGTATCCGCTGCGCAGTCATGGCTTTGGGCCGAAGATGCCATGGACAGCCGAGCCCGGCGCGTCCGAGAACGAACTGCGCATGGTGCTCACCGACACCGAGACGACGCGCACCATGTACCCCTTCGCGTTCCGAGTGGAGATCACCTACCGCATCGAAGACGACCGCTTCATCGCCGAACCCCGCTTCACCAATCGCAGCGCCCCAGAAAATGGAGCGATGCCAATCTACGCCGGCTTTCATCCCTACATCGCCACGCCCGAACCCGGCGCTGGCAAGTCCGAGGTGACGGTCGACCACTCCCCGCTCAAACGCCTCGGCTACAACGAGGCGCTCAACGACCTGATCGGCGAAGCCCCCTGCCCCGTTTTCCCCCAACCGGTGACCAGTCCCGAACTCCGCGAATTGCTCACCGTCGTGCCGTCCGGGAACGAAGTGGTGATGCAGTTCCCCGATGGATTCTCGCTCCACTGCACCACTTCCGAACACTACGGCTACGTGCAGCATTACACCATGGAGGACAAAGGCTTCTTCTGTTTCGAACCGTGGATGAGCCATCCCAATTCGTTCAACACCGCCGGTGCCTGCGCTTGGATCGCGTCCGGCGAAACGCTCGAGACGCGTTTGGAATTGTGGACTGAGGACCGCTAAATCCAAGCGCCCGAAGGGCGACAAATCCTAACTACTCGCGACCGGCTACCGACTACTCATTAACCAAAGCACGCTTGCCGATCGGATACACATTGAACCCGATCTCGGCCAAGGCGGCGTGATCGAGAATGTTGCGGCCGTCGTAAATGGACGCCGGCTTCATCATGCTGTCGAAGATCCGTTGGTAATCGAGATCCTTGTACAGGTCCCACTCGGTCATCACGCAAATTGCATGCGCGCCGTTCGCGGCCTCGTAGGGATCCTCGCAGAACTCCACCTGGTCGATCACGTCCGCGAGATCGTGCTTGGCCTCGGGAATCGCCTTCGGATCGGTAATCACCACGGACGCGCGTTCGTTGAGCAGACGGCGCGTGACGGTAATCGCCGGACTCTCGCGGGTGTCGCCGGTGTTCGCCTTGAACGCGAAGCCGAACAGGGCCAGGCGTTTGCCGACGATGGTGTTGAACGAACCGGTGACCACTTTTTCAACAAAGCGGCTCATCTGGTATTCGTTCATGTGCACCACTTGCTCCCAGTAGGCGGCGACCTCGTCGAGCCCGTAGTGTTCGCAGAGGTAGACGAGGTTTAAGATATCTTTTTTGAAGCAGCTGCCACCGAAGCCGACGCTTGAACGCAGAAACTTTGGGCCGATGCGCGAGTCCGAACCGATCGCCCGCGCCACCTCGTCGACATCCGCCTCGGTCGCTTCGCAGAGCGCAGAAATGGCGTTGATGCTGGAGATGCGCTGGGCGAGAAAGGCGTTGGCAGTGAGCTTGGATAGTTCGGCGGACCAGACGTTGGTGGTCAGGATCTGCTCGCGCGGAACCCAAGCGGCGTACACCTCGACCAGGGCTTGGATGGCGGCTTGACCGCGTTCGTCCTCGCCGCCACCAATCAGAACGCGGTCAGGGTTTTCCAGATCGTGAACGGCGGTGCCTTCGGCGAGAAATTCGGGATTGGACAGCACTTCAAAATGCACGTCACTAGGACCGGAATGCAAGATCCGGCTGATCGCCTCGGCGGTGCGAACCGGCAAGGTGCTCTTCTCGACCACGATGGTATCCTTCACCGCGTGGTCTTTGATGTTCCGAGCCACCTTTTCCCAAAACTGCAGGTCGGCCGCCTTGCCCGCGCCGCGTCCGAAGGTTTTGGTCGGGGTGTTGACGCTGACGAAAATGATGTCGGACTTCGGAATTTCGCCATCAATGTCGGTGGTGAAAAACAGGTTGCGTCCGCGCGCTTGACGCACCACCTCGTCGAGGCCGGGTTCGTAGATGGGCAGCTCGTCCGAGTTCCACGCGTCGATCCGCGTCTGGTTGATATCCGAAACGGTGACTTTGATGTCCGGGCAGTTCTTGGCGATCACCGCCATGGTGGGGCCGCCGACATAGCCGGCACCGATGCATAAAATGGACGTTTTAAATTCGCTCATCCGCAGGTGTTAGCGGAGCGGCGCGACGGTGCAAAGCGCTAATGCGCGAGCAGGCTGTTGAAAAATTGCTTCGCTTGAAAAACGGAGAGCATTTTGTTCCCAGCGCGGAGCCGATGAGTGAGAATATCGGTATATTTGAGCTCTTCGGCGACAATGCTGGGGGCGAAATGAATCCGTTTTTCTTCGATCCGAGTTTTTCAATAGCCTGCTAAGATCAGACATCAAAAATCGAACGCGATTCCAACAGACCGGCAATCTGCGTGACGGCTTCCGCGACCGAGGTCTGTTCGGTGTCGACGGCGATGTCCGGGTTGAGCGGCGCTTCGAACGGCGAACTAATCCCGGTGAAATTTTTCACCTCGCCGGCGCGCGCCTTCTTATACAGTCCTTTAGTGTCGCGTTGTTCACAGACAGCGAGGCTGGTGGAGACATAGATTTCCATGAACCGGTCTTCGCCAATGATCGAACGAGCGAGCTGGCGAGAGGCAATTAACGGGCTGATAAAAGCCGAGAGGCAAACGGTCCCGGCGTCGGCGAAGAGTTTTGCGACCTGCGCCACCCGGCGAAGATTCTCCACCCGGCCCTCTTGGGAAAAATCTAAATCCGCACAGAGACCGCGGCGGACATTATCGCCATCGAGCACAAAACTCAGGCGTTTCTGGGACAGCAAATAATTTTCCAAGGCGTTGGCCAAGGTGGATTTTCCCGCGCCGGACAATCCTGAGAACCAGACAACGCAACCGCGTTGGCCGAGCAAGGCGGAGCGGTCTTCCGTTTGAACATCGTAATGTTGCTCGAAGGTGTTTTCGTTCATCCGCACAGAGAAAGTACAGGATTGAAGGCGAATCAAGCCTGTTGATTCACCGATGTTGAGACATTGGAGGGATTGGAGGGATTAAGAGTACCGGAGGAACTGGAGAGCTGTTGCAGGCGATGTTCCTTGATTGACGCCATGGTCATCATCAGCAAACCGTCGCGGTTTTTCGAACGAACCAAACGCTCGACCTCCTCCACCTTAATCCGCGGCAGCGTTTCCGCGTCCTCGTCTTTGGCCAGCACCCAAATTTTGTCGTGCGCGGTTTTAACCACGTTCTCGTCCTCGGTCAGAAGCTCCTCATACTCTTTTTCGCCGGGGCGTAGACCGATAAAAGTAATCGGGATATCCTCTTCGGGAACGAAACCCGACAGGCGGATCAAGCGACGCGCCAAGTCGACAATCTTCACCGGGTCGCCCATTTCGAGCACCATGACATCGCGGTCACGACCCACCGCACTAGCCATGAGCACCAGTTCGACCGCCTCGGGAATGGTCATGAAATAGCGGCGCGTGTCGGCGGTCGTGACCGTCACCGGCCCCCCATTGCGAATCTGTTCTTTGAACAAGGGAACCACGCTGCCCGAACTCCCCAGAACATTACCAAAACGAACTGCCTTACGGGTCATCTTCGGCGTGGAAGCTTCCAACACACAGCGTTCGGCGATCCGCTTGCTGGCGCCCATGACGGAGGTTGGCCGAACCGCCTTGTCGCTGGAGATCATAATCAAATCCTGAACGCCCTCGGCTTCGGCAACCTCAGCCAATGTCACCGAACCCAGCACATTGTTGTCAAAGCAGGACGGCACGTTCTTTTCCATCAGATGCACATGTTTGTACGCCGCCGCATGGTAGATGATGCCGATCCCCCCTGCTTTCTGAATCGCATGCCGCACATCGCACTCGCGTCGAATATCCCCCGCGTAAGCGATGATCGGCAACTCCTTATGCTGTTTACGCAACTCGCGTTCGATCTCGAACAAGGCAAACTCGCTCTGTTCGAACAGGACCACGCAAGTCGGACCATGAGTACACACTTGCCGACAAATTTCCGAACCAATGCTGCCCCCTGCCCCCGTGATCAACACGGCCTTGTCCCGGATAAAGCTATCGAGAATCGTCCGGTCGAAGGCCGCCGGTTCGCGGTCGAGCAAGTCCTCGATTTCCACATCACGAATCGAAATGTTGACCCGACCACTGGCCAGATCCTGAAAGGACGGAATCACCTGCATCGCACAAGCCGCCCCGGACTCCGCCACCCGATCCACGATCTGACTCATCGCCCGAGGCGCGTTGTACGGCGGCAGAATCAGCATCTTGGTGACGTCCAGGCTTTTGGCCAACTTACCCGCCTCCTCCGGCGACCCGATAATATTGACGCCGTCGATCGACAGTCCGCGGCGTCCGAGATCGTCATTGAGAATACCGACGATTTTGCCGACCTCCTGCATCGAGGTCCGAGCGCCACGCAAGACTTGCGAAACATCCGACGTGTCGCCGACCAACAAACATCGGTGCTCTTGCTCTTCACGGTCCCGCTGGTCACTACTTTGGCGCAACCAGCGGATCAGAAAGCGTCCGCCAAACTCCCACGAGAGCAACAGCAAAAGCGTCAACGCATACACCGAACGCGGGAAACTCGTTCCCGAAAACATCCGTAGAACGGACGAGACCGCGATGAACAAACCGGTACCGATGAATAACGCCGGGAACACCTTCAAGCTCTCGTGAAAGGAGAAATAGGTCCACACCCCGGAGTACAGCCGGAAGGCGACGAACACGCCAAAGTAGATCATCACCGCCACCGGTAGATACTCCCTGAACGACTGCCAGTTGGCCGGTTCGAGTACGAATTCGAAGCGCAGCAAAAACGCGAACAGATAACTCAGCACCACCCCGAGGATGTGCCACGAGAACACAACGGCTCTGCGAACCTCTAAGCGGTTCAACCACGGTGGTAAGGTCTCAAACATAAGATACTAGGCAGATGGTCGCGAAAGCCGGAGGCTATCGAATCGTCGCGCGCACGCAACCAATAATGCGCTGCAGATCCGCCTCAGTTAAAGCGGTTCCGGAGGGCAGGCACAAGCCTTGATCAAACAAGGATTCGGACCGTTCGCCGCCCAATACCGCACAGCCTTCGAACACCGGTTGCAGGTGCATCGGCTTCCAGACCGGCCGGGATTCGATGTTCTCAGACTCCAGTGCGAGCCGTACAGTTTCCCGGTCCGTGCCCGCCACCGCAGGATCGATCGTCAAGGTGGTCAACCAGCGGTTGCAACGACCGTACTCGGCCTCCGGCATGAACGCGAACCCGGGAAGGTCCCCCAAGTGCTCGACATAGGTGTCGAAAATCTCACGCCGGCGGTTTACTCGGTCGTCAAGCACATGAAGTTGTCCGAGCCCGATGGCGGCAATGACATTGCTCATCCGGTAGTTGTAGCCGATGGTGCTGTGTTCGTAGTGGGGCGCCGGATCGCGGGCTTGAGTGGCCAGAAAGCGCGCGTGGTCGATCAAGTCCTTGTCGTCCGAGGCGAGCAAGCCGCCTCCGGACGAGGTAATGATCTTGTTTCCGTTAAAGGAATAGATGGACGCACGCCCCCCTCGGCCCGCCGCCAAACCGTTGCAGGTGGCGCCCATCGCTTCCGCCGAGTCGACGACCACCGGAATACCATAAGGATCACAAATCTCGACCAAGCGTGGCAGGTTTGCACATTGCCCGTAGAGGTCGGTCGGCACCACCGCTTTCGGCAGGGGCTCGCCGGCAGCGCTGCGCCGCGCGAGTTCGGCCGCGACCAGTTCGGGGTCGATGTTCCAGGTTTCGTCGCAGTCCACAAACACGAGTCCGGCGCCGAGAAAGGTCACCGGGCTGACGCTGCCGATGAAGGTGAGGGTCGAGGCGAACACCAAGTCCCCGGCTCCCACACCGAGTTCGCGCAACGCCAGATGCATTGCGGCCGTGCCGCTGGCCAGCGCGAGACAATGCGGGATCCCAAGGTACTCAGCCATCTCCGCTTCAAACCGATTGATCATCGGACCGATCGGCGCGATGTAGTTCGAGGCGAAGGCTTCCTTTACCAGTTCGAGTTCTTCGCCGCCCATGTGGGGAGGGGATAAAAATATGCGGTCAGACATCGCTGGGTCTCTTGATAATTCGTGCGGGCACTCCAACGGCAACGCAGCCGGCGGGAACATCTTTTGTGACAAAGCTATGAGCTCCGACAATCGCGCCCTCCCCTATCGTGACCCCCGGCATGACGGTGCTGTGGCTTCCAACACAGGCCCCCTTCTCAAGCACAACTCGCCCCTGTCGGTCATCAATAGTGGAGACCGAATAGAGTGAACAATGCGATCCGATTTGCGCCTCTTCACCAATGACGACGCCGTACCGGGCGTTGATGTACGTGAACGCGCCGATATCCGAACCGGCACCGAGTTCGAGGCCATCGGGATATTGCACAACCCAATTATAGATCGTCGGCTTGCCGTGTTCGATCTCAGGCGCGGTCCAGTTCTCGAATCGTTTACTCATCTGTCGTTTCCGGTGTACCGGTAAATACCGGCATCGTCACATGCCCTGCCGATGCGATGCCGCGCGACATTAAAATCGCTGGAAGGGTCATAAAAAGGATCTTCAAATCCAAAAGAAAGCTTTGGTTGTCGACATACCAGACATCCAGTTCAAACTTTTCCTCCCATGAAATCGAGTTGCGTCCGTGAATCTGAGCCCAGCCTGTGACGCCGGGTTTCACCTCGTGTCTTCGTGCCTGGCGATCATTGTACAGGGGAAGATACCGAACCAACAATGGACGGGGCCCGACCAAACTCATCTCGCCCTTCAACACGTTCCACAGCGCAGGAAGCTCATCGAGGCTGGAAGTTCTCAGCCGTTTTCCGAAGACGGTCAGACGCTGGGCATCCGGCAACAAATCTCCCTTCGCATCTCTGGCGTTGGTCATGGATCGGAATTTCAAAAACTGAAACGGCTCGCCGCGACACCCCGGTCGAGCCTGCCGGAAGATCACCGGCGAACCAAGTTTGAAGCGAACCAGGAGCCCCACGATCACCAATAGGGGCGCTAGGAACATCAATCCAAAGAAGGCACCCATAACGTCAAAGCAGCGTTTCATCCTTACTCTCCAAAGGCTTCAAGAAAATCGACAAACTGATCAGCCAAGGCCGTCCGGTCAAATTTCTCCTCCGCCAGAATCCGCGAACGATTGCCCATCTGAACGCGGCCTTCGGGATCGTCCGCGAGCCGTTCCATCGCATCGGCAAAGGCTGCCGGATCATCTGGAGGCACAGCATACCCACACTCGTTCTCCTCAACCATTTCCGCAAGCCAACCCGGATAGTTGTTCAGGACAGGCATGCCTGCGGAGATGTAATCAAAAAATTTGTTCGGCGACGTTCCATAGTAAAAAGCAGGGATATTCGCGAGAATCATCAGTCCCAGATCATATTCGCCGAGGCGCGCCTGCAATTGGGTTTTGGGGATGGCGTCATGAAACTGGCATTGGCTCAGCCCCTGCGATTGCGCACGTTGCACCAGACCCGGCTTCAGCTTGCCGTCGCCAATAAAATGAAACTCGATGTCCATGCGATCACGCGCCTTCAACTCCAATGCGGCATCCAGAACAGCATCCAAGCCATTGGCCATGCCATGGGCGCCGGTGAACACTGCCCGCAAACAAGTCCGTCTCGAATCCCCCCTCTCTCCAGGTTGAAAGCGCGCCAGATCACAGCCGTTCGGAATTAACGCGACGCGCTTTCCTTTTTGTGACCGACGCAGAATCCCCTTTCGAATGCCAGGCGACAGCCCGATACAGCCACGCGCTGTCCGGTAACTCAGCCACTCCAAGACACCCATCGCCCACAAGATTACAGGGTTGGTAATCACCCCCATCTCCTTTGGCAACTCAGGCCAGAGGTCGCGCACCTCAAAAACAAATGGTTTCCAAGGCTTCAACAGCCGCATAGCAATCCCGGGAATCGAGGCCGTCAGAGGGGTCGAGGTCGCAAACAGCAAATCATATTTCTCGAAGAAGGCGATTCGAACACTACGAAACGCGAACCTCAAGAAGATGAGTGCGCGTTTAAAGAGACCGTCGTGGTTGGAATAAGGCAGAACGATCTCAATCACATCAATGCCATCCACAAGGCCGCGGCGCAAACCACGCCGAACCTCCCCCGTCAGCCCGGTCTTGCCCATTTGCGCCGAACCGCACACCATCGTTACCGAGTGCCCCCGGGCGAGCAAGCGCTTCGCCATCTCATAGGACCGCGTTCCAGTCGCTCCTGAGGGCGTTGAAAAGTGCTGATGGAAATATAGGATGTGCATGGAAGGTTGTTGAAATCTAGGGTTGTACTCTACGATTGTGCAGGAGCAATCCGAATTCTGGTGCGAACACTTGTGAGGCGCGTCAAGTCGACCACGACCACCCGCAGCTCTTCCCGTCGGCCATAGTGGGTGGAAATCCAGCCGGTCTCCTCCCGGAGGGTCCCACACGGCGTGTCGATTTCCATGACAAAGCCAGCGGTGGAAACCACCGTCCCCTCAATACGCCAGTCCACCTTCGGCGAAAGGCGCCAACGCAGAACCGCCCGCTCGAACGTTCCCATAACCGAATCCTCCACTTCGAAGCCATCCGGCAGTTTCCGCACCTTGCGTGTATGAACCGAACCCATGGCATCCCGAAAGGTCATACCATTCCCCACCGGTCCGACGCCCCGCCACTCCCCGAACAAGAAACGGGAGATCCGCGGCATCTGATCCCGCCCGTCGAAACAAACCGTGTTGTGAAACGCTGTTCCCGGGAACTGAAACTGCCAATCAGGATCGTTGTAGGAATAGCTTCCCGCGTCGACCAACAGCGGTCGGCCATCGAGAAAAAGGTCCACGTGCAATTGATCCGCGTGGGAGGGGCGAAACGCCCAATGCGCACGTGCACGCATGAACAGCCTCAAACCGGCTAGCTGACAACAGACGTGGTCCGAGGTGGATTCCGGTTCGGGCCGAACATCGTCCTCGGCCCTCAGGTCCGGTTCGAGACCGAGCCACGTACAGACCTCGTGTAATGGCTCAAACTCAAGCGAACGAACAGGCCGGCCAAAAGCCGCGCAGGCCGCCACGAAGCTTGGACGGAAATCCTCATAGCCCATCCCATGTAGCGGCAGGATACTGGCCCCGTCGTTGGCGCCAAACACTGGAACAGCCCCCGTCTCTGGCTGGAGCACTTGTTCAAGATAGTTCAAAGCCAGATTGAGTTTCGCCCCGACCGGAGACGGCAGCTCGTGTCCATTGGCACGCGCAACAGCCGCCGCCCACGTAAACGCATCCAGCATCACCCGGTGATAGTTGAACGAATGCTGGGAAAACGCGCCATCCTCCGCAATGAGCTGTGCCGCCAGATTCGCCATGGTCTTTCGCCCAAGACGTTCCCAACGTGCGGCGTCGGTATGGTCCGGATACAACACAGCCACACTCCAAAGAACCGTGGATTCGGTAGTCCCATGGTTATTTTTCTGGCTCACAGCATAGTCCAAATTTGCCACAATGCGCGCCGCGCTGACGACGACGAGTTCGTCCAGGGCCGCCTGGCGTTGCGGCGTCGATTCCGAGCTGGCGGCAAACGCCCAGCGCGCAACACAACAGGCCATCACACGAATCGCCGTCTCCTGCCCGCACTTCCAGTTCGGTCCGTGATTGGGCGGATTGTGAACCATCCAATCCTCGAACAGGTTCCAAAACGTCGCGGCATAACGCTCCTCCCCGGACAAGGCGTAGGCCCGAACCAAAGGATACACCCAAGGGAAGCGACTGAGTTCCCAGACCTGCTTGATGTCGCCAAAGTCGAAGTCGCCAAGCCGGGTCCAGTGAACATCACCTGGAACCCGCTCTCCCGAAACCGGGTTGCGATGCCAGTCGGGCGGGATGCCGAGATCACGATCGAGCGCTTGGAAAAATCGGAAGCGTCCCTCACAGATCGCATCCGCCTGCTTTATAGCTTCGGATCGTAAGGGGCCGTCGGCACCCAACAAGGCCCCCACCCGCCCGAGACTCCGCTCATCGATAACGAAGTGACCGCTGGGTGGAAGCGCCTTCCCCGACCACGTTCCGAGCGGGCAGCGTCGTTCGAGCACACCGAACTTGAGCCGCAGCGCGTAGCGAAGCCGAAATAGCACCCACGGTAATCCGAGTAATCGCGTTACCTGAATGAGAAGACGAAGTTTCTCCATTGTCCGTCAGAGCGAGAAATTAGAGAGAGAAACATCTCTCGGTGACTTCAAACAATTCACCACGTGGAATCGGCGGCTCCCCTCCATCACGAACCGCCTGAATAAACGCCAGGATCTCCGCTTGATGTCCCTTGTCCTGCTTCGACAATTTCCGGCTCTTCACATGGTCGAAGCCAAAACTTTTTAGTCGCCGGAAGTTGTCCAACTGCAACACCTTTCCGTCACCGAACAACTCTAGTCGCTCTTTCGGCAAAGATTTGTGCCCATTGGCAAAATATTGAACCGCGCCGACGGAGCCGTCTTCGAATGAGATGGAGATCGAGGCGGTATCACCACCGGCAGCCTGCATCCGGTCACTCTGGATCGATGCGATCGGACTGCCAGCCAGAAAGCGCAGCAGGTCAACAAAATGACAAGCCTCCCCCACGAGGCGCCCCCCACCCTGGTCCGGATCGTGGACCCAGGACGACAGCGGGATCTCCCCAGCATTCACCAACATGGTCATAGCGACCGGGCCCGACAGGCTCGAACGCCCCCGATGCATGTCTTGGACCAACGGGGCAAATCGGCGGTTGAACCCAACCATCAACATGCCTGGCGCATCCTCGCCTGCCTGGCGGACATCCTCCAACTGTTCCGGAGAAAGGGCCAAAGGCTTTTCGACGAAGACATGTTTCCCCGCCCGCAAGCCCTGCGCCACCAGCCTCGCGTGGCTACCATGCCGCGTCGTGATGAACAGCGTGTTGATCTCGGGGTTGGCCAGCATCGCCTCCGTGTCGGTGGTCGAGTGTTCGAACCGAAACTTTTTGCCATGATGCGTCCCGGTCACACCGCTGTTGGAGGCGATGGTGTGCAGTCGGGCACCGGTTGCCGCCAAAGCCGGCAGGAGTACCTGCCCCGTAAAGTTGCCCGCGCCGACCACACCGACGACGGGATCGGCGGCGGTGTGATTCCGCGTCGAAGGGAGACTCACGGTTCGCGTAGCGAGGCTTTCCGTGGTTTCTGGATAGTCGAGCACGATGCCCAACACCCCCGGTTCGGAGATCTTCTCGTATGCCGACAGGGCCTCGTCAAAAGAGAACTCGTGGCTGATGAGCGGGCTCGGATCCAACTGGCCCGAGGCCATCAGTTGGAGGATCGCTTCAAAGTTGCGCTGTTGCGTCCAGCGGACAAAACCGAACGGGTAGTCTTGCCCATGTCGTTCGTACAGGTCGTCGTACCTGCCCGGGCCATAGGAGCAGGAGACCTGGAAGGAAATTTCCTTCTCATAGAAATCGGACCGGTTGAATTCATTGCCCACCACACCGACCAAAACAACCCGCCCGCGCTTGCGGCACATTTGTGCGGCCTGAGATAAAGGTGCGTTGCTTTTGGTTGATGCGGTGATCAATACGGCATCGACCCCCTGTCCCTTCGAGAACGATTCCGCGACCCTGACCGGATCGGCGCCAGCAGCCACGTTCACCGCCTCCGCCCCGAACGAACGGGCGAGCTCACATTTGGCCTCGTCGAAATCAAGTCCGAGAACCTCGCATCCGTTGGCCCGCAATAGCTGAACGGCAAGCAATCCGATCAATCCCAATCCCGTGACCACAACGCGCTCGCCGAGGCGGGGTTCGATCAGCCGGATGCCCTGCAAGCCGATGGCGCCGAGAACGGTGAAACAGGCATGTTTGTCTGACACATTCTCTGGGATTCGCGCGCACAGATTGACTGGGGCCGACACGATTTCGGCATGACCGCCGTTGGAAACAACACGGTCTCCTGCGGCGAACTCCCCCTTCAACTGAGCCCCGACGCCCAAAACACGTCCGGCGTTGCAGTACCCAAGGGGAATGGGCTGATCCAATTTGGAGCGGACCGCCTTGACCGTGGTTGAGAACCCGTCCGTCTTCACCTTCTGGATGACCTGCTTCACCTTCTCCGGCTGGGCGCGTGCCTTGGCGAGGTAGCCGGCTTTGCCGAAATCAATGAGCATGCGTTCCGTCCCCAAGGAGACCAAGGAACTGGAGGATCGAATGAGAAGGCCGCGAGACGGGATACCCGGTGATGGCACATCAACCAGCATGGTTTCGCCCGAGCCGAGATTTTGAAGAATTTGGCGCATGAGGCTAGCCTTGAACAGACAACACCTCACCGATTCAAGTACGAATGTCGCCCAAGGGGAGAACGGGTCGGAACCGGGCACCGTAGGCGACGGGCGCGCGGAACCGCAGCACGGCGCTATCAGGTTCGGCTTGCAGAATGGTTCGATTGATTGCAGGTAGCCTTTGGTGAACTCCTTGAGAGCCACCAAGCTTCTGGTCCAGCAATGGAACCATCGCAATTTCAACAAAGAGACTTACACTTCCCAGAAGTCACGAACGAGAAAAACATGTCCAACAGAATTTCGATTAACGATTTGATTTCCGAAGAAAGGCTCTTGGAAATGCTATTTGATGGCGTCAAGGATTCTGCCTTTTTCGACCAAGACCTGTACGAAAAAATCGTGTCATACACAGAGAGTTATCTGTCCAAAAACGCATCTGAAACGACAGCGCCAACGAAAATTTACCAGGATTTCATCCAACGCTACAGCAAGGACATGAAAGCGTTTCTGAAGACCGGAAAGTATCCGATGGAATTATCGGAAGACGTCGCTCAACCGAGCCGAGATGAGTATGATGTTATACTGCTCTTCAGCTGCCTCTTCACGGAGCATCGATTCCGGATCATGCAACTCATCCGGGAAAAAACGGTGGCGGCCAAGACCGGGCTGGTCATCGGTTGTGGCCCCGGCCTAGAAATCGAACTGATCAAGGGAAAGATAGAAGCGTTGCATGCCTATGATCTATCCATCGACGCCAGACTGCCCAAAGTGCATCCTCAAGTGCAGTTTTTCGAGGAGCTGTATCACGGCGGGAAAGATCAAATCCAACCAGACACAATTTATCTGATAGAACTACTCGAACACCTTGCTGCCCCCATGGATCTTTTGCAGGTCTGCCATCAAGCGCTCAGTGCCGAGGGACTTGTGTACCTCACCACAGCGACGAACATCCCCCAATTCGACCACCTCTACAATTTTGAGGTCTCGCACCAGAAGTTCGAATCGCAGGTACAGGAGATGGGGTTTTCGATAGAATTCTCTGAGGCAATCGGGCACAGATCGGTCACGCTTGATATCAATGCAAGCAACCGGTTTTATGTTCTACGTAAATAACAGACCCCAGCTAGTTTCCCTTCTCTTGAATGGAAACCATCATCTCCCCTACATTCGACCACGATTGGATCTCCTTCGAGGTGAACCGAATTCCAAACTTCTTCTCAATGGCGACGACCAAGTTGATGTGAGTAAGCGAATCCCACCCTTCGACATCATCAGCCTTGGATTCGGAGGTGATCACGAGGTCCGGATCGTCTAACACTTGGCTGAAGATTGCGTTAACGTCTTGTAGAATGGGGTCCATATTTCTTACTTTTTGTTGATTTGCGTAGACCTAGGCTGAAAAGTTTCCAAACTCAAGGTCCATTTTTCACCCGTGGATTCGAAATCCAAATCCTCGTAGTGGTCGGCAACGATCGCGTTTTTGGGCGTGGGCAAATATTCGCCATGAAGCCACTTGGCTCCCTGAAGAGAAGCGGCTTCAGCCAGGCAATTTAAAGTAAAGTTTTCCATGCCTCTCTTCAGAACGCGGCAACTCATTAACCAGGTATCGATGAAGAGGGAATCGCCATCTTTCTCCCCGATAACCACCGCCACAAGGCCATGGTCGCCAAGTCGATCCTTCAATGAAAGCTGCAGCGTCAAGAACGAGTCAGAGGTGGCTATCGTTTCAACTTCAGGCTGGGTATAGCGGACCGTCCGCAGGTTAAACTGATTGGAACGTTGAGATAGTTGTGCGATCCTAGCAAAGCTGAATTTATCAAAGGGCTTCACCTCTGCAACCATTTCAAGATTTGCGAGGAATTCCTCTTCGTTTGCAAAGTCTTTTTTGAGCTCTACACGTTTGGACTCAAGTTGATAGAGCTTTGTCCGCCCCCGGTCCTCCTGCGAGGAGGACACGGTTTCAAATAGGTTAAGTGCGTAAAGGGCATTCAAGTATTCGGCGGGATCCTCCGGCAGGTCCGGCACACAAACGGCAGGCAAACTCTCCCTCACCACCTCGCGTTCATATGGATTGTCATCCAAGAAGACCATCGAGTCGAAGCCAATGTTGAGCACCTTTTGGATCATCCTGATATTATCTGCCTTATTCTCCCAATTGGCCACGAAAACGGAGATGTCCTCGAGCGAGAGTACCATATCCGGATGGTCTTCGAATGGCTCCTTCGCAATGGCGTCGGTATTTTTACTGCAGACCGCAACAATGATCCCACGCTGCTTTAGCTTTTTAATCCAATACTGAAATTCAGTAAAAGCTTTCCCGATCCCAAGGGAGCCAATCTGAATTTGCTCAATGCCATCGTCGCCGATAATCCCTCCCCAGGTTGTGTTATCAAGATCAATAATGACACACTTCTTAAAGAAGCCCTTGAACGCGGCCAGAACACCGGCGACGCGCATGGCAACTCTCGGAATCGCGTCGAGACTCAGTACCATGTCCGCGTTGATATAGATTGAAGAATGGAAGAACGCATCGCGGCCCATCTGGTTTTGGATCGTCGACAAATCAATGATGTGAAGTTCTGGACATTCCTGCGCGTACTCCATGAGCGCGAGGTTCAACCGTCGCAGTTGGAAAATAAACGAATCAGGGACCTTATTGGAGTAATTCCCGAAAACCTCGTCGTTGATTTCAACGAAGTTGCAGAATAAAATATTGGACGACATTCGCGACCGTATGGAACGAACCAAATCTTTCGCGCGGCCGAGAACAAGCTCAGCGAAGGATGACCGCTCTTCGAATTTTGCCTTGTTGAACTCTTTCAGCAACTTCTCTGACGATTGAAATATCATCACCGCATCTCGGTCAGACTGATAGAGATCGGAGTTGGCACTGAAGACCTGGAGATCTATTTGATCATAGTCACTTTCCCAAAGGTTGATATTCAACCCAAACTCATGGCCGGCCCCTCGAATGGCTTGCCCCAGATGCTGCGTGGCCGAATCACCAAGCAGTGCCAAGTCCAATGACACGTGATCATCGGGGGCTGATTTCAGATTTTTTCGAAGTTCTAGTAACGTTTTCATGTTCCGGGATTTTGACGGTTCATCAGGGGGATGGGGGTGGAAGCTCTAGCGGTACAAACCCGGCTTGAGGCTCAGAACCACCAAAAAGACTGTTGATAAGCTGCTTCGCAAACTTTGGTTTATAATGAAATGGATCGTGGAAGTTTTCGGCATTCTCCGTGAAGGAGTTCAGGTAATTAAATTCGAAAAAGATCCCCAGAGAATTCATCTCCTTCCTGAACTGCTCTCGTTGAGCCTCTAAATTGTGTTGCTTGACTTTAGTAATAAGATCGTGGTGACAGGGAGACGAAAAGAAGACCAGCTTGATGCCATGTGTATTACAATATTCTGAGATTTCACGCAGTTCGCGAAGGCGTTCTCCGGGATGGCTATAACCCGCGAGGGCGGTGTCGGCATATTTAAGCTGGGACGTCCAAAAAGCGTCTCGATCCACGTCCGGTTTTCCCACCGACACCTGCTGATTCAGGTATCGTTGCCTCAAGATTAACACAACGGATTTTGTCACATGGCGGGAGGAAAGGTAGCTGGGCACACTGTCCATGATCCCCATGGCTTCACTAACCCTGTCACGTTGCAGCATTTCGCTATAGTTGAAAAAGTTGATTCCAATATAGACTTCTTTGAGATCCGTCATTTCAGCGGCATACCAAAAAGAGAGCACGACTTCCTTAACGGAGCCTCCGCCATAGGAAAGATTTGAAAACTTCGTTCTGTCAGAAGCAGCTTCGACATCAGAGACTTGAAGGTCATACACCCTCGAATCTCCAAGCAGGATGCCACTGGTGGGAGAGGCTTTGAATTGATTCAACTTCAGCAGGGGGTCATTCAGCTTTCCAGCGACTTTTTCCTCCCATTGATCGGCGGCCGTACGCTCTTTTCCCCAAAATCCGTAAGGGTCTATCACAGTCAGCACGACAGCCCAAACCAGGAACGGTAACGAAAACAGGAGTATTCTGATCAAAAATTTCTTCATGATAGCCCGTTAAAACTGGATGTAAATGAAGTCTTCACCCTTGCTCTTGAAGTAGAATATACAAATGACCAACACATAATAGAGTCCCCAGCGGAAAGGCGCCTTCCATTGCAGGCCAAATTTCGAGAGTGCGAATTCCTCCTGCCTCGTCAACCATTCCAAGGTCATCATAAACACAATCGCAATGATGCAAACCAATCCGATCGATTTACTATAGGGGATGTAAGGAACGGACAAGATCGATGTGGAAATCATCCCTTGAAAGTATCCCAGCGCATGCCCAATGGATGGCGACCTGAATAAAACCAGGGACAAGGCCACCAGGAAAAACGTCGCGCCCACCTGGAACAGTTCCTTGAAGGAGGGGATCAGCCCGCCTCCTGCGATCTCCTTTTTCTTTCCGGCCTTTCCCCTTAGAATCAGCGGCACAAACAAGCAGCCATGAAAGAGGCCAAATAACACAAAGGTCCAGTTTGCCCCGTGCCACAAGCCGCAAATCGTGAGGTTGACCACAATGGCGATGATCTGCCCCTGCCTCCCCCAGTCTCGCAAGAACAATGCCAAAGGGGTGTAAAGGTACTCCGTCAGCCAACTCGTAAGGGAGATGTGCCACCGCCGCCAAAATTCAGCAATATCGCGGGCGAAAAATGGATATTGGAAGTTTTTAGCGATACGAAATCCTAGAATTTTTCCGACACCAATTGCCATATCGGAATACCCGGAAAAATCTGCGTAAAGCTGGAAGGCGTAAAGCACCATGACGACAACGAGCGCGCTCCCCGAAAACGCGGAAGGTTCAGCGAAAACAGGGCCTGTGATCGTGGAAAGGTTGTCCGCAATGACGATCTTTTTAAACACCCCCCACAAAATCTGCCGGCACCCTTCAGAGGCAACTGGATAGGAAAAGGCCCTGGCAGCCGAAAGTTGCGGAAAGAAGTCACGGGCACGGTCGATCGGGCCCGCCATGATTGTCGGGAAAAAGGCGACGTAGTTAAAAAAAACCAGCCAGTCCCTCTCCGGTTCAATTTTCCCCTTATTTACATCAAACAAATAGGATAAAATGCGAAACGTGAAAAAGCTAATGCCGATGGGGGCGACAATCCGTGCGGTTGCATCCGTCATCTGCAAGCCCATCATTGCAAGCAATGAAACGAGCGAATCGGTGAAAAAGTTGAAGTACTTGAAGAACATAAGCCCTCCAAGACTAAGAAATATGCTCAACAAAAAGTACACCCTTTGCCGCCTCCCCACTTTTCCGATTTGAAGACCTAGAAGAAAGTTTATTGCAGAAACGGCAACGAGAAACGCCAGAAAGCGCCAATCGGCAATAAAGTAGAACACATAACTGGCTGACAATAATGCCAAATTCTGGAGTTTGACGTTTTTCTTAAAAAGAAACCAGTAGATGAAAAAGAAGGGGACGAAAAAGCAGAGAAAACTAAAAGATTGAAATGGCATCGTACGTGGAGGGGGCAGATCGAAGGGGTGCGGAACGGCGGGTGCCTCGGGAGTGAAAGAGATCTATCTGTAAAAGCGCTTACCGCAATTTCACCACATAGTTCCCCTCAGCAATCTTCTCTTCACCATGCGTAATGTGCACATCCACGTGGATCACAGAAAATCGATTGTCGATCTCCGAGATGGTGGCAACAAGCGTCAGGTCGTCTCCCGGGTAAGCGGGAGACAAGAACTTGAACTGTTGCGACATGACAATCGCCCTCCTCCCCGGCAAGCGCATGCCAACAAGGGCCGAAGACAGGGAAGATAGCAACATTCCGTGGGCGAGTATGCCCTTGAATCCACTGTTCTCTGCATACGCTGCATCGGTGTGCAAAGGATGCCGATCCCGGGTCAGTTCCGAAAAGGCTTCAATGTCAGCCAGACTTATCGTCCGATGGATGCGTTCAGACATCCCTACCGACAAGTCTTCAAGTTTGTGGGAAAGGAGTTTCATTGGATCGGAAACATGTGCTCTTGGTAGTTGAATTTTCTCAGCGGTCTAACGGCACCTGACTCATATTCAGAAATTAGATCAGGATGAGTGATAAGGGGTCGACCGAAGGCGATCAAGTCGGCAATTCCGCGTTGTAATAAGTGTTCACCTGCGTCGAGGCCAGAGATGCTACCGCAAACAATCACGGGTTTGGATGTATGCCGCTTGATAAGCTCACAAAGTGGCATCTCTTCCCCAAACATAGGATGGCCCCCTTTGAGTTCAGAACTGTGAAAAACATCAATCCCCGCGTCATCAAGCATTTTAATTAGTGGTCCAAAATCCAAGTCAACTTCATCATACCTAACAAAGCTGTTGTCCACCATGTGCAGCGAGAGTCGATAACTCAGCGTAAATGCCGCCGAGACCTTTTTCCGACAGGCGGAGACTAACTCACGCGCGAACAGGAAGGTGCTTGCCTGATATTCGTCATCCCGTGTGTTCGTTTGGGCATGTGCAAATTGGTGCAGGAGATACCCATGCGCTCCATGCAGTTCGACACCATTGAATCCCGCATTCTCAGCCAATGCACAGGATGCTGCGAACTGATCAATAATGTTGCCTATTTTCTGTTTTGCCAGTGCTTTGGGACGCGGGTACGAGGTATTCGTTTGAAAGTTGATAATCGTTCCATCGGGCGATCGAGGCCGCCAATAGGACTCGCCATCAAAGGGCTCGATGGCGGACGGGGCGACTGGATGCACGCCCGAAATCTCGGGCACAGTAAGACGACCGGCATGAAAAAGCTGGATCCATATTTTGCCCCCTAAGTCGTGTACATCTCGAATGACACCCTTCCAGGCATTCTGGTGGGTCTCTGAATGAAATTGCAAACCATCCCGATATGCCATCGCGTCGGAATCATTTATTGCCGCACCCTCGAGGATGATGAGCCCTACTCCTCCTTTGGCTCTGCGCGTATAATAGTTCGCTAGGTCTTCGGTGGGGGACCCTTCTCGGGTGGCGCCACATCGCGTCATTGGAGCCATAACTGTTTTATTTTTAATCTCGAGCTCGGGACTAGGCTTAAGAATTAAAGGTGTTTTCATCATGGTGGTGTTATCGGCCCAGCGAGTATGTTTGAAAATGTAAGGTTCTAACTTGGTGGCGGTTATCAAAATTCCACCACCATGACCCTGCCAGCAATCGACGGGCATTTTCAAGCCGAACCTGAAGGCATCGTCCCATTATTGGGATCGTTGGATATACGAAGACCTGCGGGAGGATGGTTCCGCTGGAGGGGAGAGAACAAGTGGCTTCGTTAACGCGTGAGCGCTTGGCGCTGGAAGGCGAGAATGCCGTAAAACACCGCAATGCTGTTCCCGGTTATGGCAAATGTAAAATTGGGCTGGGTAAAATTCCCCACGAGGATTCCAACGAATCCGGCTAAGAAGGCAAGACAGGCAAGCCGAAGTTCTGGCGAGTAGCCTCGCATTCTCCCCAGAAGTTGTCGGACCAAACTCAAGTACACAATCGAGAATAAAATAAATCCTGCCGACCCGCACTTGAATAGAATTTCTAAATATTGTTGGTGGGGCGTATCGTGGGAATCGTTAAAGTTGGAGAAGGGTTCAAACATATATCCAAAGAAAGGACGTTCCAGAATCAAGTCCCAACAATGGAGCCATAGATATTTTCGGCCGGAAAACGGGTCGACATCCCGAGTGGTTTTTGAAATTCGCCGTTGCAGGACCTCGAAAACACCTTCATAGTCAATACCAAGCAGTAGCTCGGGATAAAGCAATATGACTGCAACGGGAATTGATAAAAAGCTGCCCAGCAATGAGATCGCACGAAAATTTGTCGAGACCTCGGAATAACGAACGGCAAACAGAATGCAGACGGATACCGAAACCGCCAACACAATGATCGAAGACCGGCTCAAGGACATGGCCACCATCGAAATCAGGATCAACCCCGTCAGCATTATAAAATAGCGTGAGAGATTGCTCTGCTTCATGACCAACGCTACAAGTAAAAAGGGGGAGTGCATTGCGAGAAACGTCATATATGAGTTTGGAAAACCGTAGACTTCCAGTCCAAAGAAACTACCACCCCAGCGGCAGATCGGAAAATTGGGCAAAAAGCAGGTGGAAATCATGAGGATCCAAATGAGCGCTATAAGTACTTTAAAATAGCTGCGGACAAAGTATTCTGGCCACCCACCTCTGGGCTGGAGAATGGTGAGGAGCGTAAGGAGGACGATTCCCTTAGAAAACTTCATCGAGGAGATAACCTGAGTCAGTCCCCCCGAGGTGACAGCACCGATGATGGAGATGGTGGTAACAAAAACGAAAAGCAAGATACTCGAGCGCCACACCGGAAACGAATCTCGACTGATCGACAATCGCCATGTATGAGGGCTCAGCAGATACAATAGCGGAAGCAGTACGAGAAGGAAATCAGATCCCACAAAATCAACCGGTTTCCCTTCCACCGCGGCCAAGCGGATGGACACTGGAAACAGTGTCAACACGGAAATGATATAGGACAGAAATTTCATGAAAAAAAACGGATTGCGTACAGAGGTAAGGCGCGTTGGATAGGAAACGAAAAGAAGATTGCAACAAGATATTCCTCCACGGGGCCACTCCGCCCCCCATTGGTGGCGTCACCATCCATGTCCGCCTTCTCGCCGAACGATTAGCCGCCTGCGATGGGTTGCAGGTCACCGTGGCGGATCGCAACCCCAGTGGGGCGGGAGCGGGAGCAACGGTCGGGCACCTAAGAGGGCTCCGAGGGCTCCTCGCCGTCATCCGACAACGGGGCATCCACCATTTCCATGTGAGTGACATCAGTCCTCTGAAAAAGCTCGCCATCCTGTCATTCCTCGCCATGGCGGCACCGGGCCCCAAAGTCCTGACCATCCATAGTGGTGAGTTCCCCCACGCGATTCGTCGGCGACGATTCTCACTCCCGTTGTTTAAGTTTTTCCTGCGCAGCATCGATCGCGGTGTCCCATTGAACCAATACCAACAGGATCTATTTGAATCATGTGGCATGGATGCAGCGCAAATGATCCATGCGAAATCCTATATCGCCCCACCCCGCCAAGCAGGCACCACCGACAAACCACCACGGTCGACTACGCCGATCCGAATCCTGCTCCCCGGATACCTCACGAAAAATTACGGCATTCTCGACTCCATGAAAATCCTCAATGAGTTGCGCAAAACACTTCCCGCCTGCCAGATTGTTGTGATCGCCTATGGCCCGACAGAACCCGACTATGCGCAGCGTGTCCGCGACACACTCGCACCGGGAGATCAATTGCTGAGCAACCTGTCCCATAAACAGTTTCTACAGGAAATACAGGGATCCTCCTTGTTGGTTCGGAATACACGCGAAGACGCGTACGGGGTGGTCCTGTCCGAAGCGATCGAGCGGGGCGTTCCATGCATCGCCACCTCCGTATGCGAACGCGCCCCAGGAACCTTGCTGGTCGGACTCGATGATCTGGAAGCCTTGCACCGCACCATTCACGATGTGATCTCGCGCCCTGACTTTCACCAAGAACGAATTGCCCGCTTTAAAGACTGCCAAGATCAATTTCCAACCTACTTGAAGGCCTATCAGGAGCTATTTGCGGACCAAGCCAAACAGCGCGTTTGAAAGCCTCAAGCGAATCTTTTGCAGATCCGGTGGAATCCACCAGGGGCCAAGGACCCCACCAAGATAACGCTTGGTGCTGTTGAGTTTCACCAGCGAAAGAACAAGGTAGGCAACACTGGTACCAACCGCTGCACCAATGGCGCCAAAGGAGGGAATCAACAAAAGGTTGACTGCGATGTTCACAACCAAAGAAATCCCGGTGTGCAGCGAGTTGATTTCGGGGCGACCCAGCGCACTGATATAATTCGAGATGATTTTCACGATGGATCCCGCCAGAATCCCAATGGCCAAAAGCCGAAAACAAGGGATCCCGGCATGGTACTCTTCTTTATAAAGAAGATGGAATAGAATACTGGCGGTGAGCACGCCGCCACCGGCAATTAACACCGTGGAGTAAAAGGAAAGTTGGAGCGCTTTTGTCGCCTGAGCAACGACCTCTCGGCCCTTCCCCATCATGGTGCTTTTCGAAAAAATCGTTTTACCGATACTCATCGGGATGATCCACATTTTCTCAGCCAGATCGACCGCCACCTTGTAGTATGCAACCATTTGCGGTCCGTGAAACAGGTTGATGATGATGATATCGGCACGGTAATTCAACATCGATGTGAGGTTCGCCAATTGAGCGCGGACACCATAGGAGAATGCCAAGCGGGTAAACCTCTGAAACCCGACGATTGCCGGGTGGCGGCATGTCACATTGAAAGCGAAATGGATGACGCACTCGAATACTTCAACCACAGCAAACAAGACCAAAGCCGACTGTGGGCTCAGCCTCCCAGCGTGTTTGGCTGCGAGAATCAGAACAAAAAGAAATGAAAATTTGACCAGCGACACGATCGTCGCCAGCCGGAACAAGGAACGCCCCAAGGTCACCCCCACTTGGTTTTTACAGAACACCAAAGCCACCGCTAGACCGAGGATCAGCCACCGATCGTTCCCAAGCGCAGAGGGAACAATGAGTCGGGCCAAGAGCCAGACCGCAGGCAGGCAAAGCACCCCGAAGACCGCACTGTGAACTAAGGTATATAATGACGCCTCAAGGACACCCACACTTTTATTCGAGACGAGATTGATTGTTGCTGCCTGCCACCCCAAGGTCACGAAACTGTAGGCCAACATAGCCACCAATTGGCATAAGACGAAATAGCCATAACGCTCTGCCCCAAGGTGGTTGGCCAAGTAGATATTCGCCCCGAGCAAAAAGATGCCGGAAAGCCCCGCCCCAAGAAAATTGGCGACGACGCCAACCGAAAAACGGTCGCCCATTGCCTAACTCCTCCTGCGATGCCGGAATACACGATGCGCGAGACTCGCCGCTCGGTATCGAAGTTCAGGTCGATGAACCACCGGCAAGCCCAAGTAGGGACCATTGCTAAAATCCAGATGGAAACGCTTCATCAGCCGATCATGCTGCTCCACCGCCCTACGTCGTTCTTGCTGAAAGGTCGTCAACTCACCGTCTACGACTTCGACCGGCTGGTCTGGCGTAAATCCATAGGCGGCCAAATGCGACGCGTAGGACTGCGGATAGGTCGCTACCGTACTCACCGTTCGCTTCACACCACGGAGGGAGAGTGAGGTGGCGCGATGGTCGATCTCGTCACCACGACAATGAATGTCTTTATACGGACCGCGAAACACTCGGGCTCCGCCCCCGCCACCGCTACCAGGATCGAACCGGGCTCGAAATTCCAATGCCGATCGAAAGGTCTCGCAGGTCACCTTCCGGGAACGCCAAAACATATCCACAAAGGACTCACCGCCCACGATCTCAGCATGTTCCAGCCAGCGCTTCCGCATCTTACGAATATCCTCCACAGTCTGTTCGGACTCATCTGACAACGGAATCCCCATCCGGCCCAATAAATCACAGGAATGAGTCAATGACCAATAGATCGTCGCCCAATGCCGCTGGTCCAAACTCGCCGAACTGATGGTGTTCGCATATTGGCAAAGGCGCCCCTCGTTGAAATCCAGAAGAATACATAAATCCAAGAGCGGTGAATGTTGCCCCAGAGAAGCGAGATCGACCGGGATGTTCCCGGCGACTTCCTGTAGATTGGTCATGTACAATAGATATTTCGCCGCTGGCAGTTCCGAGACATGAAGAACGACCGGGGCATGAATCACCATGCGCCTATCCACGTCCGGCGCACGGTGGTGCAGTTCACCCGCCCGCTCTTTTTCGAACGCATCGTCGATTACGATGACGAAATCAATGTCTGATAGTCCCGGTGCCCGAACAGAACCCATGGTGCAAACACTGACGACACCAGGCAGCTCCATATAGCGACCGACCAATAGATCGACTTGCTGCTCATACGCTTGAAGAGGTAATTCCGAAGGTGGGTTGTAGATTTTCACGCCAGCCGTTCCTCCAGCACCTTTACCAGTCGTTCAAAGCCTGTCGAAATGCGGTCCTCGTCGAGTTCCACGCACTTGCGAAAACAGACCTGCGCCGATCTGAACAGGGAATACCGGGACGAGGTCATCTCCGCAACGCGCTGATGCAAACCACCGCATTTCGGCCACCGATCACGTACGTCCGAGAGATAACGGAAGAGGTCTCGGAAGGCAGGGAACTCGTCGTCGAATCGTTCAAAGGAATCGCGTTTATGAACCGGACTCGAGATGTCGGAAAAATACAAAGCCGGTACCAGCATGGCGTTACTCAGGAATCGCTTTTGTTGAAAAAGACATTTTCCGTATCGGTAAAAGGACGTCTCCGGTTTGGCGACGCTCCGACTCGTTCGTACAGAATGACGAGATCTCTCGTCGGATTCATTCACGACGAACTCTAAGGTTTCAGGAGACACGGACCACGCATTGCCCGACGAGTAAGCACAGAGCGGCAAGATCCGTTGAGAGTAGTTTTCCAGCAGATCGGACCAGAGGAGAAATGGACCATGATGTTGCAAGGGGTCAATGGAAACCAGAAACGGAAAGACTTTTTTTCTCAACCACCCGCCCAGAACTTTCGCGCCCGCTTCCGAAGCAAGAATGTCGTCGTGAAGCAGAATAGTCATATCTAAATCGCTATATTGGCACGGCGTCCGGTCACCAAACGATCCGTGGACCATTGCATTCTTGCAAAACTCCTGACTGATACCGTCCTCAATAAGATCAACGAGTGCGTGATGCCATTCGGGTTGTTCCGCCCTCGCCAAAGGCGCTACCTGGACCGTCGCCCGCCGTGCATTGGAAGCCATCGGGACGAGATCTTTCAGGACAAGACCTGCCGTGATTCTGGCAACATTCTCGGAGTACTGTGCCCGGATCCGCTTCATCGACACACAGGCTCAGGCCTTTAAATA
>Ga0079203_1000541_pt1 | contig 30397 bp, 30 predicted proteins | sample PorBlaMBantryBay_FD_68602 | JGI IMG/M metagenome (GOLD analysis project Ga0079203, IMG submission 68602) | Marine algae microbial communities from Bantry Bay - Bantry Bay, Ireland | ecosystem: Host-associated > Algae > Red algae > Blade | place: Bantry Bay, Ireland
TTTGTAGATATAACAAATTTAGAGGTAGTAGAAGCAGCTATTACGCCAAACACAACCGTTTTATATTGCGAATCTGTAAGTAATCCTCTCCTAGAAGTTGCAAATATATCAGGTTTAGCAAAAATTGCTAAGAAACATAACATTAAATTAATTGTAGACAATACGTTTTCGCCACTATCTATTTCGCCTGCAAAATTAGGAGCAGACATAGTAATACATAGTTTAACGAAATTTATTAATGGGTCGAGTGATACTTTAGGTGGTGTTATTTGTGGCACTCAAGAATTTATTAACGATTTACGAAACGTAAACGATGGTGCTTGTATGTTATTAGGTTCTACAATGGATAGTTTGCGTGCAGCTTCGATATTAAAAAATTTAAGAACATTACATATTAGAATGCAGCAACATAGCATAAATGCTACATATTTAGCAAATCAATTTCAAGATTTAGGTTTAAAAACGGTATATCCTGGTTTGGTTTCTCATTCTTCTCATGAATTATTTAAAACAATGATGAACGAAAAATACGGGTTTGGAGGTATGTTAACAATAGATGTTGGCTCACTTGATAAAGCAAATACTTTAATGGAATTAATGCAAGAGAGAAACTTAGGCTATTTAGCTGTAAGTTTAGGTTTCTATAAAACCTTATTTTCTGCTCCAGGAAGTTCTACTTCTTCAGAAATCTCTAAAGACGAACAAGAAGCGATGGGACTAAGCAATGGTTTAATTCGTTTTTCTATTGGACTTGATGCAGATATCGAGCGTACTTTTAAAACTATGCGACAATGTATGGAAGAGGTTAACAATAACAAATAAAACCCTTAATGCGTAATACAAAAAGGGTGAATGTAGTGCTATTAAAAAAAAGATTAACAACACTACATTTAATCCTATTTTTTAGCTTCCAACAGCAGATGCATCTTCTTGCATCATTATTCTGTCTTCTTTTAAAACTTGTTTGTGCTCATCTAAAATACGCTTATGGTCTGCTTCCATCTTTTTGTGATCAGATTCCATTTTTTCGTGTTCTTTAGTTATTTCTTCTAAAGTTTTTTTGCCTGAAACATGACTTTCTTCTAAAGTTTTATGTGCTACTAACAAAGCATTATGGCTTGCAATTAAATCTTGATGATCAGACAATAATTTTGAGTGCTTATTTTCCATAGCAATATGTATTGAATCTCCCTCTATTGCCAAATGGCTTTTTAACATTGAAGCATGGTTATCTACCATAGACGCGTGCTCCTTTTCCATAGATGCATGTGTTGTTTCCATCTCGTTATGTGCTGCAACCATAACTTTATGCTCTGGAGTTTCTGCAGGATTTTGATTACATGCAAAAAGTAAGCTTACAAAAGCTACTACCGCTAATTTATTTAAAAGTTTCATAAAATCTATGTTTTTGGTTTTTACAAAGTTAATTAAAAAAATTAAATTGCTTTTACTCGTTTTAACATCGAACTAAAAGCTTGTTTAAAAAAAATATCTTTATCAAAATCTGGACTATTATTAATTATATCTCAACGGTTATTATTTTTGTAGATTTTAAAAGAAAATAAAGAAGAGTGTTTGCCAATCTTTTAAAGTTGTTGTAATTGCTCTTTTTCCTTAATTATAAAATTTAAAAACAGACCAAACAAATAAAAAAAGTACCTAAACCCGCTTCTCCACTGGTTGAACCAGGTACAATTTAAGTTAAAGAATCCATATTTTTACAAATTTAAGCTAAGCAATTGAATTTGCATACTTAGATCGAAAACCGTAACATTACATATTAAAAATAAACTAACTAATATGCAAGACGATAAGCTTTCGGATATTAATATTCAAAATCAAAAAATAAAAGACAATAAAGAATTAAGTATGCTTGAAGCGTTAATACCTGTTGTGTTTTTAATGCTATTATTAGCCGTAAATATTGCCTTTTTTGATGGTGCTGTGTTTGGTGATTATTCTAATCAGTTTATTTTATTATTAGCAGGTGGAGTTGCAGCAGTAATAGGCTTATTTAATAAAGTATCCTTTAGCATTATGCTTAAAGAAATCTGGGAGAATTTACGTAGTGTATTTGTACCAATAATGATTCTTTTTTTGGTTGGTGCATTAGCTGGAACATGGCTTGTTAGTGGTATAATTCCTGCCATAGTGTATTACGGATTACAAGTTTTAAGTCCAGAAATATTTTTACCTGCTTGCGTTATTATTGCTGCAATTATTTCTATTGCCACTGGAAGTTCTTGGACAACTTCTGCAACCGTTGGTATCGCTTTAATTGGTATTGGTAGTGCTTTAAGAATCCCAACAGGAATGATTGCGGGAGCGGTTATTTCTGGCGCTTATTTTGGAGACAAAATGTCGCCATTAAGCGATACTACAAACCTCGCTCCTGCAATGGCTGGAACAGATTTGTTTACGCATATTCGCTACATGACATTTACTACAGTGCCAACTATATTAATTACACTTATCACTTTTGCTGTTTTAAGTACAACGGTAGATACTACTGGAAACGCAGATATTAGTGGATTATTAGCAACAATAGATACTACTTTTAATATTACACCTTGGCTGTTTGCTGTGCCTTTAACAGTTGTTGGATTAATACTTTTAAAAACAAAACCACTGGTTGCATTAGGTTGTGGTGTTGCTTTAGCAGCGATTTTTGCATTTATTTTTCAACCTAATGTTTTAGGAGGCTTAGCTGAATCTAAAATTGAAGCAATTAATAATTCTGTTTTAACAGACACCAATATTAATACAGATAACGAAAAATTAAACGAATTGTTTAGCTCTGGAGGAATGAATGGTATGCTTTGGACCATATATTTAATCTGCTGTGCTATGGTTTTTGGTGGCATTATGGATGCTATTGGTGCATTAGCTAAAATTACTAATGCCTTACTTTCTATTGCAACCACAGTTTTTGGGTTATTTGCTGCCACAGTAGCTAGTTGTTTAGGTTTAAATGCCATTGCAAGCGACCAATATTTAGCATTAGTAATACCTGGTAAAATGTTTAAAAAAGCCTATGAAGATAAAGGTTTAGCGCCTGAAAATTTAAGTAGAACACTTGAAGATTCTGGAACGGTTACTTCCGTTTTAATTCCTTGGAATACCTGTGGTGCTTATCAAAGTGGTGTTTTGGGTGTTGGAGTTGGTGAGTACTTTGTATATGCCATCTTTAATTGGTTAAGTCCGTTTACAACCTTGTTATTTGCGGCTTTAAATATTAAAATTAGACAATTAAAAACAAAAGAGGCTACTAACTAATTCAGTTTTAGAAGGCATCATTTTAATCTATAATTAAATAAGTAATTTGTATATTTGTTATTAGTCATAACCTGTAGTATTAGTAACAACTAATCTATCAAATATTTTCTCTCCAAAGTATCTTTGGTTAAGTTTGTAAACAAATTCATTTAAATATAATTGAAGCTGTTTTTTTGATTTTATGATAGGTGCCTGCAAAATTTCGTTTTGCATTACTAATTGTAATATGAACCTATTTAAAAAAAAACCAAAATGAGATTAAAACATTTGAATTTACTAATATTCACAACACTAATATCTCATTCGTGTAGTGCTCAAAAACAAGAAATTGATAGTCGACTTTACGGAATATGGAATTCAATTGGTTACGGACAACAATTAGAAATTTCAAAAAAGAGTGTTTTAATACGTGATACTTACAAAAGTGGATGTAATCTTAACACAAAACTGCCAACAAAATATTTAGAAGAATTCTATACGATAAATAACTTGACAAAAGACAGCCTACAGATAAAAATAGGCTTTACTAATTACAACTTCTTTCGTTCCCAAGAATCGGAAATTTGTAAAAAAACTAAAAACAATCCTTTATCAAATTTTGACGCATTATGGGAAACTTTTAATGAAAACTACGCCTTTTTTAATTTGCGAAAAGTTGACTGGAACAAACTAAAAGATAAATATCGTAATCGCTTATCAAAAAAATCATCAGATTTTGAACTTTACACAGTTCTAAATGCAATGATTTCTGAATTAAAAGATGGACACGTATCTATCGAGATACCTGATTCGCTGGAAGACAAAATTGAAGAAAATGATGAGGACACAGATGATTTAAGAAAAAAAGTGATTTACTCAATAACCCAAAAATATATTCCCAATTACAAGACATATAATAAAGGAATGATAAATTGGGGATTTATTAATGACAGCACGAGCTATATTCAGTTTAATGATTTCGAGGATTTAGCAAATTATAATATTTCTAACAAACTAACGACCGAAAAATTTGCCGAACAATATTGGGAAAATGCAGACGAAAGTTTGAATTATACAAAAGATGTTTTAACGAGTTTTAAAAAACAAATGCCAAACATCTTTGAAGATATTAAAAACACAAAATCCTGTATCATAGATGTTAGATTTAATGGAGGTGGATTTGACCAAATTGGATTAGAAATTTTAAGCTACTTTACAAATAAAAAAAGAATTGCCTTTTCAAAAAAAGCGAGGTTAGAAAATGGATTTACGAAAATCCAAAAAATCTATATTGAACCAAAGGGACTGAATTACAAAGGAAAACTTTACCTACTAACAAGTGCTGAAACAGCAAGCGCAAGTGAAACTTTTGTTTTAGCATCTCAAAACATAGAAAACGTAATACGAGTTGGCTCAAATACAGAAGGAATTTTATCAGATATACTTTCTAAAAAATTACCAAACGGATGGAAATATGGACTCTCAAACGAAATATACGAAAATGCGAACGGGAAAAATTATGAAATGAATGGAATACCATCAGACTATAAATTAAATTACAGTAGAAATGCAAAGGATTTTTATTTGGATATGCTAAAAGAACTGAAAACTAATGACAAGGCTATTGAAAAAATTATAGAATTGAATGAATAAAAACTGCCTCTAACAATGGCTATTAGTAATTACTTTCTCCCCCTACTTTACAAATTTCTGCGGAATTTTCAACTTGTTATGTACTTGCAAAGTTTAATCCTAAACCATGCAACCACTCACAGCCGAAACCTTTCTTGTTAATGCATACTCTGCTTTAACCAGTATAGCAAAAGACCTCAGCAGAGTTCTATTTGACTGTATGCTGCTTCGCTTCGCACAAAATAAAAATAGCTGTTGATTAAAAAAAAACTTAATGTATGCTTTTTAAGTATTTAGACGAGGTATTAATTAACTTCAACAAAAGTGTCTTCAGTCTCAGTTTGCGTATTAAATACATAAGTATACAACCACATTAATGTAAATGTTGGTATAACATCTAATCCTGGCATGATCTCTTCAATAAAAGAAACTGCTGCACCAACTTTTCCTGCATTACCCTTATAAAGTTTAGTCATTAAAAATGCTGAAGCTGGAGCCCAAACCACATCGATTAATTCTCCTATTCCAGGAATAATAAAACTAGCGTAACCAACAGCATCGAAAATGATACTGGCTCCTAATACTTTATACTTGTTTGTGTTTTCTAAATTCATTTTGTTTTATTTTAATACAAATTTTAAAGCAAATAGTGTTCCATTAATCACTAACTATAAAAATCCTCAATAATTTTATAAAAATTAAAGAGATAATAGAATCTATTTGTCTATTAGTATGTATTTTATAAAATTTGTTACAAGACTAAGTAAAAAAGTATCAAATTTAATCTAGCATAAAACAAATTTAACTCAAGCTGGAACTAATCAGTTTTAAAAATTCGGTTCGTGTTTCAATGTTTTCAAAAGCACCTCTAAATCCAGAAGTAGTAGTTGTGGAATTCTGTTTTTGTACGCCTCTCATCATCATACACATGTGCGAAGCCTCTATAACCACCGCTACACCTTCTGGTTTTAAAGTATCGTTTATACAGTCTAATATCTGGTGCGTTAAACGTTCTTGTACTTGTAAACGCCTAGCAAAAACATCTACGATTCTTGGTAGTTTACTTAAGCCTACAATATGTCCGTTTGGTATGTACGCAATATGTGCTTTGCCAAAAAACGGCAAAATATGATGTTCGCAGAGCGAATACAACTCGATATCTTTAACTATAACCATGTCGTTATATTCTTCTTTAAACATTGCACCTTTTAAAATTTTGGTAGCATCTTGCTCGTACCCTTGAGTTAAAAACTGCATCGCTTTGGCTGCACGCTCTGGTGTTTTAAGTAATCCTTCGCGTTTAGTGTCTTCACCTAAATTTTTAATAATATCTTTATAGCGGTTTTTAACATCGTCTGTAACTTTAATATTATACTCTTCGAAATTTTTATATGGCATTTTTTTGTGTTTTGCTACTAATACTGTTTTAATTTATTGCTAAAATAAGTTTTTAGTTTTTTAAGTTTTGGGTTTATAACAAATTGGCAATACGAGTTTTCAGAGTTGCGCTCATAATATGCACGGTGGTCTATTTCTGCATTATAAAACACATCAAAAGCAGTAATTTCGGTTACAATTTTTGAATTGAAAATGTTTTTAGAATCTAAATGTTGTATAAATGCTTCAGCTTGATGTTTCTGCGCATTAGTATGATAAAAAATAGCAGAACGATATTGTGTTCCCACATCATGACCTTGTCTGTTTAATGTTGTTGGGTCGTGAGTAGCAAAAAATATTTCTAATAATTCAATATAACTAATTATTGCTTCATTATAAAAAATTTGAATACCTTCTGCATGTCCTGTTCTACCTGTAGTAATTTCACGATAAGCTGGATTTTTTATATTCCCACCAGTAAAGCCAGAAACCACCTTTTCAACCCCTTCTACTCTAACAAAAACAGCTTCTGTACACCAAAAACAACCGTTTGCGAAAGTTGCTATTTTTGAATTTTCGTTTTTCATTGTATAAATTTACTTAAAAAAAGTCCATATAATAGGTATTACCTTATTTAAGCTTATTTTTTTAACGTTTAATTAAGACAAAAAGAAGCTTGTAAAAGTAGTTTTGTTCATTAATTTGTAACAAATTAAGACTGTTGAAGTCTTTAGAGTATCAATACTTGAAAAACTTAAATTTAATGAAATATTTTTTAGTAATTGTATTTATATTTTTAACGCTATTTCGTATTGCTGCACAAGATAAAAAGACATATACTATTACACGTGCAGACAAAGCTCCAAAAATTGATGGTATTTTAGATGATGATGCATGGAAAGATACTGAAATTGCTACAAATTTTGTTCAGTTTAAACCAACAGCTGGTAAAACAATGCCAAATAATAAGCGTACGGAAGTTAAAATGACTTACGATAATACTGGCATTTATATTGCTGCTTATTTATACGATAACCCAGAGGATATGATGAAGCAATTTACGCAGCGTGATAATTTTGGACAATCAGATTTTTTTGGTGTCTTTTTTAACCCAAATAAAGACGCACAAAATAATACAGAGTTTTTTGTTTTTAGCTCTGGTACACAAGCAGATGCAACAGAAAGCCCAGGGAATGGTGAAGATTTTGGATGGAATGCTGTTTGGGAAAGTGCCACAAAAACGGTTGAAGATGGGTGGATTGTAGAGATTATGATTCCCTACAGAGCCTTGCGTTTTACGCAACAAGAAAACCCAATTTGGGGCATTCAATTTCATAGACATTATAGAACAACACGCGAACAAAATACGTGGAACCCAATAGACATTACTAGTGGTGCTGGAAATGGATTTTTTAATGGTGAATTAAAAGGACTTAAAAACCTTAAACCACCTACGCGATTAAGTTTCTATCCTTTTGCATCTTATGTTGGCGATCGTTTTGATGGTAAAAAAGTAGATGATTTTAATGCAGGTTTAGACATTAAGTACGGTATTACAGAAAATTTTACTTTAGATGCTACGCTTATTCCAGATTTTAGCCAAGTTGGTTTCGACAATGTGCAACTTAACTTGGGGCCTTTTGAGCAAACGTTTTCCGAGCAAAGACAGTTTTTTACAGAAGGTGTCGATGTATTTAGAAAAGGTGGCTTATTCTTTTCTAGAAGAATTGGTAGCGCGCCAATTGGCAATCCTATTCTAGGAACAAACGAGATTGTGGATGGCGATTTTCCGCAGAAAACAGCTTTGTTAAATGCGGTAAAGGTATCTGGAAGAACAAAAGGTGGATTGGGTGTCGGTTTTTTTAATGCTATTACCGAAAAAACAGATGTGGATATTGTTAATACTGTAACTCGCGAAAAACGTAATGAAACTGTAGAGCCATTAACTAACTACAATATTATGGTTGTAGACCAACAGTTTAATAAAAACTCGTCCGTTACCTTAATCAACACCAATGTTACGCGTAATGGATCTGGTAGTAGTATAACAAATGGTAATAAAAACAGCTCTGGTGCTAGAGATGCAAATGTTACTGGTTTATTGTTCGATTTAAAAAATAAAAAAAACACCTATGGTGCAATTGCTGAAGTTAAAATGAGTAATTTAAATTTAAAAGATGGCATCCAAACAGGTATTAGTACAAGTCTAGGCTTTGGAAAAAACAGTGGGCAATACAGATGGAGTATTAACCACGAGCTAGCAGATAAAGATTACGATATTAACGATATGGGAATCTTGTTTAGAAATAACTATAGTAATTTAGGAGCAGATTTTTCTTATCAAATTTTCGAACCAACCAAAACACTTAATAATTTTAGAGTTAACGCTTGGACCAATTATAGAAGTTTATATAGACCTGGAACATTTACAGGTTTTAATTTTGGAGGACGTGTTTTTGCTGTTGGTAAAAAAAGCTTAATGGCTTATGGCGGAAGATTTAATGTACAGCCAGGAAAACAGTTTGACTATTTTGGACCGCGCGTTGACGGACGTTATTTTATAACTGAGGATGGGTTGAATACCAGTGCTTTTATTTCTACAAATTACAATAAGAAATATGCGATTGATGTAAATGCTGGTTACGAAACTCTTTTTGAAGATGGAAGAAGTTATGAAAGTGTTTTTTTTGGAATTGAACCAAGAATTAAATTCAACGAAAATTTCATTGTTATTTATTCTTTTGAATGGGATCAAGAATTACGCGAACGTGGTTGGATAGATTTTATAGGAGACGATATTATTTATGGGCAACGAGACCAATTAACCATAGAAAATAGTATTTCTGGAAGCTATAATTTTAATGCTTTAAACAGTTTAACATTAAGTTTTAGAAATTATTGGAGTGCAGTACAATATGAAGATAATCTTTATGCTTTGGGAGAAAACGGGAGATTAAATAGAGACAATAATTATACTAAAGAAAATCTTAGCGATCCAGATGTAAATTTTAGTACTTGGAATCTTAACCTAACCTATTCTTGGCAATTTGCACCAGGAAGTTTTTTAACAGCACAGTATCGTAATCGTATTTTTAATTTTAATAACGATGGCGCTCAAGCTTTTATTAGTAGTATAAACGAATTATTCGAGCAGCAAAACGGTAATACATTTTCGCTTAAAATGGTCTATTTTATAGATTACAATAATATTAAAAACGTATTTAATAGTAAATCTTAAATGGTCTAAGTTTGGCACAATGGCCAGAATTTGCATTATTTAAGTTGTAAAGTATGCTGTAAAATGGTAATTTCGTTTTCTTATTTTTTTTTATGATTAAAGCCAAAAATATCCACAAGTATTACGAAGACTTACACGTTTTAAAGGGTGTAGATTTACATATTAAAAAAGGAGAAGTTGTCTCTATTGTTGGTGCATCAGGAGCTGGAAAAACAACTTTATTACAAATTCTAGGGACTTTAGATACGATCTCTAAAACCGACAAAGGTTCACTTATAATAAATGATGAAAGTATTGGTGCACTTTCTGAAAAGCAACTGGCCAAATTTAGAAATGAACATATTGGATTTATATTTCAATTTCATCAATTATTACCAGAATTTACTGCCTTAGAAAACGTATGCATTCCTGCATTTATAAAAAAAACACCTAAAGCTATAGCTATAAAACGTGCTAAAGAATTATTAGATTTTTTAGGATTATCGCATAGATACAATCATAAACCAAACGAACTATCTGGTGGAGAACAACAGCGTGTGGCAGTTGCCAGAGCATTAATAAACAATCCAAGTCTTATCTTTGCCGATGAGCCTTCTGGAAATTTAGACAGCGAAAGCGCAGAAAATCTTCACAGCCTCTTCTTTAAATTACGTGACGAATTTGGACAAACCTTTGTTATCGTTACGCATAACCAAGAATTAGCAGATTTAGCAGACAGGAAGCTGGTAATGGTGGATGGAAAAATAGTTACAGCATAATTAATGACAGATACAGTAAAAGATATTCTTCAATTTTTAAAAAAACCGGAGTGTGGATTTAAAGAGAACATATCAATAAATAAAAAACTTTTTTTAGTTTTTCATTCATTAATAATAAGTGTTATTATTTGTGTAAGTTTAGCGTCATTACATTTCATTTTAGAGTATTTTAATCTTATAGATATGAGTAAACATGCTACTATAGATTTATTCGAAAAATATTCCAAAATAATTATATTATTATTAGTTTCAATAATAGCACCAGTATTTGAAGAGTTAATTTTTAGAGCACCAATAACTTTATTTTGTAATTATAGAAAACATTTTAAACTTATTTTTTACGGCTTTGCTATTCTTTTTGGATATGTGCATATTACAAATTTTGAATTTACTACAAACATTATACTTTTATCACCCATTTTAGTGCTACCGCAAATAATGTTAGGCTTAATTTTAGGTTTCTTACGAGTAAAAATTGGCCTCATTTACGCCATACTTTTACATGCTTTATATAATGGAATGTTAACGTTGCCTGTTTTGTTATTTGGTGAATTGTAATATTTATCATAAATACTTCTGTGCTTTATAATATTAGTAATTTATAAAATAATAACGCCTTTAAAATACGTGCCAGTAGAAACACAAAATGTAATGCTTTATCTAATGGTAGAGGTTTGCTTCGGTAAAATGGAGACGTAACATGCATATTAATAAAAAAATAAGAACATTTTAAAAGCTACCTTACTGTACTATAAAAACAATGTTCTGAAATATTAAAGATAGATTTTACTCTAAGAAAATAGAATTATGACAAAAAAAGAGTTGAAAGAATTTTTAGATGCTAAAGTTATACAATACAATAGACCAGATTTTATAACTAGCGACCCAATACAAATTCCCCATTTATTTAGTAAAAAAGAAGATATCGAAATTTCTGGTTATTTAAGTGCTACCATTTCTTGGGGAAACAGAAAGAGTATTATTACTAATTGTAAAAAAATGATGCTTTTGTTAGATCAAGCGCCTCACGATTTTATTATAAATCATCAAGAATCCGATTTAGAAAAACTATTACCTTTTGTGCACAGAACCTTTAATGGTGGTGATTTTATTAGCTTTATAAAAAGTCTTCAGCATATTTATAAAAACCATAATGGATTAGAGGCTGCGTTCGCCAAACATTCAGAAAAGCAATCCATGCAAAAGGCAATTCATCACTTTAAACAATCATTTTTTGAAATTAAACATCTAAAACGCACTCAAAAACATGTTAGCGATCCGCTTAAAAATTCAGCAGCAAAACGCATTAATATGTTTTTACGTTGGATGGTTAGAGATGACAATACTGGCGTAGATTTTGGTATTTGGAAATCGCTATCACCTTCGCAATTATCTTGTCCGTTAGATTTGCATTCAGGAAACGTAGCAAGAAAGCTTGGTCTTTTAAAACGAAAACAAAACGACGGTAAAGCTTTGGTAGAATTGGATAATGCACTTAGAAAACTAGACAAAAACGATCCCGTAAAATACGATTTTGCTTTATTTGGGTTAGGTGTTTTTGAAGGATTTTAGCTTCAATATTTAAAATGAAACGATTTTTATAACATCTATTTTTAATGCAATCGAAACAAAAAATGAAAATTCAAAACATTTTTACTTAAATTTGTTAAAATTTGAATGAATACTTAACTTAGTTATTAATCCAAAAAGTAACTTACATCTATCTAAAATTTGATTGCTCCAGAAACGCCTAAAAATGAAGCTGCAAGACTTAAATCAGTTCGTTCTTACCAACTTTTAGACACTTTACCAGAAGAAGATTACGATAATATTACAAGCTTAGTTGCTAATTTGTTGGACGTACCTATCGCTTTAGTAACACTTTTAGACACAGATCGAAACTTTTTAAAATCGCATTTTGGAGTTTCCCTTAACAGCTCTCCAAGAGATATTTCTTTTTGTGGTCATGCTATTTTAAGTGAAGACCCTATTTTTATAATTGAGGATGCAAGATTAGACGATAGGTTTAAGGATAACCCATTAGTTGCAGAGCATAAAGCCGTTTTTTACGCCGGAGTACCATTAATAAATACTGAAGGTTTTTCTTTAGGAACACTTTGCGTTTTCGACAATAAACCAAGAACTTTAAATACAAAAGAAAAACAAGCCATAATAACATTAGCAAAGCAAGTGGTAAAATTATTTGAATTAAGGAAGAATAATTTAGAGCTTACAGATACACGTGAAGAATTAAAAATCCAAAACGAAAGACTAAAGGGTTTTGCAGGGCACGTTTCTCATGATATGAAAATGCCACTGGCTAATATGATTATAACTTCGGATATTTTGAAAAAAAAATACGAAGAAAAACTAGACGAAAAAGGTATTGAGTATTTGGGCAATTTAAAGAGAGCCTCTTTTACTTTAAGCGAATATATTTCTAATCTTTTAGAACACTACGAAAGTGATAAAATAGAGGATAGTCTTGAGTCTTTTAGCATTAATCATTTATTGGAAGATTTAGTAGATTTATTTCAAATAAACACCAATTGCGAAATTAATTTTCCAGAAGAAGATGTCGAAATAGTTTGTAACCGTATAGCTTTAGAGCAAATACTATTAAATTTAATTGGTAATAGTTTAAAGTATAACGATAAGGAAAGTACCATAATAGATATTACCTGTAAAGTAGCGAATAATTTATATAACTTCTCAATAACAGATAATGGTATTGGTATTCCAGAAGACAAGCTAGAGTCTGTTTTCGATTTGTTTTCTACCGTTGGTAATTTAGATAGAAATGGAAACAAAGGTCATGGTATTGGCTTATCTACAGTACAAAATTTAGTAAAGTCTTTAGGAGGAAGTATTGCAGTTAATTCTAAATTTGGAGAGAAAACAACGTTTAATTTTACAGTAGCAAGACCAGAAGCATAGCTTTAGGCTTTAGACATATATAAAAAACCTGTTGAAAAATTTTTAACAGGTTTTTTTATGTCTTAGAATATCTATTCTAAAAAGTTTGTATTAACCTCTTAACCAAGCTTCGCGTAAAGCATTTTGCTTTGGTGTTGCATTTGAATCTACAGCTAAACTAGAACCTGTTGTATAAGATTGTGTTAATTTTGTTTTAACAATTATTTCTTTACCGTTTCTATCTATTCTCACGTCTACATCTCTTCCTGGTTTCCACATGTAAATCTCGGTTAACATGGCTTGTGCAGTTGCCATTGTTAATTCTTTACCATCAACTGTTTTAATAACATCACCTGGTAAAACGCCATTTTCCGCCCAAAAACTATTATTTTTAACAGCATCAGAAAAGGGCAGTGACATGGTCGCCATATCTGGTGTAAATATTAATACACCATCGTTTTGGATGTAATTTGTTTTAACTTTACCTTTAGCTAAAGTTAAACCAGCCTTTGCAAAAAAATCGTTATAATTAATTGGTTTACCACCAACTACGTGTGTGTTTAAAAATTCTCCTATAGCGGGATATGTTATTGCGGTAATTTCAGCAATTAAATTATCATCTTCAAAAGGTTTGTTTTTGCCATATTTTAAAGACAATTCTTTCATTAAAGATAAAATACCTCTATTTCCATTACTTTCTTCACGTAATAAAATATCTATGCACATGCCTATTAAAGCGCCTTTAGAATATACGTTTGTATATTGCGGTGCATAAGGTTCATCAAGAATATTTTCACTCATTTTTGTAAAACTCATAGCATCATCCATCGTAGAAGCTCTTTTAATTTTACCCATAACTTTAGTATAAAATTCATCTTCTGTAACTAATCCTTGATTTACTTGAAATAACGTCGCAAAATATTCTGTTACACCTTCGTACATCCATAAATGTTTAGAGAATGTTGGTTGGTTATAATCAAAATAATGTACATCTTCAGAATGGACACTTAAAGGGGTTACAATATGAAAAAACTCGTGAGAGACCACATCAATCATGCTTTCTGATAATGCTTCATCTGGCATAGATTCTGGTAAAACAACAACTGTAGAGGTGTGGTGCTCTAAAGCTCCAAAACCTTTTGGGGATTCTTCTTTGCCTTCAGATAAGTATAAATAAATATCATAACGAGGCGTTGTATTTACGTCTCCTAAATATGCTTTTTGTGCCAACATCATTTTTTCCATAACTGCTTTAATTTTTTTAGCAGAATGTACATTGTTTGGAGAATAGACACTTAATACAATTTTAATATCTCCTACATTAAATTCTTCAACATCTAATGCGCCGTAAAACATTGGATTATCTGTAATATCAAAATATCTTGGAGCAAAATAACTAGAAGTCATAGACGTTTTATCGTCATTTATTTTTGTACCTGTTTCTTGTAATGCAGAAGTTTTAAGCATTGTTTTAGGTGCAGTAACATCTAAATTATATTGTGCCTTTTTTAAAGAATCGAAATATCCAATAAAACCGTGTAAATTTAACACATAGTTTGTAGGTTCGATATTGGTTCCTGCTGGAGAAAATGGTACTTCTAAGCCTATTCCACCACCTTGAACTTCCATATCGAAAGTATCGTTTACATTATACATTAGCATATCTAAATTAGTTGCATTACCAATAGTCCAAGTATTAGTGTCTGTTTTTACAACTGGTAATTCATTTCCTTTATAATCTATAGCTTTAAAGTCGTCAATATACTTCCCAAAGTCACTTACAGAATATGTTCCTTGTACTACTCTTGGGAGTCTGTACGTTACACTTTCTATAGTAAAACGTCCTGGATTTATAGTTACTGGTACTTTATCATCTAGCACTTTAGTTAAGTCTAAAGTTGTTTTTATAGGATTTAATGAAGCTAAATCGTTTTTAGCTTTAGCACCTGTTTTGGTAGCGTTGCATCCTACAAGAAGCATTCCAGCAAACACAACACTTAATAGTTGTTTTTTCATTGTTGTTAATTTTAATTAATAATCTAAAATAAAAAAGACAGACAAATTTACAATCTGTAATATGTACAAGTTATAAAATTATGTTAATATCTATTAAACACAATACTTTAGAATACTATATTGCAAGTATGCAAAACCCATTAATTAGCATTTTAATACCTTTTAAAAATACAGAAGTTTTTTTAGCAGATTGTCTAGACTCAATTATAAACCAAACACATACTAATTGGGAATTGTTAATTGTGGACGATAATTCTAACGATAAAAGCTATAATTTAGTTAAAAGCTATGTTAATAAAGATAATAGGATTAAACTCTATAAAAATAAAGGTTCAGGTATTATTAATGCTTTAAAATTAGCATTTTCAAAATCTAAAGGCGCATATATTACTAGAATGGATAGTGACGATATTATGGTAGATATTAAGCTTGAAACACTCTATAAAAATTTATTACATTATGGAAAAAATTACATCGCTACAGGTTTAGTAAGTTATTTTTCTGCGGAAGGCATAAGCGATGGCTACAAAAAGTACGAGCAGTGGCTTAATAGTTTAACCGCTAATGGAAGCAATTATTCTGAAATTTATAAAGAGTGTATTATCCCTTCTCCTTGTTGGATGATTTCTAGAGAAAACTTAATAGCTATCGATGCTTTTAATCCAACACGTTATCCTGAAGATTACGATCTTACTTTTAGGTTTTATAAAGCAAATTACAAAGTTATATCTTGTAATAAAATACTGCATTTATGGAGAGATTATGGAACGCGAGCCTCTAGAACAGATAAAAATTATGCCAAAAACAGTTTTATAGACATTAAATTACACTATTTTTTAAAACTAGATTTCAATACTATGCAACCTTTAGTAATTTGGGGAGCGGGAAATAAAGGTAAAACAATTGCTAAAAAACTAATTGCACTTAATATTCCCTTTTATTGGATTTGTGATAACCCTAAAAAAATAGGCAAACATATTTACGATATAGAAATGAAACCCTTTCAATATTTAGAGACATTAAAAAACTTTCAAACCATTATATGTGTCGCCAATAAAGACGATCAAGCTAATATTAGAGCTTACTTTTTAAAATTGAAAAAGGAATCTATGGTAGATTATTTTTTCTTTTGTTAGTCTTGCCACAAGTTCACAAATAAAACCTTACTTGTACGTTTACTTATTGTATTGATAATTTTACGAATTAGTATAAAAATTTGAGTGTTTTATTTTACCAATTGGGTAATCATAATTTAATGGTAAAAAATTAGTGAATCTGTTGTAAATAAAATGTGTTAAAACTTTACGAGTGGTAAATAAATTTTATATTTGCTTAATCAAAATTAGCAATGCAGTTTAAACATCCAGAACTTCTTTACGCCTTATTCTTACTGCTAATACCAATTATTGTTCACTTATTTCAGCTACGTAAATTTAAAAACGAAGCCTTTACTAATGTTGCATTTTTAAAGAAAGTCTCTTTACAAACACGTAAAAGTGCTAAAATTAAAAAATGGCTTACTTTATTAATTAGAATGGGTATTCTTGCTGCAATTGTTTTTGCATTTGCGCAACCTTTTACATCTAAAAACAAAACATTTAATACTAAAAGTGAAACCGTAATTTTTCTCGATAATTCTTTTAGTATGCAAGCAAAAGGGAATAAAGGCGAATTACTAAAACGTGCAGTAAGTGACCTTATTAGTAGTGTACCCGAAGATGAAAATATATCTCTTATTACCAACGATAATACTTTCAGAAATACAACTATAAAAGTAATTACTAACGATTTATTACAGCTTAAATATTCTACAGACCAATTACCATACGAAGCGGCATTACTAAAAAGTAAAAAGTATTTTTCTAAAAAAGAAAATACTATAAAAAATTTAGTGTTTATTAGTGATTTCCAGCAGAAAAATAACAATTTTATTCCCAAAAAAGACAAAAATACAAACCTTAATCTAGTGCAATTAAAACCTGTTATTAATAACAATGTTTCGATAGATAGTGTATACGTTTCTAAACAATCATCTAGTAACATAGAGCTAACGGTTAGTATTAAAAATAATGGAAACGTTATAGAAAACCTACCAGTGTCTTTGTATAATAATGGCAATTTACTAACTAAAGCTTCTGTTAAAATAACAGATAAAGCAACCACTATTTTTAGTTTACCTGCTAACGAACGTATTAATGGAAAAGTAACTATAGACGATGTTAACCTTCAATTTGACAATGTGTTGTACTTTAATACAAATAGCAATTCTAAAATAAGTGTTTTAGCAATAAACGAAGCTAAGGATGCTTTCTTAAAAGGTATTTACACAGCTAATGAGTTTATTTACAAATCAAACGCTTTCAACCAGTTAAATTACAGTGATATTGCCAGCCAAAATCTTATTGTTTTAAACGAATTAAAACAGATTCCTAACTCTTTAGTAACCGCTTTATCATCCTTTACAAATAACGGAGGCATTTTAATTGTTATACCTTCAGAAAACATAGACATTCAAGAGTATAATAATTTATTGCTAAACTATAAGTTTGCTCCATTTTCTAAGCTTTCTAAAGCCGAAAAACGCTTAACAAATATTAACTATTCTCATCCCTTATATAGTGATGGTGTGTTTGAGAAGCGTGTATCTAATTTTCAATATCCAAAAATAAATTCTTATTATCCACAAACTTTGGTAAATACTTCAGCAGTACTTCAATTTGAAGATGGAAAACCTTTTCTATCAGAAAATAATAATGCCTTTGTATTTACTTCAGCATTAAACAAAAAAAACTCAAGTTTTCAAGACATTAATTTAATTGTACCAACCTTCTACAATATAGCGAAACGCAGTTTAAAATTATCTAATTTATATTATACCATTGGCAAAGAAAACACATACGATGTGGTTACAGATTTACAACAAGATGCAGTTTTAACTTTGGTAAATAAAGAATATAATATAATACCACAGCAGCAATATTTTAATAATAAAGCAGCAATTACAACTATTGAGTCTCCAGAAAAAGCAGGAATTTATAATATTAAAAATAAAGTCGAAATTATAGAAAATGTAAGCTATAATTATAATAGAAATGAAAGTAATTTAGTGTACCATAAATTTTCAAATCTTAATAATATAAATGTTAGCAATTCTATTTCAGAGGTTTTTAATACTATAAAAAATGATAATAAAACAAACGAGCTCTGGAAATGGTTTGTTATTTTAGCACTGCTATTTTTAGTTTTAGAAATGCTCGTATTAAAATATCTTAAATGAATGTACTTATAAAATCGGCAACAATACTTGATTCTAAGAGTGATTTTAACAACACTACTCAAGATATTCTAATAGAAAAAGGTAGAATCTCTAAAATAGGTAAATCTATTAAAAACACCAATAATTATAAAGAAATTAACCTTGAAAACTTACATATTTCTCAAGGTTGGTTTGATAGTAGTGTTTGTTTTGGGGAACCTGGTTTCGAAGATAGAGAAACTATAAATAACGGACTTAAAACTGCTGCAAAATCTGGCTTTACAACGGTTGTTTTACAACCAAATACATATCCAATAATAGATACTAAAGCAGATATTGCTTTTGTAAAAATGAAAGCCCAAAATAATGCTGTAAACTTATTACCAATTGGTGCATTAACAAAAAATAGTGAAAGTGTAGATTTGGCAGAATTGTTTGATATGACATCTGCTGGAGCAGTTGCATTTTCAGATTATAAAAAGCCTATTACAAATCCTAATCTTTTAAAAATAGCATTACAATATGCTAGTAATTTCAATGGTTTAGTATGTTCCTTTCCTCTAGAAAATAGAATTGCTGGTCAAGGAGTAATGAACGAAAATATTACAAGTACAACTTTAGGTTTAAAAGGAAATCCTAATTTGGCTGAAGCTTTGCAAGTTGCTCGCGATTTATATATACTTGAATATACAGGAGGAAAATTGCACATTCCTACAATCTCTACAGCAGAAGCTGTAGAATTAATTAGAAATGCAAAAAAGAAAAAATTAAACATAACTTGCAGTGTTGCCATCCATAATTTATGCTTAACAGACAGCGCTTTAGAAGATTTTGACACACGCTTTAAAGTATTACCTCCACTAAGAACACAAAACGATGTTAATGCTTTAATTAAAGGTCTAAAAGATGGTACTATAGATATGGTAACTAGTGATCACAATCCTATAACCATCGAAAATAAAAAAGTAGAATTCGATTATGCAGATTATGGAACTATAGGTCTTGAAAGTGCCTTTGGTGCTTTACAAACCATATTTTCAACTAAAAAAACAATAAAATTTTTAACCCAAGGAAAAGGAAGATTTAATGTAGAAACTTTAATTGTAAACGAAGGTAATACAGCTAATTTAACGCTTTTTAATCCAGACACTAAATACACATTTAATACTAAAAACATCATCTCTAAATCTAAAAACAGTTTGTTTATAGAGAAAGAATTAAAAGGTAATGTTTACGGTGTAATTGCTAATAATAAAATGATTTTACAAAAATGAATCAACAAACAATAAAAGAAGGTAAAACAATGAGTATTGTTGCTTACTTAACGATAATTGGCTCTATAGTTGCATTACTTATTAATAATAACAAAAAAAATCCTTTTACTGCTTTTCACGTGAGGCAAGGTTTAGGTTTGTGTTTAACATACATGCTATTAGGCTATTTTATTGGAAACTTTGATAACTGGAGTGTCTCTCTTGGTTTCTGGATTGGCTTTAGCGTTCTCTTCTTTTATGGACTAATTGGCGCAGTTTCAGGAAAAATGAATGAAGTACCACTACTTGGTCCTTTTTATCAAAAAATATTCTCATCAATAAGATAATAATTTATAATGGTAAATTTATCTCTTTATCACGTTATACGTGAATCTTCTTTAAAAGACAATGCACCGCTTCTTATTTTATTTCATGGTTATGGAAGCGATGAAAACGATTTGTTTTCTTTTGCAAGCGAATTACCAAAAGAACTTTTTATCGTTTCTGCAAGAGCGCCTTATGTTATGCAACCGTATGGAAACGCTTGGTATGCTATAAATTTTGATGCAGACAAAGGCAAATGGAGTGATAATGAACAAGCTATACAATCGAGAGATTTAATTGCTACTTTTATAGATGAAGTAATTGTAAAATACCCTGTAAACAAAGACAAAATATCACTTTTAGGTTTTAGTCAAGGTACAATTTTAAGTTATGCAGTAGCACTTACCTATCCAGAAAAAATTAATAATGTAATTGCTTTAAGCGGTTATATAAATGAGGATTTGTTTGATGCCAAATTACCTGAAAAATACAAGCATTTAAACTTCTATTGTTCTCATGGTTCTCAAGATCAAGTTATTCCTGTGGATTGGGCTAGAAAAGCACCAAAATTGCTTTCAGCTTTAAATATTAAATACCACTATGCAGAGTTTCCTGTTGGCCATGGAGTTGCTCCACAAAATTTTAGTGAATTTAAAGAATGGCTTATTAAATTAATTTAATTTTAAAGCGGATTTAATAGTGATTCCGATACTCTAAAATTCAATTCTCCTTTATCGTTTAACGTGTAAACCACTAACATTTCTCCCCAAAGTTGTCCATCGGTAAAATCGGCAATAATCCATTTATGGTTTAATACTCTAATCGAGTTTATTATTATTTTAGTATTTGTAGTAGATGCATAAGGCACTAATGGATGTTGTTCGCCTTTATACTCATTTTGCGAATACAAAGCATCTGTAACAGTAACCATTAGTTTTTCTACATCGTAGCCTTGATTTAAAAAATATTCGTAAGAATGGTCGTTATAATCAAAACTAAATTGAGAAAGATTATGAATTTTATCTTCTAAAGACAAAATAGAATCTCGGTATTTTAAAAGTTGAGCTTTAGAGCTGGCTACTTTCTGGTTACTATTATCAAATATTTTTTTCGAGTTTATAAACTGAAATAATAACAGTAAAACCGAAAATATAAATAGATACATAAAAATACGATTCTTCATAGTAGCAAATAAATTATGATTTTTAAAAATTTTTAGTTAGGTATATTTATTGTAAGTCCATCGTAAGCTAAAAAAACGTTTTTTGGTAATTTTTGTTGCACTGTGTCATGAAATCCTAAATGGTGACTAATATGCGTTAAGTATGCTTTTTTAGGTTTTAATTCTAAAATAATTTCTAATGCTTCAGCTAAAGTAAAATGGGAAATATGCTCTTTTTCACGCAATGCATTAATTACTAAAACATCTAAATTATAAAGTTTTTGTTTTTCGACTTCAGCAATTGTTTTCATATCTGTTAAATAGACAAAATTGCCAAATCTATAGCCAAAAACTGGTAATTTATAATGGAGACCTTTAATAGGAATAATTTCTAAACCCTGTATTTTAAATGGTTTATTTTTTATTTCATTTTGAAGTAAATTTGGTACACCTGGATACTTTATTTCAGAAGTAAAAATATATTGAAAACGCTGTTGTAACTGCTCCAAAACACGATTATGAGCATAAATATTAATATCGCCTTGTCTAAAAAAAAACGGACGAATATCATCTAACCCAGCTGTATGGTCTGCATGTTCATGTGTAAATATAATAGCATCTATTTTTTCTGGATTAGCTTGTAGCATTTGCTGCCTAAAATCTGGACCACAGTCTACAACAAAAATAGAGTCTTGCCACTCTAAAAGTATAGAAACACGCAAGCGTTTATCTTTAGGATTTGTACTTAAACAAACAGGATGCTTAGAACCAATTACTGGTATGCCTTGGGATGTTCCTGTACCTAAAAATGTAACTTTCACTATTTGTGTTATTTCTCACAAAAGTAAGTTATTTTTTTTGTTTGCCTTACTAATTTGATACCTTTGTAGGTAAGTAAATCAATGGCTAAACTATGGAAATTACACTAAAAGGAGATAAGAATATAGAATCTATTCCTTCGCTAAAAAACAAAGCGCTTCGTATAAATTTAAACGAAAATATTTATGGTACATTTTCTGAGATTGGTGCAGGTCAAGAAACTGTACGTCAGTTTTTTAGAGCTGGTGGTGGCTCTGGAACTATTGCCAAAGCAATGTCTGCTTACGATAAAGATTTTAGTGATGCCATTTACGGTATTGAAAAAGACAAGCGTTACGTAACCGAAGCACGTTTACGTAAAATGCTTGATCACGAAATGAATCTTACAGAGCAACGCATAACTAGAGATAAGCATCCTAATAAAATGTTTTTTAGCTACGCTAATACTGTAGCTACCATAGATTTTGCTAAAAAATATAAAGGACACGGTTGGGTTGGTATAAAATACCAAGTCGATCCAGACCAAGATTATAACGAGATTGTTTTACACATTCGTTTTAAAGAAAACGATGCACGTTTACAACAAGAAACGTTAGGTAAATTAGGTACAAACCTTATTTATGGTGCTTTTTACAAGTACAACCAACCTAGAAAATTACTACGCTATCTATACGACCATTTACACAAGGACCAATTAGAAATAGATACTATAAACTTTTCTGGCCCTGTATTCGAGAATGTAGATAACCGCTTAATGAGTTTACAACTGGTTAAAAACGGGATGACAGATGCTGTAATGTTCGCACCAGATGGAAACAATGTATTACCAGCAAGAGTACTTTACAAACGTAACATATTAACGCTTCGTGGAAGTTTTAGACCAGTTACCAAAGTAAATATGGACATGTATGAAAAGTCTTTAGACATGTTTTTAAAGGAAAATAAAGTTGATGAAAATAAAACGCAAGTTATTTTCGAAATTACATTATCTAACCTTCGTGCAGAAGGCGAAATAGACGAGCAAGATTTCATGGATCGGGCTAAACTGCTATGTTCTTTAGGGCAAACAGTATTGATTTCTAATTTTCAAGAATACTACAAATTAGTAGAATACTTCTCTCAATACTCTAAAGCCAGAATGGGCTTGGCAATGGGAGTAAATAATTTAGTAGATGTTTTCGACGAGAAATACTACAGACAATTAAGTGGTGGTATTTTAGAAGCTTTTGGTAAACTGTTTTTTAAAGATTTACGCGTGTATTTATATCCTATGGAAAACAAAGATGGTACGTTAACTACTAGCGATAATTTAAAAGTGCATCCACGAATGAAAGAATTATACAAATTCTTTAAATATAATGGTAAAGTGGTAGATATTACAGACTACAATCCTGCTACTCTAAACGTTTTCTCCAGAAAAGTGTTGAGTATGATTAATAAAGGTGAAGATGGTTGGCAAAAAATGCTGCCGGAAGGTGTTAGTAAATTAATTATGGAAAAGAGCTTGTTTGGTTGTGAGACTGAGGAGGTTTGAAATAATTTACGGTTGGCGAAATTCATAAAATTTATAACATTTTGAAAATTAATAACTTGTGGAGTTCCTTTGTATTGGATTAAAGTAAAAGTACGGATTTTACAAATCGAATGTTAGATTTACTTTAACTAAACTACATTTTCGTGAAATTGATACCTAAAACATTGAAGTTTAAAAGTATTTGAATAATAGAGTTTTTAATCGATTAACACTTTTTCCTTTTCAATTAATAGTAATTTCTCAATAAAAAAAAATAATTAACTACAATCTAAAACCTAAAAAAAATATACTCTTAAATATGTAATTAAGAGATTAGTTTTTGTTTAACTAATTAATTAAACAAAAAAAGATGTCCTACAAAATCTTAATGTTTATGCACTTATTTATTGTGCTTCCAGCTTTTGTACTAGGAAGTATAAGCCTTATTTAAAAAAAAGGAACACAATTACACAAAATATTAGGAAGAATATATATGGTACTTATGTTGTTTACAGCAATTAAAAAGGAAAATGTAAAATGATTTTGCTATATTTTTGGTGCGTTAACTATAGCTGGAGCTTTTACTGCAATGCCTAGTCGCTATTTACATTCTCTTTTATTTGGTTAAATAAGATTTAAAAACAAAACGTTTAACATAACCTTAAAACTATATAAAAGACAAGGTTTTATCTTTGTAAAAAATTAAATTATGTTTGGATTATTTAAAAAGAAAAGTAAACTCGATAAACTACAAGAAGACTATAAAAAATTGCTTGAAGAATCTTTTAAGCTATCTACAAGTAATAGAAGCGAGAGTGATAAAAAACAAGCGGAAGCACAAAAAGTTTTAGAACAAATAGAGGTACTAAAGCAACACTAAATATAGTATCTTAGCACCTCTATAATGCACTTTAATTGTAATTTATGAATTGTTTGCTTACTGGAGGAACTGGAATTGTTGGGAGTCACGTAATATTCGATTGGCTCAAGCAGTCGGTTTTAAGTAACACAAAAGAACATCTCTACGTGGTTATTAGGGATAATACTATTTCTGCTAAAGAACGATTATTAAATGTATTAAACAACAGTAGTAAACCAGATTACCTTAAAGGTATTAGTTTAGAAAAATGTCTTGAAAATATTACTGTAATTGCAGAAGATCTTGTAAGTATTAACAAAGAAACACTTCAAGCTTTTAATTTTTCTACAATAATACATTGCGCAGGCTCTACTAATCTATCTCATGCTACAAACTCTAAAACTGTAGTACACGAACAAAATTACTTAGCAACGCAACAACTTTTAGAAAACATTCCAGAATCTGTAAACAGGTTTATATACATAAGTACAGCCTATTCTTTTGGTATTCAAAATGATGTGGTAACCGATAGTATTTCGAAATATATCGTTGATAAATTTAGAAACCCTTACGAAAAATCTAAGTACGAGACTGAGCAATATGTAATCGAAAAGTGCAAAGAAATTAATATAAGTTCCCAAATTTTAAGACCTAGTATTATTTGTGGGCGCTTAATAGACGCACCTTTTTTTGAAACTCCAAAATTTGATGTCTTCTATTCTTGGCCCATATTTTTAGAAAAATATGCTAAGAAATTTACAGATGCCTTTAGAATATGGATTGATAAAGAAAGTGGTCTCAATATTGTACCAGTAGATTTTGTATCTAAAGCTATTTTATATGCTGTTAACCATCCCGAAATTAAAGAGCTTAATATTGTAAACCCTAAACAAGTTCTTCATAAAGATTATGTTGGTAAAGTATTAGAATCATTCGAGATTAGTAATTATGAATATATTGACAGAATGCCATTAAACCTTAATAATTTTGAAGCATTATATTATAAAACTATCGGGCAATTGTTTGAAAATTATATTTCTATTCCAGATCTTCAATTCGATGCTAAACGGATAAAATATATTATAAATCAATTAAAATTAGAAACCACACTAGGTGTACACGAAAATTTTATGAATTTGATTAATTTTTCGGTAGAAAAAAAATTTAAACAAAGTTATTAAGGAAGTGGTACGACACTAAGCTAAACCATTAATAAAATTAATAGTCTGTAAATTAAACGTTTCGGGCTGCTCTACATTTACAACATGACCGCAATCCTTAATCACTAACAATGTGGATTCTATATGTTTAGCTACTATAATTTTAATTGAAGGCAAAAACAAGTGATCCTGTTCTCCCATAATATATAACGTTGGTATTTTTATATCTTTTGCTCTAAAGAATCGTAGCAGTGGATTTATTTCAGACGTTAATTTAAACCAGCGCACAAATTCTTTTTGATATAACTTTTTAGCTTCATTTACAAAAAGTAAACGTGACTTTTTATGGTTTTTTCTAGGCATTATAATAAATGCAAAAAACCTGTAAAGTAACATATAAGGTACTACAGATTTAAAAACAACACCTAATTTAATTAGTACTTGCGACCTAAAATTTAATTTCATAATCGCACCACCCATTATCATACTCTGCACACGGTCTGGATGATTTTCGGCAAGATTTCTAATTAAAATAGTCCCTAGAGAAATGCCTATAAAATGAGATTTTTTAATCTTTAAATGCTCTATAACCTCGACAATATCATTTGTAATAGAATCGAAAGTATATTTAGAATTAAAAGCATCTTTTAAAGCTGGCTTAGAGTTGCCATGCCCTCTTAAATCTAAGATTAATACATTAAATTCAGACTTAAAACTTCTTACTTGTTTAAACCAAATAGAAGAGCTACCTCCTGCTCCATGAACAAAGGTTACCCACTCAATTGCGGATTTATGTAAATAAGTGGTGTAGTTTAACATATTGCTAATTTACATAAAGTCTTTTAATACAGTTACAACATAATCGATTTCTGTTTTAGTATTAAATTTAGAAAACGAAAATCTAAGTGAAGGCTTCTGCATATCCTCAAAAGATAATATTTGCGATAAAACGTGAGAACCCTTACTACTTCCACTTTGGCAGGCACTCCCTTTTGAGCAAGCAATGCCTTTTAAGTCTAATTGAAACAATAATAGTAATTTTTTTTCTGGAGTAATAGGTAGGCAAATATTAACTACTGTGTATGTGCTTTTTTCTAGATTGGCAGAACCACCGTTATAAGTTACCTCTGGAAAAGCTTTAGAAATTGTTTTAATAAAGTATTGTTTTAGTGTTGTTATGTAAGCGCGTTCCTCAAATAAATTACTGTAAGATTGTTTAAATGCTTCTTCAAGACCAACAATATTGTGTACAGACTCTGTTCCCGCTCTTGTACCACGCTCTTGCTCTCCTCCAAAAATTAATGGTTTTATACCAGAATTCTTCTTTATATATGCAAAACCTACACCTTTTGGTCCATGAAATTTGTGAGCACTAGCGGCAAGAAAATCGATGTTTACATCTTGTAAATCTAATTCGTAATGGCCAACAGATTGTACTGTATCGCTATGGAATAGCGCATTATTAATTTTACACAAATCACCAACACGCTTGAGATCTAAAATGTTACCAATCTCATTATTAATATGCATTAAACTTACCATTTTTTTATTTTGTAAATGCAGTAACTCTTCAAGATGTTTGTAATTTATATCTCCGTTTTCTTCTAAATCTACGTAATGTACTGTTATACCATATTCATGTTCTAATTGATTTACAGTGTTTAAAACAGCATGGTGCTCAATACGAGAAGTAATAATTATTTCTACGCCCAAATCTCTTACTGCGCTTCTAAGTGCTAAGTTATCTGCTTCAGTGCCTCCAGAAGTAAATATAATTTCGGATGCAGAACAATTAAGTTGTTTCGCTACTGTTTTTCTGGCATGCTCTAACAAAGACTTAGAGGAGCGACCATAACTATGAGAGGATGATGCATTGCCGTAACATTTGTGCAAAACTGTTGTCATTTTCTTTACAACTTCTGTTCTTAATTGTGTAGTTGCAGCACTATCAAAATAGACTTGCTTCATTTTTTTGGAAAACTTTAATATTTAATGTAAACCTTTTGTAATCCTTTATTTCAAAAGGATGTATAGATTTAATTTAATACCAAAAATAAGCGAAATAAAATTAATTGCCTTAAGCTGCGTTATCATTTACTCAATTCTGTTATTTTTGTTGCAAAATCTACTATATATGAGAATTATTTTTTCTTTTTTAGCTTTAGCCTTTCTTTTTACAAGTTGCGATGATGGTGATATTATTACAGCAGAATTAGAGTTTGGAGACACCTTTGAAATAACAAGTTGTGATGATAAATTGATATGTTATAAAATAAAAACTGATCCATCAGAATCGCTTTCTATTGTAATTGATGAAATATTTGAATCTTTAGACGAAACTGTAGAAACTTTAATTAGCACAAATATCGATGATACCAACGCTTTATTAGTTGTTTTAGATAACAACAATCCTTCTTACAGCATAACTGCATCTAACCCGTTTAATTACAGAACTTATAGTAATACCATTAGCAATAATGTGTTTTGTAGCGCTATTCCACCTTCAAATTTAGGAGTTATTAACGATTATATTTCAACTCAAGGTACAGCTACGTTTATTATTGTATTAACTGAAGATGATAACGATGGTATTCCGGCAGCGTTTGAAGATATCGATGGCGATGGTGATTTAGATAACGACGATACAGATGGAGATGGTTTACCAAATTATTTAGATGATGATGATGATGGTGATAATGTAAAAACTGCAACTGAAATGCCAAATTTCTCTACAGAATTTCAATTAACATTAGCTCTAGACACAGATGAAGATACAATACCAAACTATTTAGATGCAGATGATGATCAAGATGGTGTGCCCACTATAAATGAAGATGCAGATGGTAATCTAAATCCTGCAAATGATATTGAAAATAATGTTGTTGGAGCTAATTATTTAAATAATGAAGTTACAAATAACATTTCTATAACTGAATATAGAGTTCATAACTTAAACCAAAGTTTTAGATTACAATTAACTCTTACTGGTATTGTTTTACCAATACTAACTCAAGATGTTGTAGAATTTGGTAGTTTTACCACCACAGACTCTAGAACAATAACACCTTCATTTTAATAAAAAAAATTTTAATCGTGTGGTTTTATATTCTGGTAGATATACACCTCGGTTGCGCCTTGACCGTATTTTTTATAATCCGCATCATAAAATTTCAAGTTATTATAACGCTTAAATAAATATTTTAATTCCATTTTTAGAGTACCTTCACCAACACCATGAATAAATACAATTTTCTGTATTTTTTTTTGCATAGCAAACTCTAATTTATGTTTTGCAGTATCTAATTGAATAAGCTTTTTATCGTGGCTGCTTAAATGTCTTTCGGACTTTACTAAATGGTGAATGTGTAAATCTACTTCCATTGTTGGTTGAAACCGCTCTTTTGGCTTTACTCTTGGGAGCGTTCTTTTTTTATTCGATTTTTTTTCTGAAAGTACCTGACTAATACTTTTACTGCTAAAAGCGGCTTTTCTAAGACTATCATCTTCCTTCTTTACAATCTCTGAAGCATTAAAAGTTAGTTCAAAACCATCTTGATCTTCAAGAGTTATTTCAGAATTAACAATTTTAATAATTTTTCCTGAAAGCGCCTCGTCTAAAACATATACATAGTCACCAATTGTAAAACTCATTCCTCTTCGTCTTTAATTTTATAATCATTTTTTGGAGGATTGCTTGTTAAATATTTATTAAGTCTAAACAAACCAAACATTAAAGTAAATATACCAGCTATTAGAAGTATAACATCTTGTTTTTTATTAGCATTTGCATAAATAGTTATACTTCCTCCAATTAAAATAAGCAGATAGGTTATTGTGCTTCTTTGTTTCATATTTCAATAAAAAAAGCTAAGATATATATTTTAAATAAGCAGCTACACCAAATAAATCTAAAAAGTAGACTTATGTTACTAGCTAAATTAGCAGTTTTTTGTAGATAATTTTTACATTTGCTACATGTTATTATTTCAAGAACAATATATGTTACCATGCTTAAACAAGAAATTATTTGGTTTTGAGTGTATGGGTTGCGGTATGCAACGTAGTTTGTCTTTACTATTTAGTGGGCATTTTATAGCAGCTTTTAAAATGTATCCAGCTATTTTTGTATTAGTTCCATTAGCAATAGTAATTGTAACGTCATTTTTCTATAAATTTAAATATGTAAATAAAATTATTAATGGATTAGCAATAGCTTCTGTTTTAATTATTATTGTTAGCTTTATAACCAAGAAATTAATTTAAAATTATATCAATTATGAAGAAAAAATTAAACCCAACATTAATCTATATATTATCTGTAATAGGTTTATTATGTTGTTGCTTTGGTGGATTAGGAATCTTTTTGTCTGGACCAGCATATTTTATTGCTAATAATAAAATAAAAGACGCAAAACTAAACCCTGAAGCTTATGAGGGTAACATTAAAAGTATTGAAACAGCAAAGACAGTAGCTATGGTAGTTTCTATTATTTGTTTGTTATATTTAGCATACACAATTTATCATATATATACAGTTGGTTGGGATCAAATAACAGAGCAAATTAACCAAGCTATAGAGCAGTATGAGGCACAAACTGCTCAATAAGTAAAAACTGTTACAAATAAAAAAAGCCTTTTAGAATTATTCTAAAAGGCTTTTTTATTGTTATAAGAGCTTAATAATTTTCTCTCTATTTATCAAATTGTTTTAACGTCTTTTTAATAATAGACACGCAATCTAATAATTGCTCTTTGGTCATTATTAAAGGCGGTGCAAAACGTATAATATTTCCATGTGTAGGTTTTGCTAATAATCCATTATCTCGTAGAGCCATACATATATTCCAAGCGGTATCGCT
>Ga0079203_1000556_pt1 | contig 29887 bp, 26 predicted proteins | sample PorBlaMBantryBay_FD_68602 | JGI IMG/M metagenome (GOLD analysis project Ga0079203, IMG submission 68602) | Marine algae microbial communities from Bantry Bay - Bantry Bay, Ireland | ecosystem: Host-associated > Algae > Red algae > Blade | place: Bantry Bay, Ireland
TTAAGCTTAAGCCGCAAGGAGTCTGGGATAAATCATTTTTATCGCCATAAATTAATAATGAAAATATTTGCTTTAATAATAATTCTTGTCGCAACTAGTTCTTGTTCGAACTACTTCATGAGAAAAAAGTGTGAGAAAAAAAACTGGTTTGAGTATGGTCGTATTGTGGCGCTTAAAGGCTTAAGGCTGGGGTCAGATCAATTTTATAATCAATGTAAAAAAGCAGAGGCTGAGTTTGATGAAATGAGTGCCGACCAGGGCTTTAAAAAGGGCATGAATATTTACTGTTCAAAAGAAGCTCCTTATGATTACGGAAAAAGAGGTAAACCTTATAACTTCGATTTTTGTGATCACACATATATAAGTAAAATGAAAGCTGATCATGAAAAGGGCTTGCGAGTTTACTGTCGCCCTAAAAATGGATTTCCAGAAGGTATTAAAGGTGACCCCTACAATAAGCTTTGCCCCATAGATATGGAAGCCAAGTTTTTAAAAGGTTTTAATAGGGGCCGAATTAAGTACCTTCGTTCAGAAATTGTTAAATACAACCATGAAGTGCGCGATATAGACCGCGATATAAAAAGTAAAGAGTATGACTTAAGAGAGTACAAGGCTGACTTAAGAGATTTAAATTATCATTACTCAGGGCGTGAAAGAAGGTCTTCAATCAGTATTTCAAATGGTAGGATTTATATTGGCCGCAGAAATAGAAACCGCTTTAACACAAAAGAGGAAGTAGATGCCGAGCGTGGCCGCCTTGAAAGTGAAATCCGTCGAAGTGAATCTAGGGTGAGTGGTTTAGAAAGTAAAAGATCAAAAGCACGCGCTCAAATTAGAGAATATAAAAAAGAAATTGCGTTATTAACTGAGTAAAAAAGGAATAAAAAATGAAGACACTAGGAATATTAATATTTATTTTATTTTCAGCAGGGCTAGCTAATGCCAACAACTATTACTCTTGTAGTGACTACAGCAAGATTAATGCTGACCAGTCTTGTAGTTTTGAATTTAATGGCCTACAAGAAGATATTTGCGAAGTTTGCCGAGAAGGTAATTCTTGCTTTATGGCCCTTAACAATAAACTACAACGTGGTTTATGTGAGGCTTATATAGAAGGGGAGAGTTGTTTTATGGCTTTAAATAATTCTGATCGCCATTGGTGTCAGGTAGACTTAGAGGGTGGTTCTTGTAGTGATCTACGCAGTGATGTGGATCGTTACAGATGTGAGCGTAATGTATTCCCGAATAATCATAACTTCTGGAGATTCTAAATGAATATTGCTGTAATAGGAGCTAACCGTGGGATTGGTTTAGAGTTTTGCCGTCAGTATAGTAAAAATAATACGGTCTTTGCCTTTTGTCGTGAGGCTAGTGATGATTTAAATAGTGTGGGTGTAGAGCAAGTGATTGAGGGCTGTGAAGTCACTAGTCTAGATTCTCTAACTGCTGCTGCCAGTAAGCTAAATACTGATAAATTGGATTTATTAATACATGTATCTGGAGTTCTCAGCTCTCAAAGTTTAGAAGATTTCGATGTGGATGAAATAAAAAAACAGTTTGAAGTGAATTCAATAGGGCCAATTTTAAGCTATAAAGCCTTTGCAAATTTTTTAAAACCGGGCAGTAAATTTTCTGTTTTAAGTAGTCGTATGGGCTCTGTAGCAGATAATAGCTCAGGTGGGCAGTATGGCTATAGAATGTCTAAGGCTGCCATAAATATGGCGGCGGTATCTTTAGCCAACGATCTTAAAGAAAGTGGTGTGGCGGTTATAATTTTACACCCAGGTTATGTGCGCACAGATATGACTGGTGGCAATGGTATGATTGATACCGATGAGTCAGTGAGTGGGATGATTAAAATTTTAGCTGAAAAAAATATAAACGAAACAGGAACCTTTTGGCATACCAACGGCGAACAACTTCCTTGGTAGTTGGGAAAAGCCTATAAAATATTAAATACCAGACCTAGGTCCACTATTAAAAAAAGTTAAAATTCCGATAAGCAGGTATGAAAAAATTTATACTTAAAACAGCCATATTTGCCTTATTTATTGTTATGATCGTTTTTCTATCTCAGCAGTCTCCAAATAATGAAGAGCAAGCTAAGAAAATCTCACAAGGGCTCGCGCAGTCTTTGAAAAGTGCTCAGAATGAACTTATTTTAGTATTGGGTGATGACTCGACGTTAAAAAAAGAAATCAAAGATTTAAAATTAGCTTATACCGGTTGTGAAGGGGCAAACAAAAGCCTTTTGCCGGATTTTTTATATAATAAAGAAACGGGCTTAGTTGAGATTTGTAACGTAACTTTACTAAATAGAACTACGGATTTTTCCCAGCGCTTAGTTTATGAGTTTTTTTCAGATCATGAGCTTTGTATTAATACTCCAAACGATACTGTAGAGCGTATTTGTAATGATCGAGATAGAAATAAGCGTTACGCTGTTAATCGCGTACTGGCTAGTAATGATAAAAAAACTACGAATTTATTAACCTTAAATATTGATTATGGTGATAAAAGTAGTGTGTTTATGGTGATGACTGGAAAGCAATCTAAAATTGCTTATAAAACAAGTTATGGTGATGAGGCCTTACTCCAGTTAGAGGATGAGGATATTACTTATTTAAAAAATCAACTAACTAAAATTAACAGAAAGTTTGCTAAGCCCAAGTGTGAGCGTAGAGTTATTAAGCTGTTTGCTATAAATGAAAAGGGACAAAGATTTAGGTCTTTTGCCTGTATTGAGGCTGTTAGCAAGCACACACAGAAACTACTAAAGCTGGCCAGAACTGTGAGTTCATTTACCAAGAATACTTTTTAGTCTAGACTAGTGCTTAAAGCGACTAATACCAATTCCATCAAATAATGGCCTAGATTACTAACCACTTTCATTCATTTTTAAATTTTATTCAGGTCAATAAATCCTTTGCTTAGCTTTTCTAGGCCTGCGGTTTATTTAAGGTAACAAAAATTATAACTAAATAAAATTGAAGACGAATTAAGGGCATTATTTAATGGGGTTGGTATAAATAACCTTTGCCTGAGGATATGAAATCCTATAAATTATTACCTTATGGGAAATTTAACTTCAGCATCTATTAAAGAAATCTCAAAATGGTCACCTTTAGTGCCGGGTGATATTGTTGACATCGTTGCACCGTCGTCTGCCAGTGATAAAAGAGGCTTGAAGCAGGCCGTTGACTTCATTAAAAGCATAGGTTTAGTTCCACGTTTCCAGCGCGGAATATTTGGTGCCGATTTACTATGTGCAAACTCTGATGAAAAGCGATTTTTACATTTAAAAACTGCTATCAATGCAAAAGACTCAAAGGTCATTTGGTGCCTAAGAGGCGGCTATGGTTCAGCCAGGCTTTTGCCTATGCTTGATAAATTAAAAAGTCCTAAGTTTACTAAGCTACTTATTGGCTATAGCGATATAACTCATTTACATATGTTTTTTAATTATAAGTGGAAATGGCCTAGCCTACATGCATCTATGCTTGAAGAGTTAGGTGGGGGGCAATCTACCAAAAAAGAACTTAATGATTTGCGCTCAATACTTTTTGGTAAAAAAGAGAAGGTAGTATTTAAAAATTTGAAGCCTTTAAATAAACAAGCACGGGCCAAAAAAACTATTCACTCTAAAATTACGGGCGGGAACCTAACTATACTTATGGCTTCCTTTGGCACCCCTTACCAGGCGCATGCTAAAAGCCAAATATTAATGCTTGAAGATATTGGAGAGCGTGGTTATAGGGTGGATAGAATGTTAGTGCAACTGAAACAAGCTGACTACTTTAAAGGTATTCGCGCATTAATTTTTGGCGACTTTGTTGGCGGAGAAGAAAAAGACTCCGTAGCTTTATGGAAAGATGTGCAAAAGCGTTTTGCAAATTCTGTAAACTTCCCAGTTTTAAAAAATATGCCGAGTGGTCACTCTTTAAAGCAAAGGCCCGTTCCACTAATGACTAAAACCAGATTAAATTTAGGTTTAAAGCCAAGTATTGAAATTTCAACTGGCATAAAATAAGCGAGAACAATATGTTAAGTGAGTTAAAAACAGGTTCAACCATTCATCTTATGGGTATTTGTGGTACTGCTATGGCAAGCCTTGCAGGCCTCTTGCAGGATATGGGTTTTAAAATTACAGGCAGTGACCAAAATGTGTATCCCCCCATGTCTACAATGCTTGCAAGTTTAGGTATTGATGTGATGGAAGGTTATAGTGGTGACAACTTAAAGCATAATCCTGATTTTGTTATAGTTGGAAATGTAATTTCTAAAAGCAATGATGAGGCTCAGTATCTTTTAAAATCAAGTATTCCTTATACAAGCTTACCAAAAGCAATGGGTGAGTTAGTTATTGGCGAGCGTAACTCTATTGTTATATCAGGCACCCATGGTAAAACCACAACCACCTCCATGCTTACGGTTATGGCCGATGAGCACAAATTAAACCCAGGCTTTTTTGTCGGTGGTATTCCTTTAAACTACGGTAAGTCATTTAAAAAAGCTGAAGGCAATTATTTTGTCATTGAAGGCGATGAATATGACACAGCCTTTTTTGATAAAGTTCCCAAATTCATTTATTACAAACCTAAATATGTAATTTTGACGGGGATTGAGTTTGACCACGCTGATATTTATTCAAGCCTTGAGCAAATATTATCTGAATTTACAAAGCTATTAAAACTCATCCCAAATGACGGGGTATTAATTTACAACGGTGATTGTCCTAATATTAAAAAAATACTTTCCCATGCTAACTGTAAAATGGCGAGTTTCGGTAGTGGCGAGTCCTGCGACTATAGATTTACAGACAGAAGTTTATTTGCCGGTAGAAACCAAGTGAGTGTAACAAAAAATAATATTAAAGAAGCCGACTTAGCTCTAAAGTTATTTGGCCACCACAATAGTTTAAATGCACTTTCTTGCTATGCACTAGCATCTGAACTGGGCTGGGATAAGGCCGTGACTTTACAGGGGCTAGCTAATTTTAAAGGGGTTAAGCGTCGCCAAGAAGTTATTGGTGAAATTAAAGGTATAACTGTTGTGGAGGACTTTGCTCATCATCCAACAGCTGTGGATTTAACAATTAAGTCTATGAATGAGCAATACCCCGGAAGGCGGCTAATTAGTATCTTTGAGCCTCGCTCTGCCACTTCACGGCGAAATATTTTTCAACAAGAGTATGCTAAGGCTTTTTTAGCTACTGATATTGCAGTGGTTGCTAAGCCCTATAACCAATCTAATATTGAAGAGTCAGAACGTTTTTCAACGGATAAACTAATAGAGGATTTAAAAAATAAAAATATTGATGCCCATCAATTTGAAAGTAGTGACTCTATTATTCAGTTTTTAGATAAAAAAGTATTAAAAGGCGATGTGATTTTAATTATGAGTAACGGTGGTTTTGATGGCCTTTATAAAAAATTACTCACTACACTAGATAATAAAAAAATAGGCTCTGCTGAGGCTAGCGCAAATTTATGAATTCTAAACATATAATTTTAGACCCTGGTCATGGTGGAACACTTGGTAAGGATCATTTCCGGCAGGGGCCCAGCGCGGAACGCGAGGAGTGGATAAATTTACGCGTTTGTAAAGCACTGAAGCTTGAGCTTGAAGCAAAAGGTTATATTGTTAGCTTTACGCGCAAAAAAGATGTTGATGTTGATTTGCAAACGAGAGTGGACTTTGCCATCAGTAATAAGGCAGATCTCTTTGTTTCCGTGCACCATGCCAGTTGCGACCCTGTAGATTCAAAAATAAATTTTCCATTTATGTATATTCATGGCACAATAGATTCTGAAAAAAAGGGGAGGCTTGCAAGGTGTTTTCAAGCCGAAATGTCAAAAGCAGGCAGGGGTAAGGCTCTAATATTTTCTGACCACTGGGTTTTTGAAGATGGCTTGTTTGTGTTACGTGAGCTAGAAAAGGCAAAGATACCAGCAATTTTAACAGAGTTCAGTTTTTTTAGTCACCCAGAAGAAGAGCAGCGCTTAAAAACTATGGACTACTGTGGAGTAGAGGCCGAGTACTTAGCAAATAGCATTCACCGGTATTTTAATTCTGAGCAAACTTATAATTTTTCACCAACGATTTTTCCATTTGAATATAAAAGACAGCTAAATACAATTAGAAAAGCACTGCTGGAGGAGGGAAGGTCTTGGCGCAACTATTACCTCTCAGCAGAAAAGTTAATTCAAGAAGGTAAAATTCAAGAGGCGATTATAAGCTTTGAAAAGGCCTTGGCCATAAACCCATATCATGAAAATATAGTCAGCCAACTAGAAAATATGTTTGTGCATGCAAAGAACTTAAAGCTTGAAGAGCACTCAGAGAACTTAAGTGGGCTTTTAGACTGTATTTGGTAAAAAAAAACTTAGGGGGGGACCCTAAGTTTTTTAATTATATTATCTTCTTGATCTTCTTCTAATACGCTCTTCAATAACTTTAACGATTTCTTGATCTTGTTTGTAAGCGTAGGTTAAATTATTGTCATAAGAATAGTCTTCAATATTTAAGGTTAAACCTTTGATAGTGTCTAATTTCTGTAAAGCACCTCTTAGTTTTTTATCAGATCGTCTAATTTAATCTTCAAGAGTAAAAATTTCCTGTTCTTCTTGGAAACACGCACTTTGTCTTGTTTGTGAAGTTCCACCGTCTTTTACACACTGAACTATAGAAGAGTTAGTTCCAACTCTGTTGCAAACACTTATAATTTTAGGGTCATATGTATTGTTGGCAGCAGCTCTAGCGCAATCAACGATTGCTGAGTTAGTTCCAATTCTATTACAAACATCAATAATTTTTGAGTCGTAATCATTTCCTTTGATTTCTTTCGCACACTGAGTAATTGATGAGTTTGCACAAGCACGTTGGCAGATCGTTTGGCCAGATTCTGCAAATGCAGATGTGGCAAATAGTACTATTGCACTTATAATTAATAATTTCATGTGGGGGCTCCTTGAATTATTTAGTTTAATTATTTTTAATAGAGCTCAAATTTATTTTATATTAAGGAATTTAACAATAATGGCCCTTGAAACATCTTTAGACTTGTCGAATAAGTTGACAGTGTCTCTAAGCGGCTGATTCCTGAGTGTATTTGGAGGTTAGATGAGTTTTTTTGTATTTTAAATTAAATGATTAATTTTTTTTGCCTTCAAAATACCTGGTAACCTGTTAGCTATCTTCTATGTAACTGTGAAAAGCTTTCACTAAGGCTTTAGTGAGCATGAGGACTATGGTATGTATACATTATGAACTTCCAAAATGTAAACCTAAATAACCTGCGTGTATTTGAAGCTGTGTACAGAGTTAAATGTATGACTACAGCATCGAAAGAGCTCCACCTCACTCAAAGTGGTGTGAGTCAGCATATTAAAAATTTAGAAAACACTTTGGAAGTAGATTTGTTTGACCGTGTGAATAAAAGTTTACTACCTACGGAAGAGGGTACGAAGCTTTATAAGCATGTTAAGCAGGGTTTAGGAATTTTAGCTGAGAGTATATCCACAATTAGTCAAAAAGAAATGGAAGTGGAAGGTATCGTTAGAATAGGAATGCCGGTTGAGTTTGGAATAAACTTAGTGATTCCTGAGCTAGTTAGGATTGGTGAACACTATCCTGGACTAAAATATAAAATTAACTTGGGTTACGCCAAAGATATGAATGAGCTTATGTTAAATGGGGCTTTAGATATTGCCATTGTTGATAATTACAAAATGGATAATAAAATTGAAGTAAAAAAACTCACTGAAGAGACACTTCATATGTGTTGCACGGAAAACTACTTAAAAACTAGAAAACTAAAGCCCGTGTTAAATAAAAAGTTCTATGAAAGTTTAAATTATGTGGCTTACCAAGACGGTGAAGTGGTCTTGCGCTCTTGGATTAACCATCACATAAAAAGAAAAAACTTAAATATTAACGCAACTTTTCAAGTAATGGATGTTCAGGCGGTTTCTAAAGTTATCTCTAAAGACTTCGCTGCGGGGGCACTACCAGGTGCTATGGTTAAGCAACTTAAAAAAGATGGTGTTAAAGTAGTATGTTTACCTGAATCTAAAAAAGTTTTAACTAATCAGTTAAGTTTATCTTATATAAAAAACAGAAGCCACAACCTGGCCACTCAGACCCTAATTAACGAACTTCTAGCGATCTAATCTCAAGCTCTTTTGAAGAAAGATATGAGTTCTTCTTGGCTGACCAAAACCCCCAGTTAAATTTAAAAAAATTCCTTGTTACTTCTCCAGAGTATCGCGTCGCGCTTCGCGTATCTGACTCAGCTAGCACGAAGTAACGCTAGGTAAAGACGCGATGTTGCCGTAAGCGCGCTCTGGAGAAGTAACAAGGAGTTTTTTTAAATTTAACTGGGGGATTTGGTCAATTACTTTTTAGGTTTTTCAGTAATCCATAAATTAATTTGGCCGGTAACTACGGGTGTATTGTTTGTGTCGGTGGCTATCACAGGAACTACTAGGTCGCCAGGCTTCCAGTCGGAGGCTTTAATTTTAGCTGTACATAAAATATCAGTGACGCCTTTGTTGGGGTATTCTAGGTTCATGCTTTTGGGGATCCACCTTAAGTGTTTAGGTATTGATGACTCTGCCATAAAGCCCATAGCCATTTCAAGACCATTAGCGATGGCAATCACATGCATAGTGCCAATATGGTTTTGAACTTTTTTAGTTTTTTTTATAAAGATTTGGCAGTAGTTAGGTTCCATGGTTTTAATTAGCGGTGATACACTACTGAAGTAAGGGGCTTTTCTGGCAGCATAAGAGGAGAATAGCTTTCTGCCTAACGGGTATTTACAAAATTTATCAAATATTTTAATTAGATTCATTTTAGTTTTACATTATTTAGAACACAGCCTTGCTGCAATTAAATACTTGTTTGGTCTGCTCAGTCTGCTAACTTCAGTAACAGTTGAGTCTTTTAAATCTTTAACTTTAGCTTGTAAGCAATCTAGTTTAGATTCATCGCCATTAAGGTATATGGAAACTAGTAAAGGAGTGTAGAAGCCAATATCTTTATTTACGATATTTTCATAATAGTATTTTTTGTCTTTTAAATCTTTATGTAAGATGGCTATTCGGTCTAAATCATATTGGTCGGGCTGAGCACAAATAATACTAGCCGCTGTCCAGTAACGATGTGGTAGACGTAAATGAATGTTCTCTTTTAAGAAGAAATCTCGTGTTGGCCCTAGGCAACTTGCCTCTGAGCTAATTGAGCGCTGAATGGTTTTAGTGCTTGCGGTCTTATTAGTTGTGCTCGCACAAGAAATTAGAGTTAAAGAAGTAGCTGAAAGGATCATATATTTAATTAAGTTTTTCATAAAAATATTATCTAACTTCACCATTGATCAGGCAAGCGATAAGGCAATGTCTCGATCTAACTAGCCTTATGCACAGCATTATTAAGAGGATATAAGGGGCAGGTAAGGCTTCAGCTTCAAATGGATAAGTTAAGAAGAAATGCCTCCTTTTTAGCTCTCGACAGCCACAGATCTTAGCACTATCTTTGCGGCCTATGGAAAAAAAACTCACACCACTTATGAAGCAGTACTGGGAAGTAAAATCCCAGCATCAGGATAAAATTTTATTTTTCAGAATGGGGGATTTTTATGAAATGTTTCATAAAGATGCCGAGGTGGCTGCCCCCATTTTAAATATTGCTTTAACCTACAGAAATAAAAAAGCTAAAGATGAAACTAAAATGTGTGGAATGCCACACCATAGTATTGCGGGTGCATTGGCAAAGTTATTAGCTGCTGGCCATAAAGTAGCCCTTTGTGACCAAGTGGAGGACCCCAAAAAGGCTAAAGGCTTAGTGAAAAGAGCTGTAACTAGAATATTAAGCCCTGGGATGGTTTATGACCCAGAGACTCTTGATGAACTTAACGCCAATTATATTTGTAGTTATGATGATAAAACTATGGCTTTTTATGATTCTTCTACAGGTGAGGCTTTTTATTATTTATTAAATAAAACACAAAAAGCGAAAAGCTTACTATCTATTTTAAATCCTGTGGAAATCGTTTTAAGCGGTGAAGGTAAAACAAAAGAGTTTTCAGACTTAGGTATGCACTATCATATCACCGCACACGATATTAACGACACTTTTAAAGGCCTAGAGGAGCCAGCAGCTGTATTAAGGTTAAAAAGTTACGCTCAGTACATGGCTGGTGGTAAAGAGGTAAATTTACATTTTGAAGTTAAAAATTTAAATCAAAATATGAATTTATCGCCAAACACCTTGAGGCATTTAGAGATTTTTAAAACGTATCAAGGGGAATTAAAAGGGAGTCTATTTTTAGCCATTAACAGATGCAAAACATCCAGTGGTTCAAGGCTTTTAAAAAAATGGTTAAGCTTCCCTTTATTAGATAAAAAAGAAATTAACTCAAGGTTAGATACAGTTAGTTTTTGGGCTGAAAAAACATCTAGCCTTAAAGCTGTACGAAAAATTTTGTCTGCCGTAGGTGATGTGGAACGCCGTTTAAGTAAGGTGTCTCAGTCTCACAGTGGCCCAAGAGATTTACTAAGTTTGATCCAGTCTTTAAAATCTGGGCTTGCTGCTTTAAACTTAGAAAAATTGAATAATGATTTTAAAGACCAAGAGTCCGTGTTGGCCCCTTTGATTTTAAAATCTGAAAGTATGATTGTTGATGAGCCACCAGTGAGTGCCGCCAAAGGTGGAGTCATTCAAAAAGGCTACAATAAAGAATTAGATGAATTAATAAAAGTGACAGACCATGGCCAGAAAATGCTTGCTGAAATGGAAGCCAGTGAGCGTAGTAAAACTGGAATCAGTAATTTAAAAATAAAATACAATAATGTTTTTGGTTATTTTATTGAGGTGACTAACTCGCATAAAGATAAAGTTCCTAGTCATTATACAAGAAAACAAACCCTAACCAACGCTGAAAGATACCTAACCGGTGAGCTTAAAGAGTTAGAAGAAAAAATCTTGTCCGGGAAAACTAAACGTTTAGAGCTTGAGCAAAAAATGTTTACTGACCTACGTTTAGAGTTTATTAATTTATCAAAAGAAATTTTATATGTATCTAGAGTTTGGAGTGAGCTTGACTTGCTAAGCTCATTTGCCTGGCTTGCTATTGAGCAAAATTACTCGCGCCCAAACTTTACTGAATCCGGTGAAATACTAATTAAAAAAAGCAGACACCCAGTAATTGAGCAAGAGTTATCGGAACCATTTGTGGCCAATGATATCTTTTTGAATAAAGGTGAGTGCTTGCTATTAACTGGCCCCAATATGGCTGGTAAAAGTACAATCATGCGCCAGGTGGCAATTTCGGCCTTGATGGCGCAAATAGGTTGTTATGTGCCAGCTTCTGATAGTCAGCTGCCAGTTTACGATCAAATATTCACGCGTATTGGTGCTAGTGATTCACTCACTGAAGGTTTGTCCACATTTATGGTAGAAATGAAAGAGACCTCTGAGATTCTTCAGGCCTGTACTGAAAATTCATTAATAATTATGGATGAGGTGGGCCGAGGGACTAGTACATTTGATGGGATGAGTTTAGCTCAAAGTATACTTGAGTATATATTAAATAAGGGCCAAGCCCCACATTGTTTGTTTGCAACTCACTACCATGAGCTAACTGCCTTAGAAAATAAATTTAAGCCTGTTAAAAATGTACATATGGCGATCAAAGATAAAAAAGGAACCCTCCAGTTTTTATATCAACTGATGTTGGGCCCAGCAAATAAATCCTATGGTATTCAAGTGGCAAAGTTGGCAGGCTTGCCAGTGGCTGTGGTTAGGCGTGCTGAGGCTTTATTGAAATCTTTTGAGAGTGGTGACCAAGGTTCTTTTGCAGGTGATTTGCCCCTTTTGAGTTTTCAGTCTGAAGATATTCCAGAAGATAGCTTTGATGCTAAAACTGAAAATGAGGTATTACTGCTAGAGGAAATCAAAAAAATCTCATTAGGAGAGGTGACACCCATTGAAGCCTTGAATAAGATAGCTTCATGGCAGCAAAATCTTTCATAGATAAAAAAGACATACCAGAGTTTAAAGCGCACTTTAGCAATTGCTTTAAGCTAATGGGTGAGTCAGGCGAGAGTTGGCAGTGGCTTATGCAAAAGCTGTCTTTAAACCTAGAACACTATTTGATAGATCGTTTAGGTAAAATTGCCAATCGAGACAAAGTTGAAATTATTAGTGTGGGCTCATGGTCAAGGTCTGAGCTTTGTCCACGTTCAGATATTGATGTAATTTTATTAGGCAATGATACAGAGCTAATTAAGTTTGTAGCTGAAGCCGAAAAATTAGGAATTTTTTTAAAATATAGAACTCCCGCCGACCCAAGTGATTGGTCTGTAGGTGTTCATGCCTTTGACCATTTGTCTTTATTGTATGCCGTTGTTGTAGATAGTAGTGCTGAAGTTACTCTTACAAAGCAAAAAGAAAAGTTATGGCAAAACTCCGAAAAAATTAAAGAAGAGATAATAGATTTAATGTTCACAGAAAGGGTGGCGCGAAATAAAAGATATGATTCTTTAGCCAATTATTTAGAGCCCAATATTAAGTACGGCCCTGGTGGCTTACGTGATTTACAGCAATCAATGGTCACCACCAAATTTTATCCAAAAAATTTTAATAATCATAAAAAAGAAGTGAGCTATTTTGATAATGTGAAATCTTTTTTACTTGTGGTTAGGTTTTTACTTCATCTTGAAGGCAATGGTGATAATCTGGTAGCAAGTTCACAAATTGATTTGTATAAACACCTTGGTTTTGATTCAAGGTTGACTTTTACGTCGCAATTGCAAAAGTCACTTTCGGAAATTAATTTTTTTACTGGTTGGGTTTATGAGTTAGCACCGGCTGAGCCCAATGAATTGGCAGTGCTGTATAGTATGAAAATAGATAATTTTTCTGAGGCTATGGATGTGTTGCTGGCAAAGCCAAATATTTTAGTTCAAAAACATATAAAAAGTAAAATTAGATCCATGGCTGTGAGTGATAGTGACCGCGCTCAGTTTGCTCATAATTTTAATAAATCAAACTGTAGCCAAAAGCAAATTAGGGCACTTTTTAATTCTGGGTTAATCTATAAGCTATTTCCTCATCTAGAGCGCGTGAGAGGGCTTGTGCAGTACGACCATTACCATCGCTACACAGTTGATGCTCATACCCAGCAGGCGCTGAGGTTCTACTTTAAATGCGTTACAGACGCTAAAAATATTTTAGGTTTGAACTCGGAGTGGTTTGTAGAACTGAGTGAAACTGAGCACGATATTTTAATATGGTCTTTGTTATATCATGATATGGCTAAAGGACTTAATGGCAGTCATAGTGAATTAGGAGCACAGCTTGTAATTAGTGAGTTAGGGTCATTTGGTTTTGATTCAAATTTTTATCAAGAGGTGGCTTGGCATGTTGAGAACCATTTGATTTTATCAGATGCTGCCTTCAGGAAAAACCCACAGGCGCCCTCCACTTGGCAATGGTTAAGTGAAAAGGGGCTGAATCCGCAGCGCTTAAAAATTTTATGTGTGCTTACAGCTATTGATATTATGGCTACTAATATAGAGGCTTGGACGCCTTGGAAGTCAGAGCTTCTATATAGGTTAGTTAAGCAAATTTTATCACCTCAGGTTTCTGGTTTTGTTGAATTAACAAAAAGTTTAGAGGGTATTGGCTCTGAAAATCAACGACAAGAATATATGAAAGGGCTTGAGCCCATGATTGTTGGTTCAGTGCCTGTTGATATCTTCACTAATGACTTTAAAATTTTGATTGGTAAAAATAAGAAATCATTACCACTCCAGGTTCACAAAATAGATGAAAAATACTCTTGGGTGAGATTTCACTCATTTGAAGATGAAAAGGGGTTATTCTTAGATGTGTCGAAGCTTCTTTTTACTACAGGCTGTGCTGTGCGTGAGGCTTATGTAAATACTTTGCCAAGTTTTGGCGCTTATAATTGGTTTAAAGTTAAGACTAGAAAATCTCCTGAAATACTGTTGAAGCAATTTAAGTCAGTTGGTGAGGTATTAACTAAGTTTAAAAATATTCAATTTAAATCCATTAAGCTCATTGATCAGCCTATTGAAAATGAATGGATTATTCGTTTTAGAGGTGAAGACCAAGAGGGTGCGCTAGTTGGCGCTGTGCAAAAATTATTTGATAATGATTTGGAAATTGTTTGGGCACGAGTGCATACCTGGGGTGATATTCTCGAGGATGTTTTTTCTGTGAGAGGAAGTGAAGAAAGTGTTAAGGCTTTAGTTAATTAGTATCCGCTGCTTTGAACCCGGCCTGTGGCTTGTGATCAAAATGGTAAAAAAGGACCCTTTTTGGAACCAGTCGGATATTTTTGACCCATATTTTGGTAAAAGCCCATGAATAAAATCAAAAATGTTTACAAAAGTTGCATTTTTTTTATATATATTGGCTCTGAGTGGCTACCTAGCTAGCTGCGTTATAATTTTTTTTCAGTTTTTTAAGACAAACTTTAGGAGCAAAAGTCGAGGCTAAATCAGTTTTTCTTAAGGCCTAAAGGCGCCCGAGTTTGGTCCATAGATGTGGAAAATACCAAGACAAATTACTAACATAAACCCGACTTATAAAGAGCATAATATTAATTTTTTAACCCTTAAATCCAGTCTAGTTCGGAGGAAGAGCTAGGAAACTACTTGCGACAAAACAAAAACCCTGTCAGACTTTTAGAGAGTCGGGCAATGGAGTCCAAAACGTATTTATTAACCATAGGATTTGGGAGGGAGCAAGGATGCTCAGAGATGTACTAATATCAAAAGGATTATCGAACCGTGAAGCAGAAGTAGCGGAACTAGTAACACAAGGTCTTTCTAATAAGGAAGTTGCAAACCGTTTATTTGTTACGGAAAAAACAGTTAAGTTTCACTTAACTAATATTTATAAAAAAATGAGTGTTAAATCTCGTGCCCAACTTATTGTATGGTGTTTGCCACATATGAGTTTCATCGAGAAAGATCAAGGTCGTTCAGCTACTGAACAGCCAGCTCAGTCAATTAACCAAATGCCAATTGGTCAACAAAATGTTGCAACTACAATTCCAGCCGGTAACCAAACTGTTGGTGGAATTAACCCAGGACAAGGCAACACTGGATTTGGTGGAACTAATAATGGTGGAAACAATAACGGTGGATCTACTTTTTAAGTATTAGGTAAAAAAATGTTGGAAGCTAAACCCGTCTCAGAATCAATAGTACGTAAGACTGAGATGGTGCTTCCGACACATATTAATTCATTAAATTCAATTTTTGGTGGAACTATCATGTCATGGATAGATATAGCCGCAGCAATCTCGGCCCAGCGCCACTCATCACGCCCAGTAGTAACAGCAAGTATAGACGCTTTAAATTTTATCGCCCCAGTTTATAAAGGATGGATTGTTAATTTATTAGCTAGTGTTAATTATGTTTCCAATACTTCAATGGAAATAGGTGTGCGAGTAGATGCTGAAAACCCAATTAAAAATAAACGCTTTCATACAGCTTCTGCTTACCTTACTTTTGTCGCTTTAGGTGATGACGGTAAGCCAACACAAGTTCCGAAATTAATTGTTACCACTGAAGCAGAGAAAAGACGTTTTGCAGCAGCGCAAATGCGTAGAGAGTCTCGACTAGCACTTCGTAAGTCCATTTCTAAACAGTCTTAATGCGCTAATTGTCATCAGTTTTGAATATATTACTACCTAAATACCTAAGCCTTAGTGTTTTGCAGTTGAAATCAAATGCGTAAGTATCTGTTTGGTACGATTATTTCATACTTAGTATTGTAGCATGGCTCCCTTATTAAGCTTTAGTCTTGGTTTTTTCTGATACTGCTTAACCAGGAGACATTCTATTTATTTAGTATAAAATAAAATAAAAATTAGATACGAGGTAGAAAATGAAATTAATTATATCGATACTACTATTTTCAACTGTAACTTATGCGTCAGGTGCAAATCATAAATATTATTTTGTAAATGCTGACTCTGCAGAAAAAAGATCTGTTAGCAGTATTAATAGTGTAGAAATTAAGCCAACTGATTTAGTAGGTGATTATGATAAGATTGAACGAACACTCTGTATGGATAAGGCTTTAGAAAAATTTATTAACTACTCTAAGTTAAATCCAGGCTTCTTAGTTAACTTAGCTACTTTAAAAATTGAAGATATAAAAAAAAGTAGGGGAGTAAAAAATGCCTCATACTCGGTAGATTTTCTGGTTTCGAATAATATTATCCCAATGAGAGTAAGTGCCAGTTATGTAGAGGGGGCCTGCTTTTAAGATTAAAAAAAATAAACCTTAGTAAAACTAATGGCTATGTAAGCTAGCCATTGTAATGGCAGCAGAAATTATTAAAAGTAATAGTCCCCAACGAAATTTTAAAGTTGCTGGTATCAGGTGTACGAGGAGGTTGTAAATCATAACTCCTGTGGCAAATGGTAGTAGTAGCTCTGTGAACTGGCCACTGGCGTTTAAAGTCACGCTGAGTAGTAGCCCAAGTACAAGAGCTATAGCCACTATGAAGGCGCTTTTGAACGCATTTTTATTTCCGAGGTTACCAGCAATACTAAGGCTAGCAGCTAATGCACCTGTGGGGGCAATGTGAAGATATAATGCTAAAGCCATTGTCCATCCCACTTTGGAGTCCATCGAGAAACCGGCAGCGAGTTCAATGCCATCAAAAAATGCACAGACCACTAAGCAACTAATTGATGTGCAGGCTGTTTGTAATGTGAGTAATTTTTTAGGGTCATGTGTTCCGCAGCCAGACTTTTTGCAGGAAGGTTCACTGTTAAAAAACTTCAAGCGGGGTGTTAGGTATTTATCGCAAATAATAAAGCTAAGAATTCCAAGAAAAATAATTGCAGATGCTTTTTCATTATTGCCATCAAATGATCTGGGTAGGAACTCATGGAATGTGAGCCCCAGTAAAATACCTGAGCTAATCGCTACTAGCGAGCTTAAATAATTTTCGTTAGTGGAGTCCACAAATTTAATGATTAATTGTGCGCCAACAATAATACTTATTAAGACTATGGCAATAAATATGATAAAGCTCAGTTCCATAGCCCTTTGTTACCTTTAATGGTAGAAAAATGTCAATAAATAGGGAGCTGGTTGAAGCCTTTACTTTGTATTTGTTCTCTCAATATGGGGGGGGCGCCATTGAATTAATCTTTTAATTATTTAGCATTGGTCAAGCCCTAGGACTATGTTTCTGAAGGCATTAAGTCCAAAGCTCATGCTACTGAAGCTAAGCGCCTCTAAAGCTCATATTAAGCTAGTATTTCCTTGTTAAGCCAATTAACTGGAAATCCCTTCATATTTGCCTCTGATAATAATTTTCTCTAATGGTCTAGTTAAATGTTCAAGGGGCCTGATAATTGTAAAAAGTAAATGCCAGATCATATAAAGCTGATACAATGATTATAAGCTTAAGGGGAGGGGTTATCTTATGGCTAATTGGATGAAAATTGCTGTTGTTATAGCATCATTAGTGGGTGTTTCTTTTTTATTTCAAAACTGTGTAGTTCAAGAAGATGAGCAGGGGCAAATACAAACTGTGCAAAACTTTCCACAAAAATTTGATAGAATTATATTAAGTACAGGCTTTAGCGACGAAACCGCAGAGCGAGCATCTATTATGGAAATAAACCTTAATGATAACACAGTATCAACTGGCAGCCGCAAGCTTGATGATGGGTCAATGTGTGATCAGCAAATTGCTTTGAGTGATGATGTCAAAAGTACCTTAATGGCTAAATATAAAACGGCAAAATTATGTGCAACTTTTTTAAAAGACAAGCCTGGAACAGTTTGTACAATGGAAGTTAGAGAGAATGACTATTTAAAAATATTTTCTGGAGATAAAATGCAGCTTAATGCTATTTTATTCGGAAAAATCTGTGGTCGCACGGGAGCTATTGATGAAATGTGTGAGGGCGGACCTGAGCTCTTAACTTATTTAAAGTCATTAAGAGAAGAAGTGTCATCTACTTGTAGCCCGTAATGAGCGTAGCGAATGTTAGGGCGATAGATAAAGTCTTTGGAGTGGAGCTGCCAAGCGAAACGAAAAGACAATCCGTAATGAGCGTAGCGAATGTTAGGGCGATAGATAAAGTCTTTGGAGTGGAGCTGCCAAGTAAGCCTGTAGTGAGCTTTGCTCACGTCAAGGCGATAAAAAGAGCTTTGAGAGTGTAGCCGCCAGGCGAAACGAAAAAACAACTTAAAGTAAGCGTAGCTTACGGCACGAAAAGACAATCCGTAATGAGCGTAGCGAATGTTAGGGCGATAGAAGTTAAAGCTCATTATTATAACCGAAACCTCTGATTAAAACTTAAATAAAATTCCTCTTTCCCTTTCTGCGAGCGCGCTTACGGCAGCATCGCGTCTTTGCCTAGCGTCACTTCGTGCCGCGAGTCAGATACGCGAAGCGCGACACGATGCTCGCAGAAAGGGAAAGAGGAATTTTATTTAAGTTTTAATCAGAGGTTTGGATTACAAAGTTGCAATTTCACCAGTACTATCACCGTACTTAGCAATATTAACTCCGTATCTTTTCATAATAGTTAACCATAAATTTGTAAGTGGTTGCTTTGTTGTGCTTTTAATACCAGTTTTTATTCTTCCATTAGCGCCACCAGCTAGAGCAAAAAATAAATTTTCAGGCATATGCCATGGCCCTTTACTTTGGCAGCTGCCATGAACTAATAAAGTTTTATCGAGTAAACTTTTACCAGTAGGATCTTTTCTTGCATCCATCTTTAAAGCAAATTCAGCAAAGTTTTTAGTATGCCAGCTATTAACTTGTTTAAAGCTTCGTGCATTTAATGCTAAGTCAGAGCTGTTGCCTTGGTAGGTTTCACCATCATCGTGTTTAGCAGTGTTGTAGTGTGATAGGCCATGCCAGTTCTTATTTCCTTCAATATCACTTATCCATGAGTTTTCTAAGGTAGAAGCGGGGTAAGCTCGCATAATACTACTGTTGTACGTGAGCTCACACTCATGAGCTAAAATTTTCAGCTCCTGCATAATATCAAGTCTTTGTTTGTAAGTACTTGCCACATACCCATCTAAGTCTTTATTTAAGTTTGTATCTAACGAGCATTGGGCTGTAAATTGATCAATTTTTTTAATGTTTTTTTCAACTTCACGGATGCTAGTAAAGTATTGATCCAATTTAAGTTTATCTGCAGAACTCACTCTTCGGTTTAAGCTAAGTATACCATCTTTAACCACATCGAGAACACTAATGATACCATGGTTAGGTGTTGATGGTTTGTTATCTTTATCAAAAGAGAATAGTTTATCGTAAAGGTCTTTAGGGTTAAAGTAATAAGGTATTGGTTTACCAGGGCCTTGCCATGAAAATACCCTAAAAACTAAACCACGATTATTATGCATTTGCATATTAATATTAAAAGATCTAATTGGCGCATTTTTAGCTTCAGGCTGTGCATCGACTAAGTATTGATCAAATGTTTTAGTAAAGGCTGCGTGTTGATCTGAGGGTCTGTTTTTTTCATATCCTGTAAGTCTAAATGGTTGTCCTCTGGTGAATGAAAGAAAGTTTTCTAAGTGTGGGTAGGCTAATGGCTTATGGCGAAATGGGTTGTCTAGTTTGGCAAAGTAGCTGTAATTGTCGCCTAGAATTTTTAACTCATCAATCATATGAGTTGGAATAAAGTTATTGTCATTTTCAGCGTAAAAACCATTTGGGAAAAAATCAAAAATAAAATGTGGGGTATTACTTGCTGCATAAGCTTTCTTATTTAAAATCATCACATCAAGTGCGGGAAGGGCAAGGCTATATCCAATGCCTTTTAAGAATGTTCGTCTGTCGAGGTGCCATTTTTTCATCACTGTCCTTTATCTTAAAAATAAATCGCTAGTAACAAGCGCTTTTATAATTTCTTTAAATGTCATATTTTCTTGAGTAACTAGTTTATTAGTTTTACATAAATCTTCTTTTTGAGTGATTTTAGCTCTAGCCAGTGAAGCTAAGTGATGGCTAAAGCAGCTTTCAAAACTATATAAGTTAGAGTTTTGCATTGCTATTGCCATATCGACAGAGTTATTAAATGTATCTCCATCTATAAGTTGTCCACTAGTATCAACTGGGTGTGGGCCATTATGTGTGCGTAGTTGGCCTAAACTATCAAAATTTTCAAAGGCAATGCCTATAGGGTCCATTTGTTTATGACAGTCTCCACAGGCTTGACTAGATGATAGGCGTTCTAACCTGGCCTTCATTGGCAGTGTGTTATCTAACTGAACGTTATTGACCGCATCCATTAGGTTCCCTGGTATTGGGTCAGGAGGAAGGCAGAAGGCTCTTTTTAAAAACCAATAGCCTCTGGCTGTTGGGTTGGTTTCACCAGGCTCACTCATGCCGGCAATAACTGCAGCTTGTGAAAATAGTCCTCGGCGTTCGGAGCTAATGTTCACTTGTTTTAACTCATTGGTTAGACCAATAGTATTAAGTCCGTAAAATTTTGCCGACTCATTATTAACAAAAGTGTAATCAGCTTTTAAAAGCTCATTAATTGGTAAGTCATTAGTCACAACATGTTCAAGTAATGCTCTTGATTCACTGATTAAAGCATCCGCTAGGCTATCGCTAATTTCGGCACTGTCTTTGTAGTGATTTTTAGCCACATCTAAAGATAGCCATTGCTCAGAAAAATTATATGTAAAGCGTAAAATTTTGTTATCACTAATCATTCTTTCGACCTGTTCGTTGAGCCCACTGGTAGTTAAGAGCTCACCATTTTTTGCAGCCTGTAGCAGCTGCTCATCAGGTAGTGAAAACCAAAGTAGAGTAGCTAAACGGTCAGCAATTTTGTAGCTATTCAATAATTCTTGATCTAAATTTTCTGATGAGCTTTCATGAAATAAAAAATCAGGTTGTAGAAAAATAGATATAAGCCCCCACTTTAGTTTTTCCTCGGCTGTAATAAATGCGCTGAGTGAGTCTTTAATCTTGGTAATGATTTGCGGGTTTGGCTGACCACGTAATGCTAGGTGTGCTATTGTGTCAATTATGCTATATAGGCATGACACTGAGTTAATATCACATGTAAATATTTTAGGATCTTTTCTTGCTATGGCATCACCTACGACAGTTTCAAAAAAGGTAAAAATCTTTTTGCCATCATCAGGAAAAAGTAACTGCTGTGTGCTATCATTACGTAAGCCTTTATTATTTGAGGAGTCTATAGGTAAGAGGTTTAGGTCGTCTGGACTTTTAAAGCCAATAAGATCTAATAGTGATAAGTAAATTTGTTTGCGTGTCATTCTAGATAATACTGTGCTTTCAGTTTGAGTTGGTTTTGAGCAATCTAAGATAGCTTTGTTGCCTGGAGTATTACCATTTTTAGATAAATTAGATTCGGTTTTAAGAGTTCCAACGCTTTCAAATTGGCCACAGTTTTGATAAAGTAAGATTGTAAATAACAATGCGCCAATGCTAATATAGTGGCCGAATCTAGTTTCAAGCATCAAGTTAATAAATCCCCTGTAGATATACATAAACTATAACATAAATCGTTATTTTCACTGGAAAAGATAAGGATTGGTCTCACAATAGAACACAGAAAAATAAATTGATAAAATCTGTTGGGTGAACCTCATGAAGCTCTGGGGCCAATGTCTAGACTCCAATCATCCCAGGGGGTAAAGGAGGCGAGCTTGCGAATGTTAATCGGTGCTCAGTCATGATCTCATCTATTGGTTAGAAGTCCTGTTAATGAAGTCCTCGTATCGACTAAGATCATAGTGTCCAACCCTTCCGGGGAACATAATTAAGTTACTTTCTATATTAATACTATAGATTTTATTTTCACTTCCATTTTGAGCTATCTGAATCAATGAGTCAGTTTCATCGGTTATTTTAATAGTTTTATTGTCACTCCCTATAAAATGAACACCTTTAAGTACAGCAGCTTTTTGCCCATTAAAATGAGTTAACACTTCGTATGAGAATATGGCGGTATACTTTTTCCCAGATTGAGCTTGAATAGGAATTTTTACTTCCAATAGATCAAGGCTGCCACTAATTTTTCCCCCCGGATTATTCAGAAAAGGATTACCAAAGCTATTTATTAGCCAATAGTAGACTCCCTGTCTAGCAGCTGAAGAATGTATTGATATGTAATCTACATTTTCAACCTTTGGACGGCCATGGTGGTATTTGCCAGAGCCAGCCCTAAACATTGGGATATGGTTATTTTGCAGAAGTCTGTATAGCTCGTTGTATATAGGGCTTTGGCTTAATTTAGCATTCGTTGGAGACTTAAGTTCTATAAACCGACCACCATAAAAATCAAAACTACTTTGCCTATCAATATATTTATTCATTTCACCAAACTCAATATTACGATCGGGAATCCATGTTTGAATGTCTTTATCCACTGTAAATTGGTATTCACCGTCGCTAGTAGTTGCTTTGTATGAATCTCTGGCATAACCCACAACTATTGTTGGCCTAAAAAAATATGGGTCGTGCTTTAAAATTAGTTCTAAAGCTTCAAAGTAACTTTCTACTTTGTCTTTTTTGTTTAACGGGTCACCCTTCTCATTTTTAAGCTTTATAACTTCGGCTTTAAGCCCAGCTAAAGCGACTCGAATATTTAAGTCTTCTCTAGTAAAATCAATTTTTTTAATTGTAGTTGCAATTCGCTTGTTCATAGCCACTCTTGGTTTAAAAACACCACCTGAAACACCTAAAAAGGCACCTGGGGCATCTCCTTTTTTAGCGTTGATTTTTATTTCAGCAAAAATAACATCACCCAGTGAGGGTTCGTAAAGTCGGGCTATAGTCTCACCGCCGGTTGGGACTTGGTAGTATTCCCTAAAACGAGATTTAGCTATAGCATACACACCACTTCGTAGTTTGAGGCCTACTTTGCCGCCATATACAGTTATGGTCTTGTATTGTGTCCCTTGTGGTTTTTGATCTCTAGGTACCCATTTAAGAGGTGAGTCAAGTCCCATTTTTTTTGCGACCTCTTTAGATTGTGTGTCTCGGAAGAAATCTTCAGCATGTTTTTTTGTAACGACTGACTTTTCTTCAATTCGAAGAGAGGTTGGCGAGCCATCAATATGTGCTTCAAGGCTCTCAATGACCTTGTCACCAGGCTTGTATTTTCTTGGTTGTGGTCTTAAGAATGCATAGTTAAACTCTCCACTGTCAGTGAGCCTAAATGTACCCAGCATATTTTTAACTGCAGCTTGTTCAGATTCATTGAGCGTTAATAAAAGGGCTGCCTGCCCAGGGTTACTCTTGTTAACAGTTTTTAATTGAACAGCTTTTCTTGTGGACTCAAAAATCGAGTTGCATGTAGGGGCCGAATGCACATCTTGTGGTGTGATGAGGTGTACTAGTGTTAATAATAAAGTCAGTATAGTTTTTATCAATTTGAACTCCTAGGTATATATTAAGCAAAAGATATACCAGTGCCACTCAGGCCTGTAGTAGCTTAAGGTAATCCAAATAATGTGTTTAGTCGGCTTTGATTAACGTCTGCAAGGCTGAGCCTGTGGCGTATGTGTAGACTTTTTAGTCGAGTGGATAACAAAGAACGTCTTAATAAATAGCAGAATCTAGCCGATATGCCCGATATGCCTCAAGTTAAATCGCACCCAAATGATGGCGCATAAGTGTTCAAAACAGCTGAATTATATTCAGGAAAAAATAAACGGCAGTACCAAGGTGCTTGTTTCTTTACTCTTAGGAAAAGTTAATTTCTTCAACTCATCATTTATTAAATCGGCTAACTCATCAGTTCCTATATGAGCATTTATTTCTATAGTTGTGTCACATAAAGTTGAAACCTTGTTAACAGAGCCATCGGGAGAAATTTGAATTTTATAACTAAGCAAGCCACTGAACACTCCCTTGTTTTGAACATTTTTATTAATTGCATTTAATTGCTCATCCATTGTTTCCTGGCAGTCTATAATGTTTAAAGCGCCAAACATACAAGGGGAGGGCTCTGTAAACCAACCGTGGATAACAATTCTTGAGTCTTTCGGCTCGTGGGCACCGCGAACAGTCTGCACGCCGTGGGGAAACCTTGGGTCAAATACAGTGAGCTGATTAAATTTAGGTGGAATAGTTTCAATGAGCTGCGGTTTTTCTACGCCAGACTTATTATCAAAAAAATCCCAATAGCTCAGCGTTTCAGGTTTAAGTAAATAAGTTTCGCCACCAGTAAAACTTCTCTCGTCCCAGTTTGTTAATGAAAACACAAAAGCCCAAGGGCCATGAGGGCTGTCACTATGTAGTTGTTGTTCGCAGCCATCAATATAATAACTTAACCACATTGGTGATACGTTATTGCAGCCTAAGTTTTCCTTGCCCCATTTAATTAAGTGATCTTCAAATTTTTGATATAAGCTACCTGCAAAAAAATGTTCAGCTGGAGTTCTGATTAACTTATATTGATCTTTAACATACCAGTAGTCCCAGCAAAAACGTTCAGGCTCAGTATTTAAAGGGTTTTGAAATCGTTTATCAAAATGTTTTTTTAATTCTCCAGCTTGTGCGTAAAAATTTTTATGACTTTGCCAAAAAGGGTTTTGATCCATAAGTGGTCCTTCGTAATAGTGAGGTTAATTATTTGATAGCAGAGTGGCCGGTGACGTTCATACCAATAACTAAGCGATGAATATCTTCTGTGCCTTCATAGGTATTCACGCTTTCCAAGTTGAGCATATGCGTGATAATTGGGTACTCATCGATCACGCCGTTAGCACCAAGCATGTCACGAGCTTCGCGTGCTATCTCAAGAGCCATTTTACAGTTATTCATTTTAACTAGTGATACTTGCGCTGGGGTAAGTTCGCCGGCTTCTTTTAAGCGACCGAGTTGTAAACTTAAAAATTGCGCCTTTGTTATCTCTTGAACCATTTTAACTAACTTTGCTTGCGCTAATTGGTAGCCAGCTAGAGGTTTATCAAAAATAATTCTAGTTTTAGAATAATTGAGTGCAGTATCATAACAGGCGTTGGCAGCACCAAGAACACCCCAGGTAATACCGAAGCGGGCTTGAGTAAGACAACTCAGCGGGCCTTTGAGGCCTTGAACCTTAGGTAGGATTTGTGATTCCGGAATAAAACAATCTTGTAAATGAAGCTCTGAAGTGACACTCATACGTAAGGAAAGTTTTCCTTTCATGGTTGTAGTTGAAAAGCCAGGGCTATTGGTTTCAACAATAAAGCCGCGAACGACATTATCAAGCTTGGCCCAAATGATAGCGATGTCAGAAATACAGCCATTTGTAATCCACATTTTATTACCGGTTAATTTGTAACCACCATCAACGTTAATAGCTTTAGTTTGCATGCTGCCTGGGTTTGAGCCTGCATCTGGTTCGGTGAGGCCAAAACAACCAATATAATCTCCAGAAGCTAGTTTTGGTAAGTACTTGTTTTTTTGGTCTTCATCACCAAAGGCCCAAATGGGGTACATAACTAGTGATCCCTGAACAGAGCAAAAAGAGCGTAGCCCCGAATCTACCCGTTCAATTTCTTGCATGGCAAGTCCGTAACAAACATCGCCTAAGCCGGGGCAGCCATAGCCTTTAATGTTAGTTCCTAAAAGGCCTAGTTTGGCAAACTTTTTTATAAGTTCTTTAGGGAATGTTTCATTACGGTTATGTGCCTGGGTTAGTCCGAGGACTTCATTATTAACAAAGCTGCGCACGGAGTCTCTAATAGAGAGCTCTTCTTTAGAAAAAAGTTGATCAATATTTAAGAAGTTTAATGAATTATAGCTCATGAAAATCATCCTGGTGTGGTCTACTGGCGATTATAAGTGTTTTTATTTTGTTTAACAATTTAGATATGAAAAAGCAGATGATCTTAGCTGGGGTGCATTACTAAATGCTTAATTAAGTTTAAAATTAAATTATATTCCGTATGATATTTATATAAAAAAACTATAAGGTTTAAGGAGAGGAAAATGAAATTTTTAATGAGTATTTTACTAGTAGGATTATTAAGCTCTATAAGCTCTTTTGCTGCTGAGGTTACAGTTGGGAAAGTAAGTAAAAGTGGTAAGAAAGCAGTTATTTATATTCCAGAAGGAATGACTCTTGAAAAGGGTCAAACGTTAATGATTGGTGGTGGTGAAACTTCAGCTCCAGTTAAAGAAATGCTGCCATCTGGAGTTTCAGCAAGGAGTAAGGCGATTGGTGGAAATTTTAGCTTTTTATCAGAGACCAGAGAAGAAACTGTAGCTGGAGGGACCGCCACATCTGATGATAAAACTACAATTGAATTAGGTGTTAACTACATTAAAAATAATATAAATTTCGAGTATGGTGGTGGTTTAACTTACTCGAGCTCATCAACATCAACGGTTAAAGATAGTTCTTATGGCCTATTAGGTTTATTTGAATATAATTTTATGCCCAATAAGCCTGGAGCTACATTGGTTGCCCATCTTGGTGGTCAAATAGGGTATGTGAGTAGATCCAATGAAACTAATTCTGGAGTTATAACAGATGCATCTGGTTTACAGTACGGAATTTATGGCGGGGTAAAGTATTTTATGTTTCCAACTAGTGGTTTCGCAATTGTAGCTGACGTCGTATACTTAATTGATAATTCTTTTTCTCAAGATAATGTTGATATCTCAATCTCAAGACTGGGCTTGAGAGCTGGCGTTAGGTATTATTTTTAATTTAGTTATCGCCCTAACATAAGCTTTGATTAGTACCCGAATTTTATCCAGAAAATGGGGTTACTCCGCGCTAATTAAATAAAAAAAAGAGGCTACACACGCTGTTAGCCTGTAGTAAACGAAGTTTACGTTAAGGCGATATACAAAAGTTAAAATTTATTTTGCGTCCGTCCCAATTGGACGGCGCGGAATCAATTTTTATCCTCTCAAACAAAAAAAGAGGCTACACACGCTGTATGTAGCCTCTCAAGGAAATAGCTTTTAAATTTTTTAGTTTTTACTAGTTGGGTTAATAGCTTCTTTAACTTTATCAAAACGAGCTAACAAAGAACCAGGTATTTTAATAGTTCTATCTTCAACTGATTTAGCTAATTTTTTAGCATCATCATAGCGATTACTTTCAATTAGCATGTCCATATAAGTTTCAGTAACAGTTACTTGAAGTACATCTGGCTTAGAAGCTAAAATAAATTCAAAATATTCAGCTGCTTTATCAGTTTCACCTTGTTTAGATAATGTTTTAGCAAAATAATATGCTGTCATTAAGTCATCACCTTTATTATCAAAATAGGAATTTAGAGTTTCATAGGCTTGGTCAAAGTTTTGTCTCTGATAATGTAGTTTTCCTAATTTTTTAAGAACTTCAATATTATTTGGGTCTAAAGATAACTGCTCTTCTAATGAAGATTGAACACAGTCGATCATTTTTCTGTCTACACATATTTCTTGTAAACGATTATAATTATTTTCATCAGCCATACCTACAGCTATCATTGCTTTATGTGGTATAACTTCTAGTGAGTGATTACCCCAGCGCACACTGTGTAAGAAAGACCCTGCAGTGATTACAGATATTCCTAACATAATTAATATGCTACTGCGATTAGCTTTTTTTTGACTCACTTCATTTGTTTTAGAATCCATATACCCACAGTGATTACAAATAACTGGTTTATATAGTAAGCGATCTTCGCTAATTTCGGTTTTACATTTCGGACACGTTCCATACATCATAATTTAACTCCTTAAAGTTTTTATAAAAATTCAACAAACCTTAATAGAGCAAATTGAGGACCAGGATTTTTCACCTAGAGCTCGAAGCTATGGGCTTTGGAGCTATTAGAGCTGACAAAATTGGTTACAGCTGACGTAAATTGTTACTTAAGCTGATGTTCTTACTTTTAAGTTAAGTATCTGTAACTAATAAGGGATATCTATTTTTAGCTGTTTACTAAGTGCTCAAATGATTCCTGCTGCACCAAAAATATGGAACTGATTTTGTATATATAGTTATAACTATTTGGGAGAAGTAAAAATGTTAAAAGCTATATTAGTGTTAATTGCATTTACCGTGACGGCTTGTGGTGGCGGTTTTGAATCTGAGAGTAGGCCTTATAACTCTGGTTTAGCAACAGGGGAGTTCAAACCTGTATTGCCTGTTTTTCCTAAAGATGAAATTATTAAACAAAATAAGCAAAACAAAAAGTCAGAAAAAAAGCCTGCAATTGAAACAAAATTTCAAAATTTAAAATTTGAATTGAGTATTGATGATAAACAAATTGATGGAGAGGAAAATTCAGATGCTAAGTATTCAGCTCATCTAAAAGGGCAGATGCTTGTAAATAATAAAGTTCAAAATATCAATATTAAAAATATTTACGAAAGATTTAGTAAGGACGAAAAGGAAGATAGACTCGAACTAATGAAAAACTCGTGGCAGTTTGTTTTGGTTAATAAGCAAAAAGACTTTATGGCTGATATTCGTTGTATTAAAAGTTGGGACTGCAAAGTTATTATTGCAGAGCTTTACTGGTATGAAAAAGATACTTTAAAAAGAAGGCAGTTTCATATTGAAGGGTCTATCCAGCCACAGCGAAACGAGCAAATAAAAGAAAACGTCGAACCTAAGGTAATTATTGAAGAAGAGCCAGAAAGTGAAGAAGCACATAATCATGGTGATGAAATTGGAGAGGCATCTGAATATAGATTTATTACTTTTACTGAAGAATATATAAAGCCTGACGAGACTATCTATTTTGAAATTGCAGAAGAGCAAGAGCACAGTGATTCAGGTGATGCTAGTGACTTAGAAGGTAATATAGAAGAGAATAATAATTCAACAGTGAGTACCTCTCCAATTGAAAGAAATATTGTTATAGAGGCTATTGAGTCAGATGCAAGTCTACATAGGCCTGATATGCCCACATTTAATTATGCTTTACCGATTGGATCAATGAAGAGGTTAAAGTTAGAAAATTTTATTTTTGATTTTAAATCTAATGAAGAGAGCTTTATGTATGGCTCTGATATTCCTGACCAATCATTTGGTTGCCCAGCTAAAAATAAAAATAAAAAGGGCTGTGAAAAAGGCGGCTCTCTAGAGAATGCAGAAGCCTTAGATTACATTGAAGCTAGTAATAATGCTATAGGGCAAACCCCTTATGTTGTTTATAGGCAGCCAAACAGACAGTATGGGACATCGGTCTTAATTAAGTTACTTAAAGCTACCAGTGAAGCCTATTATAACAAGACAGATAAAACTACCTATGTTGGAGACATCTCGTTGGAAAGTGGTGGTAAAATGGGTCGGCATTCAAGCCATCAAAATGGATTAGACGTAGATCTGAGGTTAGTAACTATAGATAACAGAAATCAAGGCTATGATGTTAAGGCAGATAATTTTAATTCTTTAGATGTTCCTGGAATGTATAAATTTATTAAACAAATATATAAGACAGCTAAAGCTTATGATAGCCGAACTGAGCAAGTTTATAGTTATATAAATGTTATATTTTTACATAATACTATTAAAAAACGAATTTGTGAGCAGGCCAAAAAAGATGATCCTGTAGATTTTGCTGACCGAAAATCAGATGTTTTCCAGGCTCTTAAAAGAGTAAGAGAACCAACATTAAGTAACCCCGAAAAAAATAAAGATAATCACACTAATCATATGCATATTCGTTTAAATTGCCATTCTAATTTTTGCCGTGATTATTCAGATAAAAATAGTATGTCACCAGATAGCAACGGCTGCTAATTGAGGTTAGCCCGTAGTAAGCGAAGCTTACGTTAGGGCGATATACAAAAATCTTCAACTTGTAGCGCATCCGTCCCCCTTGGACGGTGCGATGCAAATTGAAGTTCCTTTCCGTAGTAAGCGAAGCTTAC
>Ga0079203_1000596_pt1 | contig 28804 bp, 24 predicted proteins | sample PorBlaMBantryBay_FD_68602 | JGI IMG/M metagenome (GOLD analysis project Ga0079203, IMG submission 68602) | Marine algae microbial communities from Bantry Bay - Bantry Bay, Ireland | ecosystem: Host-associated > Algae > Red algae > Blade | place: Bantry Bay, Ireland
CTCGTCACATCCTGGGGCTGGAGAAGGTCCCAAGGGTTGGGCTGTTCGCCCATTAAAGTGGCACGCGAGCTGGGTTCAGAACGTCGCAAGACAGTTCGGTCCCTATCTGTTGTGGGCGTTGGAATATTGAGGAGGGCTGACTCTAGTACGAGAGGACCGAGTTGGACATACCTCTAGTGTATCTGTTGTGCCGCCAGGTGCATCGCAGAGTAGCTATGTATGGCATGGATAAGCGCTGAAAGCATCTAAGCGCGAAGCCATCTCCAAGATGAGTATTCCGTGGGATTTATTTCCCTGAAGGGTCGTAGAAGATTACTACGTTGATAGGTTACAGGTGGAAGTGCAGTGATGTATGAAGCCGAGTAATACTAATTACCCGATTGCTTCCTTTTTTTTCTTTTTATCAGTAATGGTAAAGAGAAACTTTTTCACTCTTTTTTTTACTTATTACCGTATATATGCTCCAATTTTGTCTTTTTTTAAAAAAAGAAAGACAAGCAAACTTGCAAATAGAATTATCTAAGAAATACGACTAGCCGAAGGCAAGTCGAAAAGACTTAGGTGGCTATAGCGAAAGGGTTCCACCTCTTACCATTCCGAACAGAGAAGTTAAGCCTTTCAGCGCTGATGGTACTGCCTTTAGGTGGGAGAGTAAGTCGCCGCCTTTTTTTATGAAAGCCCGTTACATAACGTAATGGGCTTTCTCCTTTTTATGACTTTTGATACTTGCCCGACGCGGCGGATGGGAGAGTAGGTCGCCGCATTTTTTTACGAAAGCCCGCTACGCAATGCAGACGACTTAACTAAGCAGCTTTTCTTTCAAAAGAAAACTTTTATAAATCCAAATAATAATTTTCACGCACCAATTTTGGCATTTCTTGCTTTGGTTTCATTTCTATTTATCAATAGAATTCGCCAAATTAAAAAAGAGGAAAACATCAAAAGAATTCATTTTGATGAGGTGAATGACAAAAATTAAACTTCCTGCAAAGTCAAATAAATCCTCATTTTTTGTTTAACTCATTAAATTCTATTAAATTTTTCTCACTTAATAAAGAGCGCACTGTAACTGCCGAATATATAAACGACTTTGCCTTGTTAATAAGATTTATTCTCAATCAATCAAATTAGATCTTATACTATTGAAAGAAGAAATTAAGACTTTAAGATTATATCTAGAAATAGAACAAAGGCGATTCGAGAAAAGGTTTCTTTTTACTTTTAATAATAGCCCTTTTAAATATTAGTTAACATTAGAACAAAATCCATTAAAAATCGTTTTATGACCATGAAAATGAAACTATCATTACTATTCGTATTAGGAATCTTTGCATTATTTTCATGTAAATCTGCACAGACAAATAATAAAGATCAAGCAAATGAAAATTCACAGGCTACTCAAGCGAGCCTAAATGAAAATCTCTCAAAAGCATATTTTGCCTCTGGTTGTTTTTGGTGTGTGGAAGCGGTTTATGAAAGTGTAAAAGGAGTAGATGAATCCATCTCAGGATATTCGGGGGGTCATACCAAAAACCCTACGTATGAATCTTCTAACACTGGAAGAACTGGACATGCAGAAGCAGTTGAAATTCATTACGATCCTTCCATTGTAAGTTTTGCAACTTTAGTAGATGTTTATTTTGGCTCACAAAACGTCACTCAAGTAAATGGTCAAGGGCCGGATCGAGGATCTCAATATCGTTCTATTATCTTTTATCAAAATGAAGAAGAGAAGAAAATCATTGATGAAAAAATTGCCCTCCTAAATAAAGAGCTGGCTCCAGAAAAGGTAGCCGCAGAAGTTATGAAGTTTGAGAAATTTTGGAGAGGAGAAAACTACCACCAGGATTATGAAAAACTGCATCCTAACCAAGGGTATATTCGAGCGGTTTCAATTCCAAGATTGAGAAAATTTCAAGCGAAATTTCCGAATTTAATCAAGGATAAAAAGCATTAAACATTGTAAAGAGTTAATAAAGCAATTAAGCCCTTCAAATTTGAAGGGCTTTCATATTTATTAAGTAATGTTTTAATTGACCAAAACAATTATTTAATCCATTACCCAATTATCCCTATCCAAACTTCTGTATTGAATGGCTTCCGCTAAATGAGCTATTAGAATTTCTTCACTGCTATCTAAATCTGCAGCGGTTCTTGCTACTTTTAAAATCCGATCATAGGCTCTAGCTGAAAGTTGTAATTTTTCCATGGCTGTTTTTAATAGGGATTTACATGGGTCATCTAAACTACAAACTTCGCGAATCATTCTTCCTGGCATTTGTGCATTGCAATGGGTGCTTTTTAGTTTCTGAAACCTTTTGTTTTGAATAGCCCGCGCATCTATCACGCGTTTTACAATGTCTTCACTTCCCTCATTGGCTCTTCTGGAAGAAGATAATTCATCATAACTAACGGGGGTAACTTCAACATGCAAATCAATCCGATCTAACAATGGTCCTGATATTTTATTAATATATTTTTTTACAATTCCAGGTGCACAAACACATTCTTTTTCGGGATGATTATAATACCCGCAAGGGCATGGATTCATAGATGCAATTAACATAAATCCTGCAGGGAAATCAACCGACATTCGAGCTCTTGAAATTGTGACTTTGCGTTCTTCCATAGGTTGTCTTAAAACCTCCAGGACGGTCCTTTTGAATTCTGGTAATTCATCTAAGAATAATATCCCATTATGAGCTAAAGATATTTCTCCTGGAAGAGGATTGGATCCTCCACCTACTAAAGCTACATCGCTAATGGTATGATGGGGAGATCTGAATGGTCGGCTTGAAATTAAACCTATACTATCTGGGAGTAATCCAGAGATCGAATGAATCTTTGTTGTTTCCAAAGCTTCTTCCAGATTGAATGGAGGAAGTATAGAAGGCATTCTTCTAGCCAACATTGTTTTTCCTGAACCAGGAGGTCCAATCAAAATTACATTATGACCACCCGCTGCAGCTAACTCTAACGCTCTTTTAATATTTTCTTGACCTTTTACATCTGAAAAATCAACAGAGTAAGCATGTTGCTCCGTTAAAAAATGCTCTCCAGATTCAATCTTCACCGTTTCCAACTCATCGAAGCCGTTAAAAAATGAAACGGCTTCTTTTAGGTTCTCAACCGCATAGACATCTAATCCAGAAACGATAGCCGCTTCTTGGGCATTAGCTTTTGGAACAAAAATTCCTTTGAATCCTTTTTTTTGAGCCATGATCGCCATGGGTAAAACCCCTCGAACAGGACGGACACCGCCATCCAATGCCAGTTCCCCAATTATTACGTAATCAGGAAATTTATCTGAGTTTAAACTGCCTGTAGCAGCCATCATCCCTAAAGCAATCGGCAAATCGAAAGCGGATCCTTCTTTGCGTAAATTTGCTGGTGCCAGATTTACAATAATTCTTATTCTCGGTAATCTGAATCCAATACTTTTAATAGCAGATTGGATTCGATGGTAGCCTTCTTTTACAGCATTATCTGGTAATCCGACTAAGTGATAACCAATTGCACCAACGCCTGGAACTCCGCCAGTGGTAACCTCTACTGTAATAATTTGAGCCTCAATGCCGCACAGGGCAGAAGCATAGTTCTTTGTTAACATAGTGTGTTTCTTTTGTGTTCACCATTAATTTACATGTATTTCGGTAGAGTTGCAAGGTCTAAATCTTATAATTAAATAATTATACTCATTATAATGCTAATGCTTGGATACTTGATTGAGAGAAAAATTAAATTTGTAACTCAAGTCTATTTATGCCCTAATTAATAAGCCAAAATACCCGATGAATCAGTTTTTGCGTTTATTTGCCAAAAAGGTATTATTTTAGGGTAAAGTGAAATGTGTGGCAGCTAGAATTTATATATTATTGATAGGATTGTTTATTGTTGGATCCCTAAATGGTCAGATCGACCTACCAGACCTTGATTGTTCGTCTCCAATTGATATTACGAAATATTTTGAGAAAGATGCAAGAGTAGATTCGTTTGATTTAGAGATAATTTGTGGAACCCTTCAATTGTTAGATCGTCCAATGGATTCAACTATATATAAGAAAACGAGTAAGCTTTGCATTAGATTTGGCAAGCTACGATACAAAGAATCGAATTACAAAACCTATATTTTATTTAGAAATGCTGCAGCTCAAATTGCTTTTAAATATAACGATTTAAAAATCTATATCAGCTCACTTAATAAAATTGCAATCGCTAATTATAGAATTGGAGATCATTATGAATCGTTTGAAATGAACTTAAAAGCATTATCATTAGCCAGAGTTGTCAATGATTCGTTTTTAATCCGCAGTGTGCTGCACCGCCAAAGTTGGATTTACTGGAAACTGGAGAGGTATGATGAAGCCATTCAATCCATGGAAGAATACAAAGATATTTCGCAAAAACTAAATCCTAAATCAAAGAGGTATCTCTATAGTTATTTTAATGGCTTAGCTTCTTTTTATCATTCAAAAGGGGAAGAGGAACACGCCCGATTTTTAGGTGATAGTGCGATTTATTATGCAGTTAAGCTTAATAATAAGAAATCTATTGGTTTAGCATTATCAAATAAAGTAATGTATTATCCAAAGGGTTCTACAGATGATATTAAACAACGATTGTTAGATATTGAAAGGGCCCTAATAATTAATCATGAGATGAAGGATAAAGAGCAATTAGGTTCTAACTATGGGGTACTTGCAACTGTTCAAAAAAATAATCAAAATTACCAGGAATCAATAAAAGCTTTTTCCACCAGTTTGGAATATGCTTCTGCTATTGGGGATCTACCAAGGGTCAATATTGCATATGATGGATTAGCGGCGGTCTATGATTCTATTCGAGATTATAGTAATGCCTACCATTATAAAAAGTTAAATCACGAACTTCATAAGCAGCTATATGGTGCTAAAAACATTAATCAAATTTTTGACCTAGAAAAAGAAAATGCAGATAACCAAGCTAGACAACAAATTAATCTTCTTGAAGTAGAAAGAAAACAATCTGAGGTTGCATTGCAAAAACAGAAATTCAATTTTTTATTACTAGCACTTGGCTTGATGACCTTGCTTTTTGGAGCAATATTTTATAATTATAGGCAACGCCAAAAACAAGAATTAAATGAAATTCTAATGGCACAAAAAGCGACAGAACAAATCAGGAGCTTAGAAAAAACCGCCTTGAGATCTCAAATGAATCCCCATTTTATTTTTAATAGTCTGAATTCTATCAAGAGTTATATAGCGACCAATGAGCCTAGAATAGCCACAAGATTTCTAAATAAATTTGCTCAATTAATGCGAATCATATTGTCCAATTCGCAAGAACATGAAGTGCCTTTAAGCCAAGAAATAAAAGCCTTGGACTTGTATATAGAGTTAGAGCAATTTAGACTAGAAAATGGTTTCAGCTATGCGATTAATGTTGACTCAGCCATTGATCTTGATGAATATCTAGTGCCACCTTTAATTATCCAACCTTATGTTGAAAATGCAATATGGCATGGCTTAGTTAATATTCAAGAGAATCGAAAATTAGAAATTGATGTTTCCATTGAAAATGATTTAATGCAAATTATAATATCAGACAACGGAATCGGAAGAGTCGCTGCAGAATTTTTAAACAAAAACAAACCAAGCCAATATAAATCCTATGGGATGAAAATTACAAAGGATCGATTAAAATTAAATGACGAGTCATTTAGTGAAGAAACAAATATTAAAATTCTAGATAAGGTTGATGCTGAAGGAAATTCATGCGGAACTGAAGTAAAAATCTATTTACCCCTAAAACCAATTAAATATGAAAATTAAAAAGGCGCTTATTATTGACGACGAACAAGGTAGTATCAATTCCTTGATTTGGGAATTGGAGAATTTTCAAAATTTAGTGGAGGTAATGGCGACCACCACCAGTCCGGAAGAAGGAATTAGCCTTATTAATAATGAAAAGCCTGATATCGTTTTTCTGGACATAGAAATGCCCGGGATGAATGGTTTTGAATTACTCAAAAATGTAGATCAATCCACGTTTAAAGTGATTTTTACCACGGCTTATGATCAATTTGCATTGCAGGCTTTTGAAGTAAATGCCTACGATTATTTACTAAAACCTGTAGTTGAAGAGGAATTAGAAAGAGCCTTGAAAAAAGTGATTGAAAATGATCACCACGACGAAACCTTAAGTGAAATTCGGACTATAATGAGTAAGTTAGAAAGAGGTCAAAATAGAAGTTTTGCCATTCCAACTATAGAGGGATTAGAATTTATAGAAGCCAATCAAATTATCCGATGTGTTTCGGATAGCAACTATACCCATATTCATCTTGAAAATAGCAAGTCGTTATTAATCGCAAAAACCTTAAAAGAGGTTGAATTAATTTTAGATGACAAGCAATTCTTACGAATTCATAACTCACATATTATCAATTTAAATTATTTAAAGAAATATTTGAAGGGTAAAGATGGTAGTGTTGTTTTAAAGGATGGGACCACAATTCCAATTTCTAGAAGCAGAAAAGGAGGCTTTTTAAAAGAAATCTAATCGATATCCTGATTTTTTAACAATTAATTCTTCGTTAAAGCAAATTATTTTTCGCTAAATCATGCAAATTTTACTATTTTGTAAGTGATATTGAGGTATTTTACCCTTCTTAGCCTTTATTTTTATAATATGAAAGTCTGCAAATACGTTAAATTTATACTTAATTCAATAAAAGTTTAATCCAGCGACATTTTAGGGCTTTCTTAAGCGTATTTTCTCATTCATTTTTATAACTTTAGAGTTCTGAGTTATCAAAATGAAAGCAGTTTAATTTAGGTTATATGAAGTTACTTAAACACTTAATTTTAGGAATTACCTTTCTTCTTAGCGGATTAAGCCTTACGGCACAGGATATTCATTTCTCTCAATTTTACATGTCACCTTTGAATTTGAACCCAGCACTGACTGGAGTTATGAATTGTAATCAAAGAGTGGTGGCAAATTATAGAAATCAATGGGCCAGTGTTTTGAAAGGTGATGCATTTTCCACCTATTCCGTTTCTTATGATCAAAGAATACCAGTCGGTAGATATGATTACTTTGGTATAGGAGGAACCTTATGGGGAGATGTAGCAGGATCTTTGGATTTTCAAACTTTGAAAGCACAGATTTCTGCATCCTACAGTAAGCGCTTGGGCGGGTATAGAGATAAGTCTCATTACCTAGTGGCTGGTGTAGACGCAGGTATTGCACAGAGAAGTATTGATCTCCTTAAAGCAGAATGGGGACTTCAAGGCGTTGGAGGGGTTTTCGATCCTACCGTACCTAGTGGAGAAGCCGGGAACTGGGACAGAAATAATTTCATATTTGGTGATTTCTCCGTAGGAATGTTATGGTTCTCTATTTTAAATAAAGATAATAATGTCTATGCAGGAGCTGCATTTTCCCACTTGACTCAGCCAGATATTTCTTTTAGTGAAGATCCTCCAGCCAATGGAATTGACGAAGAGGCTAGAAAGTATTTGAGTAAGTATACCGTCCATGCCGGTGGTGAATTTAAGATGACTGAAAGAATTTATTTAATTCCAGGAGCAGTTCTTTTATTTCAAGGTCCATCTTTTGAATTCAATGCTGGATCAAGTGTTAGATTTAACTTCGGTAATTCAAGAGTTGCAGAACAGACTTTTCAGTTGGGTGCTTGGATGAGATTGGCTAACAAAGCGGACGCTTCTCTTTCTTCAGATGCGATTATATTTTCAACTAGATTTGATTACGATCGTTTTGGAATCGGATTTAGTTATGATATCAATATTTCTGATTTGAAAATAGCTAGTAACTCAAATGGAGCTTTTGAGTTCTCCTTGATTTACAATTTCTGCGGTAACGAAAAACGAAATGTATATTGTCCTAAATTTTAAGGCAACTTAAATCATAAAAAAATAGGCCCTGTATGCTAAATACAGGGTTTTATTTTTTATTTTTATATCAGTTCGCATTCTTCATCCCTCTTAATCCAACATATTTTTATTTAACTAAATTTTGAAATCGCGATGTTTGGAACAAGCAAAAAAGAATCAAATAATACAACAAGCAACTCTTCTAGTCATAATACGAGTAAATCTATAAATTCTATTGTGCACGGATGTGTAGTAGAAGGAAATATTCGAACTGAAAATGACTTCCGAATGGATGGTAAATTAAAAGGATCTTTAGATTGTAAAGGCAAAGTTATTATCGGTCCTAAAGGATTTATTGATGGTGATATCAAATGTGCCAATGCGGTAATTGAAGGAAGATTTGACGGAACTTTAGTAGTAGCAGAATTACTTAACGTAAAAGAAACTGCTCAGATTAATGGTGAAATTAATACCAATAAATTGAATGTTCAATCAGGTGCTGTTTTCAATGTAAGCTGCGTTATGGGTGGGCAAAAGATCAAAGAGTTTTCTCCCAAAACAATGGAGAAGAAAATTGTTAACGCTTAATTTAGATTCATTGCATTAGAGACATGCATTCCCTTGAACGAAAAAACTAAACCAAAAAAGAAGAATAATGCTTATCTCAAATACACTGGGATGTTGGGTCAATTGTTTTTCTTAATGCTACTTGGTGTCTTTCTTGGGAAATGGCTAGATAAGTATTTCGATTTTAGTAAACCTTACCTTACGGTTTCTCTCATAATTCTCTTTTTTATAGCTTTTATAGTAAAACTTTACTATGATTTGACCAGAGACGAATGACTTGGAAGCAATTTCTATATCAACTAAGCCTTGTCTCCCTAGGAGCAGCGGCCTTATTATTTGGAATTCATTTCATTCCCGCCATTCATCCGTACGGTGACTTTTCTATTTACTGCATCCTCTTTTTCATTGTTTTCTGTCAATTCATTTTCCTACTTGGTAAAATTGCAGTTCGTAGCAAAAATGTCAATTTGTTTAATTTTCTCATCATGGCACTCATGTTTTTTAAAATTATCTTCTCCATTGCATTTATTTTTATTTATAAGCAAAATACAGAGCCAGAGACTGCATTTTACATTATTCCATTCATAAATGTTTATATCATTTATACTATTTTTGAAGTGTATTTTATGAGTAAGGTTGGATATAAAAAACCAAATAATGAAAGAGCCCAGATATAAAGTAGCAGTCAATAAAAAAAATGTTTTTGAGGTGTCTGCCCAAGAACTGGAGAACCTAGATATTAGACACCTTGAAGGTGCTCTGTATCACTTAATTTTCGAAAATCAAACCTATTTAATAAGCTTGGGAGAGATTGATTTTGATCAAAAGGAACTTCATTTTACCATTGATGATGAACCTTTCACCACAAAAGTGAAAGATCATTTCGACCTCTTAATTCAAAAAATGGGATTGAATGATCAACTTAAAACGGATATTAAGAATATTCAAGCTCCGATGCCGGGTATTGTCTTGGACATTCTTAAAGTCAAAGGAGATGCGATTAGCAAAGGTGATAATGTATTGATTTTAGAGGCAATGAAAATGGAGAATGTGTTGAAAGCTCCGGCCGATGGCATCATCGATAAAATAGAAGTTTCCAAAGGACAAGCAGTAGATAAAGGTCAAATGCTTATCGTTTTAGAATAGCAAATATAATTCATTGAAAATTAGAAATTATTCCGCTTCTTTTCACCAGAGCCGCAAGGCTTCTCCTCTCTCCTATGTTTGAATTCATAAACGTATTAACTCATCCACCTATAAACTTACTGATAATTTTCCTCAAAAAATTCTCTGTAAATATCCACCGTGTGCATTCGAATGATTTCCCGATAATTTTTAGTTGTTACTGGGAAGATTTCAAAATCCGTATTACTTGGTAAAAACTCATTTTTCTTTTTGGTGATTTCATCGTAATACCGCATCACCTTATCCTTATTATCAAACTTCCTTAAAAGCAATAATGGTATCTTCGCTTCTAAGTCTAAGGAAAGTACAGATAATCTAATCTTATCTAATTTATGGTATTTCTCATTGTACTTAGCAATAGTCAGTTTGGCATCATTCATAGAAACTGTTTCAGTATTGTAAAGGACAACAATGAGGTAATGTAATTTTTCCGGCTCATAAGTGAATGCTCCAGATGTTCTTGCAGAATTTCGATCAATTTTAGTGCTAAATCTATTCCCTCTTAAGAGCAGCAGCATTTCTTTTGCTTTCTTTTCTTCGGGTGTATCTTTATAGTTGGCTATGAAATTTTTCAAGGCTTCTATGTAAGCATCTTTATTGCCATCTTTTCCTTGAAGCATAGCATCTAGCAATGCAAACTTAGGTTTTAAGTTATTTTTAATACCGAACTTACTATCAGCTTGTTTAGATAATGCTACTGCTTGAGCATAGTCACCTTGTTTGAAAGCAATGTAAGTCTCATTATAATGAAGCTGAAGTTGACGATCTTCTTCTTTAGTTACATTGATATAACTTGGATCGGAAAGTACTTTTGCAATAGTAGACTCCGGATAATTTTTGGTTATTAGATCTAAGTAATAATTAGCCCTAGCCGTATTCTTTAAATCAATATTAGCTAAATACAAATAATACCATGCATCCAATTCATGTTCATTTTTTGGATAGCGTTCCATTAGGTTTTCCAAGGTAGTTACAGATTGTTCATAATTCTCAATTCTATCTCTGTACAAGGTTCCTAATTTATACATGGCTTCCATAATCTTATTATTAGCTGCCAGCTTTTCATCTTCAGTTTTCGGAACATCTTTTAAGATACGTTCAATTTCAGCATTGGATACCCCTGCAATTTCATCGTTCAATGCCTCAGTTGCAGAATTATCAATATTGCCGCCGCTTTGATTGGATCTTCTCCAATCGTCCACTCGGTCTCTATCACCCCAAATTCTATCAAATTCTTTTTTACCTTTTTTTACGGATTTATCATTATATGCAAAATAAGTACTTACAGCACTTGGTCCTCTAGCAACTGGTCCACCTCCAACAACAGCTGCAGTGTTTCTCAAGCCACTTGAGTTTCCATTCTTTCCACCAGCAGCTAACATTCCTTTTCCTTTATCAACTTCCGTTTCTATATCTCCCTTAATTTTTGCTGCAATTGCTTTCTGTTCTTTTTCTGATAATTTACTAATTGCAAGTAGGCTATCTTGCAATTCAATTATTTGAATGTTAGCAGCAATGTCTGTCAGATTTTCACTTAATTTTTTTGTAAAACTGTAGCGATCATCTTCTTTTGGCATATTAGCAAGAGCCATGTCAAAATGATTTTTTGCATCTACATAGGCATTGTCTTCATAATATAAATTGGCCAACATATAATTAGATTCCAATAATTGAGGTTTATTATTTGTGGTAGACTCGATTGAACTTAATAAATGGGCAATCGCTTCTTTTCTATTATTCTGAGAAAGCTCAACTTCAGCCATCACAAAATAAATTTGATCTTTGTAATCTTCATTTTTGAAATCTTTGCTCATCTTCTTAAGGCTTCTCAAAATGTCATCCGCATTTGATTTTCCAGCAGCCCAAGCATTACGTTCAATATTTAAACGAGCATTAAATTCCATCTCATAAGCGGAATTCATTTTACTCACCTTATTAAACATGGCATAGGCTTCTTCCTTGCGATTTTCTTTCTGGTATAATTGAGCTAATATGTAACTGTATCTTGCCTTTAATTTCTTTTTAGAAGCCAATTCAATTGCTTTTTCTAAATGTGGAATAGCTAATGAATAATTATTTTGCTCCAAATGACGATAAGCATAAACCACAGGAATTTCTTTAATGGTTTCGTTAAATAAACCAGAGGTATTTTCCAAGTCTTTTAATATGCTTTCCGCTCGTGTAAATTTTTCTCTTTCGATATATGATTTTGCTAATAACAAAAGTCCTTTTTGATAAGCTGGCTTATGCTTCATGAAATACTTATCTTCTTTTTCGGGTTTCGGTCCTTTGATTTTTGCTTCTGCTTTATTAGCTACTTCATCGGAAAGATTTTGAGCAATTTTTTCCTTTTCAGCTAGCTCTTTCTTTTGTCTTTCAGTCTTAGATTTAGCAACTCTTTGCTTACTATTCTTTTTCTTTTTAGATTGTTTTTTTCTCTCTTTGATTTTTTTCTTTCTCTCTTTATTCGCTTTTTTTCTTTCTCGATTTTTTTGTTTTGCGCTCTTACTTTTTCCACTCTTTTCGGACTTTGATCTTGTAGAAGTTCTAGTTCTATTCGAGGTCCTTGATCGTTTAGCCCGCTTTTTTGGAGCCACTTTTCTCGGCTTTGGATTTTTAGGATCAAAATGTTCCTTAAAGTATTCCATGGTTTCTTCAGCAGATTCGTAATCTTGCTTCACAAATTGAGCCTGCCCTACCATCCAATAACAATCATCTACCCAATCGGATTCTGCATGTAAATTCACAACGATAGAAACTTTTTCTATGGCTTGATCTAAATTATTATTTACGGAGGTCGCGTCGTCTACAGCGGTATATTTGTAAATAGGTAATATTTCATTATAGTTATCCGTGTGTTTAGTCTCAAGAGATAAAATACTTTCTTCCAAAAGAACATTTGCATTAAAATATCCATTATAGTGTGAGGTGGTGTTGTGGTATAATTTTCCTAGTTTATTGAGTTCCCCCGTTTTTTTGCGGAAAGCACAACTAGACACCCCAAGGATTACAATAGAAAGAATAAAAAATCGTATATATCGTTTCAAAATCTGATCTTTACAAGTTTTAAGGCCAAGGCCTTGAAAATGAGCAATTCTTAACTAGAATAACTGAATTGGACACAAATTTATTTTAATTTTGTGAAAATTAAGAGGATGTCAGGAGAAAATCAAAATACTAAAAATAAGAAACGAAGCCTTCAGGATCGATATCGGCTAATAATTAGAAATGATGACACCCTAGAAGAACGCGCTTCCTATCAATTAACCACCTTAAATGTATATATATTAATATCTAGTATCCTGTTTATCACAGCTTTACTAGTAATTTTGCTAATTGTGTTCACTCCCATCAGAAGAATTATCCCTGGTTATGGGAATGTCGATGATAATATTGAATTTTTAAAATTAGATGCTAAGGTGGAGGCGCTAGAAACCGAATTAAGGCAGCAAAAGCTGTATTCTAATTCTTTTAAGAAAATGCTAACCCATGATGTGGAAACTATTGAGGATGTTCAAGGTTCAGATGAAATAGTGCTTGATACCTTTCCAATCAACACAAGAATCAAAGAAGATGATATATTAAGAGGAGATGTAGAAAGATCAGATGCATTGTTGAACAACAATAGTCCTTCCATTGGAAATCAAAATAGTGTTTCTATTAAACCTGAAAAACTGTACTTTATTCCTCCAATTACTGGTGAACTAAGTAAAGCATTTGAAATTGATGAAGAACATTACGGAGTAGATATAATTGCTCCCAAAAATACTCCAGTAAAGTCAGTTCTAGATGGATTTGTGATTGCCTCAGATTGGACACTTGAGACTGGAAACACCATTGGGATTCAACACGCCAATCAATTAATTTCATTTTATAAGCATAATTCTGTCTTATTGAAAAAGGTTGGAGACCAAGTAAAAGCTGGAGAAGCTGTCGCTATCATTGGTAATACTGGTGAGCAATCTAGTGGACCACATCTTCATTTTGAACTTTGGTATAATGGCAAAGCAATAAACCCCTCCGATTATATAACTTTTGAATAGAAACCACCTTTTATGGCTAATTTTCGAAAAATCTAGTATTTTTACTTCTTAATTTATAATATGGCAGACGAACAATTAAATAAAATATTTGGGGAAGATGGTAAAGCATTAAGCCCATTATTGTCAGAAGAAGTAAAGAATTATCTAATCGATATAGATGGTACTATTACGGACGATGTACCTAATGAAGAACCTGAAAGAATGGTTACTTGTGAACCCTATTTGGATGCATTGGAAATGTTAAACAAATGGTATGAAGAAGGTCATATTATAACGTTCTTTACCTCAAGAACGGAAGAGCACCGAGAAATGACGGAAGTTTGGTTGCAAAAACATGGTTTTAAATATCATGGTCTTTTAATGAATAAGCCAAGGGGAGGAAATTATCATTGGATAGATAATCACATCGTAAAAGCTACTAGATTTAAAGGTAAATTTACAGATCTAGTGGTTAAGAAACACGAAATCGAAGTATTCAAAAAGTAAATCTCAATTAGACATTTCTTTCTTTAATATCCGCTAAAGCTTCCTCAATCTTTGGATATAAAAATTTGAATCCAGTTGATTCAATTTTACCGCTAGAGACATGTGCACCTTCTATTACGACTGCTGCCATTTCTCCAAGAATTAGTTTTATCATGAATCCTGGGACAGGAAAAATAAGACTATTTTTTTTATGAACTTTTACAATAGATTTAATCCATTCTTTTTGAGTAATCGCATTTGGAGCTACTCCATTAAATACACCAGCTATTTCTTCGTTTTTAATAATCCATAAAAATAGTTGACAAAGATCTTCAATGTGAATCCAAGAGGTATATTGCGAACCGTCATTAAAATAATTTCCAATGCCAAATTTTGTAGGCATCATCATTTGAGGTAGGGCACCGCCACGGTTGGTCAACACAATTCCTATTCTAACAATCGCTCTTCGATCTGCCGGAACTAACTCAGCGGCATCTTCCCAAATTTTGCTTGTTTTTGCTAAAAATCCATCACCTAGTGCACTTTCTTCCGTCATTATAGCTTCTCCTCTGTCTCCATAAATTCCAATTGCGGAAGCCGACAAGTACAAGCTAGGTTGCCAATTTAAGCTCTCATAACTTTCTCGTAAAATTTCATTGGATTGTACTCGACTTTGAATGATTACTTCTTTTCGACTAGACGTCCATCTTTCGTCTGCAATTCCAGCTCCGGCCAAATTGACCACAAACGGAAATTCCTTAAGTTGATCCTGATCAATTTCTCCTTTAGCAGGATTCCAATAAATGATAGGATAATTAGATGCCTTTTTCGGACTCCTGCTTAAAATACTTACCTCAAAACCATGGTCAGTAAGTAATTTTGATAAGAATGTCCCAACTAGTCCACTTCCTCCTGCGATTAAAACTTTATTATTTTTCACATTATTTATTTAAAATGCTGTACCTTTTACAATTCAAACATCAATTAGCCAATTGGGTTTAGTTAGGAGTGTCTAAATTTATTATTATATGAAAAAATATCTTGTTTATCTCTGCTCTTTAATGCTGGTAATAAATTTGCTAGGATGTAAAACAGATACAAAATCTGCAATTGAGACGGATACTAATAAAAATCCTGAGGTTGTAAGAATACGAATTGTTGATGAGCCAGATAAACTAAATCCAATGCTTTCAACTAGTACCATATCCACCCAGATATCAAGTCTTATAATACAACCTTTAGTTGAATTTGATCCACATACTTTAGAGATAAACCCAATATTAGTAGAATCACTACCTGATGAAGAATCCATTACTGAAGGGGAGTTTGCAGGAGGTAAAATATATAAATTTAAATTGAGAGAAGATGCGGTCTGGAGCGATGGGAAGCCAGTTACGGTGAATGACTATATTTTTACATTAAAAGCGGTCTTTACACCAGGTATGGAAACTAATGCATGGAGATCTTTTTTGGCTAATATTTCAGAAGTTATTCCTGATCCTGATAATCCAAAATGGTTTAAAGTTATTGTTGGACAAGCTCACATGCAAGCAATGTTGATTGCGTCAAACTTTAATATTTATCCAAAACATTTTTATGACCCTAATGGATATTTAGATAATTTTAGTTTAAATGAATTATTAGATATTGAAAAGGCAAAGGAATTGGAATCTAATGAGCAAATCAAATCTTTCGTTACAGCTTTCAGTTCAGCAACCTTCAGCAGAGAAATTGTAGAAGGTAGCGGTCCTTATCAATTAAAAAGTTGGGATACCAATCAAGGAATAGTGCTGACTAAAAAAGAAAATTGGTGGGGTGATAAATATGCAAATGATATAAGTTTGTTTCAAGCTTACCCGAAGCGGATTGTTTATAACATAATGCCTGATGAAGCAGCCGCATTAACCGCTCTAAAAGATGGAAGTATTGATCTAATGAATGATATAAAACCCGCAAACTTTTTAGCCTTACAAGCTGATGAAACCTATGCTGAAAAATTGGCATTTCATTCTCCGAGTTTATTAGGGTATTATTATATAGGTATAAATAATGCTGGAAAATTTACTTCAGATAAAAAAGTGAGAAGAGCAATGGCTTTATTAGTTGATGTTCCATCAATCATTAATGTAGTGATGAAGGGAGCCGCAAAACAAACGGTAGGTCCAGTATCTCCAAATAGTAAATATTATAACACTAGCCTCAAATCTCTAGATTATAATGTAGATGAAGCAAAACTATTATTAAAAGACGCTGGTTGGGTTGATACCAATGGAAATGGGACCTTAAATAAAGTCATTGATGGGAAATTAACGGAGTTTGATATTTCTATCATGACCACACAACGTCCGCTCGGAAAAGATATATGTGCCATTGTAGCAGATGGATTTAAGAAAGTGGGCATCAATCTGACGATAGATTCAAAACCATTTAACTTAATTGTACAAGACTTAAATAAAAGAGATTATGACCTTGCTGCTTTAGCATCAAGGCATTCTCCAGGATTATGGGATCCATACCAAAATTGGCACTCCAGCAGTGATGTTCAAGGTGGATCCAATAGAGCAAGTTTTAAAAATGCCAGAGCAGATGAATTAATAGAAACGATTAGGTCTACCACAGATGAATCCCTGCGCGACGCCAGCTACAAAGAATTACAAGAGATCATTTATGATGAACAAGGCCATATTTTCCTATTCGCTCCAGCTGAACGAATTGCTGTAAATAAAAAATTTAATCTAAAAAGCTCTTCTAGAAGACCCGGTTTTTTTGAACAACAGCTGAAGTTGAATTAAATTTAAGTGATCAATTAGCAATTCATTATCTTACAAAATATTCCTGTAAGCATAATGTACAAATATTTAATTAAACGACTATTACTTTTTATTCCTACACTACTTGTGGTGTCCATTATTGCATTTCTATTAAGCACTAAAGCACCTGGAGATCCTGTCCAGAATTTAATACAAGCTGACTTTGATCAGCAATTTGGCATTGATATAAAAGACCAAGCTTTCAGATACCAAGAGGTGGCTAAAAGATTATATATAGATAAACCTGTGTTTTATTTCAGTATTCATCCATTGGCGTTTCCAGATACGCTGCACCGTATTTTACCTTTAGAAAAAAGAGATGCTACGATAGCTTTAATCCGCGAAACAGGAAATTGGAAGGCGATCCAACATTTCAAGCAAAAATTGAAAATACAAAAGTTGGGGAAGAGCAATGATATAGAGGTATTGTCTCTATTAAATAGAATAGAGGTAAGAACTTCTTTAGCAGAAATTAAAAGTGATTTAAATTTACTATCAAGTCTAATGAATCAGAATTCTGATTTTGAATCCATACAGAATTCATTTCAACAAGTTTCTCAACATAAACAAAATTGGAAAAAATGGATCCCGGCCTTTCAATGGAATGGACTCCAAAATAGATATCATCATTGGTTTTCTAATTTTATTAAAGGAGACTTTGGCATTTCAATGAGAGACGGTAGACCTTCCACGGAAAAAATTGAAGAAGCCTTGAAATGGACTTTAAGTATGAATTTAATTGCATTGTTTTTGATCTTTTTAATTTCAATCCCTTTGGGGGTTTACCAGGCAGAAAAGAAAGATTCGCGATTTGATAAAATTTCTTCTCAATTTTTTAACATCTTATTTTCTATTCCTATTTTTTGGTTAGCTACCTTATTAATAGTTTTTTTTACAAATAATGAATATGGAGCTTGGACAAATTGGTTTCCGTCAGTGGGAGTTTATATACCTGATGCTGAATTAAGTTTTATCCAAGCATGGATTAATTTTTCTTCAAAATTAATATTGCCAATTCTATGTATTGTATTAGTATCCATAGCTTTCACGAGCAAGCAAATGCGCAATGGGATAATTTCAGAATTTAATCAGCAATACGCTAAAACGGCTCAAGCAAAAGGGCTATCTAAAAAAGTCACTATTTGGAAACATGTATTTAAGAATGCCTTATTCCCTATGATTACTATCTTCGCTGCAGCAATTCCTGCAAGTATTGCAAGTTCGGTGGTGATAGAAGTGATATTTAGTATTCCAGGAATAGGCAGGATGATGTTTATCTCTATCATTAATCAAGATTGGCCAATCGTCTTTTCCATATTGATGCTGATTGCAGTCGTAACCACCTTTTCTTTTCTAATTGCGGATTTGTTATATGCGTGGGCAGATCCAAAAGTAAAATATGAAAGTAATGAATAGAGTAGGGGGCATCGGACATAATTTTTGGACAAAATTACCCAAGTGGCCTACTAGGATTTTTTTTGTATTCCTTATTATTTTCATTGGCGCTGATTTTATTGCTAATGATAAACCGATTTATTGTAAGGTCAAAGGGAAAACTTATTTCCCCATATTTAAATCATATAGCGTAGCGTTAGGCTTAGCTAAATGGGATCCAAATTTTGTAAACGCAGAATGGCATACGATGGAATATCAAAAGGTTATTTTCCCGTTGATTCCATATTCTCCACAAAATTTAGATTTAAAAAATGCGAATTGCGTAAGTCCTTTCGGACCTCAGACGGTAAGTAGAGGAAAGTTCTGGCATATATTAGGAACGGATAATTTAGGAAGAGACATTGCTTCTGGAATGATTCATGGAGTGAGAATAGCTTATTTGGTTGGATTTGGAGCTATGTTTATTGCGCTTTTTATTGGATTATTCTTTGGTGTTCTGGCTGGCTATTTTGGAGATGATAGTTATATTGTTTCTAGAGGCCGCTTTGTAATAATGAGTCTTTTTTTATTTTTAGGCTTTATTTATTTAATTGTCTTTCCTTATTACAATGGAATCAGTTTTACAGGTTTGCTTTTTATTATTCTAATATTTAGTCTGCTATTTATCGGGATTAAAATGTTTGTTAATTATTTAGAAGCTATTAAATTATTTAAAAAGCAAATGACTATCAATTGGGATTTGATACTTATGAGATTGATAGAAATTTTTAAATCTATTCCGGGTATATTTTTTCTTCTTGCATTTTTTGCAATTATCGAAAAGCCTAAATTAATATATTTGATATTAATTTTAGGATTTCTAATGTGGCCGCAAATTGCAAGATTTGTTCGAGCAGAGCTTTTAAAAATTAGAGAGACTGAGTATATCAATATGGCTAAAAGTTTAGGATTAAAAGATATTACCATTATTTGGAATCACGTTTTACCCAATGCAATAAGTCCAGTATTGGTGACTTTATCTTTTGGGTTTGCAAGCGCCGTATTGTTAGAGTCTACTTTATCCTTTCTAGGAATAGGATTGCCGGAAGGAACAGTAAGTTGGGGATCTATTTTAAATGCGGCAAGGTCAAATTTTTCAGCTTGGTGGTTAGCAATATTTCCAGGCTTAGCGATATTTATAAGCGTCTATATTTTTAATAGATTTGGGGATGCGTTAGCAGATAATAAAGCTTAATTTTTTCTCATTTTCTTAGAGAATAAATTACTAGAACCTCCTTTAACTTTCTTACTTTTTTTACCATGTGCTTGCTCGTTAGCTGGACAACCAATTTTTTTAGCACAAGAGCTAAACCCTACACCAGTTAACATGGATAGACAAAATACGGTAATCAAAAAGCTTACTTTTTTATTAATTATTCTCATCTGATTAAAATTAAAAACAGAAATTTTTATCAATAACGCACAAATTGATGAAAATATGCTTGAAATCTCTGAAAACCTAATGTTTTATTGAGTTTTAGCCATTTTTATCCATTAAAATTTGTTTATATATGTATGTAAATCTACCTTTGCAGTGTAAATTTTTTAATTAATAAAATCATACGAAATGAACAAAGGAGATTTAGTAGATATCATTGCAAAAAATGCAGATATAACAAAAAAACAAGCTGGAGAAGCATTGAATACAACTTTAGAATCCATCACTAAGGAACTTAAAAAAGGTGGTAAAGTTACCTTAATTGGGTTTGGAACGTTTGATGTTTCTAAAAGAGCTGCTAGAAAAGGAAGAAATCCAAGAACTGGAGAGCCTCTTAAAATTAAAGCAAGCAAAAATGCAAGATTCAAAGCAGGTGCAGGATTAAAAGGTGCGCTTAATCCAAGACGTAAGAAATAATCAACTTCCTTTGATTTAATTGAAGGCAATCTAGGAAGTCTTAGATTGCCTTTAATTTTTTAACCAACTTTTAAATTCCCTACAATGGCAGATATTCAACAATTACAAAATGTTGCTTCTCAAGTTAGAAGAGATATTGTGAGAATGGTGAACCAAGCTGGAAATGGACACCCTGGAGGATCTCTAGGTTGTGCTGACTTCCTTACAGCGCTTTACTTTGAGGTTATGGAACACGATCCTAAATTTAATATGAAGGGACATAATGAAGATATGTTCTTTTTATCTAATGGACACATCTCACCTGTTTTCTATTCCGTCCTTGCGCGATCAGGGTATTTTGAAGCTAAAGAAATGGCAACTTTCAGAAAATTAAATTCAAGGTTACAAGGCCATCCTGCCACTCACGAAGGCTTACCCGGAATAAGAGTAGCCTCTGGTTCTTTAGGACAAGGACTTTCTGTTGCCATTGGTGCAGCATTAGCAAAAAAATTGAATAAGGATTCCCATACAGTTTACGTACTTACGGGCGATGGCGAATTACAAGAAGGTCAAAATTGGGAAGCGATCATGTTTGCTACACATAATAAAGTGGATAACTTAATTGCAACGGTAGATTGGAACGGGATGCAGATTGATGGACCTAATGATAAGGTGCTAACTTTAGGAGATCTTCCAGCTAAATGGGAAAGCTTTGGTTGGGAAGTAGTACATTCTAATGGAAATGATATGGAAAATATCCTAGCCACTTTAGAAGAAGCAAAAAGTAAATTAGGAAAAGGAAAACCTGTAGTTAATCTAATGAAAACTACGATGGGATATGGAGTAGACTTTATGATGGATGGCCACAAATGGCATGGGAAAGCACCAAATGATGAACAGGCTGCGGAAGCATTAAGCCAATTAGAAGAAACATTAGGCGACTATTAAAAATCAATAAAATGGATATCAACAAGATACTTTCGACAGGTAAAAAAGCAACCAGAGATGGGTATGGTGATGGTTTGCATGAAATTGCAAAACAAAATGATCAAGTGATTGGCCTAACTGCTGATTTACTAGGTTCCCTAAAAATGCAAGATTTTATCGCAGCATTCCCTGAACGATTTATTCAAGTAGGTATTGCTGAAGCGAACATGATGGGTATTGCTGCCGGTTTAGCGCTTAGTGGTAAAATTCCTTACACTGGAACATTTGCTAACTTTTCTACTGGAAGAGTATATGATCAAATAAGACAATCCATTGCCTATTCGCATAAGAATGTAAAAATTTGTGCATCGCATGCTGGAATCACTTTAGGAGAAGATGGAGCGACGCATCAAATTTTAGAAGATATTGGAATGATAAAAATGCTTCCAGGGTTCACTGTCATCAATCCTTGTGATTATGCTCAAACTAAAGCCGCAACTATGGCAATTGCTGATCATTATGGACCCGTTTATTTGAGATTTGGAAGACCTAGTTGGCCAATGTTTACGGATAATTTTAAATTCGAAATTGGCAAAGCCTTGCAATTGTCAGTAGGTACAGATGTAAGTATTTTTGCTACTGGTCATTTGGTTTGGAATTGTGTGGAAGCTGCTCAGGAACTTAGCAAACAAGGAATCAGTTGTGAAGTAATCAATATACACACCATTAAGCCTTTAGATGAAGAAGCCATTTTGGATTCTGTGAGTAAAACAAAGTGTGTAGTTACTGCAGAAGAACATCAAAGAAATGGCGGTTTGGGAGATAGCATTGCACAGCTATTATCTAGAAAGATGCCTGTTCCACAAGAATACGTTGCAGTCAATGATACTTTTGGGGAAAGTGGTCCACCGATGGATTTACTAGAGAAATATGGCTTGGGCAAAGGATCTGTTATTAAAGCGATTCAAGCGGTTTTAAAAAGAAAATAATAATCCTGTAAAGGTTTTTAAGAGTTGCTGAGTTTATTCATATCTGGATTAAATATACTCAGCAATTTTTATTTAAAAGATAATTTTAGAATTTATAAAAATCACCATAAATGAAATTTGGCACAAAAGTGATTCATGCCGGCATCCATCCTGATCCATCTACAGGAGCCATTATGACCCCTATTTTTCAAACTTCTACTTACGCTCAAGAGCAACCAGGCAAACACAAAGGGTTTGAATATGGGAGGACCCAAAATCCAACACGAACGGCATTGCAAGATAATCTTGCCGCGCTTGAAAACGGAAAGGGAGCCATTGCTTTTGCAAGCGGACTCGCTGCTATGGATGCGATTATGAAAATTTTAGAACCTGGAGATGAAGTATTGGCTAGTAATGATCTCTACGGCGGTTCCTATCGATTAATGACAAAGGTGTATAAAAAGTTTGGAATTGCAAGTAGGTACATTGATATGCAAAATCCTGACAATGTAAAAAAAGAAATTTCAAGTAAAACAAAATTAATTTGGATTGAAACACCATCCAATCCAATGTTGAATATCATAGACATTGAAACCATTTGCAGTATTGCAAAAGAAAAGCATATTTTAGTCTGCGTGGATAATACCTTCTCTTCTCCTTACCTGCAAACACCAATTGATTTAGGAGCAGATTTAGTTTTGCATTCTGCAACCAAATATTTAGGAGGTCATTCGGATGTAATTCTAGGTGCAGTTATTTCTAATCATGATGAATTGACTGAGCAGTTAACCTTTATTCAAAACGCAACTGGAGCAGTTCCTGGTCCTCAAGATTGTTTTTTAATTTTAAGAGGAATCAAGACATTACATCTTCGGGTGCAAAGATCTTGTGAAAATGCCTTTCAGATTGCTAAGTACTTAAAGTCAAATTCTAAAATAAAGCATGTTTACTATCCAGGATTTGAGGATCATCAAAATCATGCCATTGCAGTAAAACAAATGAAAGATTTCGGAGGCATGGTTTCTTTTAATTTGGTCAAAAATACGTATGAGGCTGCTAAGCATATTTTGTCCAGTACTCATCTTTTTACATTGGCAGAATCCCTAGGTGGCGTAGAGTCTTTAATTGGACATCCTGCAACTATGACCCATGCTTCTATTCCTAAACCAGAACGTGAAAAGGTTGGACTTACAGATTCATTGATTCGATTGTCAGTGGGAGTGGAGGATGTAGATGATCTTATTGGAGATTTAGAAAAAGCAATTGGTTGATCATATAAATTGGGTAGTGAAAGCCAAGCTCATAAATTTATCAAGATTAATTATTAAAAATAAGTCATTAGTTTTTTAAATTGCTTCTCTATGGGGCAGTACTTTTTTTTATGAATTATTTCCCCTATCTTAAAAAGGAACACAATATGAAATACTATGAAAAAGCATTCCACTTATGCGAATAGCATAAGCATTAAGTCGTGGGCGGAAGAAGACCGACCCAGAGAAAAATTATTACTTAAAGGCCAAAAACAGTTATCAAATGCTGAACTTCTAGCCATTGTTCTTGGCTCCGGCAATAGAGAAGAATCTGCCCTCGCTTTGGCCCAAAGAATATTAAAATTTCACGATAATAATTTAGAAGCATTCTCTAAATCAGGATTTGAAAATTTAAAAAAATTTAAAGGGATTGGAGACGCCAAAGCAATAAACATCATTGCTGCTCTAGAATTAGGAACTAGAAGAATGGCATCCGCACCAAAAAAATTAAAACAAATTTTATCAAGTCAAGATGCCTTTGAAATATTAAAGCAAACCTTTATTCATCTTGAGACTGAAGAGTTTTGGATTCTTTTATTAAATAGAGCCAATAAAGTAATTGCTAAAAAACAAATTTCTTCAGGTGGCGTTTCTGGCACTGTGGTAGACGCGAAAATTGTCTTTAAAGAAGCGCTGAAACAGCTAGCAAGTTCCATTATACTTTCTCATAATCATCCCTCAGGTAATCTTAAACCAAGCCAAGCAGATCTGGATTTAACCAAAAAATTGAAGGCCGCAGGAAAGACTTTGGATATTGCTGTTTTGGATCATTTAATTATTACGGATAAAGGCTACTTTAGTTTTGCGGATGAAGGATTTCTTTAGGGAGTTTATAAGTTTATGGGTTAGAGAGGCAATGTCGTTTAGTTAAGCAAAATAATACGATTTTGCTTATTGGTAGATCGACATAAATGTAAAACCTTAAATTCATAAAAAATGTAAAATGTAAAAGTGGCGATGGCCGCGCAGCGGGCTGTGTGAAATGCGAATACCACCTAATCTCCATTCTTGTAAAATCGGGTACTGTTTGAGCAAACGCCAATAGCATTTCGTGGGGTCTGGGGCGCTGCCATAGCGGGGAAAAAAGCACAGTGTGAAATACTGGTAGGTAAAAAGTCAAGCAAAAGCTAGAAGGCCCGAGCGAGTTTCCCGCCGCGGCTGAAAAAAAGAAAGCCCCGCTGGCAGGCGAAGGTTAATTCAATAGTTTTAATAAATTTAAATCCAAAACAACCTTTTGGCGAAACAGTGGCTGGCTATGGGTGATGGCTCGCAGGTCGGAGACGGATTAGAGAGGCCTGATAATGCAGATAAGGAAAACGATCTAGCCTTAGGTTCTGCGACTATGAACTTTGAATTCAGAACTCTGAACTCCACTTAGAAATTTCGCTATATTTACGCTGCGAAGAAAAAGATGATTTTTCTTGTTTAAAGGGTTTACAATTTATTAAATGTTAGAATTCAAAGGAAACAAATATGATTACCAACTGCTGAAGCGAGTGCTTAAGCTGGCTTTGCCTCATAAGTCAATTTTTATTTGGTCAGCAATCCTAGCAATCGTGATTGCTCCTTTAGCAGTTATGCGTCCTTTTTTAATTAGTAAAATTGTTGATGATTATATCTTTGAATATGACATCCCAGGATTGACAAATATGGTGATTTTATTTATAGCGGTACTGGCTGTAACGGTTGTATTCCGATATTTTTTCATTTATGCAACCAATTTATTAGGGCAAAATATTATTAGAGATTTAAGAATTAGAGTTTTTAACCATATTTCCTCACTGAATCTTTCTTTCTTTGACAAAACGCCTATCGGAACTGTAACGACTAGAACTATTAATGATATAGAAACCATTAATACCGTTTTTTCTCAAGGAATCATAACCATAATAGCAGATTTACTAGGATTAATTGCGGTCCTAATAATCATGTTTATAAGTAGTTGGAAGTTAACCATGATTTGCTTAGCGACCATGCCCTTGATAATTATCTCTAGTTATATTTTTAAAGAAAAAGTAAAAGCCTCCTTTCAAACAGTAAGAACCCAGATTTCTAAAATGAATGCATTTTTACAAGAACGGATTACAGGCATGCGCATCATTCAAATATTTAATGCAGAAAAAAAGGAAATGGTTAAGTTTAAAGCTATTAATAAAGAATATACTCAAGCAAATTTAAATGCTATTTTTTATTATGCGATATTTTTTCCGGTGGTTGAAATTATTTCAGCACTCTCCTTAGCTATAATGGTTTGGTGGGGAGCTAAGGGGATATTAGATGATTCAGTCACCTTGGGAGCATTGGTTGCGTTTCCAATTTATCTCGGTATGTTATTTAGACCTATTCGAATGTTGGCTGACAAATTTAATACCCTCCAAATGGGCTTAGTGGCGGCAGATAGAGTGTTTAATGTATTAGACATGCAAGATAAAATTCAAAATATTGACGGAGGAGTTATACCCGATCACTTAAAAGCACATATCGTTTTCAAGCATGTTTATTTTGCTTATCTCGAAGATAATTATGTTTTAAAAGATGTTTCTTTTGAAATAAATGCAGGGGAAACTTTGGCAATTGTTGGCGGTACAGGTTCTGGTAAAACAACGGTTATTAATTTATTGAATAGATTTTATGAAATACAAAAAGGAGAAATACTGATAGATGGCAGAGATATTAAAGAGTATGATTTAAGCGCTTTAAGGAAACGCATGGCCATTGTCCTGCAAGATGTTTTTCTTTTTACCGGAACTGTAATGGAGAATATTACCCTACGAAACAAAGACTTCGATAAACAAAAGGTGTACAAAGCGGCAAAGGATATTGGCGCACATGAATTCTTTGAACAATTACCTGATGCCTATGACCATATGGTCATGGAAAGAGGTGCCAATCTATCAATGGGTCAAAGGCAATTAATTTCATTTGTGCGTGCATTAGTTTTTGATCCTGATATTCTAATATTAGATGAAGCGACCTCCTCGATTGATACAGAAACGGAAGCGGTTATTCAATTTGCTATTGAAACACTTATTGAGAAAAGAACTTCTATTATCATCGCACATCGCCTTTCTACCATCAGACATGCGGACAATATAATGGTAATGCATTTAGGTGAAAATGTTGAATTTGGTCCTCATGACGAATTACTGCAGAAGGAAGATGGTCATTACAAAGCATTATATGAAATGCAATTGATGGGAGAAACGACTAGTACGGTTGAAAAATAGTAAAGTTGTTAATCTACTCTCTAGCATTCCTCGTCGAATATTCCTAGATTTGGGCAACAACTTGTAAAGAATTATATTTATAGATATAAAAGAATTATTTAATCATGGCATTTCAGCAAAGAAGAGGATTTAGTACAAATAACATTTGGATAGGAGCAATTACCTTGGTATTGGGGATCGTTGCTATTTATTTCCTTTTTATTGGTTTATACAAGCTACTGTACTTGCTCTCTCCTGTTTTGATTCTACTAGCTTTAATCATCGATTACAAAGTGGTCACTGGTTATTTAAAAACAATTTGGAATTTACTCAAAACTAATATCTTAGTTGGGATTGGTGCCTCTCTCTTAACTTTCTTCGGTTATCCATTTGTTTCAGGTTACCTTTTCGCAAAGGCCTTATTCAAAAGACAATTAAAGAAATTTGAAGAAACACATGGTGCCCATGGCAACGTTGGAAAAGAAGAATTCACAGAGTATGAAATCGTAGAAGAAGAACCTCATTTAGAATTACCAGATTTAGATAAAGAGGAATTGCCAAACGACTATGATGATATTTTTGGAAATGAAGGTTCATGAATTTAATTACCGTTCTTTTAGCAATTGCTGTATTTTTCACCGTTGTTTATAATTACCTAATTGGCAATTACCGCTTTTCTTGGAATCAAAATAAAGACCAAGAACTCATACCCCTTCCTCCAGAATTTGTCTCCATCCTGATAGCCGCGCGCAATGAAGTAAGTAATGTCAAAAATCTTTTACAAGGATTACACAACCAAGACTATCCTGCCGACAAATTTGAAATCATATTAATTGATGATCACTCAGAAGATGAAACGATTAAGGTCGCGTCTAGCTTAGCTATTCCAAATCTTAAAATATTGCAATTAAGTCATTTCATAACAGAGCGAGAAACCGCTCGATCTTATAAAAAGTTTGCATTGCAATATGGCATCCAAGAGGCGCAAGGCTCCATTATTTTAACCACTGATGCAGATTGCACCCATGATTCCAATTGGCTAAAATCAATGATTTTTCCATTGCAAAATAATACGGCTGATTTTGTCACCGGTCCAGTTCAATTCAACACCAGTATTGGTATACTCAATCAGTTTCAATCATTGGACCTAGTGGGTATGATGGGTGTTACTAATGGGGGAATTCAAAAGCAATGGCATTATATGGCCAATGGAGCCAACATGGGTTTTCGAAAAGATAATTTTTTAACCTTAAACGGATATGATGGAAATCAAGGGTACGCTTCTGGAGATGATATGTTTCTCATCCAAAAATTTGCCAAGCACAATCCTGAAAAAGTGATGTACGTAAAGGACCCAAATGCAATCGTAACCACAATGACGGAACCAACATGGACCGCATTATATTGGCAAAGAATTCGCTGGGCCACCAAAGGCTCCGCCTATAATGATCGCACCATTTTAATGGTACAATTATCCGTTTACCTTTTTCACCTAAGTATCATTATCAATTTGATATTAGGGCTTTTCTGGAATCCAAGCTTCGCCATTATGGGAGGCCTCCAATTATTCCTAAAAGCAATTGTAGATTACGGATACTTAAACAGCTTAAATCGCTTTTTTAAAATCGAAAAGCTCTTTAGGTTTTATCCATTGCAAGTAATTTTGCACACGCTGTATATAGTTGTGATTGGTACATTGGGGAATGTGATGAAGGAGTATTATTGGAAGGGGAGGAGGACGAAGTAAATGTAAAATGTGAAAGGGAGACGTCAGACCAAAGACGTCAGACCGAGGACAATGTGGCTGCGCCACGTGATAGCGGTACCTTTTTATCAAAGCCATCTTGCGTATCCAACTCACCCCGACCTCCTACGTCGGCCACCCCTCTCTTGCGAAGAGAGGGGCTTCCATTTAATCTTAGGTTTGCAAAAGTGGGGATTGTTTTATAAGCGATGAAACATCCCTCTTTTGCAAGAGAGGGACCGAGGGAGAGTTAAACTCGAGCATATAAATCTTGCTTTTTTAAACTACCTTTTTATCAAAAGACATCTTGAGTATCCAACTCACCCCGACCTCCTACGTCGGCCACCCCTCTCTTGCGAAGAGAGGGGCTTCCATTTAATCTTAGGTTTGCAAAAATGGGGATTGTTTTATAAGCGATGAAACATCCCTCT
>Ga0079203_1000603_pt1 | contig 28680 bp, 11 predicted proteins | sample PorBlaMBantryBay_FD_68602 | JGI IMG/M metagenome (GOLD analysis project Ga0079203, IMG submission 68602) | Marine algae microbial communities from Bantry Bay - Bantry Bay, Ireland | ecosystem: Host-associated > Algae > Red algae > Blade | place: Bantry Bay, Ireland
CTTAATCATTTTCACAAGTCAGGACGGCAGCCAACAAATATGGCAATGGGTTGCTAGAGAAAAGGGTAAGGCGGCTGCATTTAGAGAGCATGTTTGGCTAACCGCGAACGAACCAGATGCGCTAATTCAAAAACTAAATCATATCGTCTTTTCCTTAAACGAAGAGGAGGCATTGACTCTATCGGGTACGACCAGACGGCTTCGTGACGCATTCGACCGTGAGAAGATTACGAAAAAGTTCTATACGGCCTTTAAAGAACAACATGATCAGTTTTTAGGTTTCATAACCGGTTTAACATCCCAAACGGATCGCGAATGGTATGCGTCGCTGATGCTCAACCGTCTCATGTTTGTATATTTTATTCAGAAAAAAGGTTTTCTAGACAATGACATTCATTACCTGCGCAACCGCTTAACATCCGTTCGCGCAACGATTGGTCAAGATCAATTCCACAGTTTTTACCGCACTTTTTTAGTCACCCTTTTTCATGGTGGCTTGGCAACGCCCAAAGGTGACCGGGATCACGAGACAAAAAAACTAATTGGTGCAATTCCCTACCTTAATGGGGGGCTGTTCGAACCTCACGCGCTTGAAATAGGGAACTCTACTATACAAATATCTGACGAGGCATTTGAAAACATATTCGTATTCTTTGATGAATTTGATTGGACATTAGACACACGAGCTATTTCGCGAGCAGATGGTAAGGAGATTAACCCAGATGTCTTAGGGCACATATTTGAAAAATACATAAATCAGAAACAAATGGGAGCCTACTACACAAAAGAGGATGTCACCGATTATATTACAAAAAACACAGTGATTCCTTGGTTGTTTGAGCATGCGAAAGCTGAAGACAAAGTTGCCTTTGAAAAAGGAGGCTACGTCTGGCGGTTGCTAGCTGAGAACCCTGACGACTATATTTATGATGCGATCAAGCATGGCGTAACTCACACCTTACCCGAGGATATTTCGGTTGGAGTTACATTGACTGAGGGCCGTGAAAGTTGGAATCAAGTCGCAGGCTCAAAGTTTGGTTTGCCAACAGAGGTATGGCGAGAAGTTATTGCACGACGAAATCGATACACGGATATAAAAAGCAAAATTCAATCTGGTGATATAAGTTCAATCAATGATTTAATCACCTATAATTTAAACATCAGACAATTTGCAAGAGATGCCATTCAATATGCGGAAGGCCCCGACGTTGTACGGGCATTTTGGAAAGGGATTTCAAGAGTTAAAGTTCTCGACCCTGCTTGCGGTTCTGGCGCGTTTCTCTTCGCAGCCTTAAATATTCTCTATGACCTTTATGATGCCTGCCTTGAACGTATGGAGCAATTTGTCTCTTCCGCGCCCGATCAAAGGGGCGGACGCGCACAGAAATATTCTGACTTCCGAACAGTTTTGAAGCGCGTGAAGTCTCACCCAAGTCGCGATTACTTCATCTATAAATCTATTATTATTGATAATCTTTATGGTGTCGACATTATGGATGAGGCCGTTGAAATTTGTAAACTCCGACTGTTCCTCAAATTAGCATCACAAATTGAACGGGCCGATCAAATCGAACCGTTACCTGATATTGATTTCAATATTCGCGCCGGAAATACCTTGATAGGGTATTCGTCTATGGATGCGGTTGAGCAGGCATCAAGCGCAGCTGGGTTCGACTTTGAGGACCGCGCCGGGCAAATTAAAGCTAAAGCAGAAGACCTTGACCATGCCTTCCAGAAATTTCGGGAACAACAAACGAAATTGCATGGAGTAATAGAAGCCAATCACAAGATTGAACTACGCAGCCGGTTGAGCGAATTGGAATCTATTTTGGATATATACTTGGCAAAAGATTATGGCGTGAAAGTTGGAAACGACTTAGCAGTATCTGCAAATTTCCTCGCTTGGAAAGCAAGTCACAAACCATTTCATTGGTTGATCGAATTTTATGGGATTATCTCAGAAGGCGGATTCGATGTTGTAATTGGCAACCCCCCATACGTTAAAGCAAGTAAAGTAAAAAAAGACTATACAGTTAAAGGATATGAGACGGAGCGTTGCTCCGATATGTATGCTTGGATTATGGAAAGAGCAGCGGCGCTGACATCTAGTAAAGGGGCTTACGGAATGGTTGTCCCGCTTAGTCTAACATTTTCCGGTAGCTTTCAGCCCTTGAGAGATTTTCTACTTAGAGAGTTTTCTTCAAATTGGCTTTCATCGTTCGCGCGCATCCCAGCAGCACTCTTTAGTGCAGAAGTTAGAGTTAGAAATACTATTCATCTGGGTTTAAAGTCTGGCAATGCTGGAAATCACACAACAATCACACATCGATGGTTTGAAGAGGCCCGGCCATATCTAGTAGAGAAAATAGAGTATGCGAATTTTGACACTGCCATATGGAACGGCCTCATACCAAAATTGAGCAATCAGGACTTGCTGCGCAAATTGGAGCATGCAAAGTCCACAATTCCTCCACTTGATGCACGTGTTTCGAAGAACCCCAATGCAAATCAACTTAATTTCAAGAAATCTGCATACAATTGGGTCTCATTCGGTTTTTCACCAGCTCCCGCATTCGCCTCTGACGGAACTGAACTTCCCGCGACGGAAAGCGGTAAAACCTATTTTGATACTTCTGACGATGCAAAGTTAGCGCATACTTTTTTGAATGGGAAAATTGCATTCATCTGGTGGATGGTAGTTGGGGACGATTTTCATGTGACAAAAGGTAATTTCGAAGGGATCCCATTTTGCACCAATTTGAATAATGATGATAAAAATGCGTTGATAAGAATTTCTGCAGAACTTCACGCCGAAATGGAAAAAAATACGGTTTTCAAATTAAATGCGGGCAAAAGGATCGGAAATTATAACTTAGCAAAATGTCGAAAAATTACAGACAAATCTGATATTATCTGGGCTAGAAGCTTAGGATTAGGTACGCAGCTGAACACGACGAATTTAGTTTATTCCCAAATCGTGAAAACAGTTTTTTAAGTCAGGATTCGAGGGCAAATTGGGAAAATTAGTAACAAAAAATTATTGGAGTAAGATTACTGAAGCTGCTCTAACTGCCGACGAACCCTCTTTTGTAGCGGTAGCGTATTTTGGTGCGGGAGGGCACAAACTTTTGCCATTGAGAGAAGGCAGTAAGTTGGTTGTAGATGCTAGCATTGCCGCAGTTTCAAATGGCATTACTAATCCGAAAGCTCTGAGAAAGTTACATACTAAAGGAGTTGAGGTTTATTCTATCCCACTGCTTCATGCTAAGGTGTTTGCTTTTGATAGTGTTGGGTTTGTTGGTTCGACTAACGTTTCCTTCAATTCTAAAAATCGACTTTTCGAGGCTAATGTCAAAATCAGGAGAAATAAAACTCTCAAACAAATTCGCTCTTTTGTCAAAAATCTTTCCACTGACCGATTGGATGATGCTGCTTTGGATTGGTTGGACTTAAAGTATAAAAAGCCCAAGAAGTTTATTCCTAGTATTTCTAAGAAGCTGTTCAAACGATTAACGATGCAGATAATGCCATCGGATGGGCAAGGGTATTCTGGACATCAGGTTCAGCCTACAAAGGGCGTCTGGAATAAATTTTTTGGCATTGATATAAACGATAGTGATTTACCGACATATCGCCTCAGGAATATTGATGGAGGCGATGTGTTTGACCGTCCAGTGGTGAAGCATTCGTTAGTAATGACACTTGATATTCCGGAATCAGAAGCGGGAAGTATTTTGGAAATGTATTATGTTGGGCCAGATAGATATGACTATAGAATTGTTACTCCTGATAGTAGTCGATTTTCTAAGTTAGATTCTCAACTACATAATACTACAAACCCTGATTGGCATTCTGGACGTTTATGGCTAGTCCATTGATTTTTTGATTTCTAAAAATGACAACTAGATTAGCCTTTTTCTGTTCTAATGCATGCCCTGGGGATATCATTCTGAAAGCACAGGATTGGGCTAACGGTCTTACAGATATAAATCCGTCAATTATGAGTGGGTTTCATACCGCCATAGAGAAAGACGTTCTGCGCATTTTGCTACGCAACCAGACTCCAATTGTTTACACTCTTGCTAGGTCTTCGGACGGAGCCCGATTGCCTCGCGCGGTTCGGGAAGGTGAAAAAAATGGTCATGTAGAAGTTGTTTCGCCTTTCTCCAAAGCGCACAAGCGGACAACGGCGCAGTCAGCACAACAAAGAAATGAGTATATCTTGTCACGGGTAGACGGCGTGTTGATCGCTCACGCTTCTATTGGCGGTAAAACTGAATGGCTTGCAGGAGAAGCAATGAGGCAAGGTGTATCTGTGTTCACTTTTGCGAGTGAACACAATGAAAACGTACTCAGTTTGGGTGCGACACCATTAGTGAATTAATGCATAGTTCCGCCCTAATGTTCGCTCCGTCCCAAGGCAGCTCAGCAATAGCTTAAACTAAGAGTTTGGCAGTCTATCCTGCCGAGAGAGCCTCAAAAAGCCATCGATATCGCATCCAAATGCGACCATCACGCAGGCGTCCTCGCCGGACGGGCAGGCTATTCGCTTTACGCTTTCGCTACGAATAGCCTTTGGCTTAACGGGTGAATGAAACGAAACTGGCCAACTTTAGGCCTTTGCCGCTGGGGGTCAGTTATGCGGCAAAAACTGGGGTCCATTGACATTTTGATGGCGTCTATGTTATTGATTCTTATCGGTTTTAAGGACCGAGAGCCACGCATCCCCGGTGCGCCAAAATTTCAAAGTCCAATCACATAAGTCGTTGAAAAAACTGCCTATTTCCTCTGGAAACTTGTGCTGGCCTGTAACTTCTTCGATTCTTGTGCTACTTTTTGTGCTACAAATTGGGCTACAATTGACCGTGACTAGGAAATCGAACCACTATCTCAAGCGGCGTAATGAACGCTGGCATTATTACCGGCGCGTGCCGAAAAAATACGCTACAGTCGATCCGCGAGGAACAATCAGAATAGCGCTCGAGACGGACAGCGTGATGGTCGCACGTGAAAAGCGAGACCGTCTCGCCGACGCTGATGAGGCGCTATGGCGAACTAGCTATGCTGGCGTAAATGGATTGGATGTTGATTTGAGGGCCTCAAGGCAGCTTCATCAAGTTGCGAAAGCCCGAGCCTTAGCTCTAGGCTTTAGTTTTAAGCCCATCGATGAGTTATTGGCATCAGACAACGTGATGGACATTGTTGAGAGGGTAGAGACCGTCGCACAGGCTGAAGACCAGGTGGCCGAGGCAAAGGTTCTACTGGGAACTATTGCCGTCCCGAGAGTGACTATCCGAGAGGCTTTAGAACTTTTCCTTACGACGCTCACCGTTGGGGAACGAAAGGGTAAGTCGCCAGACCAACTCCGTAAATGGCGGTTACCACGACAAAGGGCGATAGAACATTTTGTGTCACTATGTGGAAACCTTCCCATGGACGAAATTGATCGTGCTCATGCTCGACAATTTTTTGAATGGTGGGGCAAGCGGTTGTCACCGACTGATGGTTCGAAGGGGATGAAGCCCAATAGCGCGAACCGTGATCTTGGTAATTTGCGCAAGCTGTATCGGAGCTATTGGAGCTATGAAGGCCAAGAGGACCGCCGAAACCCATTCCGTGGATTACGGTTCTCAGACACTGACAGTGAACCGACGCCTGCATTCTCAGATGAATGGGTACGAGCTAAAATCATAGCCCCTGATGCATTGTCAGGTCTGCATTCACAAGCGCAGCTAATTGTTCTGGCTTTGATTGAAACAGGATGTCGACCAAGTGAGATTGCAAACCTTGAACCCTCAGACATCCATCTTGATGTTGAAGTTCCTTATATTTCGATCTGCGCGAAAGAGAACCGTGAGCTCAAAACCAAGAGCTCAAAGAGAGTGATCCCTTTAGTAGGTGTTTCGCTTTACGCAATGCGGCAGGCTCCAGACGGCTTCCCTCACTATAGAGATAGGGGTTATCTGCTATCAGCGAGCTTGATGAAGGCCTTCAAGTCCCGTGGCCTCTTTGAAAGAGAAGGCCAGCGCATTTACTCCTTCAGACACGCTTTCGAGAAAAGGATGCTGGAGGCTGGCTTAGATTACGGCCTTCGATGCACTCTCATGGGGCACAAGAACAATCGACCAGAGTATGGCGACGGGGGCTCGCTTGAGTTTCGGAGAAATGAATTACTCAAAATCGTTCATAGATGCTGAGATCTTTAGTTCTTCTGTATCGCAAATCGCCAGACCCTTTTTTGGCAAATTCAGGATAGGCATCATACGGCTCAATTAGACAAGGCCGTGACAAGCCTACGCTGAACTCGTGCTGTCACCGCCATTTATTAAATCGGAAGGTCGCCTTAGTATTAGAGTCCTCTGAAAACGGAATTAGTAACTGAAGGCATTCATGATGAGTAAGAAGCAGGCTAGTCGACCTCAAGGTCATAGCTCTACTAGTAATCTCCCTATAATTTGCGTCGGCTAGGTTGGAGCCTATTCATCAACTTTTACTTAGTGTGTATTCCTATTTTTACCATGAGTGGGCTTGATCGCTTAAAATATACCTTCGAAGTTGTGCTTTATGTCTATTGGGCTAGAGGGTGAATGACATATAGGTCGTCTATTTATATTAGGAGTTATAGTCCTTACGGTACAATAATCTTGAAGCTCTGATAACCTGAGACTCACTGCTGATCTCTTAATAAGTACGCTTGTCGAGAATGACAAAGGGGTCCGAATAGGCTTTGACCTCAACCTTTCAAACAGACTACCACACATAAAAATTATTCAGTTGAATACCGAGGGCTTTGATGAGCAAAAATCAGAAACAGCGCGAAAAGCTAGTTCAACTTCTGAAAGAGCTGTTTCAACTGAACGAGCCAGAACTGGATTTCGGCCTATACCGGATTATGCACGCTAAGGCAGATGAGGTAACGAAGTTTTTGGAGGAAGACCTGCTTAAGATCATCGGGGATGCGTTTGGCGATGCGGACCAGATACAGGTTGAAAAGGCGCAAGCCGCATATGACGCGGCGCGGAAACAGGCGCAAGATTTTGGACTTGAAGGCGATGCTATTGACGAATCTGTGCCTGTTAAAAAAGCTCAGAAGGGACTCGATAAAATTATAAATGCGGATAGTCAGGAGGGCGAAGTTTACGAACATCTCTACCGTTTTTTTGAGCGCTATTATGACGCTGGGGATTTCATGTCCCGGCGATATTTTGCGCGCGAAACAGATGCCAAAGCAGCCCCATATTCCGTGCCCTATGATGGCCGGGAAGTCTATTTGCACTGGGCCAACAAAGATCAATATTATATCAAATCTTCAGAACATCTTTCCCATTTCACATTTCATTTAAGCCAAAGTGTAGATTTGCCCGATGGACTTCGTGCGATGATGGGTGATGAAAAATTAACAGTGGAATGCCGCGTTGTTACTGGAGCAGAGGGCGAGCATGATAATGTCAAACCCTCTGATGACATCGAGCGCAATTTCATACTGCATGACAATGCACCAGTGCTATTGGAAGAGGGCTTCAACGGAATACCACGCCTTGTTCTTCAATTCGAGTACAGGCCGCTACCGGGCAATAAATACCCGATGGATGAGGCGCGGGAAAAAGAGCTGAAGTCAAAATATAAGGCTCGAAATAAAGGAGATCTACCACTTCTGGATATGAGCGACAAAGTGCTAGCCGCTATCCCGGTAGAAGCTGAGATACACAAGCAGGCCCTCAAGGCTGTCGTCGGAACTGACACCGTCAAAGAACGCCCATTGCTTACGAAATATTTGCGCAAGTATATGGCGCGAAACACTATGGATTATTTCATCCATAAAGACCTAGGCGGCTTTATGCGCCGTGAGCTGGATTTTTATATCAAAAATGAAATCATGCGGCTGGACGATATTGACAGCGCCAATGCCGAAGATGTGCACAGTTACCTAAAACGTATCCAAGTGCTTCGCCGGATCGGGCGGCCCATAATCGAATTTTTGGCACAGCTTGAAGAGTTTCAGAAAAAAATATGGTTGAAAAAGAAGTTTGTCACTGAAACGCAATATTGCATTACGCTAGATCGCATCTCTGAAGAGTTTTATCCCGAAATCGCGGTGAATGAAGCACAACGAATGGAATGGGTTGAGCTCTTTGCGATAGATGAGTTAGAGGGTTATTCGGAATCTCTTACGGTTGATTTCTTGAAAGTGAACAACAGGCTTTTAGTGGATACAGCGTTTCTTAAAATCGAAACCAAAAATGAAATCATCGCATCATTAAAAAATTTAGATAGTAATCTTGGTGGTCAGCTTAGTCATTCAGACAACTTTCAGGCCTTACGACTTTTGCGCGAAAAACTTAGCGGGAGCATCAAGTGTATTTACATTGATCCGCCTTATAACACGGATAGTAGCTCTATTCCGTATAAAAACAATTATAAGCATTCTTCATGGGCAACGCTTATGCACGATCGTGTAGGAGCGCTTCGTCCGTTAATGCCTGAAAATGGAGCGATTTTTGTCAGTATAGACAAAGCCGAACGAACGGTTTTGGAACACGTCATGGATTCTGTCTTTGGGGCTAAAAATCGCGTAGAAGAGTTAATTTGGTCTATGAATACCAATAATAGCCAAGTGCCAAATTATTCTACTAATCATGAATATGTATTGGTTTATGCAAAAAACAAAAACGTAGCTAATAAAGAGCGCGCGATGTTCCGGGAGCCGAAACCGGGGTTCTTGAATGTTATGGAATTGGTGGAATCTCTTAATCCCTCCTATCCGCCAATTTCAGAAGTAGAAGCAGCTATAAAAAAACTATACTCCGAACATAAAGTGACTTTTCGGGAAGAAATTGAAGCGCAAGGATTGGAGTGGGATGATTTTAAAAAAGATGACCCTTGGAAAGGGCTCTTCAATTACAAACGAGCAGAGTACCGCAACTCCGATGGGAGGCTTGTTAAAGAGTCTGAGGCAAAACAAATAAGCGCAAAGATATGGGTTTGGCGTGAGGATAATTTGGCCCTTCCGGCTACAAAGCAAGCGGCAAGCACAAAAAAACCTGATAGTGAAAATTATAGATACTATCATCCAACCCACCCGGTAACAAAAAAACCTTCATCAATGCCAAAAAGTGGTTGGAAGTTCCCCTATGGTTCCGAAGGTTTGGATGAAGATCGGATGACATTGCGAAAGCTCTCGGCGGATCACCGAATAGCTTGGGGTACTGATGAATCTAAAGTGCCGCAAATTAAGCGCATGTTGCATGAAGTTGAAACTAACGTTGGGAAGAGTGTTTTTTCTGATTATTCGGATGGTGAGAAACAAACCTCTGCTTTGTTTGGCCGCTCTGGCGTTTTTCTAGCGCCAAAGCATGGTGATTTCGTTTCTAGATTTATTATCCATGCTGCTAAGGGCGATACAAATATTTTGGATTGCTTCGGAGGTTCGGGCAGCACAGGGCATGCTGTGATTTCATTAAACCGCGCAGACCGAGGAAACAGAAAGTTCAATCTAATAGAAATGGGCGAGTACTTTGATACTGTCACGAAACCTAGGGTGCTAAAGGCGCTCTATGCTTCTAAATGGAAAGACGGAAAGCCTGTTTCGCGCGATGGTTTAAGTCATGCTTTCAAGTATATCCGTCTTGAATCTTACGAAGACGCGTTAAATAATCTGCATTTAGCTATTTCACCTGATTTGGCGACTGCCGACTCCAGCTTCAGAAGAGATTACATGCTGTCCTATATGCTTGATTTCGAAACGAAGGACAGTCCGTCGCTTTTAAATATCAATGCTTTTGACGACCCGGATAATTACTGGATGATGATCAAAAAGCCCGGATCAGAAGAAGCTGTGGAAACTCGCATTGATCTAATCGAGACCTTTAACTGGCTCATCGGTTTGCATGTGGAACAAATTGATGCCTGGAGAAACTACGCGGCAGATTTTGCGCGAGAGATTGATCCGGAACTGCCCAAGGACAGCGAAACCCGGTTACGTGTTAAAGATGGGCTTTCAAGTGCAGATAATGGAGAGTTTGGCTTCCGTAAGATCACTGGGTTTGTCTTAGAAGAGCCGGGAAACACGGACACCAAACGCCCCGTTATGGTGATCTGGCGAAAGCTAACAGGTGATCTGGAAAAAGATAATGCTGCGCTTGAAACTTGGTTTGAAAGAGAGAGAAGCCATAGCTATAGCTTCAATTTCAGAGACATTTATGTGAATGGGTCCTGCAATCTGGAAAACCTCAAAGAGCCTGCTGACAAGTGGCGGGTGCACCTCTTGGAGGAAGTTTTCCATAAGGCGATGTGGGACGTGGAAAACTAAGCGTGGCGGGTAAAAAACTTAAGACACTGCCGTTTAGTCATAAGCTCGTCTTGCATCAGTGGCTATGCCTTCAGTTTGGGTATGACCCTTTGGCCATCCCAAAAGCAAACAAGGGCAAAGCTCCACAACCGCTTAAGCCATTTGCGACAATGCTCGGGGATAAGCCCGGCGGGTTAGATACCGATAATCTCCATCGCTTTTACAAACATCTCGATTTGGAACGCCAAACGGATAGCCGGATCAGCGCCGATGATTTACGCCGTTATGAGGTGAACATCGTGGGGCATACGATGGCGATTAACGACCGCCGTGCACGACCGATTGAATGGAAACATTATCAATGGTTATCACTGCTATTCGCCGAACTTTATCTGGACCGCTATTTCACCAATCGCCGAGCGCTTCGCCGTAGCCTGAACGAATATGTAATTCGGTTTAATAGGTTCTGGACGGAAGCTGGGTATGAAACGGCAATAACGCCCTTCAGTGATGAAGAGCTGAATAAGGTGTGCCTGCAGAATGCCACTGGTTCAGGCAAAACGCTGCTAATGCATGTGAACTTTTTGCAATTCCGAGACTACGCTCAAAGCTCTGACTTGCGGGATGAATTGACTCGCACCATCCTGATCACACCTAATGAAAACCTCTCTGATCAACACCAAGCAGAATTGAAGATAAGTTCTATCCGGGCGGACCGGCTTGTGACTGATAGCAGTGATTTGTTTTCTGCTGGCGCGAATGGATTCCGCCAGATCGATTTTACAGAAGTTACCAAGCTGGGCGATGATGATGGCCCCAATACCATCGCCGTACGAAACCTAGGCGATTCAAATCTCTTATTAGTGGATGAAGCGCATAGGGGCATGGGTAGTAAGGAAGAAAGCGGCTGGTTTGCAAACCGGGCAAAGCTGGTGGGCAAAGGTTTCGTCTTTGAATATTCCGCGACCTTCAAAGAAGCCGTCAGCGCAGCAAAGGACGACGAAATTGAAGCGGCCTATGCCAAATCGGTCCTTTTTGATTATTCCTACCGTTATTTCTACGAAGATGGGTACGGCAAAGATTATCGCATTTTCAACTTGCCAAAGACTTATAAAACTTTCGATTTTGCTTATCTGACAGCTGCGCTATTGTCCTTCTATCAACAGCTACGCCTTTACGAAGAGCGCGGCCATGAATTCGCTCCATTCAATATTGAAAAGCCACTTTGGGTGTTTGTTGGCGCAAGGGTCACGGGAGGAAAAACCAAAGTAGAAAAAGGCGCAATGTCCGATGTGGCGCGGATCGTGAGTTTCCTTGCAAGTTTCTTATCTGATAATGCCAATTCAGCAAAGGTAGTTGGTGAATTGTTAGCGGAAACGGCGGAACAAACCGGGCTTTTAGACGATAGCGGGCATGACATTTTTGCGGGTAGTTTTGATTACCTGAAGCAGGTGATGAAAGCGCAAGGTTTAGACTCGAGAAAGCTTTTAAGGGACATTCATAAACGACTTTTTCAATCGCAAACGGGTGGCGAATTGCAAGTTGCTCGCATCAAAGGCGATGATAACGAAATCATGCTTCGAGCTGGTGGTTCTGAAACACCATTTGGGCTAATTAATGTTGGCGATGCTTCCGGATTATGCAGTCATATTGAAAGCCGTAACTTACCCAATGTCAGAGTTCTGGATGCCGAGTTTGCGAGCGCGCTTTTCGGGCAAGTCACCTCTTCGGATTCCCCGGTCAATATTCTTCTAGGGTCCAAGCGATTTGTAGAAGGCTGGGATTGCTGGCGCGTAAGTTCGTTAGGCTTGATGCATGTGGGTAAATCTGAAGGCTCGCAAATCATTCAGCTCTTTGGACGTGGTGTTCGCCTCAAGGGTTATGATTGGAGCTTGCAGCGCAGTAATCAAGTTAGGCCACATGATCAGCCTGATCATATCCAGTACGTGGAAACGCTGAACGTTTTCGGTATTGAAGCGGACTTCATGGAGCAATTCCGAAGCTTCCTTCGCAAGGAAGGTTTACCCGGAAACGACTCTAAAGAAGTCTATACTATTCCGATGCAAGTGACCTATGACTTCGGCCAGAAATTGAAGGTGCTCAGGCCGCGTATGAAGCGCGCTGATGGCCGTGAGTATGATTTCAAGCGCGATGGACCATTGCCTGTCCTCAATGGTTCTGACGTTCCTGAGAAACTGAAAGAACGTCTAACAGTGATTGATTTATATCCCCGAATTCAGTCGGTTCAATCGCGTGACAAGGTGGTAAGTACGGAAAAACATATTTGCCGATTTGACGCCGCGCATCTTGCGTTTCTGGATTACGACAAGCTCTACTTCCGGCTTGAAAAATTCACGCGAGAGCGAAACTGGCACAACTTCACAATTTCACCTGATGGCATTAGTCAGCTTTTGCGAGATGTTACGTGGTATGAATTACAAGTACCAAAATCACGCATGGCTCTTAAGGACATATCGAATATTGGGATATGGCAAGAAATGGCGCTGGAGCTTTTGCAGAAATACACTGAGCGATTATATCAATATGAACATGCCGCCTTCTTGCAGCCGCGCTTAGAGCTACGCGAAATAGAAGAAGGTGATGAGAACTTGCCCGCGATGGACGATGAATATCGCCTCATCGTGGATGCTAGCGAGGATCAGCTGATCCGAGACATAAAAGACTTGAAAGACAAGCTGGCAAAAACACCCAAAGGCGAGGTTGGCCAGCGCGATTTGAAAGGTTGGTTTTTTCGACCACACCTTTACGAACCGCTTTTGTATTTACGTCCCGGTAGCGCCATCAAGGTATCCCCAGTCGCGTTGAATCAAAGCGAATGGGGATTTGTCACAGCGTTGGATAAATACTTGAAGAGCAATCAAGATCAAATGGATCAAGATGGTCGAGAAGTTTATCTGTTACGGAATGAAAGTCGTGGCCGAGGCATGGGCTTTTTTGAAGCTGGAAATTTCTATCCGGATTTCTTGCTATGGCAGGTGAAAAATGGGCACCAATACCTTACCTTTATTGAACCGCATGGATTGATGAACGAAGGGATCGACCACCCCAAAATCAATTTCCACCGCACTATCAAAGAAATCGAAGGTCGTTTAAGTGATGAAACCGTTACATTGAATAGTTTTATACTTTCACCAACACGAATTAGTAAGCTAAACTGGGGAGCAACTTTGGACCACCTTAATGACAAGCATGTGCTTTTCATGCAAGATCAACCGGAGACTTACATCAGCGAGATTTTCAAACGCATACAGCTGTGACACTTATGATAAAATATGAGTTTTATCATGAGTGCTTTTCTCTCAACTATTTTAACATAACCAACTCTACCTCTTACGCTGACAAGGGAGACAACAGCGATTCTTGGCTTGGCGGGCATTACTCACTAGTCCACTAAACCGAATGTTGATCAAACCTAATTTGAGCCTTCGTTTGATAAGCGTTGCAAAAAAGCATCGTAATTGCCCTAACCTGCCTAGCCGATTGGTTGTGTTCTTTTCTCGAGCAATCTAAACTGCCGGAATGCATAATCCCCGTTCCTATACCCATGGCAGCTAATCTAAAATATACAGCCGACCTTTGTGGAAACATAGAGCAAGCCATGAAGGGTCTTCAAGGTAATGGTCCTATGGCCTTTGAAATAATTCAAAATGCAGATGATGCAAAAGCAAGCAAACTTTGTTTCGATGCTACTGATCGCGCCTTGATACTGAGCAATGATGCTGAATTCACTTCTTGTGGAGTGACTGAGATACGGTGCCCGTGGGAACGTGACGGGGATGGAAACGGACTCAAGCGAGCTTGTAACTTCCATGCTATTTCAAAAATGGGAGCCCGCAGTAAAATCAATGCAGAGGAGCAAACGGGTCGTTTTGGAATTGGGTTTGTATCAGTTTATCAGATAACGGACACGCCGATAGTTCAGTCAGGTGTTACAAGATTGGTGTTGAATCCACTTACTGGTGAAATTCAAAATACGACAGTAGAGGAATCTCCAGGAACGACTTTCGAGTTGCCTTGGGCTTCAAAGAGATCTGATATTCGCGATGAGTTGAATGCCTCCGTCACGCCAGATAACGTTGTGGATGCTCTGGTAGAAGAAGTCTCCGAAGTGCTTCGATCGAGTCTAATTTTTCTACGTCATTTAAGATTTGTTGAAGTGCGAAAAAATGGGGTTATCCAATCAACTATTGAGATAAGACGCTCTGGAAGAAACCTGTCACTAATCTTTGGGCCCAAAAAACGCGAGGAAAACTGGTTGTTTCTTTCTGATAGCGCTGAGGATCTGATTGAAGAGCGGAATTTAACTTCACGTTTCGAAAAACTGGAAGAATTAAACAGAAAAAGGGAAGTCAATATTGCGATTCCAATGAATCATGAGGATTGCCAAGGTAGGCTTTACGCGTATCTGCCCACGCAGCACTTTATTGGTATGCCATTCCACATAAACGCTGACTTTTTCCCAGTTGCAAGTCGCCAGGATATTGTGCTGAAAGGTGACGGGCATGAGCGATTCTGGAATGAGGCTTTGATTGAAACTGCCGCAAATGCCATTGAGAAACACTTTAGTGATATACGAGATTCGCTAACCTCTGAGAGACTGTGGGAAATTGGAGAGGCCGCATTCGAAAGAAAAGAAGATGAAGTTTTCTCCTCATTTTGGTCCTCTTTTAGCAAAGTCGCGAAAGTCGTGCCTTCTATACAGATCAAAGATCAGGGAATGTTTTTACCCGCAGATGTGCAAAAGGTTCCAGCTAAGTTTCTGAAGGAAGAAAAGAGATCGTTACAAAGTATTGGTTTGAGAGCGCTTCCGCGAGGGTTAAATCCTTATTCTGGTTCAATGAAAGAAGTTGGTCTTAAGCCAATCACATTATCTACAATATTGAATTTAATAGAGGAGGATGCCGGCAAATGCGTAACGCCAGATAACCTTCATTTGGAAGGGGTATGGTCCGCAGTTGAAAGGCTACTTCCTGATGAACCTCAAGCACGTTCGTCTATTTTGGCTCCTAATCCTAAGACTGCCGCCGCAAATATGAGTGTTCTTAAGCGTCTGAAAGAGATCGATTTTCTGCTAGATCTTGACGGCAAAGCTAATAGTGTGGACGGTCTTTGTCGTGTCGCTGAAAAAGTGACGACCAAAGAGTTAGATCACTTCGACCATGAATGTCCTCGCGTGGACAAAAGAATTCATAAACACCCTAAACTGACTGCAATGGTGAGTGAATATGGACTTGACGATTTTGCCCGTTTCTTAAGGAACTCAATTGCAGAAAGCTCTGCTGAAGTAATTATTGGAGAAAGCGAAGACAATGTCAGAGATTTTTACAAGCTGCTGACAAGTTTCCCGAACGATGACGAAAAATCTGAAATCGCGACAATTTTACAAGAAACTCCTTGTTTGAAAAAACAAAGTGGTTTCGTTTCTCCTAAAAGGGCCCTTCTTCCCAGCGGATTTAGCGACCCGACAGGTTATTTTGAAATCGTTGATACGACATTGTTTTCTGGGAAAATTGAGAGCTTTGTAGAGAATGTTCTCGGTGTGCAAACACTTAGTTTGCATGATTATATTGACTTGCACTTAGAAACAATAATCGAAAACGGTGTGGCCCAAAATGACTATAGGTCTTTACTTACGCAAATAGCCGTGAACAGCGAAAGTTTCGAAAAGTCTGGAACTTACGACGTTTTGGCTGAGAAAGCCTTTTTGAGAACGGTTGGCGGAGATTTTGTTGCATCGCGGGACTGTCTTTACAGAACGAAGCATTTTGAGAAAATTCTTGGGACAGACTCTTGTTATTGGTTAGATGAAGGTTGGCTTCCATCCGGAAATGCTGGCGATAAATTTAGGAATGTTTTAGAGAAGTTGGGTTTGCCAACTAACATACAGTCTCGCCATATAGCTTCTCGGATAGACGATATTGAGCACGCTGGAACGCCTGACGAGATAGCAAGATTAGTTGACCCCGTCATTCAAGCATTGGTCAGTCAATGGCCGAAATTGGATAGGAATGAACTGAGACCTCTCAAAGAACTTAGGTTTATTCCGGCTCTAAGAGATAGTGAAAGAGACAATGAGCAGTTATACCTTCCTTCCGAAGTCTACCAAGTTTCTAGTTCAAAAGAATTTTCTGATCAGGTTCCTGTAATTGATCTGCCTGCTTTATCGAAGAGCACAGCCTCTGTTTTGGAGATTTTGGAGTGGTTTGAGATTGCTGCCGAACCTGAGACACGCGATATTTTAGAGCACTTAACGCAATGTATGTCGGATGGTCGTGCGCCTGCTAAGCTGACATATAAATTATTAAATGAGCGTCTAAAAGACGAAGATGACGCTTATCAGATCGGAGAATCGCTAAAAGACGAGGCGTTCATTTGGAATAACGAGAACAAAGAATACATGCGCGCCAATCAGATGTTCTGGTCGCAACCACCATTTGGAAATTATTGGTGGAAGGCAAATTCGAGAATGGGAAAATGTAAAGGCCTTTATACTTTTTTAGGCGTTTCAGATATTCCTGACCCTGAGAGCTACGCTTCACTTGCTTTGAGTATCTCTAATGCATCCGTAATCACGCAAGAAGATATCGATATACACACTCTCTGTTTGGTTGAGCTGTGTAAAGAATTGGATGCCGGTCATGACGGTGTTCAACAGTGTATCAAGCTACTAAGCGTTGAGCCGTTCTTATTGAACCTAAAAGGTGAATCTATCTGGCCTGAAGATGCAGTTTGGATTGACTCTGAAAAGTTATCTAAACCTTTAGAGGAGACTCTTAAAGATACCTTAGTGTGTATGCCCGGAATGGATCGCTCAGCGGCAGCTCGTTTCTTCAAAACCTTGGGTGTTCCACCGTTTTCTCAATACGCGAAGCTCAAGTTAGCTTTGAAGCCTTATGGTGAACCTGTCCCAGAGAATTCAAGGCGACTACGAGAGCGCGCAGAACTATTATCGTGGCTTGCGCCTAACTCATCATATCGGCTTGCACTGTTAGAAACTTTGGCGAATCTTGAAATTCAATTGACTGATTCAATTTGGACTGAGGTAGTTTACACTGCGTATGATCCACCAACAATTTCACCAAGAATTGAAGCAGACGCATTTCTTGACCAAGAGAACGACCTTCTATTTGTTAGTGGTGAAAAAGTACGATGGATAACTGTCTTTAAGGTTATTTTTTCAGAGCTCGAAAAACACGCAATGGTCGACAATGCCTTGAGCTTAGTCGCTCGCGGTTTGATGGAGGCAGATACATATAACGAGGCAGAACGGGATCTTCTTGAAGCTAATTATTCCCCCCCTGAAGACAAGCCTTCTATGTCTTTAGGTAGAGAATTTGATGAAGGACTTGATATCGAGGAAGTGGATATATTAAATAAGGTTCAATTGCACGAGACTGCTTCGACAGATGACTTAGTTGAGCACGAGGGTTTGTCGACATCATATAGTCCAGTGAATAATGAAGAAAAATGGCCTGTAGCAAACGTTGATAGTGAGACAGACGAAAGAGGTTTAACATCCGCTTCCCCCTCTCACTCTTTCACTGGAGCCTCATCTGAAACGGATGAATATAAATCCAAAGCAGGCAACTCAAATTTCGGCGCCGGTGAAAATCGAGATGTTGGACCAACTCATACTACCCGCTCTGTTGCAGGGGCGGAGGGTCTTAGTCCAAAATCTTATAATTCTGGCGTTACCTTCGAAAGCAACAAAAACCGAGTACAAAAGACCCGCACCGAGAGAATGCTTTCATACGTCTCTCGGGGTAGTGAGGCGGGCGATAATGGATCTTTGAAAAGTACGAATACAACTAAATCATCCATGCTTATTGATCTGGCTGCGATCAAGGCCGTTCATAAATACGAAGAGAGCAGAGGATGGAAAACCGAAGAACAGCCCCATGGGAATCCTGGCTTTGATATAAAATCATTTGGCCCAGGTGACGAACGTAGACTTATTGAGGTTAAAGGGCTCGACGGAGAGTGGACCGGCCGCGGTATAAAACTTTCGCATACTCAGTTCAAAATGGCACAAGAAAACCCTACCGAATTTTGGATTTATGTAGTTGAGAAAGCTCGAGACAGCAGTGAGCAAAAACTATACGCAATTAGTAATCCCTTTGGGAAAGTGAAAGAATATTGGTTTGACCACAATTGGCGTGATACTTCTGAAGTGCTAGCCGATGCTCAAGATTTAAATGCTCATGTAGGAAGTCGTGTGCAGCACTCTATTTGGGGGCTGGGCACTATAGAGTACGTTGAGAAAAGAGGTTTAGGAGTTTCGTTGAAGGTGAATTTTGGGGACCTGACTGGAACTAAGTACATTCCTTTTAATGACAAAATTCAGGTCTTGGATTGATGGCAGTTTCCATCCCTTTGCTTGAGCACGCTGACGCCACATCAAATGCCGAGCTGATCCTTTTCAAAGCCCTGAGTGAACAACTCAATGATGAGTTTCTAATCCTACATTCTGTTGCTTGGATTTCTAAGCCCCAAGGTTCAACCCCTAAAGATGGTGAAACGGATTTCCTCGTTGTTCATCCTAAACTAGGGATGTTGGTGATAGAGGTTAAGGGAGGTAGAATTCGAATTGATCATAATAAAAAATGGTTTTCGATAGATAGGAAGAACAATCAGCATTCTATCAAAGACCCTTTCAATCAAGCTAAGAGCGCGAAATATAGTATCCTTGAAAAATTAAAGGAAAGTCTAGCTTGGGAACGCCTTGGCATTGGACGATTCAATTTAGGGCATGCAGCTTTTTTTCCAAATATTGGGGATGGGGATAAACTAAGCCGCCCAGACTCTCCAAGAGAAATCATCGGCGACCACAGAGATCTTCAAAGTATATCCCAATGGGTGGAGAGAGCGCTAAATTTTTGGCGGCGAGGCGAATTATCGAATTTTGATGAAATTGGAGTTGGTGGGGTAGAAGTAGTGAGGTCAATATTCGCTCGAGTTGTTTCAACAAAACCTCTGCTTTCAATGAGAATAGAACGTGAAGAAAAAGAGCGATTAAGATTAACGAAAAAGCAAATTGAAGTACTCGATCTATTACAAAGGCAACGCCGCGTTTTAATCGCGGGAGGGGCTGGAACCGGAAAAACAATTATTGCCCGCGAGAAAGCAATGCGTCTTTCGAATGAGGGATTGAGAACACTTCTAGTATGCTACAATCGGCCTCTTGCTGATCATGTCAGAGAGCAGTGCGACGGTATTTTGAATTTGGACGTGGCAACGTTCCATCAAGTTTGTGATAAATGGAACCGGCGTGCTCTTAAGGAAGTGGGAAGAAACTTTCTTAGCGAGGCCGTTCGAGCACACCCAAATGCCGATAAGTATAATGAATTGATGCCTCACGCTTTATCTAATGCCGTGGATGAGTTGGGGCCCAAATATGACGCAATTATTGTGGATGAAGCCCAAGACTTTGGCGACGAATACTGGATGCCAATTGAAATGTTGCTAAATAGTTTCGACCATGGACTGCTATACATATTTTTAGATGAAAATCAGGATATTTACAAACGTTCTGGAAATATTCCCATAAATACAGAGCCAATGATTTTAGATAGAAATTGTAGAAATACGGGGGCCATACACAATGCTGCCTACGAACATTACCGTGGCATTGAGGTTCTACCATCCGACATAGCGGGAGTGGACGTCGAGGTAGTCCAATCCAATACGACTGAAAAGCAGGCGAGGGAAATAGGTAGGTTGATTACAAAACTAATCGCTAGCGAAGGCATTTTACCACACAATGTCGCCATTCTGATTTGTAACGGCGCCGATAAATCAAGCTATGAATCATTGTTGGCATCCATTCCGATTCCGAATTCCGCGAAGTATGGACGTTTAGAGAATTATTCAGAAGGCGTTGTAGTTGTTGATACTGTAGCCCGATTTAAAGGACTGGAAAGAGACATAATTATTCTGTGGGAGGGTGATCACCCCATCGACAGAAAAACGCGATACGTAGGAATGTCTCGAGCAAAATCTGTACTATACGTCGTTAGAAGCAATGGGCATTAGTCGGATGCGGAGTGCTCGTTATAATCCAGAGTACGAAAATCTGACAGTCTGTGAATATCATAATATTATAAATGCGCATTAGAAACGTCACTCATAGTAAATGTGGTATTTTACCCTGAGTGACGCGTTCGCAATCCAAATTAACTTTCGCTGAGCCACCGTTGTTTCCGTGAGAATGGTAATAAGCAAAGCCTCTCTCAGTCGGCCTTGCTTCAAGCCTGTGACATCGGCGCTTGCGTCAGACATAACGTGTCTAGTGTTAGGAGGGAAAGAGTTTTGAAATCTGATGATGATGTACCGCCTGAGGACCTTTATGAGGCTATTGGGATCCTTGTTGACGTTATGGATAAGTGGGGGATGCGCCATGGCCGCTTTTTGTGAAATTTGAACCGCTTATTGAGGAACGAGAATCTCGCGAAGCTCGAAAAGCTAAATATCGGCAGGTGAAAGGTCCAAATCAGAAGCCAGTTAAGTCTAAGAAATCTCGAGCTGAGAAAGATCGTTATCACCACATCACGAAAGACTGGAAATAATGCTTTTGGTTTTAGCTTTGAGGTCTCTTGCTATCGCTATACCCTCACCTCATGAAACTTTGGATTTTATCTGATTTGCATATGGAAGGTTGCGTGTGGGACTTACCATCCCCGCCGCCTGATTATGACGTATTGATCGCGGCAGGCGATATTCATGACCCTGCGAGCGAGGGTGTTGTCTGGCTGGCTGAACGCTCAAACGGCAAGCCTGTGATTTACGTGCCCGGCAATCACGAATGGTATGCGCATAACGTTCCCTTCACAGTGAAAGAAGAGACTGAAGATGCGAGACGCCTTGCCTCAGAGCTAGGGGTTCATTTTCTGATGGATGAGAGCATTATCATTGATGGCGTTAGGTTCTTATGCGCCACGCTTTGGACGGATTGGGATTTGAGGGGCAATGCTGCGGCCGCCATGGGTTATGCCTCTATGGCTATGAACGACCATATTGTGATTTACCCTGAAAAGGTCGGGAGCGCTTTGAGCCCGCGTTTGTCGCAAAGTTGGCATTTGGCCTCGCGTTACTGGTTGGAAGAGGAGCTACCTAAGACAGGCGCTTGGGACAAAACGGTTGTTGTCACACATCATCTTCCTCATCCTAAATCTGTCTCGCAGCGGTTCAAAGACAGCCCACTTAACCCGGCTTTTGCATCCGATCTATCAGAGCTGGTCGAGACCTGTGGGGCCGAGCTTTGGGTTCATGGACATACCCATGACAGCTTCGATTATCAGGCGGGTACTACCCGCATCGTTTGTAACCCAAAAGGGTATGGTCCTAGAGGTGAAGGCGCGCCGATTGAGAACGCAGCCTTTGATCCAATGTTTGTGGTTGAGGTTTGAGGGCGTCTGCCTGCATTAGGCTTAGGGCCTGGCTCTTGTGGACCAATCCCGCTTTGCGGTCTCAGCCATACGGCGGCATCCCTGACGCATCCCGCTGTCGCGGGGTTATTTCAGGCGTTCGCTTATCGCGAACTATTCCGTATCCCGGCACAGGCTTACTTTCTGAATTTTTTCAAAATCCAGAATGCCGATCCCGCGCCGATCATCCCGACCTCTGGCCAGGCTGATACGGCGCGCGCTCTAAGCCGCGACGGCCTGCGGGCCTGCGCGGAAGTCGGGCTGTCGCCCGAGGGCCGCTTGACGCCTGCCTACGCTCGCGCTTCCCACTGGCTGAAGCCAGAGGGGTCGCTCACTTGCGTGTTTATATCCTTAAAAACTGGATCAACAGCAAAAAAGGTGACAATAGAATATTGGAGCTCGTTTCTGCTCGAGAGGTTCTTTTGTCGTCATTAGGTTGGATTGATTTTGACGATGCTGATCGTCAACGTGCTGATAAGATACTAAACATGTTTTCAGAGCGCGACAGTCGTGACGAATTAGGTCTTGGGGCTGTCAGAGATTCTATTGCTGACCATCTGTTCCCTGGCACAAGTACCATCCAAACGAAATTAAGATACATGTTGTTTATCCCTTGGATACTTCAAGAAGTAGAAAAACAATCGAAAAATGCTTCACACGCCATCGACATTGCTCGGAAAAAAGAATTTGAGCTTATAAAAGCGTTGAAAAATGGCGGTGAGACCAAGGGTGTCATAGGAAGCGCCGCTGGAAAAAATCTAAAACGTCTCCCCAGCTCCGTGTATTGGGCAGGATTAAAACACTGGGGTATCCGAACGTTTCCGGGGTCAATTGATGGGATGTTAAGAGCTTTTCATGGAAGCTTTTCTCAAGAACAACAGAACTCTCAGTATTGGGATGTCAATTTACCTAAGTCTCCTTCCAATTGGCTCGAATCGGTGAATTTTCAATTGACTGAAAATGAAGCCGGATTTCTCATAGATAAATTAGCAAATCGTACGAAGCAGTCAAAAAAGGGGCAGTCCGGTGAACTGTTGTCGTGGTTAGCCAAGCAACCGAAGTTTGATGACTGCGACTATATCTGGAACCATGCAAATTTAAAAAACTTCCCAGAACAGATTAAAGATCTGATTGAACATGGTCGAGTATTTTCGGACGTGATGCACGGTGCCAGCCTCCTCTACAACCTTGGCCTTAGCCGCAAGCGCGATAATGATGAATGGGTTGAAGAGTATGAGGAGCGAATGACCGAGTGGCGAAACAATTTCGATATTGAAGCTGCAAAATCGTGGGATTTGGATAAATTTTGGAAGATTTGCATTCATCCTGAACATCGGATTTCACATCAAACCAAATCATTTGTACGATTATGGTTACGTCATGCATTGAATAAAGACACACTCGTGGAAAACTCCAGTTCAGCAATGAAGTTAATAGCGTCTCGCGAGAAACGTCTAAAAGGCAATCAATCAAGATTTAGTGTGCTCGGAGCTTTAAACCGCTGGGGCGGACAATCCGGAATTTATAGGTTTTCCTATCGATGGGATATCGCCAAATCCCACATACGTGATATTATAGAGGCTGCGTAAGGTGCCGCTAGACCCAAAAAATCGTGTCCTCTACGGCGACAGTTTACAACCACCTCCAGATTATATATTTGACGCTGCCATCGCGACAACCTTTTCGATGGATTTCCGCACGGCACTGGCAGTGCCCGTTAGCCTCGCGCTATTTGGCGTCAATAACCGCAAAGAAATCAACCAAAACCCTTTAGCTCTTTTGGAGGGCGCAGAACGCGTTGCTAAGAAATTAGTGATTTATGCAGACGCAGGTCATATCCACGCACATAGCGCTAGGCAATCAAGGCTTTGCGCTTTATTTGAAGACATGATCGTAGAAGTCACGGCTCAAGGTGGCGGTGCGTTTCATCCGAAAATGTGGGCCATCCGCTACTTACCTTTGGAAGATAACGAGCCCGTTAAAGTGCGTCTTTTGATCCTTTCGCGAAACCTGACCAGCGATAAATCATGGGACATATGCTTAACACTGGACGGTATCGTGAAAGGTGGAAATAAGGCGCAAAATAGGCCCCTTTTTGATCTCTTATCTCATTTACCAGAACGCAGCCTTCAACCCGTTGCAAATAGCACAAAAGATCTAACGCTTGATATTGCCAACAGTATCCGACGAGCTGAATGGGACGTTCCGGCTCCTTTTGAGAACATCGAATTCGCGGCAAATGGTATTGGCAAGCAAAACTGGAAACCAAAAAAGTGTCGACGGCTGGGCGTTCTGTCCCCATTCTGTGACAATCATACCCTAAGTTTTTTGGCAGACCTACCAAGCCAAGAGAAACCCATATTCATAGGCCGAATATCTGAACTCTCTGCACTTCCGGATGGTACACTTGAGAAATTCAAAAAAATATCTGTTTTAAGCGAGTTTGCAAATAACGAAATTTTGGACGATGACGAAGATACATTAATGACTTCAGAAGAAGTTCATAACGATCTGCATGCAAAAATATTCATTCAAGAAGTCGGCTGGGATACTAAGCTGACAATGGGATCAGGCAATGCGACGCGGCCAGCCCTGTTTACGCGGAAAAATGTTGAGATTTTTGCTACTCTCACAGGAAAAACCAGCCAAGTAGGCAGAATTGATGGTATATTGGGTGAGGATGGATTTGGGTGTTTACTCGAGGAATTTGAAAAACCTGATAACTACGAATGCGATGAGAATTTGATCCAAGCCGAACGGGATATCGATAAGGCTTTACGGAAAATTTGTCAGGCCGGATTTTTAATGAATTGTCAGAGAGGGACAAGTGACCATGCCGCTAAACAAGAATATATGGTCAGTCTTAGTCCCACAAAAAAACTAAAACTGACGAACATAAGCGCCGTAAAAGTCTGGCCAATCTCACTGGGGGATGGTCATGCCAAAGATGGCTTAGAAGCGCTTAGGTCAAAAGCATCAATTGTTCTTGGAGCAATGCCGATTGAAGATATCTCCAAATTTGTGGCGGTCAGAATCACACACGCAACACACAAGTTGTCGAAGGCATTTACTATCAGCGCGCGATTAAAAGGTTTGCCCGAAAACCGGCATGAGTATTTGTTGCGCTCTATTATCAGCAATAAGAAAGATTTTTTGAGATATCTACGATTATTGCTAGCGGCTCCGGGAGATTTTTTTGGAGCGGCCCAAGCTGTTGGTGATGGACTAGCAAGATCCGATACTTGGCATGAAGGTGCTGATGATATGCCTCTATTAGAAGATATGGTTCGGGCGTTGAGCCGAGACGAAAATGCTCTTCACGATATCAACAGGTTGATCCAAAGAATTGGCACTGAGAAAGACGAAGATAGCCCCATTCCGGACGATTTTTTAACCCTTTGGCAGACATTCCAAGAAGTACTTCCGAGAAAACGGGGTTCGTAATGAGCCTAGACAATTTTGATCCTGATCTAGCGCTTAAACCGCTCAAAAACTTTCAAAGAAAAACCGTCAACTATGTCTATGAACGCCTTTTTGAGACCCAGGACAACTCAAACAGATTTCTTGTAGCTGATGAAGTCGGACTCGGTAAAACAATGGTGGCCCGAGGCGTCATCGTCAAGATGATAGAACATCTGCGTGATAGTGAAGACCGGATCGACATTATTTACATCTGCTCGAATCAAGCCATCGCTGCACAAAATATTAACCGCTTAAATGTGCTGGGAAAGGCTGACCTATCACTGCCGACGAGAATGACCCTTATCCCATTACGAATGCGGTTGGGTAGCGAATTGACCCAAAATAAAGTGAATTTCATCAGTCTCACTCCCGGAACGACTTTTGAGTTAAAGTCCAGTACGGGTGTCGCGGAAGAACGCGCCTTTATCTACCGTATGCTAGAAAGCCATGTAAGCAACTCAACTGCCTTGAAAAATTTTCTACAGGTGCATTCAAGCGATGATGGATGGACGGATCAGATATATTGGATGGACCTTGATGGAGTCGACCCCAAAATCATTTCAGCATTTCAGAATTCTGTATTAAAGGACAAAGAGACTTTTAAAGACCTAGAACGTCAAATTTACAACTTCTTCCCACGCAGGAAGTCATATGCGTGGGATTACACAAATGCCAGAAATAAATTAGTCGCCAAACTTAGAAAAAAGCTATCGCATATATGCATTGACGCTTTGAAACCTAATTTGATAATCCTAGATGAATTTCAACGTTTTAAAGATCTATTAGAAGGGAAGAAAGATGCAGGCCGCCTCGCCCGAGAGTTATTCGACTACGCAAATAGCGATGGCACGTCTGCAAAAACTCTCATGCTATCAGCAACTCCATATAAGATGCTGACTTTGGCGAGTGACGATGACGAAGCGGGTGACCATTATGAGGAGTTTTTAAAAACCATCTCATTTCTTTATGGCGATATAAATGGCGAAGATATAGCAACCGAATTAAAGTCAGAGTTAAAGCATTTTCGAGGATTTCTGCAAAGTCTACCGGCGAAGTTAGATGATGCTTACCAAGCCAAGTCCAGCATTCAGAATCGATTATGCAAAGTAATAGCCCGGACAGAGAGAGTTTCAAATACCTCTGATAGAAATTCCATGGTCGCTGAGAAATTCATTAACGTAGAATTAAATTCACAGGATCTGAGAGATGCAAAAAACCTAAGTCGATTGGCTAAAGTTTTGAATGCGCGTGACACGACCGAATATTGGAAATCTGCGCCCTATCTCCTGAATTTTATGCGGGACTACAAATTCAAAACAATAATTCAGACGAAAAGCGCCGCCCCTGATCTCGCCACCTTAAATGCGTTCAAGGCAGTAAAGTCCACCCTCCTCGTAAAAAAGCACGTAATGGGCTACAAAAAAATCATTCCGCCAAATGGACGCATGCGAGCCTTAACTGATGAGGTCTTTAAAGATGGGTTATCCAATCATCTTTGGATACCACCCTCATTACCGTATTATGGAACGACGGATGTTGATAAAAAACTGACCAAGGCCCTCATTTTTTCGCAATGGTCAGTGGTCCCTGATACCATTTCGGCCCTATTGTCATATGAAGCGGAACGATTAGCCGGTTCCGCAAAGTCTACGAAACGATACTCGGCGAAATCAAAGCCACTATTGAAGTTCCAATCCGGGAAAAAGGGCCTCAGTGGAATGCGTCCCATGCAATTGATCTATCCATCTCCTGCATTAGCCTCAATTGTGGATCCCTTGCAAATATCACTTACTTCAAAGAAAATGCTATCTGCCGAACAGATGAAGTTAGCGGCGCAGGAGAGCTTAAGTCCGTATTTTAAAAAACTACAGAAACATGCGGAGGATGAATTCACAACAAGAGATTGGGAGTGGGGAATGCCCGTTGCGATTGACGGAGTTCAAAAAAACGGAGCAACCTCTTGGTTGACCAGTCCGAATCGGTTTGAGTATTTATTTTACGATAATCGTTCAAAGTTTGACTCAGGTTTCAACGAACATATCTCTGAATTACGCCGAGCGATTAATTTTAAAGACTTCGGCGCCCTACCTAATAGCTTCATTAAATTATTAGCAAATGTGGCCTTGGGTAGCCCCGCAGTGTGCGCTCTAAGGTCGTTACATAGATTGGTGCCAGAATTACCCATTGACGACTTCAATCTGATGGACGCTTCCGCAAAAATTGCTTGGGCGTTTCGAGCCTTATTCAATCAAGCAGATTCCATTTCATTGCTCAGACAAGAACAGGATGGCGCGTATTGGTCCAAAGTGTTGGAATTCTCTATCGATATGAACCTTCAAGCTATGCTCGATGAGTACATACATTATCTGGTGGATGCCGAAGGACTAACCGGAGTCTCGCCTATAAATAAGGTGGAAGGTATTACGTCCGCCCTTGTGAATGCAATTTCCATAAGGCCATCCCAAATAACCGTTGATAATCCAAAAATCGGCAGAGTAGGTGTTGAGATTAAAAAATTCAAAATGCGAGGCCGTTTTGCAATGCGCCTTGGCGATTATGAAGATGATGAGAATAAAACGGCTAGAATTTCCAGCGTCCGGGATGCGTTCAATTCCCCTTTTAAACCCTTTGTATTGGCAACAACATCAATAGGACAGGAAGGTTTAGACTTTCATCCATATTGCTATCAAGTCTACCATTGGAATTTACCATCAAACCCGGTGGATCTAGAGCAACGCGAAGGACGCGTGCATCGATATAAATGTCATGCCGTTCGTCTCAATATCGCAGAGAAACAATCTAAACACCTAACGTCCGGCCAATCATTTTCAGGCGACCCTTGGAAAACAATGTTTAGTTTGGCAGAAGCTGATACAAAAAACGATAGCGGCATCGTTCCCTATTGGGTTTATGAAGGCAGTACAAAGGTCGAGCGCCGCGTTCTTTCCCTCCCCTACAGTCGAGAGGTTAAACGCTTGGAGTGGTTAAAGCGCAGCCTAACAATTTATCGATTGGCGTTCGGCCAGCCTCGACAGATAGACCTGATGGACTATTTAACTGGAAGTTCAGAATTAGGGATGTCAGCGAAGGAATTGGATGAATTGCAAATCAGGCTAGAGCCGGGTAATTGATGATGCTTTTCAATTGGTTTCTCGAACGTGTGATGAAGGTTGTGGCTTAAAATCAGGGGATTAGATGCCTTCCTTATCCGCAATGCAGCCTAAAACCGAAAAGTTTAACCCCAAATAGTCGGCCCTGAGGGGCCGACTATTTTGTTTTGTTCCTCCTCGGGGGCGAAAGGAAGCGGTCGGCCAGACTGCCGCCGGGCAGTCCCGCCGCAAGGCCTTTGGCCAAAGTCGTCTCGGTCTCTTTACATTCTCATACCAAAAACCTTGCGGCGTGCCTTATTACCCGTCGCCTGACTGGCCTCTTGCCGCTTCCCCCCGCCCCCTGCGGGGGGAACGTGCCGCGTCCCATTATCTCATT
>Ga0079203_1000651_pt1 | contig 27607 bp, 21 predicted proteins | sample PorBlaMBantryBay_FD_68602 | JGI IMG/M metagenome (GOLD analysis project Ga0079203, IMG submission 68602) | Marine algae microbial communities from Bantry Bay - Bantry Bay, Ireland | ecosystem: Host-associated > Algae > Red algae > Blade | place: Bantry Bay, Ireland
CGTCTACAAACATCCGGTGCCCTGCCACGACGCGCAGCGCGCTTTTCGCATTGTCGCCTCGCGCGCCAAGGCGTTCGGGATCGCCCCAGACAAACTCGGCGTGATCGGCTTCTCCGCCGGCGGGCATCTCGCCTCCACCGTCTGCACCACCGCCGGACAAAGCCTCGCTTACGAACCCGTCGACGCGGCCGACGACATCCTCGTTCGGCCCGCCTTCGCCTGCCTTCTCTACCCGGTGATCAGCCTGCGCGACGGCGTCACCCACGGCGGTTCGCGGCGCAACCTGCTCGGCGACAAACCCGCCGCCAACTTGCTCGCCCTGCTCTCGAACGACGAACAAGTAAACGAACTCTCGCCGCCCACCCTCCTCATCCATTGCGCAACCGACAAGGCCGTGCCGCTCGCCAACAGCCAACGCTACCTCGCCGCCCTGCGCGCCCACGGCGTACCCGGCGAACTCGTCACCTATCACAAAGGCCGCCACGGCAGCGGCCTCCGCCTCACTGGCTACCCCAAAGCCGATTGGTCCAACGACGACTTCCTGCCCTGGCTGCGCGAACAAAAATTCATCCCGTAAACTCATGCGCGAAATCACCCTCTACACCGACGGCAGTTGCCACGGAAACCCCGGACCCGGTGGCTACGCCGCCATCCTCATCTTCGGCAAAAAGAAGAAAGAGCTGACCGGCGGCTACCGCAAGACCACCAACAACCGCATGGAACTCCTCGCCGCCGTGCGCGGCTTCGAGGCGCTCAAAGAACCCTGCAAAGTTCAGTTCTACACCGACTCGACCTACGTCCGCAACGGTCTCGAAAAAGGCTGGGCCGCCGGCTGGCGTTCGCGCGGTTGGAAGAAGAAAGACAAGAAGATGGCGGTCAACGCCGACCTGTGGAACGACCTGCTCAACGCCGTCGAGGAACACACCATCGAGTATCATTGGGTCAAAGGCCACAGCGGTAATCCGCTCAACGAACGCTGCGACGAACTGGCCAACGAGCAGTCGTTAAAAGCCAACGCGCTACCCAAAGATCCCGGCTATCCCGAACCGGTGATCCCGGACTCCTTGCTGTAGAGAAAGCATATAATAATGCTTGATTTTGCCACTATGTCGACTAAATTTCGACATAGTGGAGATAATCGACTATATTTTAACCAAGGGTTCCCCGTTAGATTACCAAGAGGTGATGAACGAACTTCGCGGCTATGAAGCGCCTCGGGATCGTTTGAGCCGGCTTGTGCAACAGGGACAGGTGGTCCGGGTGAAACAAGGCCTGTATCTGTCGCCCGGTGCGAAGGTCGACCCATTGGTTCTGTCCGCGCTCGTCTATGGGCCCTCCTATGTCAGTCTGGAAACCGCCATGGCCATCCATGGCATGATTCCGGAACGGACGGAGGAGATCACCGCTATCACCAGCAAACGAGCAAAACTCTTTGCGACGCCCGTGGGTCGCTTTCGTTATCATCCGGTAAACGAACGGGTGTTCCCCTGCGGGTTTCAAATCGTCGAAGCCGACGGCGGCAGCTACCTCCTCGCCGAACCCGAAAAAGCGCTCTGTGATCGCGTCGCCCGCGTTCGTGGTCTGTCCGCCCAGCGCGATGTCGAACCCCTACTCGCCGAAGACTTGCGCATCGATATGGACACCCTCGCCACCCTTCGCCTGCCATTGATGAAAGAGATCACTGAGCGCTACCGGCGGAAAAACGTGACCGCCTTTTATCGCTGGTTGAACCGATGGCGGGAAAAACGCGGGCGGCAATCATGAACCCCGCCCTCGAACGATTGCTACAACGCCATGCGCCGGAAACCCCGATGGCCTGGGTGAACGCGCTACGCGAAGTCGTCCAAGAACTCGCGCTGCTCGGATTATGGCGTTCGAAATTCTACGAACACACCGCCTTCTACGGAGGCACCGCCTTGCGCGTGTTCCATCGCCTGCCGCGCTTCTCCGAAGACATGGATTTCACCCTGCTCGAACCGGACCCCGAATTCGACCTCGCACCACACCTCGAAGCCATCCGCACCGAACTCGCCTCGTTCGGTTTCAGCTTCGCCGTCGAACCCCGCATCAAGGTCGTCGAATCCGCCATTGAGTCCGCGTTCTTGAAAGGCAACACCCGCAACAACCTGTTGGAAATCGGCGCGCCCGAACAACTCCAGGACCGCTTCCCCGGAAACCAAAAATTAAAGATTAAACTCGAACTCGACACGCAGCCGCCACCCGGCGCGGAAACGACGGTGCTGACGCAGCTTCTTCCCATTCCCTTTCAGGTAAAACTATACACCCTGCCCTGCCTGTTCGCCGGCAAACTGCACGCGGTCCTCTGCCGCAAATGGAAGACCCGCGTGAAGGGCCGCGATTTCTACGACTTCATCTGGTATCTTGCCGACGACGTCCCCGTGCACCTGCAGCATCTGCAACAGCGGATGGAACAAACCGGCCATTGGCCGGCGGGAAAAGAACTCGATGAAGCGGCCTTGAAAACCCTGTTGCGCGAACGCTTTTCTGTGATCGATTTCGATCAAGCGAAAGCAGATGTGCAACCCTTCATTCGTGACGCCGACGAGTTGGCGCTGTGGTCCACCGACTTTTTTCTCGGCTTGGTGGACCGCGTTCGAGGTGTTTAGTAGGCCGAGTATTTTTCTTTCAGACACGATCTACATACGACCCAGCTACTTCCCCGTCTCCAGGCCCTGCAAAGCCTCTGCGTACCGCACCCCCAAAAGCCGCTGCGAACGCGCGTCGAAGTGCGCTTTATCCATTCCGGTCAAGCCAGTCGTGTCGACACAGGCGGTGTTCGGAATCGCGTCCGGTTGCAGCACGATCATCTTATTGAACGCGGCATAGTCCTCGCGCCACGGACCGAGTTGGGAAAACACGAAGGGCACCTCCGGCGCGTCGAGATCTTCGCGGAAATTTTTAACCAAGGTTTTTAGCTGCGCCGGGTACGCGGCCGACTTCGACGAATTGCTTTCGCCTTGATGCCAAAGGATCCCGATCAGTTCGGACTCGCCGTCGGCCAGCGCCGCCTTGGTGGCCGCGACCGCCGTGTCGTAAAGTGGCCAGGGCTTTTCGCGGCCCTTGCGCCACTCGACGATCTTGGTGCCGCCACGCGCGGCGCAAACCACGCCGATCGAGACGCCGGGGTTCTCTTTCTGGTAGGTCCGAACGAACGAGGGACCGCAGTTCAGCCGTTGCATCGACGCGCCTTTGCCATGCGGCGAAAAGCGGTTGAACGGCGCGGTGGCGGCCACCCATTTCTTGTTTTTGATATCCCACAGAGCGGCGTTCGGGATGGCTTCCTTGTCGCTCGCCGCGAGCGCCGCCCGACCCGCCATGTTCGATTGACCTACCAACAGCACAACCTGCCGCTTGGTTTCCGCCGCCTCAAGCGAAACGACCGGAACCGCGAGCACCACAAGCAACAACATCCAACAAACGCGCATCAATATTCTCATGCCGGGATCCTCCCCGATTCCCGCGTCGGTTTCCATAACGAAAACACGTCTGGCGAAGCGTACTTCTCGAACCGGAGGTCCGCGGCGGCCGAGCTCCGTCCCTCCGTGTTCTCCGTGGTCCGCGCAGCGCACATCAGGTTTACCACGGAGGACACAGAGGGCACGGAGAGGGACCTGGAACCGGAGGTTCGCGGCGGCAGAGCTCCGTCCCTCCGTGCCCTCCGTGGTCCGCGCAGCGTGCATCCGTTTAACCACGGAGAGATCTCGAACCGGAGGTTCGCGGCGGCTGAGCCCCGTCCCTCCGTCCCTCCGTCCCTCCGTGGTCCGCGCAGCGTACATTCGTTTTATTACGGAGGGCACGGAGGACACTGAGATTCTCGAACCGGAGGTTCGCGGGTTCGCGGCGGCTAAGCTCCGTCCCTCCGTGTTCGCCGTAGTTCTTTCGAACGCCCAACGCGGAACAGCCCCCGCATGGGCTTGCTTTCGCGCGCCAGAACACCAAAGAATCTCGCGTGAACCGTCTCCTTCTAACCACGTCGTTTTCTTTTATCTTCTTTGCCTTCGCGCTGTTCGCCCCAGCCCAAGATTTACTGCCACCTCTCGACGGTCCGGTCGCTGAAATCGAAGACGGACCGACGCAGGACCTCCTTCCGCCGCTGCCGCCGACCCTCGTCACCGCACGCATCGCCGTCGACCCAGACCAAATCGAGGAGTCCCTAAACCTGCCACCCGGCGGCCAGCAAAATCTCAATGTCGCCCGCGCCTTCCAAAAGATCGTCGACTTTCCCGAAGGCGCGTCGCTCATCTACATTCCGCGGGCCGGCCAGTTGGTGCACATCAACACGCGCGCCAACCAAGACAAACTCGGACATCTACTCGTGCCGCCGGTGCCGCCAGCGCAGGTGGAAATCGAAGTCGCGCTGTATCGCGACACGCCGGGCGAGGCGGACAGTGTTCGCCAACGGGTGCAAACCTTGCGCGTCATGACACTCTCCGGCGAGACGGCCCGGGCGGAGGAATCGACGCAAGGCGGCTACGCGCGCCGAACCGAGTTCGAAGTGACGCCCAACGTCGCCGCGGATCGCTCCATCACTTGCGACCTCCAATGGACCGGTCGTTCGCCGATAGCCAGTGCCAGCAAATCTACCAAAACCGGCAAGCCCACCCGCACCGCCGCCGAACTCATTCTCAGCAACCGCGTGACCTGCGTCGACGGCAAACCGGTGGTTGTCCACGAACGCATGCTGCCGGGCAACGTTCGCGAAACGCTGGTCATCCAAGTTACACTGGTCGACGACCGCGGCGTGCCGATCCGCGACATTCCGCCTTCCATCGTCATCGACGAACCCCAAGACGAAGATCCGCTCGCCCCGAACCTACAGACGTGGCGCATCGACCTGCCGCCCGCTTGCGGTGGCAGCGAGGTCGTCGAGCGCCTACTTGCCCGCCTCGACATCAGCCGTGAAGACCTGCGTTGGGACGCAGGAAAAAAACAGATCGTCCACCGCAACGACCTGCGCGGACAGCACCAACTGGTCGGCTTGCTGAAACGCATGTGCACCACCCCCTCCTCGCCCAAACTCAAACTTGAAGTCGTGCGCATTCCCGTGGAGGGCGCCGTCGACCCGCTCGACCCCGGCGCAGACAACCGTCGCTTGATGCAATATTTTATCCTGCCTGGCGCGTCCGGCAAACGGGCCCACCAAGTCTCCACCCAGATCGGCTTTGACGCCAACACCGAACACGCGATGGACATCAGCCTGCTGCCGCTGGTCGCCTCCGATGGCGGAAAAGCGCACGTGACCGTCGATCTCGCCGGCACGATCAAAGCCCAGGAACAGATCGTCTCCGACTTGAAGGTTCACGCCTCGGTGGTGGTGCGCGACGGCATCCCAGCGGTGGTGCACAAACGCCAAGTCGGCAAGGAATTCGAATGCCTCGTGCTCACCTGCGACTTGGTCGATCGGCAAGACCGGCCAGTGCGCGCGTTCCCGTTTGGGTTCGCGATTGATGATGGATTTGAGCGCGAGGAAGACGAAGAAGAATAAGTTTGGGGCGATGTAAGAGGTTGTTCTCACCGTCCCTCCGGGATTCCTCTTCGCTTGCTCGCTTGACCGGGGGTTCCGCTGCGCTCCACCCCCGGCTACTATCTTTCGTCCCTCCGGGACTATGCAGATGATCCGGAGGGGCAGCCAGAAAGTAGCCCCGGTGCACGGAACCGGGGGGTTGGTGACCGACCACGAGAGGAGTCCCAGCGGGACGGCCAGATAGTACCTCCGATGCAGCGAGGTAAGAGCGGAACCGCGGGTTAGCGACCGACCACGAGAGGAGGCCTCGAACCACGAACTCTACCACGGGAAGGACCGAGGAGAAGCCCCGGAGGGGCGGCAGACAGTAGCCCCCGGTGCAGCGAGGCACGAGCGGAACCGGGGGTTGCCGACCGATCAGAGAGGGAGTCCCGGCGGGACGGTAAGACAGGGTACCTCCGGGCAAGACGGCTTGAACCTTAGACCGCGTTCGAACCCGGCGCCGCCAACGAACGCAGGCGGGCCACGCGTTCGGACTCGTACAACCAGGCCTGCCCGATGACCATGTGGATCATCACCCAGGGCAACAGGATCCAGCCGACCACCGGCAGGAAAATCAGAAACAGCTCGGCCGAGCCCGAACTCAGACAGGCGAGATGACTCGGCTTGGACCGCTCAAGTCCGCGGTCCATCAGCACCGCTTTGTGCGGCGCGTGGATGCCTTTACCAACCAGCCAACTGGAGAAGAACGCGGCGAGAATCCAGCCGGTGACCGGGATGAATTCGAGGATCAGCAACAGCCCGAAATAGAACACCTCGCGCAACAGTTCCCATAGCAGTGGCGGACCACCCTTGCCCGGTTCGGTCTCGGGTCGAAAGTGTTCGACGATGATGTCGACCGAACCCTCGAAGAAAAAGCCGAGCAGAATCACCGTGAAACGCAGCGACAGCGTCAGGGCGATGAGTCCGAGAGTGAAGGCGATCAGACCGGCGGCAATCCCGCCGATCCACCCGGCCCAGCCCGGCAGATGGCCGAGCAACCAGACTTTCATCGGCGCGAAAATCAGCGTGAAAATCAAAGCGATCAGTGCGGTTGCGATCAGGAACAGCAGCAACAAGCTGATCAAAAAACCCTTCCTCACTTTACTCCGAACGCGCGGCAGTTCCTGGGTGGCGGCGAGCCCGGCGCGGTAATAGCGGAGTCCGGCGGAGATGTTTGAAGTCCTTGAATCCATACCGTTCTTGATTGCGAGGCCGGGCGGCGAATTCAAGGTTCAAGATTCAGCGCATCGTCAAGTAGGTCTGCCGTTCCGCTTCGGGAAATTTTTCGATGGCGTAACGCAGCATGGTGCGCGGCATCCGCGTCGCATTGCGTTCGAGGAACGTGCAGGCCCGCGCCTTGTCCCGCTTCGCGACCTCGCGCAACATCCAGCCGGCGGCCTTGTGCATGAGGTCTTCGCCCTCGTCCGCGTCGAGCAATCGCGTGACCAGCCGGATCGTGTCGTCGAACTCGCCCCGACGAATGAAGGTAAACGTGGCCAGCACCGCAATGCGCCGTTCCCACAACGAAGGCGATGCTATAAAGTCGTCCAAGATGCCGCGTTCGGTTTTTCCGCAACGGTCGGCCAACCAGCCGCCGACAATCTGCGGCGCCGAACTGTCCACCAAGTCCCAGTTGTTGACGAAGGCCGTGTGTTGTAAATAGCCGTGGTAAATCTCCGAGTTGGTGTCGGCTTTACGCTCGGCGCTGCCGCGTTCGAATTTGCGCACCAGAAGAAACAGCGCGCACAGCCGGTCCTCGTGCCAGTCCGATTTCAACAAGGAAAACAGGTCCGCCACTGGAAGCCCGATATAGCTTTTGGCCAAGGCCCGCAGCGGCGGCACGCGGATGCCGCGCAGTTGCATGCCTTCACCATATTCTCCGGGTCCGGATTTAAAATAACGCGCGGACTTTGCGGCGATCGCCGGGTCGGCGAGTTGTTCCAGTTCCTGCCGGAGTTCGTTCAAAGGCATGGGGTTCTTTCCTGCGAATCCGCTTCGATGGCAAGACTCTCGTCCTCCCGCTACTGGTTGATAGCAAAATAGAATGAGACCACTTGGTCATGCCAAAAACGCCCCTTTTCTGTTTGGTTCGGCGCATGGATTCCCCCGCCAATGCCCGAACCGGAAGACGCCTGCTACAAGCGGGTCTGCTGCTCGTGCTGTGCGGCTTTGTAGCGACTTGGTGGTTCGGGCTGCATCAGCCTTGGTTGCGCAACCGGGAATATTTCGAGGCATTGGAGGTGTCGGTTGAGACCACCAACGTGCTGCCCCCGACCCTTGCGAAGATCTTCGGATCGTCCCATCCCTACTTCGAACGCGTCGAGGTAATTCGCGGCGGGCCCAATACAGATCAGCGTGCGATCCGACATCTGCACCACTTGCACTGGGTCGATCTGCGCCCTTTTGAAGACGCGGTGGAGCCGGGCGCGTTCTCGTTCGTCGACTGCTCGAAGCTCGAACGCATCTATCTGGTCGGCGCGACTTCCTTGCAGATCACCGACTGCCCCGCCTTGCAGGAAGTCCACCTGGTTCGCTGTTTGATCGGCCCGGAGGCGGTGCCAGATGGAGTGCGCGTGTTTGTCGATGGGCGGCCTGCGGCCACGAGTAATCAGTGATCAGTGAACAGTAATCAGTAGGTCACGGCCTGCGGCCTTAAGAAGTTATCAGTGATCGGTAATCGGTAATCAGTGGGTCACGGCCTGCGGCCTCCAAGTAGTCAGTAGCCACGTTTTTTACGGCCTGCGGCCTATGGCAAAGGTTTGCCATAGGGTGGCAGGAGTTCGCCATAGTGTGGCAAGGGCTTGCCATACGATGGCAAGATCTTGCCATAAACCTGAACCGGTAATTGCTGGGTGAAACCACGCAGTCTCGCCGGGTTGAAACCCGTCACGACGAACACAGGTTGAAACCTATGTTACATACGTACGTTACCGCCGCCCGACTCGGCACGCAGAAAGTAACAAATCTCTCTCGTGCCACTCACGGCCGAAGGCCGCAAAACACCTGGCTACTGACTACTCGCTACTGATTGCTCAAAGGCCGAAGGCCGCGAACACTGACCACTGACAACTGATTACTGATCACTTTACGGCCGCAGGCCGCGCCCCCTTCCAGCCCCGATCAAACTGCTTCAACAACCGGGCGACTTTCTTCGGCTGCGCCACCGCAACATTCTTCGTCTCGTTGGGATCCGTTTTGTGGTCGAACAACTCGACGAAGACGGGATCGGCTTCGGGCTGTTTGAGGTTTTTCCACACGACCAGACGATGACGGTCGGTGCGCATAGTGTAGCCCATCAAATCTTTCTCGAACATCCCCCGGTCCCAGGCTTCGCCTTGTTGGTCGATGATGCGTTTTTCAACCGCCTCGATCAACGGACCGAAGAAGGTTTCGCGCATGCCCGGACTCAGCGGGTTCGCGGCCCATTCGCGCAGGGCCGGGTTCGGGTATTGGCTGAACGCGGCCCGCTTCCATTTGCGTTCGGGGTCGTCGAGCAACGGCGCAAAGCTGCTGCCTTCGAGGTGGTCGGGCGCGTCGACTCCGGCGAGTTCGCAGAGGGTCGGATAAAGGTCGACCAACTCGACCAGCGCGTCGGTTTTCTTGCCGCGAACCTTCGCCGGCATGTCGGGGGTCCACGCGATCAACGGCACACGCGCCGCGATTTCGTAGTTGGTCGCCTTGCCCCAGATGCCCATGTCGCCGAGGTGCCAGCCGTGGTCGCCCCAAAACACGATTATCGTGTTGTCGCGGATCCCCGCCTCCTCGAGGCCGGCCAGCATCTTGCCGACTTGCGCGTCGATGTAACTCGCGCAGGCGAAGTAGGCGTGAAGGAGCGTGCGCGCGAGTTCGGGCGGAATGTCGCCGTCCTTGGGAATGCCGTAGCGGGTGCGCAGTTCGAACGAGGCGTGTACGCCCATCGCCGCGCCGCCTTCGGGGGCCTGGGCGTTCTGCGCGAGTTCGATGTCGGCGGGGTCGTACATGTCCCAGTATTTTGCCGGCGCAGAAAAATCGAGGTGCGGCTTTTTGAACCCGAGCGCGAGAAACAGCGGCACGTCCGGCTGCTGTTCGAGATGGGCCTTCAAGGTGGCCAGCGCGAGTTCGGTGGCGAGGCCGTCGGGGTAGACGTGGTCGGGCACATCGGCTTTCTCGAACGCCGGTCCGTGCACCAGACCGTTGAGATTGTCTTCGCCGTACTTGGCCACGAGGCGCTCGCGTTCGGACTGCCAGATCGCCTGGTTTTCTTCGGTCGCGTAGCCGCCGATCAAACGCTTCGGCTTGAACGGCAACTTCTTCCACGCCGGCTTGCGGCTCCACGACTTTTCTTGGTCGGACATTTTTTGCGAGTGGTAGATTTTGCCGCAGAACGCGGTCTCGTAGCCATTGGCGATGAAGTGCTGCGGCAGAGTGATGATGTCCGGATTGAGTTCGCGAAAGTAGGCGGTGTTTTCAACCACCCCGATCGTGTCCGGACGCGCCCCGGTCATCAGGCTGGCGCGCGACGGACTGCAAATCGCCTGCTGGCAATAGGCCCGGTTGAACAGCAGGCCGTCAGCCGCGAGCGCGTCGAGGTGCGGCGTCTTGGCGATGGCCGAACCGTAGCAGCCGAGTTCGGGGCGGAGGTCGTCCGCCGCGATAAACAAGATGTGCGGTCGTTCGGCGGCCAACGAGGAGAAGGCGCAGAGAACGGCGAGGACAGATAGCAGCCAACGATTTTTCACCATGGCGCATCATCGCAAGATTGAACTGAAAACCAAAGCCAAAGGTGAAATACCCGTAGGCTTTAGGTCGGGAAGCTCGGCTGTTTCCAAGCTGCTCCGTGGCTGTTCGTGAGCTCACTGGTGAGTAGGCCGCTCCGCGGAGGCAAAAGAATTTGAGGCAAAGGAATGCGCCCTGTCGCGGATCGGGCTGTTTCACTCGGCAATTCGCAGCACTGGTTCGGCGGCCGTCGATCCGCGTCAAGGCGTAACGCCAGTTTGAAGCGATAAAACGGCGGAGGCCCTCTCCAGTTTTAAACGATCAAAAATCTCGAGGCCGAAGGCCTCCAACACTGATCACTGATTACTGATCACTCGGGCCGAAGGCCCTCAGGGCGTAACGCCAGGGCGGTAGCCTTCGCGGTTCGGAATGCTGATGGTGCCGGTGTTGCCGTCGGTTTCGATTTCCGGATTGAACTCGGGGTCGATCTCGGGAATCTCGCCGGTCTCCGGATAGTACCCGCCGGACGACGAGGGATAGACCGGAGCGGGCGCGGGCGCAGCTTCAGGATAAGCGGGGGCGGGTGCGGGCGTCGGTGCTGCCGGATAGGTATAGCCGCCGCCGGGCTCTTCTTGAACCGGCGCGGGGGCCGGGCCCACGGCAGGCGGTGCGTAGTTGACCGACGGGCCGCTGTTGTAACCGAGATTGTCACTGACCGGAAAGCCGGTTTCTTCGGCGTAAATCTGACGCAGCAGGTTGCGCCACTGCGCGTATTGCTGCGTTGCGGTACCACGTAGTTCGAGGGTCTTGCCTTCGATGGTGACGACGCGCGGTTCGATGTCCGCGCCGAACGACTCACCCAGCTCGGTGAGCGCCTCGCGGTGCATCTCGGCTTCCTGGCCGATGCTCATCCCCGAACGAATCGCCTCGATGCCGCCGATCACGCCGATCTGGGTGAGCGCGCCCGGCACCTCGCCGCCGCTGAGAACTTCAGCCGCCACGGTACCGACCAGAACGGCCGCGCCGAGCAGCTTGCGGTTGCGCGACTTGGCTTTTACTTCTTTCAAATTTTCCGCTTCATCACGACTGAACTCGCGCCAGTTGCTGTAGGGTTCCCACATCTCGTCGTAGTAGTCTTGGTAGTGTTCGTTCATCAAATCGACCACCATCGCCTCGCGTTCGCGCATGGCCATCAGGCGTTCGAACATCGGATCGCCCTCGGCCGGCAGTCGACGGATTGTGTAGGTGCCGTCAATGTTTTTGCCGATGGTATCGCCGAACGCGTCCGGAGAAATATCGGCAGCCCACTTGAGTTTGGACAGGGTTTTGAGGCGACCGAGTTCGCGGGAGCCAAGGCTGTTGCGGTAGGCGAGCAAGTCGTTGGCGATCGAATTGTAGACGTTTTGATAGGCGTCGCGCTTGCCGCGTTCGACGTTTTGGTAGGCGTGCTTATCGCTGTCGGTGGAGTAATTCTTGGTGTACCAACGACGGCCGTCGCCGCCAATCGGCGAGACTTGCAGGCTGAGATGGTAGCCGTGCGATTCGATAATTTTGCCGCGCACGGTGACGTCGACGCTGTCGGTCGGGCCGGGGGTCACGCGGACCGCGCCCCAGTGACCAGTTTGTTCGAGCGTGTGCTTGAGGTGGACTGGAATGAAGTGACCTTCCGCTTTGCGGATGTCCTCGGTCGACCCGAGTTCGGCGTTGCGGGTGGCCGACTTTTTATTGGCCAGCGACTGGCCGAAACGTTCGATGCCGACGTCCATCAGCATGGTCTCGGGCACCTGGCCCTGCGCCTTCATAATCGGCACCGGACCGGTGATGGTCGGGCGGGTGATGTTATTGCCCGAACCCGGCATGTTCATCGTAGTGCAACCGCTGACGAGAAGCAGCGCGGTGAGGAGCCCGAGGGCGGCGGAGAGTCGTTGTTTTAAAACATTCATGGCGAAAGAGGGTGAGGCGGTCAAAGCGGAGAGGCGGTCAAAGCGGGGAGGCGGTCAAAGCGGGGAGGCGGTCAAAGCGGGGAAGGCGGTCAAAGCGGGGGAGGCGCAAAAGTGGGGGGGCGTTCAAGGGGAACGGTAGTCGTTGTATTCTTTCCAGAACTGGTCGCGCACCGCAGGATCGGTTTCGCGTTCGGCGGCCTCGCGCAGTTGGCGGGACACAATATCATCATCACGCCCGAGCGGACGGGCCGAGTTCGAACGCACGCCGGCAGTCGAGCTGCCGCGGCTAGTGTTCGCGCCGGTGCCTGCGGGAATCGTACCAGCCGGAATCGTTCCAGCGGGATTTGTACTGGGGTTTGTACCGAGGTCTGTACCGAGGTCTGTACCGAGGTCTGTACCGAAATTGCCGGACGGCGCCGAGCCAGCGGGGATCGGACTGCTATGGAGATCGCCTCCCTGCGGAGCTCGAATGCGCTCGCCGGACTTGGCCGCAATCGCGTCGAGAACTTCATCCATCTCATTGGCCTGAACCGAACCGCCGCTACCGCCTGGATTTGCCGGGGGTGAACTTTGCGGCGCCTGCGGCGGATAAGGAACCAACGGACCGGAGTCTGGGGTAGCTGGGGTGGCTGGGGTCGCGCATCCGGCAACGAACAAAGCAAGGCCGGCCGTTCCGAGGACCAGCAACATCTTGGGTGGGCAAAATCGGTTCATGGTCGGAAGAAAGTCGAACAAAGCGGAAAGCGAAAGCCTTAAAGGTAGCGGGTGGCGCGAAAACACGCCGCGTAACAAAGTGCGACGCGGCGTGAGATGGTTGAGAAAGCTTCACTTCGAACGCGGGCTTAACGACCCCGCTTGTAGCTCTCGTACTCCTTCCAGAGTTTGGCTTTTAAGACCGGGTCGGTTTCGCGTTCGGCGGCTTCGCGGAGCTGGCGGGCCACGATGTCGTCATCGGTTCCCCCGCCGCGCGAATTGCCGGTTTGGGTTTGGCTGCCGCTGGTGCCGGTGGATGCGCCACCGCCACGACTCTGACCTTGCGAACCACGCATGTTGCCCGCCTGTTGGTTGCCAGCTTGTTGGCCGCCTTGCTGATAAATTCCTTCGCCTTGCTGGCCGCCGGGTTGTCCCGCTTGACCACCTTGCTGACCTTGTTGGCCACGGGGGCGTTGACCTTGCTGGCCCATCTGTCCGTTGCCGGCTTGGCGGCCCTCGGTCCCTTGTCCGTTCTCGCCGGGCTGCCCGCCTTCTTGTCCGGCAGCGCCTTGCTGGCCACCTTGCTGACCTTGTTGGCCCTGCTGACCTTGCTGACCTTGATTGTTCTGGGCCATTTCACGATCTTGGCCACCAGCGGCACCGATGCCGGTGGAACCACTGCGGCGGCCTTGTTCGACCGTTTGCATTTCACGCAAAAGTTTCGCGTCGAAATCGGCGATCGACTTGCCGAGCATCGAGTCGAGGCGGGCGAGCGGATCCTGATCGATTTCCTTGCGCATATCGATCTTCGGCTTGACCACTTGGTATTGCGGCGGCGGCGGCGCGGTCGGGCGGGCGACGCGTCTAGGAGCGGAAGGACGAACCCGCGCGGGCGGCGCGGCGACCACGGCTCCGGCTGCTTTCAGCGCGTCCACTTTGGTCTGGTTCTGGGCGACCGCAGCGCGGCTGCGCTGAGCGTAGGTCTCGAACTCTTTGACCACCGCCTGGTCGGCCGTCGGATCCGCTTTGATCGTGCGCAAATCCCCCTCGATCTGGCGGAGCGTTTCTTTGCTGATACGCAGGCTCTGTTCGGCCGCGGCGAGGTCCTCGTTCGGCCCGGCAAAAACGGCGGGCACCGAACCAAGGGACATCAGAAGGGCGGCGAGAATAGGGATAAGGAGGCGATTGGTTTTCATGACTGGATCACTCTACAAACAGAAAGACGGAGTGCAATCGCTGAAAATTCAAATGCCAAGCCCAAGATACGCAAGAAGCGGCCAGAAATGGCCAAAAGTGCAAAAATTCGTACGCATTCTGCAGTTAACTTGATCAAAACCCCACCCGGAAGACCGAGGGGCCATCCCCGACATTGGTTCATTTCACTCAGCTTTGAACCTCTGGCGCCCGCCCACCGTTTATTGACCATGCCCTACTTTCATGGTCTAATTTTCCGGATGAGGAATTTCCAAACCGCTTTTCCCCCCACCTCGCTTTTGGTTCGAGTAATCATGCTGCTGGGCACCTTGGTCGCGTTCACCAGCGCTCAGGACCCCGGCACCCAGAACGGGCTCAAAGTCGTCCCCGAATTCGACCAGATTCTCGACAAGGCCGACCAGCTCGCCAAGGACGGTCGCTTCGACCTCGCCAGCACTCTTTGGCAAGAGGTCATCGACAAAAGCCAAGGCGCGGTGATTACCCGCAGCGCTTGGAACATGAAAGGCGGCGACAATACCTACGTGCTGTTTCGGCCAGCCCGACGCGAGATCGAACGCGTCCTCTCCGGCCTCTCTCCCGAAGCCCTGCGCGCCTACCGGCTACGCGCCGACGCCGAGGCGCGCATCCTGCTCGCCGAAGTCGACGAGGAACCGGCCAACCGCGAAGCCGCCCTCGCCGGCGTCGCCTCCCGCTATTTTCTCAGCACGCTCGGCGACGACTGCGCGATCGAACTCGCCGGCATCCATCTTGACCGCTTCGAGTTCCTCGCCGCCAGCCGCTTGCTCGAAAAAGCCCTCACCCTTTACCCCGACTCCGACACCGACCTGCCCCGCGCCTGGTTGCAGTACGCCGTCGCCTCGGCGCGCGCCGGCAACCCCGCCCAAGTCGAACGCGCACTCGCGGAAGCCACCACACTGGGCGTATCCGCCGACTTGATCGACAGCGTCAAAGAAGACAGCGAACGCAATGCCGGCAATCTCGTGCTCACGGGCGACAACGCGCGCGACGATCGGCCGCTCTGGCCGCAGTGGCTGGGCGGACCCGCGCGCAATCGTATCATGCCCGACCTCGCCATCCCGCCCGAAGCCTGGCGCCACACCTATGGCGATGCCGCCGACGCCAACCCGCTCAAACCAATCTGGACCTGGCACTTCGACGACAGCGAAGAAGCCGAAGTCGAACCCGACATGTCCGACGGCGAACTGCGCAGCAACTGGGACAGCTTCGGCTGGCAGCCCACCTTGCAACTCCGATTTGCTGGCGATGCCCTGTTCCTCAAAACCCAGCGCCGCACCATGAAACTCGCCCAAGCCGACGCCGAGATTCAATGGCCCTCCGTCGCCAGCGCCTTTGCCCCCGGTCAGGCCTCGCGCCGAGTCATGGCCTACGGACGGCGCAATGGCGGTAGCTCATCCGCAGCTCCGATCAAGTCCGACGAAGTCCAGCTGTTCGGCGACCACGTACAATCCGATCTGACCATCCAAGGCGATCACGTCTACACGCTTGACGGTCCCGGCACTTCCGTCGCCGTCGCCACTCCGATGCAAGACATCCAACCGCAATGGCGTGGCTTCGGTCGACCCGGCCGCGCCGTGCAGGTCGACACCAACCGCGCCCGCGCCAACCGACTCACCGCCTACCATCGGACCTCAGGAAAAACCCTCTGGTTCCGCTGGGTGGACCAAGAACGCCAAGAAAAATCCGGCGCCGGCTTCATGTCGGCCCCCGTGCCCTACGGCGATCTCCTGCTCGCGCCCGTGGCCAATGAAAACCACCTATGGCTCTACGCCTTGTCCGCCAAAGACGGGTCGACGGTGTGGAAATCCTACCTGTGCGAAGACAACAACACCAGCCCCTCCCGGTTCTCCACCGTGACCCTCGCGGTCGACGGCGGCGAGGTCTATGTGTCCACCGGTGCCGGCGCGGTGATCGCCTTGAACACCATCTCCGGCGAACTCCGCTGGGCGGTCGCCTACACGCGTTCGGAGGAGAAACATATCCGCCACACCGCGTTCATGGATCCCTACCACCGGCTCAAAGGCTGGAGCCGCGACACCATCGTGCTCGGCGAACAACAGCTCGTCGTCATGCCCAGCGACTATACCGCCATGGTCTGCCTCGACCGCGCCACCGGCGAACACCAATGGGAAGCCAAGCAGACCGCGAAAGAAAACGACGAACCCCGTTCTGCCGCCTACAGCCTCGGCGTCACCGGCGGAAAATTATTTGTCGCCGGCGGCAATGTGCTTCGCCGCTATGGTCTCGACGGCGGCAAGTTCGAGTGGAGTGTCAGTCCAGAAAATTCCTACGGCCGCGGCTTGCTCACCAAAGATCTGGTATTCTTGCCGCAGGACAAACGCGTGCTCGTTTACAAAACTGACGCCACCTTCCGCGAACGCCGTCCCTTCTACTTCACCCCGACCCTCCCGCACAAAGACGAGAACGTCGGCAACCTGTTCTCCGACGGCGAACGCCTCTACATCGTCGGCACCCGCTGCGTCAGCGCGTACGACGCGAGTTCGTTTGTGGCGGCGGAAGAAGACGAGGATTCCGAATAGAACGCCCCTCCGGTCCGACCTGAAAGGCGAGGGGCCTCCCGAGCCGATTGGGGCTGCGTTCTGGCAACACCCCCAAAGCGGTTCACGTGGTCCGCGCAGCGCACATCTGTTTTACCACGGAGGACACGGAGGCCACGGAGGAATCTCGAACCGGAGGTTCGCGGTGACTGAGCTCCGTATCTCCGTGCCCTCCGTGGTCCGCGCAGCGCACATCAGGTTTACCACGGAGGACACGGAGGCCACGGAGAAATCTCGAACCGAAGGTTTGCGGCGACCGAGTTCCGTATCTCCGTTCTCCCCCGTGGTCCGCGCAGCGCACATCTGTTTTACCACGGAGCTCACGGAGGCCACGGAGGAATCTCGAACCGAAGGTTCGCGGCGGCTGAGCTCCGTCCCTCCGTGCTCTCCGTGGTCCGCGCAGCGCACATCTGTTTTACCACGGAGGACACGGAGGCCACGGAGGAATCTCGAACCGGAGGTTCGCGGCGGCTGAGTTCCGTCCCTCCGTGCTCTCCGTGGTCCGCGCAGCGCACATCTGTTTTACCACGGACGACACGGAGGCCACGGAGAAATCTCGAACCGGAGGTTCGCGGCGGCCGAACTCCGTATCTCCGTGCTCCCCGTGGTCCGCGCAGCGCACATCTGTTTTACCACGGAGCTCACGGAGGCCACGGAGAAATCTCGAACCGGAGGTTCGCGGCGGCTGAGTTCCGTCCCTCCGTGCTCTCCGTGGTCCGCGCAGCGCACATCTGTTTTACCACGGAGCTCACGGAGGCCACGGAGGAATCTCGAACCGGAGGTTCGCGGCGGCCGAGCTCCGTATCTCCGTGCTCTCCGTGGTCCGCGCAGCGAACATCTGTTTTACCACGGACGACACGGAGGCCACGGAGAAATCTCGAACCGGAGGTTCGCGGCGGCCGCGCTCCGTCCCTCCGTGCTCTCCGTGGTCCGCGCTTCAGGAAATACTGCGAACGCCTTCAGGCGCTTATGGCAAGTTTTTGCCATAGCATGGCAAAGCTCTGCCACTTTATGGCAAGCTCCATCTTCAGCCGAAGGCTGAACCTTTACCATCTTCCGGCTTCCATCTTCAGGCCGTAGGCTGACCCCAGTCCCCGACGGGACGACAGTTAGTAAAGGGAATAAAGGGAATGGCGAATTCTGAATGACGAATTGCGAATGCTGAATTGGGCGCGGCCCTTAATCATTCACCATTCACAATTGACCTTCACCATTCACATTAATCCCTTCGCGCTGTGTGTCATAACTGCCAGGTATTTAACCGCCGGCACAATATCTTCCACCTTCCACCTTCCACCTTCCATCTCCCGGCCGAAGGCCTCAACGCCATCTTCCATCTTCCACCTTCCATCTTCAGGCCACAGGCCTCCCGTCCGAAGGCCAAAAAAATCCCTCGCATCCACCCACCCGATCCGAAACGCTGCCAGCGTGGATCCTCTCCCCCCAAACTCCCCAAACGTCCCAACCTACCGCGGGCGACTCGCCCCCTCGCCCACCGGCCTACTCCATCTCGGACACGCCCGCACCTTCCTCCGCGCCTGGCAACGCGCCCGCGCCGCCAACGGCGAAATCGTCCTGCGCATCGAAGACCTCGACCCGGCCCGCAGCAAAGACGAATTCGTCACCGCCTGCCTCGAAGACCTCGCCTGGATGAACCTCGATTGGGACGGCGACATTCTCTACCAAAGCCAACGCCGACCGGCCTACCTCGACGCCTGGCGCAACTTGCTTGAGGGTGGTCATATCTACGGCTGCACCCGTTCGCGACGCGACGTGCGCGAGGCGGTCGGCGCCCCCCACGAAGACGCGCGCGGTCCGGTGTTCCCGATCGAATGGCGTCCGACGCCTGAGCAACAAGTCGACGCCGCCCGCGCGCTGCTCGACTCCGATCAGCCCCACGAACCCGCCTCACCCACCCGACCCGCGACCAACTGGCGTTTCCGCGTGCCGGAGGGCCAGGTAATCGCGTTCGACGATGCCACCGCCGGCCCCCAGAGCTTCATCGCCGGTGACGATTTCGGCGACTTCCTGATCTGGCGACGCGACGACCTGCCCGCCTACGAACTCGCCGTCGTCGTCGATGACGCCTTCCAAGGCATCACCGAAGTCGTCCGCGGCGCCGACCTGCTCGTCTCCACCGCCCGCCAAATCTTAGTCTACCAAGCGCTCGGCCACCAGCCCCCCGCCTGGTGTCACGAACCTCTCGTTCGCGACCCCACCGGACGCCGCCTGTCCAAGCGCGCCGGCGACCTCGGCCTACGCGAGATCCGCGCCGAGGGAACCTCGTTCGAAGCGGCCCTCGCCAGCCTCACGAGCAATGAAAAAGAAAATGGTGGGCCTGGAGGGACTTGAACCTGGTACTGCTCTACTCGCCTCGTAGGAGATGATTGTATCTAGCATTCCGGCACACTCGCTGGTTAGGTCGAGAAAAGGAGCATGGATGCAAACTGGAATTGGCTGGATAGATTTTTCTTCTGAACACCGTGATCGTGTTCGTTCCGTACTCGATCTGCTGTCCGTTAAGGGCGTAGTGGATGAACTTGGGATTGGGATTATTCGAGACGCTTTTTCGGACACGATGTTTCCCGGCATTACCACAATTCAAACTCGGCCGAAATATTTCCTCATCGTCCCTCGGATCCTGCACGCATATGAGCAGCTCCCGGCGCAACGAAGGAGAAAGATGTCGGTGGCAGAATACCTTCATCAGGAGGAGGTCGCGTGCCGAATCCACTTGGCCAAACGCTATAAATTTCGAGAGGGCTTGGGGATCATCGGCATTACGTTTGGAGATCGAACCGATCGTTCCGTCATGCGGCCCGCCTCCTCGGTTTATTGGAATGGCCTGTGTCAGTTCCGGATTGTTCGGTCCGAGAGCACTTTGCGCGACTACGACCGGAAATACAGTGGGCACAAACCCGCGAACAGCCTGCTGCTCCAAGAAACAAAAAAGGACCGGGGCGATGACTTCGATGCAGGCGACCCTCAACTTCCTCCATGTGCAAAACTCCCGAAAACCTCTGGAAACTGGCGAAAAGATCTCTCCATCACCCTGCTTCCCGATGAGGCCATCTGGCTCCGAACGCAGATCGCAACCGCAAAGCCAGATACCTTGCTGGGTAGACTGATGAGCGACCCAGCGGCGCTCGAACAAATTGCGCTGCTGGATGAAAATGCCTCCTTCGCCACCTTCCGGGATTTGCCATGCATCCAGAATTTGGCGGATGCGAAAATCCAGCGAGTGGTCCACTTGGCGACCGACTTCTGGCAACTGTTGCGGGGTGCACACGTTCGCTATAATGTGTTGCTGAATGAGATGTACAACGAAGAGGGCTTGGCCGAATGCCAAGAAATGTGGGACGAATGGCTCTCAGAGATGAGCGGGTTCGAATGGGCCGTCTGGGAAACGGAGGAGGTCTGGCAACTCGTCACCGAACTTGACCGAAAGCCACATGCTCGCACGAGGAGGTTCGTGGATGGATGGATCGACGCGGTTCGAAACGGGTTGAGCAACAAGCACTTGAACGAACTGGTTCGTCGGCAAGAAATCGCGAACAAGGGAACTCGGGCCCGCTTGAAAAGGAAGAGCAAAGATGTGAGCGTGGACCGTTGGTTCGGGTTTTCAAGACTGGATTACCGTCTCCCTCAAATCCGCCAGATGGCCGGCGACATCGTCCGCGCGGAACAAGGAGCGGCCAATCCCGATGCTGGACTTTAAACGCAACCGGCTGGATTACGGCGAACTACTCATCCCGCCAAAGGGGTATACCCTCGACCGAGGAGTCGCGACCATGTTCAGCGCTTCGTTGGATTGCCTGCTCTCCATTCCCGTCGCGTTGATCTACGCTCAAACCCTCGAGGGAAAACTCGACCACGAACGCTTCCAATTGCTCGAGGCGATCCAGCGCATTTCCAAAAAGGTCACGGTCTACCACAACGTGGGAAAACTGCATGCGCCGTCGCGATACAACCGTCTCTATGCGTTCTTGGAAGACATGCTCATTCCCGTCGATCCCGGCAGTGCGTTCACCGCCTTCCATCCCAAGCTGTGGATCTTGCGGTATATCGCCGAGGATTCCGGACCCATTCGATATCGGGTCATGGTCATGAGCCGAAACCTCACGCCGGACCGTAACTGGGATGTGGGGGCCTGCCTCGAAGGCGCGGTTGATGCTGGATTGTCAACCCAGACCAAACCGCTGATCGACTTTCTCCAGCACTTGAATCGCGTCTCGCCCTTCGCGAATGCCAAGGCTTTTCTCGACGACTTCGCCAAGGTGGAGTTGCAGGCTCCGGACTCGGTAAAGAGCTTTGAGTTTCTCCCTTCCGGCATCCCCGCCTACCAAACCAATCCTCTGACAAAGGCATCGGGGAAGCGCCTCGCGGTGGTCGCGCCGTTCATTGACCAAACGGGCTTGGAGGCGGCGACGGCCGGAATAGACGGGGACGCCTACTTATTCAGCCGCCGGCACGAACTGATGAAATTGCCGCAAGAAACCTTGGCGCGTTTTCATGAGATCTACGAGCTCTCCGAACTCGTGCTCGATGGAGAGCAATGTCTGGATGAGGCGGCCGGAAGCGGGAATGTTCAACGGCAGGACTTGCACGCGAAACTATTTGTCTACGATCAGCAAAAGCAATCCAGCTGGGTGCTCGGCTCATCGAACGCCACCGCCGCCGCCATGATGCGCAATGTGGAGTGCATGATCCGTATGACCGGGCCGAAAAAATATTTCGGAGTCGATCGACTACTGGACGATCTGCTCGGACCCGAGCGAGATCTTGCGGTGTTCACGTTGTTTTCGCCAACCGAAGCAACCGGAGAAGATCCCGAAGCCGTTCTGCGCGACAAACTCCGAGCCCTGGAGTATGCGCTGCAACACATGGAGATCAACGCCGCGCTGACTCAGGCTGCGAACCAAGCGACCTACAATCTGGTCATTCATTCCGACCCGGCTGGGATCAAACCGATCGACGGCATTTCGGTTTCCCTCCATCCGTTGAATCGCGACAAGCCGCAGCGACTCGCTCTAGGAAAGCCAAACGAGATGCTATTCGAAAACATCAAGGAAACGGAAATTTCTCAGTTCCTGGCGTTCCGCATCGAAGCAGAGGAGATGGTACCGACCAGATTCCTCGTCAAAGTGGCCCTGCAAGGTCTGCCCGCGAGCCGGTTCGACAGCATCTACAAAAGCATTGTCGACAGTCGCGACAAGTTCTTCGAGTACCTTCGCTTCTTGTTGCTCGACGAGACTGAGAAAGAGGACCTTCAGCAGACGACACTCACTGAAAACGGTGGCGGGGAAGAAGACATGGCATGGCTTTCGCGCACGCCGATTTACGAACAGCTGTTAGTCGCCGCGTCTCGATCTCCCAAGAAACTTCGACGGATCGATCAGCTAATCACACGACTTTGCCGATACCAAGAGGAGGAGCAAACGGAGGACGGCGACCATAATATCGTGCCGCAGGCCTTCCTCGATTTCTGGGAGGTTTACCGGCCGCTTATTCCGGGTAGTCCGGGCAAACCGAGGGCGGAGGAGACCGGCGCATGAAACGTGACGAAGTGATCAGCAGCATCGAACGCACGCTGGGCGGCTTAAAGGATTTTCAACAAGCCACCGTGGATACGGTGCATCACCAGTTGTTCGAACAGGGTCAGAAAAGCATGCTCGTTGCAGACGAGGTCGGCCTGGGAAAAACCATCGTGGCGAAAGGTGTCATTGCGACGGAACTGAAGGCCCGCCTAAAGCGTGGAGTTCGCAGGCCATTTAAAGTCACCTACATTTGTTCGAACCAAGTGATCGCGGGGGACAATGTGAAAAAGCTGAACGTCTTCAGTGATCACGGCGTCATCGATCGGCTCGCGCGCCGCATTGCGTATTTGGCCTACATGCCCCCAGCAGAAGACGCGGAGATCGAACGCGTTCTCTCTCTGGCAACGCTCACGCCGGGCACCTCGTTCAACATGGGAAGCCGTTCGGGGACGAAGTTTGAACGGCGGATTATCTATAAGATTCTTTCAACAAACGAACACTACAGAAAGCGGTTCACCGGCCTGAGTTGCATGCTCAGGGGCCCCGTTCGGAAAGATCTCCGCTGGTGGCGAAGGTGGCTGAAAGAACCTATGTGGAGGCCGCTGCGCGAAGATTTGCCGGACACCTTCTTTAAGATTCTTCGCAAACGAACCCTCCCGCCGGAATGCATGCATGTTCGGGAGTCAATGGGAGTGTCGGCCAAAACAAAAGTGAGTCTTGATGAGGCCGTCTACGCAATGGCGGGAGACCTCTGGGCCAAAAATTATCATAAGCACCGGCAGGCTTGCTACGAACTGATCCTCGAACTGCGCCGCGTCTTGAACGAGGCCTGCCTGAACTACATCAACGCCGACCTTTATATCCTTGATGAGTTCCAGCGCTTCAGCAGCCTCATCGACAGCGAGAGTCAGCAGGAGGAAGCGCTGACGGCCAAACATATCTTCGGGAAGAAAAGGGCCAAAGTGCTGTTGCTCTCGGCGACTCCGTTCAAAGCCTTCACCGGCGCCCTAGATGAAGCACAGGGGGACGACCATTACCGGGATTTCCGCCGAGTTCTGACCTTTCTCGCCGGAGCGATAGACGGCAGAGAAGAATTGCTCGCGTACGACGCAAATCGTCAGGCCTTGCTCCAGCAACTGCTTCATTTGAACCGCGAGCACTTCGACCTCTCGACGGCTCACCGCGAGAAGATCGAGGGCTTCCTCCGTCGTTACATCTGCCGAACGGAGAGACAGAGTGTCGCCGCAGATCCCTCCACCATGATCGCGGATCTCTGGCGGCAAGACACCCTGCCCTTCGACCGTCCGGATATTGACCACTACGTCGCGACCGACCGGATTGCCCAGGCACTCGCCGCCAGCGAACGGGCCACATCCCATCAGATTCGAAATTCGGTGGAGTACTGCAAGTCCACCCCGTTCCCCTTCTCCTTTCTGGATGGCTACCTGCTCAAAAAGTTGCTCGCAGACGCAAAAACCGAACGGAAGGTGCGCAAGGCGATCACCGACAGTCCGGCCGCTTGGCTCAACCTCGAACAAGTGAACAACTACCGCTTGCAGATTGGTGCAGGAACAAACAGCGACCAATCCAGCGCAACCGTCAAGCACGCACGGCTATCCCAACTAGTGGACCACTCCATCGGCGCGGTCGGTGAGAAACTGTTGTGGATACCGCCATCCCTTCCGTATTATCCTTTGGAGGGGGCTTTCGAGAACACGACAGGCTTTTCAAAAACGCTGGTCTTCTCCGCTTGGATCATGGTACCGCGCGCCATCGCGTCTCTTGTCTCGTACGAGGTCGAACGACGCACGGTCGGACATCCAGCCACCAGAGACGAACGAGAACTGGAGCCGCGCACCTATTTTGCTCCGCCTGACAAACCTAAGCACCGACGACATCCGGTCCCGCTTCTGCGGTTCTCGCAGGTCACGGAAGGCGAACAGCGGGTGGCGAACAACATGACAAACTTTTGTCTGCTCTACCCTTCACCAAGCTTGGTGGAATCCATCTCACAAAGCGATATGCTGGGACAGAACCTGAGCTTGGACCAGCACCGGTCGCGCTTGGTCAAACACTTTTCAGCCCGCCTCAAGGCGAGCAACTTGAACCGCTTGGCCAGCACCTCCGGGGCATCAGAGAAATGGTATTGGGCGGCACCCTTGCTGCTAGACCGGAACAATAGCGACGCTTCCGCCAAAATTCAGGAGTGGTTTGGCGATCCCGGTTTTCACTCGTCCGACTTCTTCACCGCAGGCATCAAAGGCGCGGCTGGTTCGGCCAAGGAAAAGCATACCGAAACCCTCATGCAGGCATTCGACGATCCAACGTTGATAAACCTTGGTCCTATGCCCGCCGATCTTTGCGAAGTGCTCGTGGACATGGCGCTGGGAAGTCCAGCCATCCTCGCCGCGCGTAGTCTCACGACGACCTATGGGTCGGAGATGAATGCCCAAGCTCTGACCGAAGCCTTCCAAATCGCCAACGCATTCCTCAGTTTGTACAACAAGCCCGAATCCATTGCTGCAGTTCGATTGCATCCGTTTGACGGACCGTTTTGGCGACATGCATTACGCTACGGAGCCGAGGGTTGCCTCCAAGCGGTTCTCGATGAATATCTGCATCTTCAGCGCGGACAGATCGGCAACCGCACAGAGGTGGTTCGGGCCTTGTCGGAGACGGCCAACCTCAACACATCAAGCATCCAAGTCGATAGCATGTCCTCCTTTCTCCAAGACGACGCCAAAAAGATGCGCTGCCACTATGCCGTCCCCTTCGGGAACCAAAAGATCGAGACCGATGACGGCCAGAAACGAGCGTCGAACCTCCGGGCGAACTTCAACTCGCCGTTCCGGCCCTTCGTCCTTGCGACCACCTCCATCGGACAAGAGGGGCTCGACTTCCACCAGTACTGCCGCAGAATTGTCCACTGGAACTTGCCCGGAAATCCGATCGACCTCGAACAACGCGAAGGGCGGATTAACCGCTACAAAGGCTTAGTGATCCGCCAAGAGCTTGCCCAACGCTACGGAGGAAAACTCGATTCCGCTACCCAAAATGCAGACGTTTGGACCGCCCTTTTCCGCAAGGCTGACCAGCGAGAGCGGGTCGATGCAAAGCAATGCGAATTACTGCCGTATTGGCATGTCGATGCTCCCTCTTTCATGATCGAAAGAGTCATCCCAATGTACCCGTACAGCCGCGACCAAGTGCGGCTCGACCGCATTCTGAAGACACTCGCCATCTACCGCCTGGCGTTCGGACAACCCCGCCAAGTTGAACTGATTGACCAGCTCCTCGCCCAGGCATTCAGCCAAGACGAAGTCGATCAAATCTGTGAAAAACTAATGATCAACTTGAGTCCGCTGAGTTCGACGAAGGGAGCTTAGTCGACCTCCCGTGCGTACGTATCTGCGTGCCGCGAACAGCAATGAAAAAGAAAATGGTGGGCCTGGAGGGACTTGAACCCACGACCAAGGGATTATGAGTCCCGTGCTCTAACCAACTGAGCTACAGGCCCACACTGTTGTAAATCAACGACTTACGACAAAACCTACAACTTGCCAAAACTTTCTTGGGACGGATTTGGGACGGATTGTGCTACAATCACCTCCCAAGAGGTTCCAAGTGTCGAAGAAAAAGTCATATCAGAAGTCAGTAAAGTTCGCAGGCGCGATCATACGCAAGCGTGGTTCGAAGTGGCAAGTTGAAATAAACCACAGCGACAAACGTGTGCGCAAAACACTCCCCACCCTGGAGGAAGCGAAGGGCTACGCGGAGCGCATGAAGGTCGCGGTCGCCAATCAAGGTGCCGGCGCCTTCGACCTCGACTCAAACGAGCGCGTCGATGCGAGGCAAGCACTCGACCTGCTAGAGGGTCGAACCACCTTGGTCGAAGCAGCCAAGCACTGGATCAAGATGAACAAGGCGCCAGACGAGATTCTAATCGCCGAGTTGATGGAGGACTATGTTCAATCAAAGCGTACGCAGAACCGCCGACCGGCCACGATCAGCGAGATTGAAACCAAGCTCGGTATCTACTTTCGAAAAGGGAAGATTACGTATCTCCACGAACTCACACGTGAACAAATCCTCGGCTGGTTGGACAAGCACACCAATACCCCGGTAGGTCGAAACAAGAATCGACGCCTCATCCATGGCTTTCTGAACTTCGCCCTTAAGCGTGGACTCATCGAGGTCAATCCGGCTGCCTCCATCGAGAACGCCTCCGTCGATAAAAAGCTACCCGAGGCGTACGGCGTGGACGACGTCGAAAAGATGATGGTGCGCGCAGTCGAGGCGTACCCCTCGATCGTGGCCCACTTAGCCATCGGTTTCTTTGCCGGCCTGCGGCCAACAGAGATTCTGAAGCTAGACTGGGCCTCAGTAAGCTTCGAGAACGGCACGATACTCGTACGACCAGAAACTGCGAAAAAGCGTCGCACACGGCATGTTACCATAAGCAATAATCTTCGTGCTTGGTTGGAGCCCCTTGCAAAACCAGAAGGAGCACTGAGCCCTCCCGATAGCACATACCGCAAACTAAGGAACAAGTTGAAAAAGGACGTCGGAATCCACTGGATCTTCGACGGTCTGCGACACTCCTTCGCAACGTTTCACCTCGCACAACATGAGGACGCCCCGAAAACCGCCCACCAACTGGGACACACCCAAAACACCGACCTCTTGTACAACAACTATAGAAGTCTCGCGACCGCCCAAGAGGCGAAAAGGTACTGGTCGATTGTACCTCCTTCCTGAGCAGTCCAGCAGTGTCTTTGTTAGTTACACTCACGGATTCCACACCGACCTTTTATAACCAACGCCCCAGCGCAGGACCTACTCGCCAGAGGGACAAAGGCGAGTACCTCTCCATGCCGTCTGCCTCGTACCCCAAGCCTCTGTTAAGAAACTAACCAGGTCTGCTCTTCGCAAGCATATCCCAAATACCTTGGCGGCTCACGGGGACCATGAAATCCCCGACAAAGTTGATGTTGTCATCTAAGACATCCTTTGCTTTTTGTTTATGCGGCTGCACTCCTTCTTTTGGCTCCGGTGATCCCCCGCCAAACGAAAAGGCGCAGCTCGGTCAGTATTTCGCTGGCTACAACTGCTCGGAGGTAAACGAACACGAAAGATTCGAAGTCAAGCTGCTCGGCCCCACTCCTCAAGGGCAGTCCTTTAACGTGTTCCTAAGCCTCTTCTCTATCTGCCTCTCAACAAGTCCCCCTTATTCCGATGAGCCTTGACCCACTTTGCATTCCTAGAGATTCCGTTTACTCGACCGACCGAAGAGCGACGGTATTAAGCCTTGATAACATCCTCCGTGGTGACGTTGAGGGCCCCGAGTTCTTCGAGGAAAACTACTTCACGAACGGAATGACCAGTGGCCTCGGACGATAAACCAACTGACTTCTCTGCAAC
>Ga0079203_1000653_pt1 | contig 27585 bp, 11 predicted proteins | sample PorBlaMBantryBay_FD_68602 | JGI IMG/M metagenome (GOLD analysis project Ga0079203, IMG submission 68602) | Marine algae microbial communities from Bantry Bay - Bantry Bay, Ireland | ecosystem: Host-associated > Algae > Red algae > Blade | place: Bantry Bay, Ireland
TTTTTACCCCTATTTAAAGCACTCTTTTGAAGTCAACCAAATTTTTAAGCTCTTTAAAAATCTAAACAGTTTTGTTAAGACTTTTAATGATATTGCTGAGACTCAAAAGTACGATACTGTTGTTGATGTGAATGAGGTAATTGAAGAGGGTGAAATTCCGGACCAGATTACTGATAATCTGAAGTCTAAATATGATATTGATAGTTTTGGGGTTTCTTAGTTTTCATTCACGCACCAACACCAACACCAACACCAACTCCGGCAACACCACCCTAAACTTCTTATCCAACTCCTCATCATACCAAAGAACAATATACTTGGCAGTGGTTTGTTTCAATTCATACCCTTGCTCCAAGTAAGATTTAAATCGCTTTTCAAAAGTCCTGGATAATTTTAAAATAACATTCTTGTTTTCATCCTGAAAAATAGAGATATCACGCTCTTGCGGAATTAAGCGAGCGCCGGAAGAAATTGCCTTAGTATTGTAAATACAATCTGATCGTTTTGAAAAACCAAGGTAAATATCCTTTATCGCAGTCTCTATAATAATGGTATTTAAAGCTGGATACTGATTTTTATCTTCGGTATAGGTGAGGTGTGGAATCTGATCTGTTGAAAAATTGAGATTATTAGTGTGTAGATATAAGTTAGTCTTTGCGCGGGTCATGGCTACATATAGGACGCGTTTCTGTGATTCTTTGTCGAGTTGAAAATTATTGAGTAAAACAAAGACATGATCAAATTCTTTACCTTTTGATTTGTGCATCGTAGAAACCAGGATCGTACTTTTTTCCGGATGATAAAAGTCTTCTATTTTAGACTCTTTTAAAAAGGTGAGCCATTCCGTTTTGAATTTTTTTGGATTTGTATTATGAAAGGATTCAATTATTCTGGAGGCTAAATCTAGATTGGCAGAAGCGGTGTAATCATCTAATAGTTGCTTTTTTGTTGCTTCCCAGTGGTCTTCAGTAATGAATCCGTAGGCATCGTCTGTTTGCTTTAATAAGTGGTGAGTAAAGGCTTCAATTTCTAATAGTTGTCGGAGCGAAAAGCCATCTTTGTCCACAATTAGTTTTGCTGGAAACCCTTCCTGTTTTAGCAAACTGGTGATTAAGACTGCCTCATTGTTGGTATGGGTTAATACGGCAACGATTCCCTGGGGCTGTACTTTTTTTATCTGCTCGACAAGCGGGACAATTAGGTGATCTGATGGATATTTGGTTATCTCGATGGTGCCAAAATTCTGGTTATGAGCAACCAGTGGATGTTCTACTTTCATCCTGGCACTGGAAAAACGTTCTTCTAAAAATCGATTTGTGAATAAGAGCAGATTGTATTTTGCCCGATAATTTTTGGTCAAATAATGACAGTGGGCATCATGATCGGTGATAAAATTTCGCATGTATTTGATACTGGAGCCCCGGAATTCATAGATGTTTTGATCATCATCGCCGGCGGCAATCACCCGTATTTTTCCTGCTTGTTTAATGATGGAGACGATCAGCTTATATTCGGCTTCGCTGACATCCTGGTATTCGTCAATCACAATCACGCTCTTATTTTGGATACGATCTAATGGAATCTCTTCTGCCGTTATCGACTGGACTACTTTTTCTAAAACATCCTGTGATCGTTCGATATCTCCCATTCTACCCATCAACTGAAAAGCAAAGCCATGGTAAGTAAATATATCAATGTGATATGCTATATTACCAATCAATTCCTTTAACCTGTTTTTAAATTCTAATGCGGCGGGTCTGGAAAAGGTCAGCATCAAGAACTGATCTGGTTTTACATCTTCCATGAGCAAAAGTGCAGCTACCTTGTGCACCAATACTCTGGTCTTACCGGCTCCAGGACCAGCGGCCACCATAATATTATTGTGGTCACCATCTTTTACAACCTCCAATTGTTGTGGAGATAAGTCGGTAATAATTCTGGCAAATTTCTTTTCTGTAATGGTACGCTTGATCTTTCCTTTTCTCCTGCTAAAATATTTTTTGATAAATGCTTCGTATGATAAAGTGAAGTAATCTTCTACAAAAAGATTAGCAGAAATATTATTCTCCAACTGCTTCTTGGCGTACTCACCCACGATATGTATTTGTTCCGTCTTGCTTTGATAATATTGTTCTAGCTTAGCATAATCATCCTTCGTATATTGTTTCCGAGTATCGTCTACTTCTCGGGTGATTTTCATGGGACTATAATAGACCATCAATCCATCTTTTAACTCAAATATTTTTAAATGATGAAAGTAGAGTAGGATAAATTCGTATAGAATGATGGGTTCATCTACGGCCAGGTTTTCTTCCGTTGCATTTTTTAAATCCAATACGGAAAATTCAATTAACATCCGATCCGTATAATTAGGATCTTCTTTTGCTTCGGGTAAATATTTATCTCTGAGTACCGCTAGGCAATGGGTGCCGATAGTTAGTCGATTATCTATTTTTTCTTTAAATCTGGCAAATGGAATCTTGGCCACAATCCGAAATCGATTATTGGCTCGGTCTATCCTGTTTTTAATAATATAATGTACCTGCTGCCAATAATTTAAAAGGTCCTTGAGGATGACCAAATCGCATTCTATTCCATCATTGTTAATCGTTTCATTCACCTCTCGTAAACTAATATCTTTTTTATAAATACTTTCATTCGGGAAAATTATTTCAAATAATTTCTGCTCAACAAGTTTTACTTGATTAAAACGATTGATGGAATTTCTCTTTCCCTGTACCGTATAATAGTAGGCCGTTAAATCTTTATCGTTACTTAATATCCCTTGTTGTTTGAAAATATTCAATACCCTGGTTACCTCATTTTTATCTAACTCTAAAGACTCCGCAATATAATCTACTCGAGTATCCTCATTTGCTTTTGCTCGCGAAATAAGAGAACTATAAATACGTTGTGCGTTTTTATATTGAGCTTCTCCAGTAAAATGACGAATTCCAGCATCCATTTTCTTTTTCGCTTCTTCTACATTTTTTGCCAGAATACTTTGGGCAAAAATCTGTGGTGCATTTTCTTCTCTCTTCATATATCCGGATTCCTCCAGGGTAGACAAAGCCGTTTTTACTCGAGTTTCTAGATCATTTATTTCGGTATCCCAGCCTGCTCTTTTTGCTATTTCCAGGGCCGATTTGGTGAATTTCTTTGCTTTGAATCTCTTAATTCCCTGCCAGATTTGAAAGACCTCTTTATGGCTTAATTTTGTCAGATTAAGCAGATGAAAATGGGCATCTAAATCTTCTTCGTTATATAACACATAACATTTTGCTTGCAAATTAGACTGCCTACCTGCTCGCCCTGATTCCTGCATATAATTTTCCAACGAATTAGAAATGTTATAGTGGATCACCATTTTTATATTATCCTTATCCACGCCCATACCAAAAGCCGAGGTCGCTACGATAATATCCAGCGCTCCTTCATCGGACATAAACTCATCTTGTAGCGCCGTTTTTTCATCCCGCTCCAATTTTCCGTGATAAGCTTTTGCTACGATTCCTCTTTTTCCCAAATCTTCTGCTAGCCCTTCGGCCCGTTTTACTCTGGAAACATAAACTATTTTAGGTCCTTCTTCAGATTGCAAAAGCTCCATTAATTGTAAAAGTCTATCTTCTTCGTCGCTCGTTTTTATAACAAAATAATGGAGGTTTTTTCGCTTGGCACTCGTCTGATATAACATTAGATTCAAGGTCAAATGCTTTTTAAAATACTGTTGGATATCTATAATTACCGCTGGTTTGGCCGTTGCGGTAAAGCAAGAAACAGGAATGGGGTGGAGCAGCCCTTTTTCATTTTGTAGTCTTTTTAAAAACTTGGCGATGTATAAATAATCCACTCTAAAATCCTGTCCCCAGGCAGAAAAACAATGCGCCTCGTCAATCACAAAACGGTTAATCAATCGCTTTTTCAACAAACGCATAATGGTACGAGACCGTAAGGATTCGGGAGAAATATAGAGTAAGTTCGCGCCACCACTTTCCACCCGTTTGATCGCATCCCCTCTTTCTAAAGGAGATAGTAATCCGTTGATGGCTACCGCTGCGGTAATATCAAAACGCTTCTGTAATACATCCACCTGGTCTTTCATCAGCGATTGTAGCGGAGAGATGATCACGGTCAGCGAACGGTTAGCTACCCCATTCATTAAAGCGGGTAATTGAAAAGTCAGCGACTTACCTCCACCCGTCGGAAAAATCGCCAACAAGGATTCTTTTGCAAGAGCAGCTTCCACCACTTCCTGTTGCAAGGGTATTTCTCCATCCCCTTCAAAATGTCTAAAATTTTCGTAGCCAAAAAAGCGATTCAATCCTTTCACTGGATCGAGATTATGACAATACGGACAACCTCCCAATCCTTGACAATCAATTCTCAATGCATTGATGATGGTCAATGTTTCAGGAAATTGATGCTTCACCCAGGGAGGCAATAAGGACTCCGAATCATTGACCGTAATAATCGCCAATGCAAAAGCCAACTCAATCGGATGGTTTTCTATAAAATCCAGGAGATCAGCATCTCGACAAAATAATTCTTTAAAATGTTTTTTAATAAAATGGATCAATTGACCACGGTCTTCAATTAGTCCCAATTCGTTAGAAGGAAGTAAGTTGAAAAATCCATTAAAGCCCTTCACTTTTATCAAGAGACTATAATAAAATTTCTGCAACGATTTTGGTAACTGATGAAACGCTCCTACCAGATCGGTCAATAATTCTTTGGTCAACCGCGCATCTGCTAACGGATTATTTAGATCCCCACCATCTATCTGATAATCTTTAACCAAAGGATGATACGGATTTTTCGGAAATAAAAGCACCGATAAATAAAGGGTGTCTATCGTCGATCTCTCGAAAAAAGAGTGGGGGAGATCCTGATTTTTTAAAATGGGAAGATCGTGCGCAATAATGTTATGACCGCACAGGATGGAAGCAGGCGTACTAAATTTTTGAAACTTAGAAGAATGGTTTCCTCGGTATTCGTTGCCATTTAGCATGGCGCCATATTCCAGGATCTTTTTAGATTTTGGATGGACTTCCAGGTCAAAGAATAATATGTTGAGCGTTTCTAGCAAAGGTTTTGTTTAAAAGGTAACTTAAAGATATACAATAAAAGAATCTTTTTCTAATATGCATAGTATATCTTTTTTTTCAGGGTGATGGTGGTTGAATATTGCTGTTTGGATAGCTGGCGTCTAGCGAGAATGAGCTAGTTTTTAAATATAGCGCTTTGAATTATATTATCTTTTTGGAAATATTCTACGATTTCTATTGGTAGTCAAATTGTTTTTTGTACATTCATGCCTACTTACCTTGAGAAAATTTTTAGTTTTTGTTGTAAATTAAGATGTAGAGACTTTGATCGGTCAGATGCATGAAGGAGGTTGTCTACCAGACAGCTAATAAACAAATAGCGTACAATAACAATCTCATGTCTCTAACCAACCTCTCCAAAACAGATTACCTCTCTTATCTCGCTTGCCCAGAAGAACTCTGGATGTCGTATCATCAAGCCGATGGTCTGCCTGGCTTCTCTTTGGAAGCACAACATAAAGTGGAGCAAGGGAAACCTCATTGACCGACTCGCCCAGGACTGGTTTAAAGAAAGTTGTATCATTGACGACGAGGCCATTGATCCAGATCAGGTTGCTTTTCAGTATAAGGTGACGGCGGGTAACTATCTGGTGAAGGCTGACATCACCGTTTTTTCCGAACCAAAGGTTTGTGATCTCTACGAGGTAAAGTCGGGTACTGGCTTAAAACAAGAACACCTGTATGATATTGCTTTCCAGCGGATGGTCTTTGAACTGGCTGGATATCAGGTCAACCGTACTTTTTTAATTTATGTAAATAGCAAATACGCGATTCAGGATCCAATTGATCTCTGTGAGTTTTTTGGAGTGGAAAATGTAACTGCGGAGGTAGACGACCTAATGGGGCAGACCCGGACGAGCGCCGTAGACGCCTGGAACTGGCTCCACCGGAAAAGTTTACCTGCCTTGACGGAGATTACCTCGCTTTGCGGAAATAGATTAAACTGTAGTTATCTGCAACAGTATTACGAGGCCATTCCGGAATATTCCGTTTTTAATATTAGTCGAATAGGTGCAAAAAACTAAATTTGTTACTGGAGATGGACATCCTCGATATCCTCGATGTGCCCGCAGATTTTGCACTGTCAGATAAGCAAAGGACACAGGTGAACGTGGCTCAGAAAAATGAACCGCTGATCCAGGCCGCCGAAATAAAAAAGGTATTGGATGGTTTAGCTTATCCGCTTTATTTTTTAGATTACGAAACCTTCGCTTACGTGATGCCCTGCCACGAAGGACTCTTTCCGTACCAGCAAATGATCTTCCAATACAGCCTTCACGTCATCGAATCTGAAGGGAGCGAGGTACAACACTTTGAGTATTTGATGCCATCCAAAGAAACATCACTGGACGAAATTTTTACCCAGATGGTCCAGGAGATTCATCCCTCGGAAGGGACTGTTTTAGTTTGGAACCAAGGCTTTGAAAAGACGCAAAATAAATTGATGGCCGAACTGTTACCGGCTTACGCGGATTTTTTATATTCGGTCAATGATCGAGTGTATGATTTAATGAAGATTTTTACGCAGGGTCTCTATGTGCATCCTCAGTTTAAAGGAAAAACATCCATCAAAAAAGTCCTCCCGGTGCTTTGCCCGGAATTGAGTTATGGAGATCTGGAAATCCAAAACGGAATTGCAGCGGTTATCAATTGGCATCACATGACCGACGGCAGAATGTCGAAAACGGAGGCAAGCCAGACTTACCAGGATTTGTTGAAGTATTGTTGTTTGGATACCTGGGCGATGGTGCGGATTTGGGAGAAGTTAAGATGTTTAGTCCACGTGTAAGGACTTCAAGTGGGGTATTAAGTATAAACATTTAAAGTATATTGTTATTTTTAAAATAAAAACTCTACCCTTGCTTTGTGTAGTTAATATGTTTTACGTACATTTATATTTACTTACCTTGAGAACGTTTATCAACATCTAGATATCAACAATTCGAAAATATAGTAAACAAAACTGATGATGAAAAAGTTATTATTCCTTTTTATGCTCACCCTTATATTCGGCTGTGTTTCTGAGTCAAACTACCAAGAAGTAGTGGAAGAAAATAAAGCGCTAAAAGCTGAAATAGAGGATGTTAGGTCTGAATTAGAAGGTATTAAATTTGGTATTCCTACACTTTTGAGGGAAGCCAGAAATTCCTTCGAATTGAATGATTTTTTAACAGCCAAGCAAAAAATTGAGGAACTCACTGATTTCCACCCTAATGCTAGCGAAACAGCAGAGGCAAGAAAAATGCTTCCTGCCATAGAGGAAGAATTCCAATGGACTAAGGCCAAAACCTCAAAGGACTTGTTCACCATAGAAGAATATTTGACGAATTATCCCAAAGGAAAATATTATAAGGAAGCCTATCGCGAGAAGAAAAAATTAACAGTTAAGATGGATGAAATAGCATATGAGGATGCTAAATCCCAAAATACGGTGGATGGATATAATGCCTATCTTGAGAACCATCCAGAGGGTAAATATAGAAGAAGAGTCAGAGCAAAATTAGCAGGCTCAAGAAAAGTTAGTGAAAGTAACGCATATGTATCTACTCAATCTAGTGAAGAGAATGATTACGAATCTGCGAAAAGAAAAAAATCATCCCGGGTTTGGGAAAAATTTTTAAAAAATCATCCTGATCATTGGGACAAAAGCGATATTGAGAAAAGAATAATTAGTCTCAAAATTGATGAGATCATGAATGATAGAAACACTGGCGAACTTCCCTCTTTCGCTCAGACAAGTACTGCTTATTCCTCAACCTCAAATGTGACTATTGAAAATGATACGGGATACAGATTAACTGTAAGATATAGCGGTCCTTCAGTAAAGGAAATCGTTATATCAAGAGGTTCTTCAGAGACAACTTCTTTATCGAGCGGGTCCTACAAAATTGCCGCTTCCGCGAATGGCTTACATTACGCTGGTCGAGAAAGTTTGTCTGGCAATTATTCTTCTAAATATTATATTAGTACAAGTCGATATTAAAAATGTCAACATTGGAAATGATGCTATTCTGGCACACATAATAAAAGCCACTTTTCCATAATCAAGAAATTGATTTATTCAGTATCATATCTATATACTCATCCTTTTGTTCATGTTGAAAAAGTACATGATGTTCATTAAAAGCATCTATATCTTTTTTTCCACGCCAAGGTACCTTTTGAAATTCAGTAGCCGAAACAATAAATGAATTTAAGACGATTTTATCATCTTCTAATTTTGCTTGAATCTTTGATTTTATATTGGTATAAAACTCAACCTTAGGATCCTCAAATCCATCTACTTGACGAAGTCCTTTAGGATCAACAAAGGTCACATATTGCATGTCGCCCTGAAGAATCCACAAAATAAAATCAGGATAAAAATTATTTGCTTCAAAAAAACCAACACCTTTTTTACTCATATTTCTGAGCAGGAAAATCTCTTTGTTATCAAAGAAACTTGGCTTTTTTTCATAAAAATTTTTCAAGTCCATTACGAAATCTTTTTCGCCTGAATTGAGTTGGAGAGGTTTTACATTAACTATATCCTTGTATTCTTTCTGAGTAAACCAAATCAGTGGCTGATATAAATGGCGTTCAAACGGAAATACATTTGATAATCTACCGAAGTTCATTTCTTTACTTAAAGCATCGGTTTCAAATGCTGATTTTATTTCTTTGAGTTTTTCGATTATATCCGTTCTGCTTCTCTCAATATGAAAAATATACTTTTCAGCGTCTTTTAAATTAGGATGAGTCTTATCCAAGGTAAAAGTCTCTAGGTACTGACTAATATATTCTTGTTTTAGATAATTATAGGTTCTATCAAAATAAGATTTGAAAAGGGTAATAGCTATGTCTTGCCAAATAAATACTTTCTCAAAAGAAGTTAAAAGCAATTCAGATTTTGGAATATACAGTGTGTACCAGGATTTGTCTTTTATTAAATCAATCAAGCCTTGCTTAGAAAACGAGACGTTGTACCAACTTCGTTCATTCTTGAATTTTTGCAACTCAAAATAAATCATCTCCCAATCAAAAAATGCCGTATGTTTAGCCTCTAATTTTCCTTGTTCAGACTCTCCTTCAAGAAGCACTTGCTTTGCTTGCTTACTTTTGGTCACAGCAATTTTAGGGTACCAGTCTAATACAATTTTTGAAGTATTAGTTTTTGATGAGAGAAGAGTTAGCGGAGAACGTTCTTTTTTGAAGTCACGTCCTTCCTGGACCCTCACGAGTTTTAATTTCTTTTTATCTAATTCTATGATTGGAAGAATAGTCGTAGCTATTTCTATTTGTTCTTTCTTCTCTGTAGCAATTCCATCTTCTTCCAAAAACTGCTTAAACAAAGCCATGTAATCAGATTTTATTCCAAAGACATTCAAAGTTTCCATTATTGGCAGACAACTTGGAATATTATCTGGCTTCTCATAAATATCTAACCTATTACTTCTTTTTAAAGAAAAATTATGTCCTCTTAAACGAACACCTCTACCAAATAATTGAATAATCTGAGAACCTTCACTTCGACCTATATTCATCAGTCCCATCATACTTACACGCCAGCTACTCCATCCTTCAGTAAATTTTTTGGCTCCGATAAGTATATTAGCAGTGCTATCGTCTTTATTCAATCCGTTAAATACAGACTTTGAAAACTCATCACTATTAGTCGATATTCCTGCTTTCTGGCACTGCTTGATTAACTTACTATCATCACTCACATTAATTACACCAAAATAATCTCCCTGACCAACTCGTAATCCAATTTCACCAGTTTGTCCTTTCAGATTTAAAAGGTGTAACTGACCTTCTTCAACCGTTGAGTTAAAAATTAATTTTAGCATATTTCTATAAAGGTCAATACCTGTGAACTGTTTACCATACAGGTATTCAAATTTATTCGCAAATACTAATCTTTTATTTTTATCTTCTAGACCATCCAAACCACCGATTAGTTGTTCTAATATTTCTACACTTTCTCTCTTCTCTTTAACAAATCTGGAAATAAAATTTATGATCTTCTGAATATCTGTAGCTTCCTTACTACTAAGACTTTTGGTTACACTCCCCCCGACAAAAATACATAAGGGTTTTTCAACTAAGAATGGTTTTACTTGCTTCTTATTCTCCTCAAAAACTAATAACTGCTGATAGAAACTAAGTAGGCAGGCGACCAGGTATTTATGTAAGGCTTCTTCTCTTGAAGTATCTTCTAGGTTTAAAATTTCAAAGTCTTTTCCGTAGCCATCTCTATGGAAGTATTTATACGAATAGTCAAATAGTGTACTCTTCGAATACTCAGTCATAAGGCTATCTTTACTAGAAGCAGCGGCTACCGCTTGACCAAAAGTGGCAGAGTACTCAAAGGAAAAACCTTGTGTGCTCAACTGATCTCTTTTCCGTTTCCACTCTGTTCCGCTACTTCCTCTATGTCCCTCATCAATTAATACTAAGTTATTTTCTTCAAAGGAATCAACGGCAACGGTATCTGGACCTTCTTTATCTTCGAGTTTATGAATACTAAGTATTTCTACAGACTTGCCAGCAAAAAGATTTCCAAGTCCGATACTACCACTCCGTTCTTTAGAAAATAAGCTTGCAGATATATTTGAAAGTTTGAATTCCTCCAAATGTTGATTAGAAAGTCCTTCGTTTGGAGTAATCAGGATTACTCTATTCAAAGTTGCACCTTGTCTGTATTTACTTAGATAATGCATATACTGTTCTATATTAACGTGCATTACCAATGTTTTACCTGAACCAGTAGCATTCCAAAACGCTAACTTGTGAAGATCGGATAGCTCAAACTTCTCAACAACAAAACCGGTTGGATTATAGAATTTGGCAAATTGATAGTATGGATCATTAAATCGATCTACAAACTCATTCAAAGACAAAAGCAATCCATTTTTATCTTGAAAATATCGGTCTAAATATATTTCTGTGAAAAGTATAGATAAGTACTGAAAATACTTCCACCGGATAGGTTGGGTACGAGACTCACTAATACTTTGGGTATAGCGAAAAATATTCTGATCGTAGCCCAGTAATATATCTTTGTCTAAATCTTGATTTGTAAATAGATTAGAGACTAAGAAATGATAAAATTTGGAAGTATTATCATTTCCATATCCTTCATGCTGGGAGCTACGCATACCATCTGATAATGCTTCTAGACTTTCTACTCCAAAAAGATGTAGTATGTACTTATTCAATACAAGTACTTGATTAAGACCTACCTTTTTTGATTTTCGTTTTGCCATGTTTGTTTAACTTAATTTGTATCGTTGAGATCTTAGATTAAAAGCTTCAACCCCTCCTTCCATTACATCACAAATTAATCGTCTTATCTCCATATCATCTATACTACCTGAATGTTTAGGCTCTACATATTTACTATCAGAATTCATTACAACGATATGTTCACTATCCCCATTGACGGGAATATTAGGATTATGAGTAACGATAATGACCTGCCTTCTACTCTTACTGTTCCGTAATTGATTCACCACTAAACTGTGAATGAGCGAAGTGTCTAAATCGTCTTCTGGCTGATCAATAATCAGCGGCTGATCACCGTGAGATAACAGAAAGGTAAGGATCGCCGCAGTCTTTTGTCCTGGTGAGGCAGTCGCTATGGGTTTGAAATTACTTTTTTCATTGGCTTTGTATTCAACTGATATTCTATCTTCTGGGACAAGTAATCTTAGCTTATCTATTTGAGATTCACCAAGACCTCTAATCCGCTTTGTGAAATGTCCAGAAAAATCTCCTCCTCTATAATCCCCAGAGATAATATCTAAGAATATTTTCATAAAACTTCCATTATTCTCTATTGGTGCTCTACCTAATTGCCATCTCTCTTTAAGTGCTATCAATTCGGTTTTGTAACTTCCATACGAATTAATTATCTGTCTAAATGAGTTCTCCCAATGATCCAGGTCACCACATCTACGAATTTTTGCTCTTACATTGCCTTCTAATAATCCATTTAAAAATGCCAATCTAACCTTCGTTAATTCTTCTCGCTTCTTGAAAAAAGCAGCTTTCTTTTTTTCGTTTTCTGGAAAAGCTTCGGCTAATAAAACTTCTAACTTTTCTATCTCATGAATCTGTTGGCGTTTTCCTTTTACTGAGTTCATTTCACGCTCAATTTCTTCGGTGGAGGAAATCTCCTGAACTCCATCCGCTGTTAATTGTTCTTGTTTCCTAATATAATCACCTTCCATCTGCTGCTTACCTTTTTCCCATTGAGAATCTTCCAGTCTAACAGAAAACGCTTCGAGAGATTCTAATCCTTGTTTATGATACTTTAGAAGTTCTGATTGAATTGATTCAAATTCATTTTTTAAAGATGAAATTAATCCCGTAACCTCAGGTTCGTATTTACCTTCATTAGAACTGATAGTAGGAAGTTGGTTAGGAAATTGAAAAGCGTCAATGGCATCTTTAAGGTTAGATAACTGAATTTCAACATCACTTTTGAAGCTTTCTATTTCACTTTCGTCCAATGAGAAATTCTGTTGCTTATTCAATAATTCACTAAAGGCACTAACATCCAACACTGACAATCGGGTTTCTATATCATTTATTTCTGTCTCCAAAACTTTCTTTTCATCAATCTTTACTTGTAATTCTCTGATATGAGCACAATGAGTAAGAAAGGCAGATTCCAGTTCTTTTAAATCTTGTTTTATTCCTGCAACAGAAGGAATATCTCTATCTATCTTATTTCTTAGCGCATTCGGCCTATTCGCGATTTCAAACACTTGTTTCTGAGAATAAATATCTAACTCCAAAAGATTAATAAATCCATCATCTGTTTCTTCAATCCAGGATTCGTCGGAAGGGTTTAATCTAAATATTTTAGATACATCACCTTCATTTACTTTGTATTCTATTTTATAAAGGTTGTTTCTTCTCCGCAATAAAATCTCTATTTCCGCAACTGGGTTTAAAACCCCTTTAAGTGGAGAGCCTTGTGGCTTTCTAAAAAAGGAATCAAATTCGGATTTGATATTTGGAACGTCACTTAGCGCTTCTCTATACACAGGAAATAATCCTCGTATAAAACTAAGCACCGTAGATTTACCACTACCCCTACCTCCGACAATACTGGTCATTTGTGGACTGAAATCAACTTCAATTAATTTTTCAAATTCTGTAATTTCAGTATTTAAAAAGGTAATTTTTTCGATCCATAAACCGGGTGTCTTATACGGAATTTCTCCCTCCGAAATATTAAAGTCATTCAGTATGCGTTCTTCGGGAACTAGCAATGCTTGTCTAAGACATTCTAAAGACGGTTGAGCATCCATCTTAATCCAGGTAAACCTACTCCCTATTCCCCATAATCCGTGTTGGGAATCATTTGGTTCGTGTGGATTATCCGAAAAAGTAAGGATGGCTTTTCTATGTTCCATAGACTGTTTGGTCGCTTGTCGCCAATCTTTCATTCGACTTGCATCAATCTTAAGTTTACCCTTTTCCAAATCTTCTGCACTGACACCATAGCAGCTATTAAGTTTTTCTTTTAGTCCATCTTTTATCTCATTTTGATATTGTTTATCGCTAAGCGTGAATTGCTTATGTACCACCTGTACACTTTTTATTTGCTTCATAGCCAGGAAGTCCTTACGTGGCTGGTTACCCATTTCACAAATACCATTAAATTCATCTATGTGTGCAGGAATAACAATGGCTCCTCTTACAGTTGCCAATGCTGTAACATCTGCACAACTTAGACTAGAATGTGCGGTCTGTAGTCCATACATTTTGCGCTCGATATTTGCTTTTAGCAGAAAATCTTCAATATCTGAAGTACCTTTTTCGATATCAAATATCACCAACAAATGCACCTTCGCATCACTGCAGGTTATTTCCACCCCGGGGAATACCGTCAACGATGTTTCTTCCGCCGCTACTTTAATTTGGTCAATCCACTCTCCCGTATTATGATCAGTGACAGCGACACAGGATAGCCCTTTATTTATTGCCTCCGCTACCCATTGCTCAGCAGTGACGGTTTTTCTATCTCTAAAACATAAACTGGCGGGCGTATGTAAATGTAAATCACATTTATGCCAGCGAGTGCCTACGTAGTTATTTGAATTCATGGTCTATTGTTTTATTGCGCTTTCTATTTAGAGACTTCTTCTTTAATTTTAACTTTTTCAGGATCCCAATGTAGAATCGTAAATTCTATAATGTTATCTGTCCTGTTTTGAATGGCATCACTATTCCATTTATTTTTTTTGGGTAAAAAATCTTCTAGCTCATTCTGAATTTTCAGTGGTGCTTTTATGAAATACTTTGAGTTTTTCACTTTAAATTCTTTTCTTCCTTTACTGCTATTCGCTGATTGTGGATCAATTGTTAGGTTACCCAATTTGTGTAAAAATTCTTCTTGGAATTTTGCAGTCATTCGTGGGTATGCTTTCTTATTAGCGATCACCTTGGTTTCTTTTGGATTTTGTGGTGCAATATGTTCTATTGTAAATTGGTACTTTTTTGATTTCGTTTGAATTTCTTTTTCTCCCATTTTGGCCCATTTCGGTTGTTGAGTTTGACGAAGATAGTTTTCGTATTTCCAAAATAAATACCTCAAATCTCCTGAGGTCATTTCTTCGTATAAATAGGGACTACTTAGGTCTTCTCTCAATCTCCCATTCCAACTGTACTTACTTATTAGCGTTTTGAGCTCAGTGGCTAAAGCGGTATAGTCTCCTTTAAAATCTCTGGCGAGAATATATAGTTGCGATTGCCCCGTAAATCCTCTTCTTTGTCCGGCAGCATAAACCCTGAAACTATAAATTTCTAACAGCCGAGCAATTTTATAAAAATCCTTGTAATTATTTTCAGCATCCATTCTGAAAGCTTTCAGTAGTAATGGGAAAATATTTCCCATTCGATCCAAAACAAATAAGTCACGGACCACCGAATTATTCTCTTCCATCAAGGCAACCATATTCATATAGCTTTCTTTGAGTGAAAGTGAAAAGTCATTAATTAATTGAACTGCCTTGGCAGGTTTATTTTGTTTGATGATTTTGTTCAACCTTTCCTTTAGAGAGCGAACTACGTTCTGATAATCTCCTTTTTCTTTCCATGGCTCGAATGCAATATAATGGTACCGAAGTACTGTATCTTCGTCCATTTGCTCACTGATTTTTTCAAACTCCCGGTATATTTCACTAAATCTGCTTTGAATATCAATTAATAAATTATCCGGATTCTTCTTCTCTGTCTGGAAACATTTATACATCAAAAAACTTTTGATTTTTTCCAAATTAGTAAGGCTCTTTCCTCGGTCATTTGTCGTTTCAAAAATTAAAGTGGCTTCCGTTGGACTTCCTACCGCATAGGTCAATACTTGGGTATTCTTATGTAATTTATTTTTGTATTCTATTAAAGTTTCTGAAGGTAATACAGATAGTTTTTCTTCAAAATATTTCTTTACTTGATGTAATCTGCGTTGACTTGGAGTTCGGATATATTCTTTTCCTTCTTTATTTCCTAAAATGTAAGATTTAAAAAAATCATTGTCTGATTCAATTACTCGAAGCCGATATTCTTCATCATATTCAATATAAGTATCTTCTAATACTTTGGTCTTCTCCTTCGTTTTCCTCCTCAATTGCTCAATCAAAACTTTCATAAAAATGATGCATGTTGTGATCCGTTGCTGACCATCTACTACATCAATAATTTCAAAATCACTTTCTGTAGCGTTGTTTTTTTGTAAAAGTATCGTACCTAAAAAATACTTATTTTCAATATTGTGGTTTTCAATATCTCCCATAAAATCATCCCATTGCCGTTTCGTCCAGGCATATGCACGCTGATATTTTGGAATATTAAAAATTGATAATCCCGAAAATAATTCTTTGATATCCTTTAATCCGTTCTCCATTACCGAGTTTTTTAAAATTAGAAATTATTATGGTAGTTTTCTCGGTAGTATATAAAATTTATCGTTTTCTTATTCTCCTAAACATCTTCTACCTCAAACATCTGCCGCTTAAATTCTTCCTCAATCATCACCACTTTCCAGCGGTCTTCTTCCGTTCTTAGATTCTCTAGATTATTATCTCCGTTCACATAGATTCGATGAAACTCCTGATCCCGAGTACTATATCCCATTGTTTTAAAGAAGCTGTTAAGGGCCTTGTTGTCTTTTTCTTTGGTGTTTCTCCAGATGACCAGGATACGTTCGTCTTGAAGAGTCTTTCCTTCTATTACTCTAAATCCACGGTTGGTATCCATTCGCTCTACAACCAATCCTATGAGATAATTAAAGGTCTCTACCATATCCACTTTGGTCGAAGTCATTTCATTTTGACGGGTAATATTTAAGTGATAATTAAAAGGGTCTTCGAAATTCGTTACATTTAGCAGACTGCCTTTTACCGCTGTGTCTAACATATAATTCAACATATAACCTTCGCGGAAATCTGTGTTCTCTTGCAAGGACATTTTTTGAGAGTCTGTAGTATTAATAGCAAGATGATTTAACGTGTCTTCGTAACTTTCCAGACGAACATATTTAAAACAGTGGCTGCTGCCTTGTCGGCTGAAGGGTTTTCCATCTTTCCAGTCCTTAGAGTAAATGATTTTCTTTATCCTCTTCATTAAGATTAAATCAAAATAGCTTCCCATTTCAATGAAAAGAAATTTTCTACGAAAATTATCTGTCCTATTTAAGTTTATAACAGCCTGTCCTGTTGAACCTGAACCTACAAAATAATCCATAACCCAACATGACTCTTTAGTTGAAAATTCTATTAATTTTGAAATTAATGATGTAGGCTTTGGGTTAGGAAACATGCCACTTTTTCCTGTTAAGTTAGTTAACTCTTTTTCTCCATCATTATAATCTAATATTATTGATTTAGTAACATTTGTTGAAACGTTGTCTAAAAATCTTTTTACTTGAGGAACTTTATTTTCATCTTCTCCAAAATAAATATGCTTTATTTCTTCTAGCAGTTCAAACGAAGTTGAGTCTTTTTCTTTACTCTTTTTGCGCCATCTCCAGCCTGTCTTAGGATAAGGACTTGGTTTTCCAGTTATTGGATGAATAGGTTTATAAAATCTATAGTCTTCACTATTTGGATCTCGATGAGAAGATGTTAAAGTACTTGCATTTGGCCATGACGAATCACTTTCACGATAAACCCAAATTTTGGCATTCTCTTTTTTTGCATTTTTAAAATCAACCCAAGTTCCATCTGTGGTTCTATAATCTGCATATTTATATTGTTTGATCCCTTTCCACGGATCGTTTCTTTTCGTCTCATCGTTCCATTCTAATCCTGATTCTAAGCATTCCCGTTTGTATTTCTCGCCATATTTCTTATAGAATTTTTTTAGTTCAACATTTATCTCTGAAGGGCTTGGAAACACCTTATTTAATTCGTTCACAAACTCTTTCACTTCTAAATATCCTGGTTTTGCAGTTCGAAACATTTCATTATCCTGTATAGCATTTTTTTTATTTTTTGTATAGCATTGTATAACTTCATGATTGTGTGAAAATGTTTTTGCATCATTATGAGTTGTGTTTTTTGCCCATATAATATTTTCAACATAATTTTCCTTTCCAAAAGTGTCCTCAAATAATGTTGAAAGCCAATGGGTTACTTTATTGTCAGAATCTTTATCATCTATACTTGTAAATAACACTCCATTATTTGACATAATATTAATACTAAGATCTAAACGGTTTTTTAGCATTGAAAGCCAACTCGAATTTCTAAAACTATCTTTATATAAAAAATCGTCTCCTCCACTGTTGTAAGGCGGATCGATATAAACAGATTTCACCTGTTCTCGAAATCTCTCTTGCAACAAATTCAACGCCTGAAAATTCTCAGAGTTAACCAAGAGTCCATCTAGCTGCTCATCCATATTTTCCATCGAAGCCACTATTTCATCTTTAAAATTATCAGAAAAAAATTGCGTGTCTAGCACTAAAAAAGGATTAGCTTTTAAAAAAGCGAGAGATAAAGGCTCAGAATAAGTTACTACTTGGTTATCCTCAAATAGCTCCTTTGAGGATTTATCTTTCGCCTTGATGTCCTGAATATGAAATAATCTTTTCCATTCTTCAATCTGTTCTTGATTCTCAATAATTTCAGGATATAAATCTTCCGGCACTCGATCCAACGTAATACAATATTGCGTCTCCACTACAAACTTCTTTTTTAGCCAAAGCTTTTTTTGGAAATTTTCTAATTGTTCCAAGAATGTAATAATTTTTAACCCGATACTTTTTAATGCTCTGACTTGAGAAAGTTGGCGAACAAAGTCATTGGTATCACGAGTATTAATGTCATCTAAATAAAGCACTTCGTTTTTGATAAAGAAGTCTAATTCTTGTCTCAGAAATTTTCCTAAATTTTTATGAATAAAATAATCAAAAGTATTTCGAGCAGTATAATCCCGCAGGTGTTTTTCTAATAAGGTTCGCTTAGGTTGTTTAGTTGTTTTAGATTTTTCATTACTGATAAGTACATCTTGGAATTCGGGAGGTATTTGTGTCTTTAAGGCCTCAAAGGCATCCTTTAAGAGTTTATCTTGCTTTATCTTTTTATCCGTTGGAGCATAGTTGAAAAATATTTGCAACTCATTCTCGTTCACTTTAAATGGTTCCTCTTTATGTAACGCAAAACGTCTTTCTTTACCAGTTGTCGCTTTATTGTTATTTTGTTCTGTGCTTGCTTCTGCCAAGAGAAAACGAACAGATTTTTTTTCTGAAAGTTTAAAAGCATAATTTTTTAAATATTCGGAAGTCTTGATATAATACTGATCATGATTAGCCCAATGTAGTTTTACCTCTTCGCCTTCATAAGGAATCGCGTAAACTCCCTCTTTGTAGCGACGCAAAGAAATAAAGTCACCACCTTCATAATAACGTTTGAAAAAATTCGCCAGATGTGCAAAGACCGCATTCTCTTCCGATTCAATATCTGTGGCTCCGGTCAATTGCTGACGTAAGTTTTGTACCTTAGGAGAATCATCAGGATTCATTCCTAATCCTTTGGCAGCTTTTATTGCTTCATCCAACTCCTTTTGAACATCTTTCTTTCCTCCCGAAAGATTTTCAGATAAAATCTCCTTGACCTGGGGAATGAGATCTTTGTTTAAGAACTGAAGAATTTCTTCTCTTTTAAAATTCATGATTCGGTAAATACCAAAGTCAAGGTCTGCTTGGTCCAGTTGAAATACCTCCTCCAGTACTTTGATCAGTTTCTTATAGTTTGGGTTTTCCATATTATTTTTAAATCAATTTCCACTTAATAGTAAATAAATGTTCGTCTGTTGCCTTTCGCATCATTCTTTGTTCGATGTCACCAATCATTTTATCCCGTTCATCGGAAATTTCATCTTCCACATCAAAAATAGTTTGCCGCTGTTGGCGTTGCTTTCGGGTAAATTCTCTCAGTTGTTTTTGAATCTCTAGTTGTTCTTGAGACGTCTGGACTTGCTTACTCTGGCGGTTCAATTCTTTAATTTTAGATTTAGTTTCTTTGATCGCATTTTCGGCAGCAAATACTTTGTCCTCGGCCCACTTAGTCAACTTTTCCGTTTCTTCTAAAAAAAACCGATTATCATTTTCTCTTAATAGCCCTAGTAGATTCTTTTTTTCAAAAGTCTCTCGCTCCTCCAGGAAGGTTTCTTCACTCGTAGAAAGAGATGCTACTTGAGTCGTAGCGGGTAATTCGAGCATTCGTTTCAACAAATCATTTTCCATTGGGTCATGGTTATTATCATTGCCAATAAATAAAATATGATCAGTAGTTTCAAAAGAATCAACTGTTATTTTTATTACCTTTAAACTGCCTCGTTTTCCTTTATGCTCTTCGAGTGCAGTAATATTGAATTTAGAATTGGTCAAGTCAAAAGTCAGTTCCATAGTAGGAGTATGACCAGCTTTACTTAATTCTATAATTTCTTGTGCAAGCGGATGACCGACCCGAAACACATGAGCATCACTAATGATGCGGCCCATCCCGTATGGTCCAATATCGAAAGGCTTTCCATTAAAAGTCTCATCATCTAAATAAAAGCGATAATTATTTTCCTCAAATCGAGCAGATCCATTCAGATGATACCGGGAAATAGCCCACAACCATTTTTCATACTTTTGAATAGAGTCTTTACTGTCAGCCAATTTTATTCGCAATTTATCTGCTACTTCTACATCAAAATTTTCTAATAATTTTTTCTGGGTAGACTTTAGTCGCTTATTAATTGGCTCTTCCATCTCCTTTTGTAGTGCATCAAAAGCATCTTGTATTTCTTTATCTGTTCTACAATCTTGATAAATTTCTGCAATGCGACTTTCAAAATCAACCCCTGTTTCTATAGTTCCTAATATCTCATCACTGGCTCCAAAAACTCCATCGAACAATTGAAATTTTTTATCAAGCAATTCGAATACACGTTGATCAGCAGCATTCCTTTTGTTTAAAAAATTGACTACCACTACATCAAACTTTTGTCCATACCGATGACAACGGCCAATGCGTTGTTCAATACGTTGTGGGTTCCAGGGCAAATCATAATTAATGATAAGAGAACAGAATTGAAGATTGATACCTTCCGCAGCAGCTTCGGTAGCAACCATAATCGTAGCTTCCTCTCGGAAAAAATCTACGATAGCAGCACGTCTGTCTACATCAAGAGAACCAGTAAACTTACTAGTACCCACATACTTTATTTTCCAAGCTTTGTATATCTCTTTAGCTTTATCGCCATTATTACTTCCACTAAATAGTACTACTTTTCCTTTGTATCCTGCTTCTTCCAAAGTCTTGAAAAGGTATTTTTGTGTTCGAACCGACTCCGTAAAAATTAAAGCCTTTTGAGGTGCTTTTAATTCTGCTAACTTTTCAAAACCCTGCTCTAATGCAGTCCTCAATCGTTGACCCTTTGCATCATGGACAATTGATAATGCCAAATCTCGGAATGTACTTAACTCCTGAATCTCTTCTTCAATCGCCAGAATCTCTTGGGGAGAATAAACCTCTTCCCCTTCTTCTACTTCATCATTCCATTCATATTCTAAATCCTCTAATGACTCCAAATCTTCCTCTAGCGTGTCTTGAAGAGATTTTAGTAATTCTTTTTTCTTTTTTGTTAACCGTTGAAGTTTTTCTACTAATACGGAAAGTGTTCCAGCAATAGCATGGCTAGACGACGCTAATAACTTTCGTAATATTAAAGTCATTAAATGTTTCTGACTTGCAGGCAGCGCATAGTTTTTTTCACGTTGAAGGTATTCAGAAACCATTTCATAAAGCGAATGTTCTGCATCGCTAGGAGTAAAAGAGATCGTTATGGGAATTCGACTTGTATAGCGAATATATTCTTTTACATGCTTTCTTAGCGTTCGTTTACAGACAGGATCTATACGTTCTTTTAAATCAAAGAACTGTGTTTCTTCAGGACGAATAAATTGTTGCCGAAAACTTTTTAAATCACCAAAAGTATGCTCATCAATAAAGCTAACTAACCCATACAATTCAAGTAATGAATTTTGTAAAGGTGTCGCGGTTAATAAAATTTTATTACGTCCTGATAAGGCACTACGGATAGCTTTACCAATCTTATTAGATTTTTTGTAAACATTTCTTAATCTATGCGCCTCATCAATAGTTACTAAATCCCACATTACTTGACGAACAAAATTTTCTTTGTTGCGAGCAAAATGAAAAGAGCAAATCACAATATTTTCTTCTTGAAAAAATGGATTACCACGACCTTCTTTAATTCCTCTATTGAAAGATTTCGAATCAAGAATAATTGAAGGAAGAAAAAACTTTTCTTTTAATTCATTACTCCATTGCTTTCTCAAACTTGAAGGGCAGATAATTAGCAATTTCCTTTGGCGTTCTGCCCATTTCTGAGAAAGTAAAATCCCTGCCTCAATCGTTTTTCCAAGACCAACTTCATCAGCGAGAATAGCTCCTTTTGACAATGGGGATTTGAAAGCAAATAGGGCGGCTTCTATTTGATGTGGATTGAGATCAACTTGAGCATCTAAAAGTGTGGAACTTAATTTATCTATACTATCCGAAGGACATCTTCGAGTTAGCTCATGAGCAAAATACTTGGCATGGTAAGGAGTAAGATTCATTAAGTATTAGTACTTATTATAAATAGCATGTAAAGTATTGAAATATCGGCACTTATCTTAATGTCCATTGCTTTAATTGACATTAAAACCAGTATTCATAATAATTCTATTGAGTACCGAATGAGTATAGGTGAAAATGAGTTCTTAATTCTTGGTGTGACCTCCAGATTATTAATTTAATGGACTCTAGATTTATAAATAATTCCACCAAAAGATATTAAAATCGACTTGGCTTTTCATTAGAAAATTTTAAGTTGATATTTCCTGGTTTATATATGTATTGTGTTGTAAATTTATTGATTTGAATTATTTTTATTGGTAGGAATTCCGTAAATTCAAGATAATATGTTCTTTATAGTTTTTCAGGGAACGAGAAACCTAATCATCTCTGGTCATTATTTTCATATGTTACTTGTATCAAAATAGCCTGAAACGAAGGTAGTAATTTTGTTGTGTCTTTCTCGTATTTCCAATTCAGTCCAGTTAGTTTCTGCTCTTATTTCTGTATAACTGGAAAGTGCTGTATCTTGAAATAGTTCACTTTTTTTAGTGAAAGATTTATTTCCAAATTTACTGTTTTGACTTTTAGTTAACAGAGCTAGATTTCCTGCAAGCTGTAAATAATTATTTATGAAATCTTCTGTATATGTTTCCTCTTTGGGAGTATGAGGTTTAATGTGTTCAATTGTATAACTATTATAGAGGTCTTTATCCAATAATGCTCCAGATCGATTTTTTATCCTCATACTATTCTCATATTGCCAAAGAACAAATTTAATTCTGTTACGATGATAATGGTATTTATTATTATTGAAATAGTTATTTATAATGTTTTTAAATCTGTCTCCGTCATTCCAATATCCTTTAAATCCGAATTCGGTTGCTTTTTTAATATCTGCGTATAAACTATTTATATCGTAATTATCTTTTGGATTAAAATATCGCTTTGCATAATTAGGTAGGTAGTCCGTTCGATAATCTCCCAATTTTAGCTTATAGCATAAAACCTCTAATAATTTTAATATTCGTTTAAAAACATCGCCTGAAACCTCTCCTTTGTAAAATAGTGTTAAAAGTATTAATTTCCAGTTGGCTTCATTTCCGACAAAAAATAGGTTTGTTATTTCGTTTTGTCCCTTATTGCTTACGATACTCTTAGCACTATGCGATAGTTCTACAAAACTTTCGAAAAAGTGGATAATCCATTGAGTTTTATTTTCTTCTTTACTCAATTTTTCTTTTATCGCTTCAATATTACCATTGATATTAAAAAAGAGATTACAGAAATTATCTAATAATTCATTCTCTGTAAAATAACCCTCAACAGCTTCAATATATCTATATGTCTTGGAAATAATAGATTGGATCTCTGTTATATCATTATTCGCTTTATTGGTATCTGTACTTTGAATATAAAGCTGGTGCATGAGGTAAGCCTTAATTACCTCAAATCTTGATAATTCTTTTCCTCTGTTATTTTGATATTCAAAAACTTGTGTTGCTTCAATTTTACTTGTTATATAGAAAGTGCTAATTATTGCTTCTTCTAGTGTTTTTTGAATCAAATCAAGATTTTCAATTTTTTCTAACTCTTCTTCAAAAAAGTTAAAAGCTTCAATTATTCTTTTTTGTGATATAGTTTCAGTATCATCAATAGCTGAGATTAGATGCTTTTGAGTGATTTTTTTAAAAATAACTTGGTCATCATCAATAGTTTTGAAAACGTCGTTTAAATAAGTCTCCTTTAATTTATCAGATTCCCGTTCTCTTTTATTTTTAATCTTTGCTATTACCGAAACAAATATAACGGTAGTTGTCAGTCTTTGCTGTCCATCAATGACAAAGTAAGTATCTCCGTCTTGCTCAAATAATATTTGCCCTAAATAGTATCTTTTTCCTTTTTGTTCTAAAAGATCCTCAAGAAACTGAGAGCATTGTTTCTCTCCCCAAGTATAAGCCCTTTGATATGCAGGAATCCTAATCTTGGGAGTATCCTGAAATAATTTCTCGATGGTAACTCCTTTATTTTTTTCTTCTTCCTTTTTATTCATTATATTTTTCTTTCGAGTTTATAAGCTGTAAGCAATTGCCAATCATTTAAATGGCCGGAGAGTTGAATGATTTCTAGTTGATACATTTTTTCTTCTATCAATTCTAAAAATAATCTGATTACCGTCCTTTTACAGTTGTTATTTAATTTGTTTTGAAAAAGGATTAGATTTTATTTTGATTTACCACATACCTATAAGTCCTCGCAACTGAAGATAAGCTCCTCTTTAGCTATAGCAAGGCTAATATAAAATAAGTAATGATCGTAAATTGGAAAGTAAGTTAGACATCAAGCGAATGTCGTATCCTCTATCCGGTAAGTTTTCTCAAGGTAGGATAGTGTAAAGATATAAAAAACATGGATATTACAAAAACAAAAAGTCGATATCCCCCGAAATCGCTAGTCCTCAATAATCGCTACTCCACACACCCACACCCCACAAAATTCTTCACATCTAAAACCTTCTCCCCCGACCACCGATAAGCCACCAGCGCCCCCTGCTTCGCCACACTATAATCCGTACAACAGACCAATGGACTTTGCAACCGTGGCGCACCACGCAACCAATAATGACCGATAAAAACCGGTTTATCATCCATGGAAGGGTAGGGAGCAATTTGCTGATGTTCGGGGCTAAGCGTGATATGACAAGTTTCTGCTCCGAGGCCATATTCAGCATAGGTTAAGTCAATGGGAGATTTCCACCATTGCGTACGGATTTCTGTTCTTTGATGACCATCTTTGTCGTGGAAAAATTGACCATCGGGTAGATCAATCTGTTTACCTTTTAGGATCAGTTCGATAAAATCATAATCCCAGGAATCTTTAACGGCGGAAGATTGTAGGGTAGTGGCCGTTAATTTATTGCTTTGCCATTTATGGGCTGCTTCTTTGATGAGCGCGTTGTCCCAGGTAGCGTGGACGACCCTAAAAGCCTCGGTTTCTTGCCACAAAGGTAGATCCATAAACCAGTTGAGATAAGCCTTCCAGTCATCCGGGTATTGTGCAAAAGCTTTTAAGGTTGCTTCGTGTTGGTGCGTATTTTTGGTGGTATGCGGACGTAGCGGTTCGCCCTTGGTATTTTGGGTATGGTAGCAAAGCGCGTTATATTCGTGGTTGCCCATGACCGCCTGCGCCGTCCCTGCCTCCATCATAAGCCGCACGATTTCGAGGGACTCCCGAATTTTGGTCCTCGATCAATAAAGTCTCCGACGAAGAAAACTTTTCTGGTCGGATGCTGGAAAGCTCCTTGTTTATTTTTTTTATAACCCAGTTTTTGCAGGAGTTGGATTAGTGTGTCGGCGTGGCCGTGAATGTCACCTATTATGTCGTACATGATTTTTAATGTTTATTTTTTATTTTCGAAATTTCTTCCAACTGATATCCAGGGAAATACTTAATTCTTTACGCATCAGTCAAATAAAGTTTTCTGCTCCATCTCCAAGATATCCACAAATTCACCAACCACATTAAATTGCTTTTCTGCCGTATCGTCATCGGTGATCACGATATCTTGATACGTTTGATCGTAAGAATTTGGTTTAAGAATAATAGAACTATGCCGCCAGCCTTTCTCCGTTTCAATTTTTGAACTCGTATAAGTCTTCACGGTAAAATGGGATTTTAAATCAGGATCCTGTTTGTCGTAATTTTCGATCAATAATATCTTTCCATTTCTAGAGCCAACAACCGGTTGTTTAAAAATGCAAATCGAACCGTTTGGGATGCGTCGGTTCATAGATTCTCCCATTACTTTAAAAGCAAAATATCCCTCTTTTTGAAATCGTTCTGATACTTCAATTAATGTGAATTCTTTTGAAGTCTGCATCTCACTAAAGGAACCTGCGGCGGCGTAGAGATCGTATAACGGTAGCTTAAATACGGGGCATTCTGATTCCACAACTTTTATATCATCAAGTGGAATGTCTATTACCTCCGGTTGACCTTTATCCTCATTTAAATCGGTGATGTAACTATACAGGTTTTCGGAGACTGGCTGGTCCAGTTGAAATTTAAAATGCACAATTGGTTGCTTTGAGTCTGGCATTTCAGATTGAACAACTGATTCCGGAATAACGGAAACATCTCCCAAGTAATAGAATTCTTTTCCTTCCGAATCTCCCTTTTTGACAAAAAGTAGTATTCGTTCTGATTTAATTACCTTTTGTATTTCTGAACTTTCTATTTTTCGATTTGATCGAGACTCCCAAGCGAATACGGAAGGTGAGATAAAATGGTCATTGTAATTGATGGAGTCTTCGATTTCATTAGACTTATGATAGGTGACAAAACAAGGAGTTGAATTTTTGTTTGTTCTATATCCATACACCGTACTGCTAACGTCTTTTTCCCAGTTCAATAATCTACAAACATCTTTACGGCCATACTTTTTATACAACACAAATCCTTTCTGAAATAATTCTAAATTAAATGACTTCTCAAATGAGCGCAAAGAGTAATTGATAGAATCAACTAAGAATTCTTTGAAAATTTTATTTTTAAGACTGGTCTTAAAATCAGGATGAAATTTTATAACATCATCTTGTTTTAAAATAATGTTTTTTGTTTTTCTTACAAAGTTAAAATTCAAATTTGCACAGGCAGATTCGATGGTTTCCATCTTCACCTGGTATTCATATTTTTCTTGAATCAATTTTTGTAATTCCGTAATACGCAGTTCCTCTTTTTCAAGTAGTTGCTTCAAAATCATGGATTCCTCCACCCGTTTACCGTTGTTGATTTCAGTGGAAAAGAGTTCTAATAAATCAGATAAATTCTTACTTAATTTTAGCTCGGATTCAGGATCAGCCTTTAAAACGAAATTCAAATAGGACTTGGAGTACTCAACAAATAGAAATGGATTTCGGGAGTTGCTTTCCAGAAAGTCCATCATCATCGGTATCCTGCCAAGTCGATATTTTAATAAAAAATAATCCTTTTTTAAATCTCTCAGTAGCCGTAGATTAGCCGCATCGATGGATTCGAAAATCTTCTCTTTGGAAACTCTATCAAAATTGATTGTAGAAACACCCGGGAGATCCGTACTGCCCGCCGATAGCAATTTCCGGAGCGTATCTTTATCAAAAGAACTGTCTCCGTAAAGGGCCACCGGAATCAGGTAATTATTATTGTGATTACCAATAAAGTCGATAACCGTCAGATAAGACTTGGCATCTAGTTTCCTTAAACCTCTTCCCAGCTGCTGCACAAATATGATCGCAGATTCGGTGGGCCGAAGCATGATAATTTGGTTAACCTTGGGAATGTCAATACCTTCGTTAAAGATATCGACGGTGAAAATA
>Ga0079203_1000677_pt1 | contig 26993 bp, 29 predicted proteins | sample PorBlaMBantryBay_FD_68602 | JGI IMG/M metagenome (GOLD analysis project Ga0079203, IMG submission 68602) | Marine algae microbial communities from Bantry Bay - Bantry Bay, Ireland | ecosystem: Host-associated > Algae > Red algae > Blade | place: Bantry Bay, Ireland
AAAACCTAATGCATAAGCTGTTCAGTTTGTTTAATATAAATGAAGCCTTAATTTTAGAGTTAAAATTAATATCGGTTTTAAACTTTTTCATACCATCTCCAGAACTCACAATAGTTACTTTATGCCCAAGTTTAAGTAAGCCTTCTTTTAAAGAACTATGTAGTCTACTATATTCTCCAACTAATAGAATTTTCATTTATATTTTATACATTTGTTTTCAAAGATAATTTAATGAGTAATGCTACCAAAACTAATTTAAAATTAGAAATTCTATTATCTACAATGCATAGAAATTCTTTAGACTTTTTGGTGAAACTTTTTCCAGATGGTAGCTATCAAAATTATAATTTACTCATAATAAATCAAACCACAGAAGATTGTTTGTTAGAATCTAAATTTGCTAACATTCGTGTAATAAATTCTTTTACAAAAGGATTAGCTAATAGCAGAAATTTAGCCTTAGAAAATGCAGTTGGGCCATATTGCTTAATAGCAGACGATGATGTTGTTTATAATTCTAATTTTGAAGACATTATTACTAAAAGTTTTACTACCAATACTGAAGCTGATGTTATTACTTTTAAAATGAAAGACTTCGAAGGAAAAGATTTTAAAAATTACACAGCAAGTAAATGGCATGATGTAAAATCGGTACAGCTAATAAATTCTGTAGTTATTGCTTTTAGACTTCAAAATATTAAGACTAAAAAAATAAAATATAATCGCCATTTTGGGTTAGGTGGTACTTTTGAAACAGCAGATGAGTATATTTTTCTTCGAGACTGTTTAAAAGCAAATTTAAAACTTTGGTTTCAATCACAATACATTTTATCTCACGACTTTAATAGCTCTGGAAAAGCGCTAGGTAGCAACAGGATAGTTTTTGCTAAATCGGCTTTGTTTTATAAGTATTCTGGAATTTTTGGCTATTTAAGACTATTTAAATACCTTATCGTAATTTTTAATCTAAATTATTTTACAAGGAAAGAGTTTTTTGCTAAACTTAAATTAGGTTTACAAGGTGTTTCAGCTTATAAAAAACTTATAAGAGAAGGACAAGAAATTCGATAAAAATGAAAAAAACCACAATACAAAACGTTAGAATAATAGACATCCCAAAGATTATAGACCAACAAAGAAGAGGTAATTTATGTGTTATTGAAAACAACGTTTTACCTTATAGCGTAGAACGTGTTTACTATTTGTTTGATGTGCCTAGCGATGCAAGTAGAGGAGGGCATGCACACATTGCTTGCCATGAATTATTAGTTGCCTTAAGTGGTAGTTTTGATGTGGTAGTAAAAGATGGCGTAAATACAAAAACTATATCGCTAAATAAACCAAATAAGGGTTTATTAATAGTAGAAGGTATTTGGAGAGAACTTGAAAATTTTTCTTCTGGAGCGGTCTGTTTGGTTTTAGCTTCAGATATCTACGAAGAAACAGATTATATTAGAGAATTTCCTAAGTTTTTAAAATCTAAGACCTAATGTTATTTTTATAAGCATGACACATATAACTTATTCTATAAAGTTGTAAAATAGTTATCGAAGGCGAATGGTTTAATAGGTTTTTTTGCATGGTACTTTTAAAAGTTTTATAAATAAAACTTAAAAGCCAAGTAAGCTTATAACGATTTAATTTAGAAAATAAATTAAGTAAATCGTTGCTGTGATTGGTTATACCTTTAGTTTTATAAAAATGGAGTAATGTTAACGCAGCTTGTTCTTTCTTTTTTAAATAGACTTCGTTTTTCTCGATTCCAAGATGGTATACTTCGTTATCTATATGTAGTACACTAATAGCGTTATTTTGTAGTAATGCTCCAAAATAATTATCGAAACCATAAGTTTTACGGTCTTGAATTTTACAATTGATGGCGCTAAAAACATTTTTCTTAATTAAATAATTTGCAGAAATAATTACTTTATAAGGCGACTGGTTTCTAATAGATGCAAGCACTTGTTCTTTGTTTTTTCCATATTTCCACCGTAACCTATAAGACGGTTTAGGTTTAGAATTGTAATAAGCAAAACCTCCAAAAATGGCATCGTAATTAAGCGTTATAGCACTAGCGTAATTAAAAATAAATTGCTTTGTCTTTGGCATTACATCTGCGTCTAAGAATAAAAGCCAATCGTATTTTGCTCGTGCAGCAAGCTCTTGCCTAGCTTTTACACGACCAATATTATTATTGTTTATAATTATAGAAGTATTACTTAAATTTTTACTTGAATTTGTTTTGTGAGTACTACCATCCTCAAAAACAAGAATTTCAAAAGTTATAGCACTTTTAATTAATTGCGAATGAATAGTTGCAATTAATTTAGAAACATCGTAATTATATGTTGGGATTAAAACTGAAATCATAATTTTTTGTGCTTAAAAATACAGTTTTAAAATAGGAAGTAATAAGAAATTCTCTTTTTAATTTTTTGCCAAATAATTCTATATAAAACTGTAAATTGCAATAATTAAATTTTATACTTTCTTTTGGATAAACTAGCGATTTCAAAAATTATTTACAACCATATTTTTACTAATAAACAGTTTTTAAAAGAACAGTTTAATAAAAATGAAAAGACCATTGGTTACTTTTTTCTAGATTATGTTTTACCAGAACAACTAGCTCTAAATTGTGCAAAAGTGTTTCCAAAACCAGAGGAAATGAAATTACTTAAATCTATTAAAGAATATAAGTATGTTAGTGCACAAATGGATAAGCATCACCAGCTTTTAGAATCTGTTATTTATGCTTTTCAAAACGATAAAATAGTAAAACTTATTGGCGAAATTTGTAATATTTCCTCTCTATATCCAGACAATTCTTTATACGCTGGAGGATTATCTTTAATGGCTAAGAATCATTTTTTAAATCCACATTTAGATAATTCTCATGATGCAGAGCGCGAGTGCTGGCGAGTTTTAAACCTATTGTATTATGTTACTCCAAATTGGAATAAGCAAAATGGAGGGCATCTTGAGCTTTGGCCAAATGGACCTAAAAAACAGCCCATAGAAATAGAAAGTAAATTTAACAGGTTAATTGTAATGGCAACACATGCGCAATCTTGGCATTCTGTAAATAAAGTTGTCGTAGATGGTTCTCGTCGTTGTATTTCTAATTATTATTTTAGTGATAATGCGTTGCGCGAAACAGATAAATTTCATGTTACTAAATTTAGAGGTAGACCAAACCAAACGTTAACCAATCTAGTCTTAGATTGCGATTCTAGTTTAAGAATGTTAGTTAGAAAGATTTTTAAAAAAGGTGTGCGTAAGAATCCACACGTTTATAAGAAACCTAGAGATTAGTATGAAATTCTATAAAAACTTTGTAATTTTTTGGTCAATAATATATCTAACATTGGCATTTACTGGACGATTTTTGAGCAAAAAAAAAGAATGGTACCCTTTTTTTAGGTGGTCTTTATATTCAAAATCTAACGATAAGTTAGAAGTATCTTACGTTATGGTTTATAAATTGGGGGATTCTATTTTCGAAAAACCAAAAAAATTAAAGACATTAGAAGCTTTGCATCATCTTAGCTCTGCAGATATTTATGCTGAATATCTAAAAATTAATGAAGATTTTGAAAATAATAAAGCATTTAATAATCTCTTTTTTAAAGATTTTTTTAAACAAAATAGTGAGTATGTTATGTTTAAAAAGAAATTTGATTTAAGTAAAGAAGATTACAAAGAGCCAACAATTACAAAGCAGTTGGAATTTAGAAATGGTAAAATAAAAATCTATGATTAATAGTCTTAAAAAGCATTTTTTCTGGAAGCATGCCTTTGGTGAACATAGAATTTTATCTGGAGACTTAGATATAGCATATATTAATATAAAAAATATAATGCGTTTTTCGTATTTATTTTTTGCTGTAATAATCTTTATGGAGTTGCAGAATGTTACCATTTATCAAAATATAAATATTATTGAGCCTGTTTGGGTTATGGAGATTTTTAAATTTTTTGATACTTCTATACTTACATTTGTTCTTTTAAGTTCATCATTTATTGTACTTTTTCTAATATTTTTTTTACCAGACAGTCATTTGCTTAGAATTTTTTTCTTTTTATTTTTCTTTTTAATTATAGCGTTAAATAATTCATTAGGTAAAATTAGTCATGGTCATTATCCATCATTATTAGTGGCTTTCTTTTTTACGTTAATACCCTCTAATAAAGTAGATGATTACAAGCTTAAGAGCATATTAATGTTTGCTACGGCTCAATTTTTTTTATTGATGATTTATTCTTTAACAGGTTTTTGGAAACTTTTTTGGGGAATAATAGAGTTATTTACAAAAGAAGTAAGTTTGTTTTCTCCACTCTCGCTAAGAAACACACTTATCTATCAATTTGAAGTTGCAGAACCAACAGCAATTGGTACTTGGTTTCTAGAACATTATATTTTAGGTTATCTATTTTACCTAGTCGCTGTCGCTATAGAGTTATTTGCTTTGCTGGTATTTTTTAAGGCTAATATGCATAAAATTTGGGGTGTTTTAATACTTAGTTTACATATTGGAATAGAATTAATTGTAGGCGTAAGCTCTTTTTCTATTTTCTACACTGTTTGTATTATGCTAGTAATTTCACCTTTTTCTAAACAGACAAGCTTAAAAGAAACCTTGTTTTCTTTTCCTATAATAAGTCAGATATATTGGTTAAAGAATAAAACTAGAGGTTAGCACGACGCTGTACAACTTCAAAAACTTGATTTTCATCACATTTTAAAGTTTTACTCGGGTATTTTAAAAGTAAAGCATAATCATGTGTTGCTATTAAAATAGTATTACCATTTTTATTAATGTCTTGTAAAACTTCCATAATCTCAATACTAGTTTGAGGATCAAGGTTTCCAGTTGGTTCATCTGCAAGAATAAGCTCTGGGTTATTAAGCAGAGCACGTGCAATTGCTACGCGTTGTTGTTCTCCACCAGACAATTCATGCGGAAATTTAAAACCAGTAGATTTCATACCTACTTTATTTAATACTTCTTCCATTCTTGTTGCCATTGCAAGCTTATCTTTCCAGCCTGTTGCTTTTAAAACAAACTTTAAATTTGCATTTACAGTTCTATCTGTTAGTAATTTAAAGTCTTGAAAAACAACACCTAATTTTCGCCTTAAAAAAGGAATATCTTTTTCTTTTAAAGTTTTTAAATTAAAATCTACAATACTGCCTTCTCCTTTTTTTAATGGTATATCTGCATAAAGCGTTTTCATAAAACTACTTTTTCCAGAACCTGTTTTTCCTATTAAATATACAAAATCACCTTTGTTAATTTCTACATTAACATTACCTAAAACAAGGCTGTCGCCTTGAAAAATAGAAGCTTCTTTAAATTCTAAAACAGTTTGCGGCATAAAATTTATGGTTTTTTAAGAGTAAAAAATTTAGACTTCAAATCTAAAAAATTAATAACTACAAAGTAAACAATTAACGGTAAAAACGGAAATGCAAAACGACTATTAGATCCAAAAGCAACAAGAGCTTGCGCTAAAGCTCCAGATAAGACAATACAAACTATAAATAAATTCATATCTAAAAGCTTAAATTTAGATTTAAAAAACAAGAATAGTGTTCTTACTGAGAATATTAAAAATAGAATATTAAACAGTATGAGTATGTTTTTTTGAATGCGAGTCCAGAAGATACCTAAAACTGCTTTTATAAATTTGTTGTCGAATTTTTCGTTATTCCACTTTAAACTGTCTTTACTGCCAAAAAATAAACGGAAAGATTTTAATACTTGTTTTGCGTACAAATCTGGATGTTTTTTAAACAAGTCTTTAGAGATTCGACCAAGTTCTGCAGATAAGTCTTGAGGACTTAGTTGCGATTCTCTAATTAAATCGTCATAGGCATACCAAATGCTCATTGGGTAAGCTTTGTTATTCTTTGCTTTAACAATAGAATCTCTTTTTCTAACAAAAATATCTCGAATTAAAGCCTCTTTATCTGGAGCTTTTTCAAAAAACGAAGTACTAGTTTGTGCTAAATTTATTCCAAAATAATAAGTATTTGTAAAATAGCCAATATTCTGTTTGTTAAAATTATTCCATGTAAAGTAAGTAAGAAACGGTATAAGGATAACAAGTATACTTTTAATAAGCGTATTTTTAATGTTATTTCTAAATTGTTTAACAAAATAGAATAGTGCAAAACCTAGGCTAAAATAAATAAACAAAGGTTTTGTTAAGTATAACCAACTTAAAATTATGGAAAGTAGTAGGTAATATTTCTTTAAAGTATTTGCAAAGAATAATTGATAACGCTCAATAATCCAAAAGCTAAATAGCACTAAAAAAACGGTTAAAGTTTCGGTTAAAATTGCAAATTCATAAAACAAAAAGTGCAAAAAAGAAGTCGTAATAAAAGTAATCCAAAAAGCTGTAATCTTATTTTTTGTTCTTCTTAATGAAAAATCAAATAGCAAATAAGTGCTTAATAGACCTAAAATTAATTGAAAAACCACGGTGATAACTAGACTGTTATATGCAATTGCAATTAAAAAAGGATAGCCTGGAGTTCTATTTCCAGGATAGTTTTCAAGGTTAAATTGTGCTAGTAAATTGCCTAGGGTTATATAGTCTTCGCTATCTGGAGAAATGGTAATAACATTATAAGTAAACGCAATAATTGCACGAACTAAAACAGCAATACTTAATATTAATACTAATGCATGTTTACTAATAACACTATAAAGTTTGCTAGACATAATTATCTGTAGTGACTATAAAGTTTAATTAAAGCGAATGGTGTTTTTAAAAAATCTAAAAACGAAATTTTTGTATCTCTGGTGTCATGCCATCGATTTAGAGGAACTTCTAATATGTTGGTTTTACAATAGTTTTTTCCGTTTTGGCTCTTTGTACGTGCTAACAACTCAACATCAAACAACCATTTTGTTTTAAAAGGGTCTTTAAATATTGAAGCTGCCAATGCTCTGCTAATAATTTTTGCTCCGCATTGCGTATCGTAAATTTCTAATTTTAAAATAAAGTAATCTATAAACGTAGCAACCAATCTTCCAAAAAAGTGTCTGTAGAATTTTCGTTTTATAGATGCGCCTAAAACCTTAACTCTAGAGCCCAAAACAAAAGTTTTATGTTCTGTTTTAGCAATATTTAAGAGTCTTAAAATTTCAGATAATGAGGTTGATAAATCTGCATCAAGATAGCCAATATAATCGTATTTTTCGTTTAATTGTAAAACGGTTTTCCTAATAGCTTCGGCTTTACCTCTATTTTTTTCAAAATTTAAAACTAAAATATTGGGTAGTTCAATTTTTATGTTATTTAATAAAGACAAAGTTTTATCTGTACTTCCATCATTTACAAACAGCAAATCAAACGCATTATTTTGTTCTTGAAATGTTTTATATGCCTCAATATCAAGTCTATTTGCTTCATTAAAGCAAGGAATAATAATACACGAATCTCTCATAAAAGAAGGTCAATTGGCTTGGTAAAAGTATCATTTATAACTTTAAGCACAAAAGGTATGGCTTCAATTTTTAATAAGTATGTTTATAATTATAACCAATTTCTAACGTTAGCGTATTAACAATAATTTATCTTTGATTTGTAAATTTAAATCACCTAGTCAATGACTAAAAAACATAGTTTATCACTCTTAATCGCTTTAAGTTTTTGTTTAGTCTCTTATGCTCAACAATCTGCAACTTACACAAACGATTTTGTAGAATACCAAAAGGCATTATCGTTATATAATAATCACCAATATTTGGCTGCTCAAGCTGCTTTTAAACGTATTAAAAAGACTTCTAAAGGCGAAGCGATAAAGTCGGACTGTGCTTATTATATTGCTAATAGCGCGGTGCGATTAAATCAGAAAAATGCAGATACTTTAATAGAAGAATTTGTCGAAGATTACCCAACAAGTACTAAAAAAAATACTGCTTTTGTAGACGTTGCAGATTATTATTTTGAAAATGAAAAGTTTGCTTACGCAGAAAAATGGTACAGTAAAGTAGATGAAAATTCTTTGTCTAAAAACGAGCGTAAAAAATTTAATTTTAATAGAGGTTACACTGCTTTTTCTGCTAAAAATTATAAAGAAGCTAAAAAATATTTAAACAGAGTCCAAAACTCCCAAAAGTACGGTTCTCAAGCCAAATATTATATTGGTTTTATGGCTTACGAAGGTGATGATTACGATAAAGCCAACGAATATTTTACGCAAGTAGAAGGAGAAGATAAATACAAAGAAAAACTAAGTTATTATCAAGCAGATTTAAATTTTAAACTTGGAAAATTTGAAAAAGCGGCACAACTAGCAAAAGCACAATTAGAAAAAACAAACAAAAAAAATGAAGTGTCAGAGCTTAGTAAAATCGTTGGTGAGAGTTATTTTAACTTAGAGAACTATGCAGGAGCTATTCCTTATTTAACCAAATATAAAGGCAAAAAAGGGAAGTGGAATAACACAGATTACTACCTGTTAGGTTACGCTTATTATAAACAAAAAAACTATAATAAAGCTATTTCAGAATTTAATAAAATTATTGATGGAAATAACAATGTAGCACAAAATGCATACTACCATTTAGGAGAAAGCTATATTAATTTAGCTAAAAAACAAGAAGCATTAAACGCCTTTAGAAATGCTTCGCAAATGCCTTACGATTTAAAAATTCAAGAAGATGCATGGCTTAATTATGCTAAAATTAGTTACGAAATTGGTAATCCTTATCAATCTGTTCCACAAGTACTGGCAAGTTATTTAGATAAATATCCTGAAACTAAATACAGACAGGAATTAGAAAATTTGCTAATAAATTCTTACATCACTTCAAAAAACTATAAAGAAGCTTTAGTCTTATTAAAAGGTAAAAAGAGTTTCGAAAATAAAGTAGCTTACCAGAAAGTAGCGTATTACAGAGGTATCGAATTATATAACGAAAGCAATTACGCCGAGGCCAAAAAACTATTCGATGCGTCTTTAAAAGAAGAACAAAATTTAGATTTTACTGCAAAAGCAACTTTTTGGAAAGCAGAAACAGACTATAACTTAACAAATTATAACGATGCTTTAATAGGTTTTAAAAAGTTTCAGCAGCAAACAAATGCAAGCGAAACACCAGAGTATAAAAATTTAGATTATAATTTAGCTTACACTTATTTCAAGCAAAAAAAATACGAGCAAGCTATCCAATATTTTAAAAATTTTATAAAAAATAGAAGAGAAGATAAAATAAGGTTAAACGATGCTTATTTGCGCTTAGCAGATAATTTTTTTGTAACAAGTGACTATCAAAATGCTATTACAAATTATACACAGGCATTAAGCGTTAATAAAATTGAAATGGATTATGCGTACTTTCAAAGAGCTATGAGTTTTGGTTATTTAGGGCAAACAAATAAAAAGATTTTAGAATTAGAAGTGTTTATTTCCAAATATCCACAATCAAAATTACGCGACGACGCCATGTACACATTAGGAAACGCGTATGTAAAATCTGGAGATACAGACAAAGGCGTGGCGATGTATAGTAGATTAATTTTAGAATATAATGGTAGTGCATTCGTATCTAAAGCTTTGTTGCGTCAAGGTTTAGTGCATTACAATAAAAACCAAAATGAAAAAGCTTTAACCAAATTTAAAAAAGTTGCAAAAGATTTTCCTAATTCACCAGAATCTAATCAAGCAGTATATACAGCGCGTTTAATTTATATAGATTTAGGTCGTGTAAACGATTATGCAGCTTGGGTTCAAACCTTAGATTATGTAGAAGTAACAGATGGAGATTTAGACAATGCAACCTACCAATCTGCCGAAAAACAATACTTAGATGGCAATACAAACGATGCTATTAAGTTGTTTAAACGTTACTTAAATGATTTTAAAAACGGACTGCACGCCAACCAATCGCATTTTTATTTAGCACAATTATACTTTAAAAAAGACCTAAAAGAAAATGCTAAGCCACATTATAAAGCGGTTGTCGATGCATCAAGAAGCGAATTTACAGAAGAAGCATTATTGCGTTTATCGCAAATTGTATTAGAACAGAAAAATTGGACTGAAGCAATACCTACTTTAAAACGTTTAGAAACCGAAGCTAATTTTCCTCAAAATAGTCTGTTTGCACAATCTAATTTAATGCAAGCAAATTATCAATTAAATAACTATACTCAAGCTGTCGCTTACGCAGAAAAAGTCTTGACTAATGCAAATTTAGACAATAAAGTAAAAAGTGATGCACACGTTATCATTGCACGCTCTGCAATACAAACAGGAGATGAAGCAAAAGCAAAATCTGCTTATGCAAATGTACAGCAAATAGCAACTGGAGAAACAGCAGCTGAAGCTTTATATTACAATGCATATTTTAAAAATAAAGAAGGCAACTACGCAGCATCAAACACAATAGTACAGCGTTTGGCAAAAGATTATTCTAGTTATAAATTCTATGTTGCAAAAGGCTTAATTGTTATGGCGAAAAACCAATATGCTTTAGGTGATGCTTTCCAGGCCACTTATATTTTAGAAAGTATAATTAAAAATTTTAAAGATTTTACAGCATTAGTTTTAGAAGCACAAACAGAACTAAATAAAATAAAAACAGATCAAGCTAAAACAAACACATCGGTAGAAACTGAAGATTAGTAGTCAGTTAGTATTTATTATTAAACAGTTTGTCATACAAAACGAAGCGAAATCTCAAAAAATAACAACACGCCTTGCGCCTTAGCGTCTTTGCGAGAATAAAAAAATATAAAGAATACATGTTTCAAAAAAAGCAATTCTTATTACTAATAGCAGTATTATCAATAACATTTATGTTAGCGCAAGAACGCAAACAAGACACGTTAAATCCAGACGTTATAAACGTTATAAAACCGTATTCGCCAACAATTCCAGATGCTTTTAAAGTAAAAGAAATTCCAACCTTAGATGATGCAGAAAGTGCTACAAAAAAAGAAATAAAATATAATATATTTTCATTTCCTGTAGCTTCAACATTTACACCAGCAAAAGGAAAGCCTGCTGTTGTTGATAAAGCCGAAAAAGTAAAGTTATTCGATAACTATGCTACTTTAGGTGTTGGTACTTACACTACTATTTTGGGCGAAGTTTATTTAAATTACGAGTTAAGTAGTAGCGAAAATATAAGTGCTCACATTGGGCACCATTCTTCTGGTGGAGGTATCGATGGTGTACTTACAGATGATGATTTTTTAGACTCTAGTATAGAATTAAGCTATAGTCATTTAACTAACAATTTAGATTATACAATTTCTGGAGGTTTTGGCATACAATCTTACAATTGGTATGGCTTGCAACAGCCTTTATTTACACAAATAGATGCAGATGCATTAGACGTTGGACATAGTTTTACAGATGCTCATATTTCTGGAGGATTAAATTTAAATGATGGTATTTTTAAAGGAGCAGATATTTTATTTAGACGTTTTGGCGACAATCAAGGTTCTGGAGAAAATAGAGCAACATTAAGCGGTATAGCAGATATTTCTATTCAAGACGAAATTGTTAACACAGTTGTAAGTTTAGATTATTTAGGAGGTAGTTTCGATAATAATTATTTTACAAATACCGAAGTTAACTATGGAAACATCCAAGTAGGTTTAGCACCAACTTACCAATTAAAAAAAGACAATTTAACCGTTAATCTTGGTGTAACACTAACCTATTTAAACAATACCGAAGCTAATAAAAGTAGCTTTTTTATCTACCCAAATGTTGATGCTAGCTACCGTCTAGTAGACGAGCTTGTTATTGCTTTTGGAGGAGTAAAAGGTGGATTAAAACAGAATTCTTATTTCGATTTTGCTACCCAAAATCCTTTTGTATCACCAACCTTATTTATTACTCCTACAGACGAGCAATACAATGCTTACGCTGGTTTAAAAGGGAAATTATCAAATGCTATTGGGTATTCAATAAATGGAAGTTATAAATCTGAAAAAAATAAAGCGTTATTCACTAACAATCCAATAACTGCAACAGATAAAGATTATACCTACGGAAACTCTTTCGACCTCACTTATGATGATGTCACCACTTTAGGTTTCGCAGGAGAATTAAGTGTAGATGTAAATAGAAACTTTACTTTAGGTATTAAAGGAGAATATTTTGTGTATAATACTAAAAATGAAACCGAAGCTTGGAATTTACCAGATGTAAAAGGTAGCTTATTTATGGATTATCAGTTTTTTAATCATTGGTTTGCAGGTGCGAATCTATATTATGTAGGACAACGTAAAGATGTTTTTTCAGATTTTAGAACCATTATTCCAACAACAACTACAGTTACTTTAGATAGCTATTTCGATGCCAATACGCACATTGGTTACCACGTAAACAATCGTATTTCTGTATTTATAAAAGGAAACAATCTCGTTGGGGAAAGCTATAATAAATGGCAAAATACTCCAGTACAAGGTATCCAGTTTCTAGCTGGCGGTACTTATAAGTTCGATTTTTAAAGCGCATCTCGTCACTGCGAGAAGGGACAACGTGGCAATCTCACAACACGTACAGCTACATAAAATAGATTGCTTTGTTCTCTGCAAAGACTTTAGAAAAGATGTTTTTATTCCTATATTTATAATTTTATTCAGAACTTATTTTAGAATATTATTTCAAATTGAATTTTTAAGATTAAAAAACTTGTAATAGCTATAATATTCCTAATAATCTCAAGTTGTGCCAACAGTAAAACAGAAGCCGATTCTATTGTTATAAATGCAAATATTTCCACCGTAGATTCAAATTTTAATAAAGTTGAAGCATTTGCTGTAAAAACGGAAGAATTGTTAGCCATAGAAAATACAACAGAAATACAACAAACCTATTTAGCTAAAGAAATAATAGATACCAAAGGCAAAACCATTGTGCCAGGATTAATAGATGCACACTGTCACTTTTATGGTTTAAACCTAAATAAACAAACAGTGAATTTTGTTGACACTACAAGTTTTGATGATGTTATTAAAAGAGTTATCGATTTTCAGAATAAAAAAACACAGACTTTATTATTGGTCGAAGTTGGGATCAAAACAATTGGGAAGATAAAACCTGTCCAACCAAAGCGTTTTTAGATAATCTATATCTTAACCTTCCTTTAGTTTTATCTCGAATAGATGGTCACGTTATGTAATTAAGTAGCTTTAGATGTGGCTAATATTACTATAAACTCTAAAATTGAAGATGTAGAAATTAAATACGGAAAACTTACAGGAATTCTTATTGATGATCCTATGGAGCTGGTAAAGGCTATTTTTTTAAAACAAACAAAACGGCTCGTCTAGAAAAGAAACCTTAAAACGCATGACCATTTGGGCTGCTCATGCTAATTTCGAAAATCAGGAAAAAGGAAGTATTAAAAGAGGTAAATATGCCAATTTTGTAATATTAAATCAAGATATTATGGAAATTCTATAAGAAAAAGATATCTTTAGCAAAAGTGAATCGAAGCTATATGAATGGTGTGGCACAATAATTGATATTAGCAAATAAAAAAAACAAATGAAAACTATTTTTACAGTATTACTATTTGTTACTTTTTCAGTAACTAGTTTCGCACAGACTGATGCATACAGCGAAGATGTTAAAAAATGTATAAAAAGTAATCGAACAATGTCTTATTACGAAGATGTAATGAACCAAATGTACGATATGTTAAAAGTACAATATACAGATAAAAATGTTCCAGATTCTGTTTGGGCTGAAGTAAAAAATGGAAAAAACGCTGCAATGGACGAACTCGCACAAATGATAGTATCTGCTTACAGAGGTCATTTTACTCACGAAGACGTAAAAAACATGAATATTTTGTATGCTTCTAAAGCAGGTAAAAACATGTTTAGACCAGATGATTTAACCGAAGTGGATAAAGTTATTTTAACTGAGTTTTACAAAAGCGATACAGGAAGAAAAATTACAGGATCACAAGATTCTATGAATGAGTCTATGAGTAAAATTGCCGAAATGTGGAGTAGCGGTGTGTATCGTGGAGTAATCGCGTTATTATCTGAAAAAGGTTATAATCTATAAAACATTAAACTATTTAATTTTGAAACACTACCTAATATTATTTGTTTTTTGCTTAATAATTAGTCCAGTATTCGCTCAATATGGTTGGACAAAAGCAGAAGTAACTTTAAAAAGCGGAACCATTCTAAAAGGAGAGGCATCATTAGGTATGATGTCTAACGGTATAAATATAGGTAAAGAAAAACTTAAGTTTAGAACCAATAAAAAAAAGTAAAACAAAAAAGTACCTTCCAAAAGAAATTAAGCAAGCTATTTTTACAATCACTTACAAAGAAAAAGTAGGAAGAAAAAAAATTGAGAAAACTAGAGTAGAAAAATACATTCCTATTTTTTTAAATAAAAAACAGACCAAATTAGGCTTTGTAGAGCTTATGGTAGATGGAGATTTAAGGTTAGTTGGTAGAACTGTTGCGGTGCAATCTGGAGGATGGAATTATGGAGCAGGAGCTCCTGGAGCAGCTCCGGTTTACTTGCCTGGTTTTATGGGAAGTCATAATCAAGTTATGTTTTTAAAAGATGGCGAAAAACCCAAAATTTTTAATCAAGTAAGTTTAACAAAATCTTTTAGAAAAAGAGCTATGGATTATTTTAAAGATTGTCCCAAACTAAAAAACAAAATTGATAATAAAGAATTGGTAAAAGAAGACCTTAAAGAAATTGTTAAGTTCTATAATTCGAGTTGTAATTAAAGACTTATTCTTGCCAAATAATCAAAATGCTCACCTTCTGCAATTATTTCACAGTGTAACCCAACAGAAGCACAAGCAATATTTAAAGTTGTAAAATCGAGATATAACCATTTCATTGGTAATTCTTCTTCATCTTTATACTTAATAAAATAGTCTAATTCTCCATAATACCCAGAATTAAGATCTTGCCAAAAGCTACCATCTTCGTCTTCGTACATGTATTTAATATCACTAGAATCAATTAGAATTTGACCATTTTTATTTAATAGAGTCTTTAAATGTTCCAAATATTTTGGAACCTCTTTTATGGTTTCAAAAATTCCAGTACCATTCATTAGTAAAAGTATGGTATCGAAGGTCTGTTTTTCATCTAGAACTGGAAGCAATTCAACATTTAAAACACCTCTCTTTTTACAAACTTCAATAGCACCTTTAGAAATATCTATAGCTTTTACCAGTATATTCTTTTGTTGAAGGTATAAACTATGATTTCCAGCTCCACAACCTACATCTAAAACTTTTCCTTTAGCGAGTTTTAGTGCTTGTTTTTCTAGTTTAGGCATTTCAGAATAATTTCTAAATAAATAGTTTAGAGGTAAAAAATCATCACCAGAAATGTTAGTAGAAGTAATAATGTCTTCGGAAGTGTTTCCGTTGTAAAAATCTAGTAAGGCTTTTCCGAATAAGTCTTTTTTCATGTAATTATCACTGCAAGACTTCAGCCTTGGCAATCTTTAAATTTATAGTTTTTATTTAAAAAAAATACTTTTGCCGTTCTTTGTCCTTAAATGGCAAAATCTTATTTTTACATCATGCAAGACATTATTAATAATCTCCCAAAGCTCGCGAAAGATAAGCATAAGCAAAATAAAACCTTTTTTACGAAGCTAAAAAAAAAGCCTCCAAAAAAAATAGATTATATTATGCAGGAATTGCACGAAGAAGAGTTTAAGCAAACCAATTGTTTAGAATGCGCTAACTGTTGTAAAACTACGGGACCATTATTTACAGATAAAGATGTAGATAGAATTGCCAAGTATTTTAAAATGAAAACTCAAAAATTTATAGAACAATTTTTAAGAGTTGACGAAGACAACGATTATGTATTGCAAAATTTGCCATGTACATTTTTAGGTGTAGATAATTATTGTTCAATTTACCATCTAAGACCAAAAGCGTGTAGCGAATTCCCACATACAGATAGAAAAAAGTTTCAGCAAATTTCTAACTTAACTTTAAAAAATGTAGCAGTTTGTCCTGCAGCATTTAATATTGTAGAAAAAATGAAAGCACAGATTAAGCTTTAGAAAATTTATAATTGTGAGAGTTTACATACGCTAACATTAAAACACCAAAGCAGTTAGATAAAATTTTTAAATTACATAATTGTATCACCAAATATGCAGAAAGTCCATCATCAGTATAAATTACCTTACACAGCTTCGAACTATGGTAATATTTTTTCTCTTTGGGATTGCATTTTGTCACCTACATGCATTTAAACAGATTTAAAATAGTTTACGGTGTAAATACTTTCGCTAATGCAGAAGAAAATGCGAGTTCAAAAACATCTTTTAAAACAACCATTTCACAAATAAAGAAAGCCAAATAATTAAAATATTAATAGGGTATCCACAAATTTTCAATTTAATACTATCAAAAATGTTCATTATTTATTTTTTTGGTATAATAATTATTTTAGTAATCAATAATAACGCTAAACATTATTCTAATGGTTAATTATCAAATACACATGCATTTAAACGATTATATTGTACTTTTCAACTAAATCATACTAAATTATACTAAATTTTTTGTTAAATGTAAAGAGATGTCTACTCACATTGCTTTATTTTTATATTATAATATGAGTCTAAATTTATTTTTTAGCAAAATTTTATATTTAGTATTTTTTTTTCAGATATGAAAAGCTTAAAAAACCTATTTTTATTAACTTTTATTTTAATTTTAAGCGTGTCTGCTTACGGGCAACAAGCAGCGCTTACAAATATTCAAAAAAATGTTAATAAACAAGCCGCAGGTTTAGAACAATTATTAAATTTTACTTTAGATACACTAACACTTAAAAGTGATAAAAATATTTTGCGTGTTACTTTTTTAAGTCATGATGAAAAAGATTCTGTAATCGTAGATATAGACGCTCCTGAAGTTAAAATTCCATTGTATCATTTTAAAAAGGGAAGATACACCATTGCAGTTTACAAAGAAGATAAAATGATTGTTCTTAGCATAAAGCGTGTAGAAGATATTGCTAGGCCGAAAAATGCTATTGCAGATTTAGAAGAAAGTATTTTAAGATCTAGTTTAAGTAAAGATGAGCAAATAGCTAGAAATATCAAGCCACTTAACAAAAAGCCTAAAGTAACAAAAAACCCAGGCACTCGCGTTGCTACTGCTAAATCTAGAGTGAAAAAACAAAAACCAACGAGTAAGAAGCCAAGAAGAATAAGAAAACAACGTGAAACTCGTGTAGTTTCTAAAGTTAATAAAAAGAACTTATCCGAAATAGCAGCAGAAAAAGAAAAAGCAAGAAAAGCAGCGCGTCTCAAAAACAAAAAATATAATATTGTCGCTGAGGATACAACCAAGAGCAAATTAGAAAGACAAACAATTTTAGCAGAAGTTAAAAAAGTACCTTACAACCTGTCTGGTCATGGTTGCGATACAAACGAAGTTAGGCAAACTCGCGAAGAATATAGACAACAAAATTCACGTCCAAATGGGACGCCTTACGATGATTAATTATAGAGCAAATATTTAGCTCTCATTATATTAAAAGTATTTAAGCCATCTTTCCAAGTGGCTTTTATATTTTCTATAGTCACGCCAGCTTCAATTTGTTTTTGTAATTTTTTTGTACCAGCTAGCTTGGTAAAAAAACCATTAGATAGAAAAAAACTACTTTTATCTTTAGTAATATTATAAGCATTAATTATAAAGCTCAAATCAAGCCTATCAAGCTTTTGCGATGCTCTTAGATTGTAACCATTGCATACTTTGTTTTCGTGTTTTGGATATTTAGCTCCAAAATTTGGTCGAGGCGTAAAATTAAATTCAGTTTTTGGCAAAAAGGGTGAACCATAAATTTGAAACTGTAATTCTGTTCCACGGCCAACACTTACATTTGTGCCTTCAAAAAAACAAAGACTAGGATACAGGTTTACAGCAATATCGTTTGGTAAATTTGGTGATGGTTTTATTGGTAGATTGTATTCAGATTTATGTGTATAATTTTTAACTTTAATAATTGTAAGTTCGCATGTTATATTATTGGACAACCAACCTTCACCATTAATCATTTTTGCATACTCAGCAATGGTCATGCCGTGTACTACAGGAACAGGATGCATACCAATAAAACTTTTGTGTTCACTCTCTAAAATTGGCCCATCCACATAATGCCCGTTTGGGTTTGGTCTATCAAGAATAATAATAGGAATTTTTGCTTCAGCACAAGCTTCCATTACATAATGTAAGGTAGATATATAAGTATAAAAACGTGCACCAACATCTTGTATATCGAAAACCACCACATCCAGACCTTTTAACTGTGCTGCGGCGGGTTTTTTATTATTACCGTAAAGAGATATTATAGGTAAACCTGTTTTGGTGTCTAAACCGTGTTTAACTACTTCTCCAGCATCTGCTTTACCTCTAAAACCATGTTCTGGAGCGAATATTTTTTTAACATTTATTTTATGAGATATTAATGAGTCTACTAAATGAATATACATAGTATTAACAGAAGATTCCGACGAACCCACCTCATCCTTAAAAATCACCGAAGTCTGATTAGCAACCACACCAACACGTTTCTCTTCTAAAAGCTCTAAATACACTTCAGTTTGGTTTGCTCCAATAACAATAGTCTCGATAGTCTCAACTTGATTCAAAGTCACATCATCAGCATCATCTGTTGCAACAATTTTTAAATTCTTACTACTTACTTTATTTTCATCTTGAAACTTATTCACCTTTCCGCAAGAAATTCCCAACAAAAGAAATAATAAAACTGTATTTTTACACCACATTAATTGTACACTCATAACTTTTGAATTTCGAATACTTTATAGCTAAACGCATTATAGATAGCAAAGCGTATAAAAGTAGCATATCTGCACCAATAATAAAAATTGGAATCTTAGCAATTGCACTTGGTGTAATTGTAATGATGATTGCTATTGCTACTGGAATTGGTCTTCAGCAAAAAATAAGAGATAAAGTAGTAGCCTTTAATGGCCATGTAACCATAACTAATTACGATACCAATAACTCTCAAGAAAGCGATAAACCTATTTCTATAAATCAAGATTTTTATCCTAATTTTAAGAGTGTAAAAGGTATAAAACATATACAAGGTGTCGCAACACGATATGCTGTTTTTAAATTACCAGAAACCTTTGAAAGCGTTATAATTAAAGGTGTTGGAGCAGATTACGATTGGCAATATTTACAAGAATATTTAGTAGAAGGTATTTTGCCAGACTTTACAAAAAAACAAAGTCTAGATCTTGTAATTTCCCAATACTTTGCAAACAGATTAAACCTTAAAATTGGAGATAAAATAAATACCCATTTTTTAAATAAAAACCCAAATAAGTTGCCAAGAATCTTACCATATAAAATAGTAGGCATTTATAATTCTGGTTTTAAAGAATTCGACGAGAAATTTGCTATTGCTGATATCAAGCACATTCAACGTTTAAATAAATGGAAAGCAGACCAAATTGGAAATTTTGAAGTATTTATAAACGATTTCGATGCTATAGATGACAAAACAAAACAAATATTTCAAGAAACACCTTCAACTTTAAATGTCGAATCTGTAAAACAAAAATTCGGACTAGTATTCGAGTGGATTGGTATTTTCGATAAAAATATTGCAGGAATAATTGGCATCATGATTCTTGTTGCAGGTATAAACACGATAACCGCTTTACTCGTTTTAATTCTAGAACGCACACAAATGATAGGTATCCTAAAAGCACTTGGAAATAGCAGTAATAGTACTAGAAAAATTTTTCTATACAACGCCGCCTATCTTGTTATTATAGGTTTATTTTGGGGAAACCTAATAGGTTTAAGTTTGCTATTCGCACAAAAGTATTTTAGTTTTTTAAGCTTCCCAAATCCAGAGCAATATTACATGAAAACTATTCCAGTTTACATAAGCCTCGATTATATTATACCATTAAATGTAGGTACATTTATACTCTGTTTAGCGATGCTGTTAATTCCATCGTACATTATCACGAAAATTTCTCCCGTAAAAGCCATTCGTTTCGAGTAAAATAATTTTGGCGTTACCTAAAGGTCGGGCTTTCACTACTCGCTCTCTGCGAGGAGCTCAAACAGACCGTTCAATCCCTAACGCGCGCTCATTAGTTATATTTAATTTATAACAATAAGTTTTAGATTTATTCGAGTAAGTTTTTTGTATCAATATTTAAACGAAATAAAAAGTTGAGAATTAACGTAGACATAACACCAACACAAACGAAAACATCAAAACACACAAATAATGAACGATAAAGTGTAGATGTAAAAACGAAGCCCTAAGCACGAACGCCGTTAAAAAATGAAGCTTGTAATTTTCTTCTTTAATAATATTTTTTTTAGTTCGTCTATTTTATCTTTACTAAAATCCCATGATTGCTTCGCAGTCTATATTAAAACAAAATATTATTAAAGAAGAAAAGTACAATCATATTTTCTACTTTTGCAACGTTAAAAAACACACACATGCAATACGCAGAAAACATACTAGAAACAATAGGTAACACACCACTAATAAAGATTAACAAACTCACAGCAGAACTACCATGCTTAGTACTCTCAAAATACGAAACTTTTAATCCAGGAAACTCTGTTAAAGATCGTATGGCATTGCAAATGATAGAAGATGCAGAAGCAGATGGTAGGTTAAAACAAGGTGGCACTATTATAGAAGGAACTTCTGGAAACACAGGAATGGGATTAGCATTAGCAGCCATTATAAAAGGCTATAAGTGTGTTTTTGTAATGGCAGATAAGCAGTCTAAAGAAAAAGTAGACATCTTAAAAGCAGTAGGAGCAGAGGTTATAGTTTGCCCAACAGTAGTAGCGCCAGACGATCCAAGATCGTATTACTCAGTATCTAAACGCTTAGGCAAAGAAACACCAAACTCTTGGTATGTAAATCAATACGACAACCCAAGTAATTGTAAAGCACATTTTCTAAGTACTGGGCCAGAAATTTGGGAACAAACCGATGGTAAAATAACTCACTTTGTAGTTGGCGTAGGAACTGGTGGTACAATTTCTGGTGTAGGTAGTTATTTAAAAATGAAAAACCCAAACATTAAAATTTGGGGAGTAGATACTTACGGTTCGGTATTTAAAAAATACCACGAAACAGGCATTTTCGACAAAAATGAGATTTATCCTTATGTTACCGAAGGTATTGGTGAAGACATTTTACCAAAAAACGTAAACTTCGATATTATTGATGGTTTTACAAAAGTAACAGATAAAGATGCTTGCGTTTACACGCAACGTTTAAGTAAAGAAGAAGGCATGTTTTTAGGAAACTCTGCAGGAGCAGCTATAAAAGGCGTGTTACAATTAAAGGAATACTTTACTAAAGACGATGTTGTTGTGGTATTGTTTCACGATCATGGTTCTCGTTACGTTGGTAAAATGTATAACGACGATTGGATGCGCGAAAAGGGTTACATAGATTAACAAGACTGCGAGTATGTAAATGTATCTATCATTGCGAGGAGTTTTTTTGCGACGTGGCAATCTCATAAATAAAACTTAAATTATAAAATACTTGAACTGAACTTGTTTCAGTATATAAAAATAAAAAGGCACAGTTTATGGACTGTGCTTTTTTGTTTTAGGTGGTTTCGTTTAACGGTCTTGTGTATGAAACGTAGCGTATAAATAGACACCAACTTTTCGGATTAAGCACGAGCCGAATTTTTTATTTTATGTTTAATTTTCTTTTCTAAATATAACCAAATAAAAAATTTGGCGTACTTTGTAAATATACAAAAACCTCTCGGAAAGCCTATAATAGCAATGCTTTATACACGTTGTTGGCGTTAGTTATTTTTCAGTTTTAATTTCTGTATAATTAAGCTTTATACTATTTATATCATAAACTTTGGTTTCTATACAGTCAAATTTATCAGGATTGAAAATCGCTAAATTATAACCTTCATTGTCTAAAGAACTTTGATATTCTACACCATCAAAGCCAAGAGATTTTATATATTCTGAAATGTATTGAGTTGGTATGTAGTCTAAATCTTTATCCTGCTTTCTAATTGGTAAAGAAATTTCTTCTTGTAGGGTTTGGATAAACGAACCATAAATTAAAAATAATTCAACAGCATCATTCTCCGACCAGCTAATAATATCATATTCAGGGTTTCTTAAATCCAAGATTTTAACATCATCTTTTAATCTAAACTCAGCAACACTAGCATAGTCGAACAAACTAGCTCTAGATTCGTAAAATGTTGTTTCTATTCGACTGCCTAGATATAAATAAGAGATTCCTTTTGGGTTAGCTCTTCCACTAGTCGCAAATTTCTTTGGTGGATTCCACATATCCTTATTTTCATATCCAGTTTTATTAGAAATTCTACATCTATAAAAATTTCTACCTTTTTTTATAATTTTTATAAAAGACTCACTATTAAAAAAGGTTTCTAGAACATTTAAGTCTATTAAATTAGCTTTACTAATATGAAACCTATTTTTATGTTTGATTTCTGCTTTAAATCTATCCCAAATACTTTGTACTTCGTTTGATTTGACGCCTAAAAGTTCTTTGGATTCTTGTGATACATTATTTTCAAAAAGACTTGAAAACTCTGCATATTCAGAATGAGCAATGGCTTTGAAAAGAGATTCGCTATTTTTTAAACAATTACTTTCTATAATTTCAAAATCCTGATTGATAGAATCCCAAAGCGAAAGCTTAGAACTTTCATCAGCTTTATAAAGATTAAAGATATTTCGAAAAAAAGGTAATAGTTCTTTTGCTAGGTAAACATTGGTGTTTTCTGTTCCACAAAAATTACAATTTCCTTTTTCTTTGTTCGATTGAATAATATTTGTTAAATACGAACTTGTAAAACAACTAGTGCAACAATTCATACTTATATATTATTGATGACTAATTCTATATGATTGATTGTAGATATTTTCTTTATACTACCTAAACCTGGAAAATGTCCTCTGTTATGCAACTCTTTAAAAACCCTAATACCTTCTGTTTCTGTAATATTAGTTTCATTACACCAATTAACAAGTTTTCGTAATGCCTCTGCAAATTTCCCTCCAATATCTGATGAATCTTGATTGGAATCTGATGTGAAATGCCTTATTTTTATTTTATCTTGGTCAATATAAGATAAGTGTATTGCAACTGCTCTAGGTAAAAAACCTGACTCTGAATAAATATCTCCTATCGTAAGAAAATCGCTAAATCCTACAAAATTATCATCTGTGTAATACTTATATTCTTCTGAAAAGTCACTTACAGGAACTTGTAAGTAATCAGCATTTCTTTCTAGCTTTCTAAAATAATCATCTAAACTAACTCGAGTATCTTGGTTAAACTCTCTGTAATATCTTCTACTAGTTTTTGAGAAATATATTAGATTGTATTTAACTTCTAAATTAGCATTAAGTTGTTCGATTGAATTTTCTCCTATTTCAGAATTATGAATTAAAGTATATCCATTATGATTTATAGCAATTTGATTAGTAAACTCTAATAATTCAGCAATTCCTTGTTGAGTTGTCTTGTCTACAATTATACTTAATTGAAAATTTGTATAACCATTTAGATTTTCTTCTAATATTTCAATAAGTGTGTCAAAAGAATTAATAAAACTGCCAACTCTAGGATTTATTATAAAATTGAAATTAATGTTTTTTTCAACAAGCTCTTTTAGTGTACTTCTCAATGTACTAGAGTCTTTCACGGGTTCAATTATCGGTGAATTTTTTTCACTTTTCAAAGACATAAGTGCACTAAGTTCTCTTAATGCTATTAATTCAAATTGTTTACCTCTTAAATATGGGAAATACATAAATTGCTTGGTTTATTTAGAAACGAGTTTAATTCCTCATATTCTGGCTTAGATAGATTTAGAGAATAGCAAATATGTTTTAAATAATTAGGTATTCTGTTATCCTTTAACAAATCAGGGTTTTTAATATTTCTTTTCTTTAATACTTTAATTGCACTTTTTTGAAAATCTTCAATATGAATATCCTTTGAAAGATTAAGGCATTCTTTAAAAATTAAAGTATTTGGCACTTTGGGAATTTGAAAAGAATTTGCTTTTAAAACATTAATATATTCATTTTTTCTCAATGACTTAAATATTGATGAATGGTCTAATAAATCTATATTGGATAAAGCAGGTTTAATTTCTTTAAAACTATTTTTTTGGGTTAGTTCAATTATTCCAACTTTAGTTTCTTTATACAATTCTATTAACTTTTCAATATGCTTTGAGCTTGTAACAATATATACCTCTGTTGCAAATGAATAATAATCAGAAATCTGTTTTTCTAATTTATCTAGTCCGTCAAGTTCTGTTTTAATTTCAAAAACTCTTGCTTTCCCATTAAGTAAAACAAAGTCAGCAATTGAGTTTCCTATTTTAAACTCGTTTAATGCAATTGTATTCTTAAGACTATATTTTTTTATTAATTTTTTATTTATAAGTGCGTTCTTATATACATATTCACTACGATATGATTCCAATAGTTCGTTGTAGACATTATCTAATAATTCTAAATTGGTTATTGAATTAGAGAAAGTAGTATGTTTTCTAATTCTTTCAAAAGTATTGACATAGTCTTTTTTTCTAACAATTTTATTGAAATTGGCAGTTGAAAATATTTGAGATAAACTCCTTAAACTTTCTATGTTATCGTTAATATTCATTGTTATTCAAAGGTACAAAAAACCATTTTTATCTTGTTCAATTTTTATTTATTTCCAAACAGGTTTGAATTCAGACGATGTTGCTTTTAATTAACGCCAACTCTATCGAATGATGAAATCGTTTTAATGTTTCATATTCGAAGTTAAATGAAGTTAGCAGAAAAATTTGACAAAGTCAAGTTTAATTTATTTCATAGTGATAAACAGATTTTCACATTAATAATCTATTTTTAAAATAAAAAATCAATAAAAAATACCCTTTTACTCTACAATTTCATAATCAATATCAAGCTTTCGTAAAGCTCTTAAGGCAGAACCAGAATTTTTGTCTGCCACTTCAATATCTACAACGTCGCCTTCTAAAAGTATAGCTGTAAGTTCGCTTGCTAAAGAGTCGCTAATATTTACAGAAACCTCTGTAATACATTTAGTAATAGCTCTTTTATCTGGTCTTTGTGCGTCGCAAGACAATAAATTTAATTTCATTTTAAATTATTTAATATTGTAATAAATTAATGTTACAATTGTGTAAGTTAAGCCAAGTTAACTTTTTTTTATAAAGTGAACTTTAATAGTAAAACATTTACGTACATTTAATAAATGCAAGAAGACTTCCTACATTATCTTTGGAAACACAAAAAAATAAACGTAGCTAACCTTAAAACTACTAAAGGAGAAGCTGTTACTTTATTAAATGTAGGTGAACACAACCAAAATGCTGGGCCAGATTTTTTTAACACACAACTAAAAATAGGTGAGCAGCTTTGGGTAGGAAATTTAGAAATACATATAAAATCCAGCGATTGGTATTTACACAATCACCAAACAGATGCTAATTACGACAACGTAATTTTGCATGTCGTTTGGGAACACGATACAGAAATATTTAGAAAAGATAATACAGAAATTCCAACTCTAGAGTTAAAGCATTACGTAAAAGAAGAAGCTTTAAATAATTACCAAAAACTATTTAGTACTCCTCAAAAGTGGATTAATTGCGAAAATGATTTTGCATCTATTCAAGACTTTACCATTTCTAATTGGTTAGAGCGTTTGTATTTTGAGCGTTTAGAACGCAAAGCAAACAATATTTTAAAGGTTTTAGGGCAAAGTACAAATAATTGGGAAGCTGTTTTGTTTAAAATGCTATCTAAAAATTTTGGGCTAAAAGTTAATGGTGAAGCGTTTGCAAGCATTGCAAATTCTTTCGATTTCTCCATAATAAGAAAACAACAATCAAAACAATTAAGCTTAGAAGCGCTATTATTTGGACAAGCCCAATTACTACAAATCGATTGCCAAGAGCCATACTTTTTAGAGTTGGAAAAAGAATATCAATTTTTAAAACAAAAGTTTTCTTTCAGCACTCAAAACATAACGCCATTGCAATTCTTTAGATTGCGTCCTCCTAATTTTCCAACCATTAGATTGTCTCAATTAGCGAATGTATATTTTAAACATAAAAATTTGTTCTCAAAAGTTATAGAAACTAAAACATTAAAAGGTTTTTATACTTTGTTCTCTGTTGAAACTTCTGTGTTTTGGGAAACGCATTATACCTTTACTAAAGCATCTAAAGCTTCAAAAAAGAGATTAACAAAATCGTTTATAGACTTACTGTTAATTAATACCATTATTCCAATACAATTTTGCTATGCTAAACACCATGGTAAATCTATAGATAATGAGATTATACAATTGCTACAGCAGATTGCTTCAGAAAAAAACAGCATTGTTAATAAATTTAATAGCTTTAAAAAAATTTCAAAATCGGCTTTAGAATCTCAGGCTTTAATTCAACTTAAAACAGAATATTGCGATAAAAATAAATGTTTACAATGTGCTGTTGGAAATTCGATTTTAAATAAAAAATAAGTCTAATTTAAAGTCAGTTCCTTTCCTTATATAAATAAAGATTGTTTAAATGCTTTTCCAGAATTAAGTTCGGAAAGGTTTTATTACCTTGCAGTATGCAAACAGCACATACGTTATTATTATTTTTCCAAAAGCGTGGTTACCATGTTTGTCAGCGTATTGCAGACAGAATTGGAATTCGAGCAAAAATAGTACGTACTTCTTTTATGTACCTCACATTTGTAACCGTAGGATTTGGTTTTGCATTATACTTATTTTTGGCCTTTTGGATACGAATAAAAGATATCATTTATACTAAAAGAACTTCGGTTTTCGATTTATAGTTTATGGTGAATGCTCTACTTAATTTCTTTAAAACTAAAATATATGTAGCCATTTTGCTATTAATAAT